>OJOE01000034.1_pt1 | contig 113503 bp, 131 predicted proteins | sample 1598191 | NCBI WGS metagenome assembly OJOE01 (sample SAMN03922463, study PRJEB24848) | human gut metagenome | isolation source: stool sample | host: Homo sapiens | place: Germany | collected 2009-11
CATTCCTTAGTACAAGTATTATACCATACTTGTCTAACAAATGGGGTGCAGTTCACCCCGCCGTTCCTCTTTTGTTGCTTTTCTATGCGGTTATTCCGTCTGCTCCGGTGGCTGATCCTGATCCCGGTTCACATAGCAATATGCCTGGGTGGGCATATTCCGGCGGCGCAGACGCCGGTCCACCAGATACTTGGTCAGCACCTGCAGGCAGGCAAACACCGGCACGCCCAGGAACATACCCAGCACGCCGCCGAAGCCGCCGCCCACCAGAATGGCCACCACCACCCAGAAGCTGGAGATGCCCGTGGCGTCGCCCAGGATCTTGGGGCCCAGGATGTTGCCGTCAAACTGCTGCAGGACGATGACGAAGATCACGAAGAACAGGCACTTCTTGGGGCTGACCAGCAGGATCAGGAAGGCGCTGGGCACCGCGCCCATGAAGGGGCCGAAGAAGGGGATCACGTTGGTAACGCCCACGATCAGGCTCACCAGCGGGGCATAGGGCATGCCCAGAATGGTGCAGCCGATGAGGCACAGAATGCCGATGATGAGAGAGTCCAGCAGCTTTCCGCGGACGAAGCCGCTGAAGATACCGTCGGCCCGGCGGACGGCCCGGGCAATCCAGCGGGCGTGGGCCTCCTTGCACACGCCGTACAGCAGCTTGCAGCAGCGGGCCAGGCTCTGCTCCTTCATGGCCAGCATATACACGGACACAATGATGCCCACCAGGAAGTCCATGGCGAAGCTCACCAGCCCCCAGATGCCGGAGATCACGCCGCCGGTGATGGTGGTGAGCATCTGCTGGGCGCCGGGCAGCACCTTGTTGGTCAGCAGGTCCAGCAGATGCTGGTAATAGGTCTCCAGATTCTCGTTGACCCAGTCTTCCACCTTAGGGTTCTTATCCAGCAGGTTCGTGATCCAGCCGTAAATTTTGTTGTAATACGTCTCGGCGTTGTTGATGAGCATCACCACGCTGTCGATGAGCTGGGGGATCACCACGCTGAACATCAGATACAGCAGCAGCAGCACGATGGCCCAGGTCAGCAGAATGCTGACGGCCCGCAGCCACCCGGCGGCATGGGGGATGGTCTTCCCTTCCAGCCCCTTGATCCGGTGCAGACCCGCCAGAATGAGCTTTTCAAACCAGTTGACGATGGGGGCCAGCAGATAGGCCATCACCAGGCCCACCAGCACCGGCGACAGGATGGACGCCAGCTTGGACAGCAGCCGCTGCAGTGCGCCGCTCATATAGAACGTGTCGTAAAACACCAGAATGGCGCATACGGTGAGAAAGATCGTCAGACCCCATTTCAGGTAGCCGCTCTTATCCTTCATGTTATTTTCTCCTTTGTTGGCCCGGCTGGGCCTGATTTACTACTCTACATGATAACGTAAAACCCCGGGGTTTGCAATGCCGGGGACGTGAACGTTTTGTTAAAAATTGCAAATGCTTGCAATCCGCCGGAAAAAGCGGTATAATATCGGGACTATTATCACAGGCGACGATGGTAAAGGAGACTGTTCATGGATAAGACCCTGTTGTTCATTGTCAATCCCCGGGCGGGCAAGACCAAGTCCTCCGCCCCTCTGTTTGACGCCGTGGCCACCTTCGGCCGGGCCGGGTATCTGGTGCGGGTGATGCTGACCCAGGCCGCCGGGGACGCCGCCCGTTTTGCCGCCCAATGGGGCGGGGACTATGACCTGGTGGTGTGCGCCGGCGGAGACGGCACCCTCAACGAGACGCTGTCGGGCCTGATGCAGCTGGAAAACCGCCCGCCGGTGGGCTATCTGCCCAACGGCAGCACCAACGACTTTGCCGCCAGCCTGCGGATCCCCTCCTCCGTGCAGCAGGCGGCCCGGGCGGTGGTGGAGGGCACCCCCCATCCCCTGGACCTGGGGGCCCACAACGACCGGTATTTCTCCTATGTGGCCTCCTTCGGGGCCTTTACCAAGGCGTCCTACTCCGCGTCCCAGGAGACGAAGAACGCCCTGGGCCACTTTGCGTACATTCTGGAGGGCATCAAGAATCTGGACTCCCTGCGGCCCTACCGCTGCGAGGTGGAGGCCGACGGCGAGTCCTTCGACGGGGACTTCATCTTCGGCGCGGTGTGCAACTCCACCTCCCTGGGGGGACTGGTGAAGCTGGACCCCAAGCGGGTGCATATGGACGACGGCATGTTTGAGCTGATCCTGCTGCGGATGCCCAAAACCGCCCTGGACCTGCAGAATCTCATCACCGCCCTGAACCGCATGGACTACGATTATCCCGGGGTGATCTTCCGCCACGTCCGCAGCGTCACCGTCACCACCCGGGAGGACATCCCCTGGTCCCTGGACGGTGAATACGCCCCCTCCGCCTCCCGGGTGGAGATCCGCAACCTGCACAGCGCCGTGCAGCTGATGATCCGGGACGACGAATAACGCTTCCGAAACACCCGCACCCCTGTATGCCGGGAGGCATACAGGGGTGCGTTATGTGTCATTGGCCGGGACTTATGCCCGCTTCCAGCGGACGCCGCCGGGGACGTCGGTGATCTCCACGCCCTGGGCCTTCAGCTCATCGCGGATACGGTCGGCCTCGGCGAAGTTTTTGGCCTTCTTGGCGTCGGCCCGGGCCCGGATCAGGGCCTCCACCTGGGGATCCTGGCCGCCGTCCTCGCAGACCACGGTGAAGCCGCCGGCGGCGGGAGCCGCCGCCTGGGTCTTGCGCAGGGCCGCCGCCTTCTCCGTCAGCTTCAGGCCCAGCACCTGGTCGAAGCTGTCCAGAGCCGCCAGTTTGGTGGCGTCGGTGGTCCTGGCCTTCAGCACGTCATAGAGCACCGTCACCGCCATGGAGGTGTTCAGGTCGTTGTCCATGGCCTTGGTGAAGCGGGCCTTCAGCTCCTCCAGAGCCGCCGGGTCCACGTCTCCCTTGCCGGGGGTCAGGGCGGCAATTTTGGCCAGCAGCTTGTTATAGGCCGCCACGGCGTTGTCCAGATTCTCCCAGGTGAACACCAGGCTCTTGCGATAGTGGCTTTGCAGGCAGAAGAAGCGATAGGCCAGGGGATCATACCCCTTCTGCTCCAGCAGGGACACCGTCAGGAACTCGCCCTTGGACTTGGACATTTTGCCGCCCTCGGTGTTCAGGTGGGCCACATGGCACCACTGGGGGCACCAGGGATGGCCCAGATAGCTCTCGGACTGGGCGATTTCGTTGGTGTGGTGGGGGAAGGCGTTGTCGATGCCGCCGCAGTGCAGGTCCAGATACTCGCCGTTGTACTTCATGGAGATGCCGGAGCACTCAATGTGCCAGCCGGGATAGCCCACGCCCCAGGGGGAGTCCCATTTCAGGGCCTGATCCTCGAACTTGGACTTGGTGAACCAGAGGACGAAGTCGTTGCGGTTGCGCTTGTTGGTGTCCTCCTCCACGCCCTCCCGGACGCCCACGGCCAGGTCCTCCTCGTTGTGGTCGTTGAAGATATAGTACCGCTCCAGCTTGCTGGTGTCGAAATACACGTTGCCCCCGGCCACATAGGCATAGCCGGTGTCCAGCAGGCGGGTGATGATCTTGATATAGTCGTCAATCAGGCCGGTGGCGGGCTGGACCACGTCGGGGCGCTTGATGTTCAGCTTGCGGCAATCCTCGAAAAAGGCATCGGTGTAATACTGGGCGATCTCCATGACGGTTTTGTGCTCCCGCCGGGCGCCCTTGAGCATCTTGTCCTCGCCCTCGTCGGCGTCGGAGGTCAGGTGGCCCACGTCGGTGATGTTCATGACCCGGTTGACGCTGTATCCGGCATAGCGCAGGTATTTCTCCAGCACATCTTCCATGATATAGCTGCGGAGGTTGCCGATGTGGGCAAAGTGATACACCGTGGGGCCGCAGGTGTACATCTCCACATGGCCGGGGGTGTGGGTCTTGAACTCCTCTTTCCGATGGGTGGCGGAATTATACAGATACATGGCGTTTTCTCCTTCTATGGTCAATTTTCGCTCTGCAAACAAAAAGCCTCCCATGCCCTGGGGCATGAGAGGCGATGTCTCGCGGTTCCACTCTCGTTTGTCGCTTGAGGGCCTTTGACGCAGGCCATGCGGCGGGCTTCCACATCCCGCGCGCTCCCGGACGCACCTTCTGCCGCACCCCGCAGGACGGCTTGCAGCCGATGGCCGTCCCTCTCTTGCCGGAGCTGCGCGGCATACTCTTTCCGATCGTCGCGCTGTTTGATTGGCTATTATTATAGCGGCTTGGGCCCGGCGTGTCAATACCGGCGGATGACGGCGGCCACCTTGCCCAGAATCCGGGCCTCCCGCCCGTCGATGGGCTGATAGGCCGGGTTTTCCGGCAGGAGCCAGACTTCTCTCCCCTGCCGCTTCAGGCGCTTCACCGTGGCCTCGTCCCCCAGCAGGGCCACCACGATCTCGCCATTGTTGGCGGCGGGCTGCTGGTGCACCACCACCAGGTCGTCCGGCAGAATGCCGGCATTGATCATGGACTCGCCCCGGACCCGCAGGGCAAAATACTCCCCGTCCCGGCCGCCGGTGTCGAAGGTCAGGTAATCCTCGATGCATTCCTGGGCCAGAATGGGGGACCCGGCGGCCACATTGCCCACAATGGGCACCTGGTTCTCCTGGGGCGCCTCCGTCAGGGTCAGGGCACGGCCCTTTCCGGCCTGCTTGCCGATGACGCCCAGCTCCTCCAGGTGCTTCAGGTGAAAGTGCACCGTGGAGGGGGACTTCAGCCCCACGGCCTCGCCGATCTCCCGCACCGAGGGGGGATACCCCTGGTCCTGGATGGCCTGGACGATGTAGTCATAGATTTTCTGCTGCATTTTGGTCAGCTGGGCCATGATGTCCGCTCCTTTACCGGGTACTTTTTTCGATTATACCACAGAAAATCCGGGTTTGCAACAGATGTTCGATGATTTTTCTTATGATTTTCCGGCGGCGGAAAAAATCACGGTTTTCCTCTTGAAATCCCGCCGGGATTATGATAATATAGTGCGTACTATGAGAAAAGTGCCCCCAGAGGGCTGAAATTTTGGAGGGAGTTCCGTTATGAACGCTGTTTTGATTGTTATCACCGTGGTCCAGCTGCTGGTGGCGCTGGCCCTGATCCTCATCGTCCTGTTCCAGTCCGGCAAGAGCCAGGGCCTGTCCGGGGCCATCGGCGGCATTGCCGATTCCTATATGAGCCGCTCCAAGGCCAAGAGCATGGACGCCAAGCTGGCCCGGGACACCAAGTGGGTGGCCGCCGTGTTTGTGGTGCTGACCCTGGTTCTGGACTGCATGGTCGCCGCCGGCATCAAGTAAATCGCGAAAATCTCCGGGGGACGCAGCCGCGTCCCCCGATTTTTGTATGCAGGAGAAGCGTATGGAGTATCTGACTTTTTCCGCCCCCGGCCGGGTGGAGCTGGGGGGCAACCACACGGACCATCAGCACGGCTGCGTGCTGGCGGCGGCCATTGACCGCACCGCCCGAGCCCGGGTGCGGCCCACCGGGGAGGGCGTGGTTCGGGTGTTCTCCCGGGGGTATGCGCCGGTGGAGCTGGCCCCGGATGACCTGCCCCCCCGGCAGGAGGAGCGGAACACCACCGCCGCCCTGGTCCGGGGCATGGCCGCCGCCTTCCGTCGGAGGGGCCTGCCCTGGCGGGGATTTGACGCGTGGGTGGAGTCCGACGTGCTGCCGGGGTCGGGGCTGTCCAGCAGCGCCGCCTTTGAGGTGCTGCTGGGCCGCATAGGCAATGCTCTGTTTGCCGGGAACAGCCTGACTGCCGCGGACATCGCCCGGATGGGCCAGTGGGCGGAGAATGTGTATTTCGGCAAGCCCTGCGGCCTGATGGACCAGCTGGCCAGCAGCACCGGCGGGCTGGTGTTCATGGACTTCCGGGACCCCGCCGCCCCGCTGGTGCGGCGGCTGGACGCCGCCCTGCCCGGATACGTTCTGTGCGTGGTGGACAGCGGCGCGGACCATGCGGGACTCACCGATGCATACGCCGCCATCCCCCGGGAGCTGGGGGCCGTGTGCCGCCTGTTCGGGGCGGAGGTCCTGCGCCAGGTGGAGGAGGCGGAATTTTACCGCCGCCTGCCGGAGGTCCGCCGGGCCGCCGGGGACCGGGCGGTGCTGCGGGCCATCCATGTGTTCGACGAGAACCGCCGGGTGCTGGGCCAGGTGCAGGCCCTGGAAAACGGCGACACGGAGGGGTTCCTGGCCCTGGTCAACGACTCCGGCCGCTCCTCCTGGGAATATCTGCAGAACATCGCCCCGGAGGGGGCCGCCGGGCATCAGGAGCTGGCCGTGACCCTGGCCCTGTGCCGCCGCCTGCTGCGGGGCCGGGGAGCCGTCCGGGTACACGGCGGCGGCTTCGCGGGAACGGCCCTGTGCATGGTGCCGGAGGAGGATTATCCCGCCTTCCGGGCGGAGCTGGAGGGCCTCCTGGCCCCCGGCTGCTGTCACCGGCTGACCATTGGATGAATTGAAAAAAATTATGGGCGTCGGCCATGCCGACGCCCATAGATTTTTTCATGTGATTCAGTTCATCTGCTTGCGGCGGGAGAGGTTCACAGTGCCGTCGTTCATCTCGTGGACGGAATCCAGGCTCTTGCCGGTGCCGATGGCCACGCAGCTGATGGCATTTTCGGCCACCACGGTGTGGATGCCGGTGCGGGCGGTGATGAGCTTGTCGAAGCCGTCCACCAGGCTGCCGCCGCCGGTCATGACGATGCCGTTGTTGGCGATATCCGCCACCAGCTCCGGGGGCGTGCGCTCCAGGACGCCGTGAACGGCCTCCAGGATCCGCTCCACGGGCTCCTCAAAGGCCTCCAGCATCTCGGTGGAGGTGACGGTGATGGTCTTGGGCAGGCCGGTCATCAGGCAGCGGCCCTTGATCTCGATGGTGGTCTCCTCCTCCTTGGGGAAGACGCAGCCGATCTGCATCTTCATCTGCTCGGCGGTGCGCTCACCGATGAGGATGTTGTGCTTGCGGCGCATATATTTGACGATGGCTTCGTTAAACTGGTCGCCGGCCACCTTGATGGAGGCGCTTTCCACCACGCCCTTCAGGGAGATCACGGCGATGTCGCTGGTGCCGCCGCCGATATCCACCACCATGTGGCCCTCGGGCTTGGTGATGTCGATGCCGGCGCCGATGGCTGCGGCCACAGGCTCCTCGATCAGATACACATGACTGGCGCCGGACTGCAGGCCCGCGTCCACCACGGCGCGCTCCTCCACCTCGGTGATGCCGGAGGGAACGCAGATGATGACACGGGGCTTGAAGATGTGGTGGAAGCTGCCGCTGACCTTGCGGATGAACTCCTTGAGCATCCGCTCGGTCATGTCGTAGTCGGAGATGACGCCCTCCCGCAGGGGACGGATGGCCACGATGTTGCCGGGGGTACGGCCCAGCATGGCCTGGGCGTCGGCGCCCACGCTGAGCAGGCGGCCGTCGTCCTTGTTGATGGCCACCACGGAGGGCTCATTGAGCACAACGCCCTTGCCCTTGACATATACCAACACCGATGCGGTACCCAGGTCGATACCGATATCCTTCGCTAAAGAACACATAATGCTACACCTCATTTTTCTGATATGGACCACGGCCCCAAAGAGGCCGAATTAACTCCTGATACCCTATTATAATGGCGCTTTTCCCATTTTGCAAGAGAATTTGCCGGTTTTTCCAAATCGTAATCTTTTGTTCATAATTTGTAACCTTTTGGCCGGTGCTTCATTATGGACAGGCGGCAGGGATTTTATTCCTCCCGGGTGACGGCCAGGGTCAGACCCAGCACGTCGGCGGCTCCCGCCTGGCGCAGGACCCGGGCGGCCTCCCCCAGGGTGGACCCGGTGGTGCAGATATCGTCCACCAGCAGGAAGCGTTTTCCGGCGATGCGCTCCGGATGGACGGCCTCGTAGGCCCCCAGGACGTTGACCCGGCGGGCGTCGGCGTCCTCCAGGCCGGACTGGGGCGGGTTGTCCAGAATTTTGCGCAGGGTCTCCTGGGGCTCCACGTGCCACTCCACGCACAGGCTCCCGGCCAGATACCGGGCCTGGTCAAAGCCCCGCTTGCGCAGGCGCTTCCGGCTCACCGGCACCCAGGTGATGGCGTCGAACTCGCCGCCGAACTCCTCCGCCGCGCAGCGGGCCGTCAGGCTGCCGAAGCAGGGCAGGCCGCCCATGCGGCCCTTGAATTTGAAGTCCAGAATGGCCCGGCGGACGGCGTCCTCGTAATACAGAGGCGCGGCCACCCGGCCCCAGGAGGTCTGGCGGACGGCCCGGTCCCCGGTGTAGGGCAGCTTCTTTTCGCAGTCGGCGCAGATCAGCTCCTTGCTGCCGATGTGCTGATTGCAGAAGGGACAGCGCCGGGGGAACAGGAAGTTCAATGCCCCCTGCTCCAGCTGGTTCAGCCGTTCGTTGAGATCACTCATGCCCATGGCTTGGTCCTCCTTGCTTGAGTCTGCGGCGCAGGCCGCTGTATCGCCGGGTGCGGCGGTCGTTTTCCGCCATGCGGCCGGGGATGGCGTCATCGCCTACCATCACCAGCAGCTCCCTGGCCCGGGTGATGGCGGTGTACAGCACGCCCCGGACCAGCAGATTGGGGGCCGCCGGGGCGGACACCAGCACCACCGCCCGGTATTCGCTGCCCTGGGCCTTGTGGACGGTCATGGCATAGGCCATGTCCAGCTGGCTCAGCAGGTCGGCGGTGTATACGCTGGTGCGGTCGTCGAACCGGATGGTCACCAGCTCGCCGGAGGGGTCGATGTCCTCCACCGTGCCCACGTCGCCGTTGAAGATGCCGCTGCCGGCCTCGCCGTCGTCCTTTTCCCAGAGGACGTCATAGTTGTTCCGGGTCTGCATCACCCGGTCCCCCACCCGGAAGATCATGTCGCCCCAGGCCTTCTGGCGCTTGCCCGGGGCCGGGGGGTTCAGAGCCGCCTGCAGGGCCCGGTTCAGGCTGACGGTGCCGGTCTCCCCCTTGCGGGTGGGGGTCAGCACCTGGATCTGCCCGGCGGGGATGCCCATCTTGTCCGGCAGACGGGTGCGGCACAGGTCCACCACCGTCTGCACCAGCCGGTCCGGCGAGCGGCGGCACAGGAAGAAAAAGTCGCTTTGCTTGTTGCTCAGGTCCGGGGTCTGGCCCCGGTTCACGGCGTGGGCGCTGCGGATGATGGCGGACTGCTCCGCCTGGCGGAACACCTCCGTCAGGGTCACGGAGTCCACCGCGCCGCTGCGCAGGATGTCCCCCAGCACGTTGCCGGGGCCCACGGAGGGCAGCTGGTCCGGGTCCCCCACCATCACCAGGCGGCACCCGGGCTTCAGGGCCGCCAGCAGGGCGTCCATCAGCGGCAGGTCCACCATGCTCATCTCGTCCACGATGACGGCGTCGGCCTCCAGCAGGTCCTTTTCGTTTTTCTTGAAGGTCACCTCGCCGGTGAGCTCGTTGAAGGTCATGCCCAGGCAGCGGTGGATGGTCTGGGCCTCCCGGGAGCACAGCTCACTCATGCGCTTGGCCGCCCGGCCCGTGGGGGCCAGCAGCAGAACCGTCAGGCCCATGCGCTCCAGCAGGGTGACGATGCCCCGGGTGGAGGTGGTTTTGCCGGTGCCGGGACCGCCGGTCAGCAGCAGCACCCCGCTCCGGGCCGCCAGCTCCACCGCCCGGCGCTGCTGGGGCGCATAGGCGATGCCCTGGCGGGCCTCCATCTCGGCGATGATTTTGTCCACATTTTTCCCGGTCTGCCGGGGCGCGTCCCGCAGGGACAGCAGCCGCCGGGCCACCTGTGTCTCCGCCTGATACAGGCGCTGGAGATAGCAGGCCTGCACCCCCGCTACCGGATCCTGGACGATGACGCCCCGGGCCAGCAGCCCGTCCAAAGCGGTCTCCAGGGCGTCCGGGTCCCCGTCAATCAGCTGAGCGGAGGCAAAAAGCAGCTTGTCCCGGGGCAGGAACACATGGCCGTTGTTCAGATTGTGGGACAGCTCGTATGTAAGGGCGGCCTCCACCCGGCAGGGGCTGTCGCCGTCGAAGCCCATGCTCAGGGCGATCTCGTCCATGGTGGAAAAGGCCACGCCGTAGGCCTGTCCCGTGAGAAGATAGGGGTCCTCCTTCAGCCGGGGCAGGGCCTGGGCTCCGTAGGCCCGGTACAGCTGCATGGCAAGAGGTACCGGCAGCTCATACCGGGCCAGAAATTCCATCACCCGCTTCAGCCCCGTCAGCTCCCGGAAGGCGGCGGACAGCTCCATGGCCTTTTTGGCGGTGATGCCCTTGACGGTCTGGAGCCGCTCCGGCTCCTCCTCGATGACGGCCAGGGTGTCCGCTCCGAAGCGGTCCACCAGCCGCCGGGCGGTGGCGGGGCCAATGCCCTTGAGAATGCCGGAGGCCAGATAGGCCGCGATGTCCTCCTCCGTCTCCGGCATGCGGCGCTCCACGGATTCCGCCGCGAACTGGGGGCCGTAGCTGGGGTGGTTGGTCCACACGCCGGTAACGGTCATCCTCTCGCCGGGGGCGGCGCAGGGGATGCACCCCACCACCGTCACCAGCTCGCCGTCGTCCGTCAGCAGGGAGAGCACGGTGTAGCCGTTGTCCTCATTCTGAAAAATCAGGCTTTGTACGGCGCCCTCCACCGTGCTTCGTTCGGCCATAGCGGCCCTCCTTATGGTAAATGGTCGGGGATCTCCGCCGCCGTCAGCAGCAGAAGATCGTCGTATCGCTCCGTCAGCTCCCTGGCCCGGCGCAGGTCCGCCCCCTCCAGGCCGCAGTCGCACAGCACGATGGGGACCGCCCCCCGCAGCTGCCGCCGCAGGTCCAGCATCTGGGCCGCCGGGGCGGCAAAGTCGCAGCCGGGCCGGGCGGGGATCAGCAGCATCACCCGGGCGGGCTCCCGCCGCCGGAACCAGCCCGTCAGCAGCCAGAACAGGGCCGCCAGCCCCGTGGCCGCCAGAAAGGCCAGCACGCCGTCTTGCAGCACCTCCATGATATCACCTCGATATCAGTGTATGCCCCGGAGCCGGGGCGGGTGCTTATACGTTGCCGTACATGAACAGGTCGCACTTGATCATGCCGTTATAGAGCTTGCGTTTCTTTTTGGCCTGGTGGCCGAAGCTGCGCTCAAATTCCGTGTGGCTGCTGAGGACCAGCGTCCGCCAGGTGTCCGGCAGCCGCTCCCACATTTTGCCGAAGTCCCGGTACAGGGCCTCGGCCTCCTGCCGCTCCAGCAGCCGCTCGCCGTAGGGGGGATTGGTCACCAGCTGGCCATAGGTGTCGTCCCGGCGGAAATTCCGCATATCCGCCACCTCGAAGCGCACCACGTCCTCCACCCCGGCCTTCCGGGCGTTGTCCCGGGCGATGGCCACGGCCCGGGGGTCCACGTCGCCGCCCCAGATGTCGTACCGGCCGTGGAACTCCTTGTCCATGGCCTCTCCGGCGGCGGTCAGCCAGTCCCCGGAGGGCACAAAGCCCCAGCGCTGGGCATCGAAGCTGCGGTCCAGGCCCGGGGCCCGGTTCAGGGCGATCAGCGCCGCCTCGATGCAGATGGTGCCGCTACCGCAGAAGGGGTCGCAGAAGGGGTCCCGGCCCCGGAAGCGGGACAGGGTCACCATGGCCGCCGCCAGCGTCTCCCGCAGGGGGGCCTCCACGCCCACGGCCCGATAGCCCCGCTTGTACAGGCCCTCGCCGGAGCTGTCCAGGCAGATCATGGCCTCGTCCTTGAACAGGGAGAACCGCACCTGATACTTGACCCCGTCCTCCGGGAACTGCTCCAGGCCGTAGTGGGCCTTCATCCGCTCCACCATGGCCTTTTTGATGATGGACTGGCAGGCGGGCACCGCGTGCAGCTGGGAGGAGATGGAGTAGCCCTTCACCGGGAAGGCCGCGTCCCGGGGCAGATACTCCTCCCATGGGATGGCCCGGGTGCCCTGAAACAGCTCCTCAAAGCTGCGGGCCGGGAACCGGCCCAGCACCAGCAGCACCCGCGCACCGCAGCGCAGGTTGATGTTCAGCCGCGCCAGGTCGGACAGCTCCCCCCGGCACAGCACCCGGCCGTTTTCCACCTGCACGTCCTTCAAGCCCAGCCGCCGGATCTCGTCGCCTACCAATTTTTCCAGGCCCAGCAGGCAGGGCACCATAAATGTATGCATATCGCACCTCGTTGTCGTCGTTATCGGCTCACAGCCGCCCCAGGGCGGCCAGGATCAGCCCCGCCAGCTCCAGGGCCCCTACCGCCGAAAGAAGGCAGATGGCGGCAAGGCCGGGCTTGGGAATGTGCAGCGGGGTCACATACAGCGCCGCCAGCAGCAGCATTCCCGCTGCCAGGATATACGGCCCGCCGGGCAGCAGCAGGCCCAGCAGGTAAAACAGCGGAAAGGCCAGGGCGCTGGCGGTGATGGGCAGGCCCAGATAGTATTTCCGCCCGCCGCCCTCCGTCTGCTGGCGCTCCTCCTCGGTGACGTTGAAGTACGCCAGCCGGATCAGCCCCGCCAGGGTGAACACGCACAGCGCCGCCCCATACCAAACCGGGGCCGGGGCGTCGCTCCACCGGCTCCAGGCGCAGTAGCCCGCCACCGACGGCAGCGCCCCGAAGCACAGCACGTCGTTGAGGGAGTCAATCTGGATGCCGAAGGACTGCTGCCGGCGGTTGCGGTCCTTTTTGGTGCGGGCGATGCGCCCGTCGAAGCAGTCCAGCAGTCCCGCCGCCAGCAGGCAGAACACGGCGGTCAGGTGCCGCCTCTCCACCGCCTGGAACATACCCGTCACCCCCAGGGCCGTGGCGGCGTAGGTGGCCAGCACCGTATAGTCATAAAAGCCAATCATAGGCACATCCTCATTTTCATATCTCATGCTTCACGCGTTCCGCCGCAGCTTTTCCAGCATGCGCACGAACTCCTCCGGCAGGGGGCAGGTCAGCTCCACCGGCTCCCCGGTGCGGGGGTGGATGAACCGCAGGCCCACCGCGTGGAGGCACTGGCCCGTCAGCCCGGCCACTGGTTTTTTGGCCCCGTATACCGTGTCCCCCAGGATGGGGTGGCCGATGTAGGCCAGATGGACCCGGATCTGGTGGGTGCGGCCGGTTTCCAGACGGCAGCGCAGATGGGTGACGCCGGGATACCGGGCGATGACCTCCCAATGGGTCACGGCCTCCCGGCCCCCCTGCCGCACCACCGCCATGCGCTTGCGGTCCACCGGATGGCGGCCGATGGGGGCGTCCACGGTGCCGCTGTCCTCCCGGAAATTGCCCACCGCCAGGCACTCATACGTCCGGGCCAGGGTGTGGTCCGCCAGCTGGGCCGCCAGGGCCAGGTGGGCCGCGTCGTTTTTGGCGGCGATAATGAGGCCGCTGGTGTCCCGGTCGATGCGGTGGACAATGCCGGGACGCTTCTGGCCCCCCACGCCGGACAGGCTCTCCCCGCAGTGATACAGCAGGGCGTTGACCAGGGTGCCGTCCGGGTGCCCAGGGGCCGGATGCACCACCATGCCCGTGGGCTTGTTCACCACGATGACGTCCTGGTCCTCATACACTACGTCCAGAGGGATGTTCTGGGGCCGGGCCTCCGGCTCCTCCGGCTCCGGCAGCGTCACCTCCAGCACCTGTCCCGGCTGGACCCGCAGGTTCTTCGCCACCGGGCGGCCCCGGTCCGTAACGCGTCCCTCCTCCAGAAGCCGGGCGGCGGCGGAGCGGGTCAGCCCCTCCAGCCGCCGGGCCAGCAGGCTGTCCGCCCGCTGCCCCGCCTCCTCAGTTGTCACCGTCAGCCGGGTCGTTTCCATGCTTTTTGTCCTTCTTGTCGTATTTATCGTATAAAAACAGGTAGTACACGGCCCCTAAAATCGCCCCCACCACCACGCAGCAGTCGGCGAAGTTGAACACCGGATAGGAAAACAGGGTCAGGTCGAACATATCCACCACATAGCCCCGGAAAAGCCGGTCGATGAGGTTCCCCACGCCTCCGGCCAGGATCATCACCCCGGCGATCACGCCCAGGGGATGGCGCACGATCCGCCGCACCAGCAGATACGCCACCGCACCCATCAGCAGCACCGTCACCACCGCCAGGGCCGCGGTCTGGCCGGAAAAGCTGGACCAGGCCGCGCCGTAGTTATGTACCCGGGTCAGCTGCATCAGCCCCGGCCAGAAGGCTTGGGACTGGCCCAGGGCCAGATGCTCCACCGTCCACAGTTTGATCAGCTGATCCGCCCCCAGCAGGGCGGCGAATAACACAATGTACCACATAGCGCAGGGTTCCCTCCTGTGAAAATACCTAATACACAATTATACCGCATTTTCGCCTTTATTGCAACCGCGGAAAGCCGCCCCGGAAGATTTTCGGCCTCCGGCGCTTGCAATTTATATGCATGGGTGGTATAATATAGTGCAAAACAACCGGAAGGAGGTCCGCCATGGAAAAGCGGGGTATTAAGATCGCGGCCCAGAACCGCAAGGCCCACCACGACTATTTCGTGGAGGACCGATACGAGGCGGGCATCGAGCTGGCCGGAACGGAGGTCAAGTCCATCCGGCAGGGCCGGGTGAACCTGAAGGACTCCTACTGCGTGGCCAAGGACGGCGAGATCTACGCCCACAGCATGCACATCTCCCCCTATGAGCAGGGCAATATCTTCAACAAGGACCCGGACCGGCCCAAGCGCCTGCTGATGCACAAGCGGGAGATCCGCAAGCTCCACGATCTGCAGAAGCAGGACGGCTATGCCCTGATCCCCCTGAGCCTGTATTTCAAGGACAGCCGGGTGAAGGTGGAGCTGGGCCTGTGCAAGGGTAAAAAGACCTATGACAAGCGGGACGCCATCGCCAAGCGCGACGCCAAGCGCGAAATAGAGCGGGCCGTCCGCGAGAAAAACCGGTAAAAAAGGAGCGTATCCATGAACAATCCCATTGTTACCATCGAAATGGAGAACGGCAAGAAAATCACCGCCGAGCTGTATCCCGATATTGCGCCGCAGTCCGTGCGGAATTTCATCTCCCTGGCCAACTCCGGCTTCTATAATGGGCTGATCTTCCACCGCTGTATCTATGGCTTCATGATCCAGGGCGGCTGCCCCGACGGCACCGGCATGGGCGGCCCCGGCTACTGCATCAAGGGCGAATTCGCCGCCAACGGCGTGCCCAACGACCTGCGCCACACCCGGGGCGTTCTCAGCATGGCCCGGGCCCAGGCTATGGACTCCGCCGGCAGCCAGTTCTTCATCATGCATAAGGACGCCCCCCATCTGGACGGGCAGTACGCCGCCTTCGGCATGGTCATCGACGGCATGGACGTGGTGGACGAGATCGTCTCCCAGCCCAGAAACATGATCACCAACAAGCCCAAGAAGCCCCAGGTGATGAAGTCCGTCACCGTGGACACCCAGGGCGTGGAGTACCCGGAGCCTGACAAGCTGCCGGACCCCTACCACGAGTAAAATTGTTTTCAAGGTATCCGGGTCGGTTTCCCGGCCCGGACGCTTCCTATCCCATATACGGGGCTGTACCGGTTTCGACGGGGGTGTGGAGGCAGGATAAGCGGGCGGCGGCGCCTGACCGCCTTAAAACGGGCAACTTAAAAATTAACTGACAACAATCGTATTGCTGTCGCTGCCTAACTAAAGGCAGCCGTCTGAACCGGAGAGGCCACAGGCCGGGGAAGGCGTCGTTGATGTGGCGGACGTGCGGCGGGTAAGAGTTGCCCCGCCCATGCATCATGACTCTACTGAACTGTGCAGTCTGGCCAGTGCCTGCCCAGGGAGGGAATGCTGAAACTGTCCTGCGCCCGGAGAAGGTCCTGTTAAAGTGCTTTCGGACAGGGGTTCGACTCCCCTCAGCTCCACCAATTTGATCACAGGTCGAACCCCTGAGACGGCAATTATCGCCTTGTCTTATGGGTTCGTACTTGCGGCCCAGATCAAGAGCAAGCTGTAATGGCTTGCTCTTTTTCTTTTGGTAGTCGATGTAGTCGACGGAACGAAGATTTCCTATATATACGTATAATGCGAGGGGGCAAGGTGATTGCGCTCTCTATCCCTTTACTTTTTCAGAAAATCTTTTTGAGTTTTATCGACTACAAGTACTACCAATAGCCAAAAAGCCTTATACGTCAAGCACTTTCCACGGTAGCAGGCTCGGTAGCAGAGGGCTCGGGTTCGACTACCTCGACTGCAATGGAGATACGGCAGAGCTGATTTTCAGGGACGAAGGCCCTAAGCTGCTTTGCAAGCTGCCCCGCGTCGAGGATTCCAGTAAAGCAGAGCTGCACGTTCTCCAAAGTCATTTTTTTTGTCGGCGCAACGCGCTCAGTCAAACCAAAGTCCTCTCTAAACCTTTCCAGGTCTTCACGAACAGGTTTGAAGCCTCTCGGGAAGCTGAACCCCAGCTTGTGAAGTCTGGACGTGCAGGTCGAGACAGGAACGCCCAGCAGCTCGGCGATCGCGGACATTCCTACTTTATAGTTCGCAAGAATGTTCTTCACGTATTCCTTTTGCAGGGTCTCAGGCTGCGCCTTAAAGTCTGCGTAAGCGATAGGCTTACCCAGGTCGATCTTATGAACTGGTCCGCTCATTTCTCTTATCTCCTTTGCTGTGTACTGCGGGATTCGGCACCCGCCCCTGTGAGGTTTCTTCTTAGAACTCCTCGCAGTGATCGCCTTCTCACGCACATCTTCAAAGAAGACGTGTCTTTCATCTTTCATATTACTCCCCCCCAACGTGCCCCGGACGACCCGTATCGCGTTTTACCAGCAGGGCCCTTAGATTTACCCTCTGATAAGATTGGACGCGATACGGGCTGTTCTGGGCTTGTTTTAATCAGCTCGCTCCATACGGACCTCACAGACTCCGCAGATCAGGCTCAGGTCAGCAGTGGTCTTGACTTCCTGACCGCAGATCGGGCAGACATACTTGTGGGCCTTTTCGCGCTCAGCCTTTGCCTTAGGCTTAGGAGCGACTCTGGCGAAAGGAACTTCCAGCACAAAGCCGTTGTCCTCGAGCGTCTTCTTAAAGGCCTCAGTCGGCTCAGTCAGAGAGTAGCCGACCGTGCGGTCATACCCGATTTCCAGGTCCCGGGCCTCAACCTCGGTCTTGAAGGTCTTATTGTGGTAGCGGCCCTTCTGGCAGGTGTCCGCAATATCGTTCACCAGGCAGTAGAGGTGGACCATCTCGTGGCACATCGTCGCCGCAGTGTTTGCGGACGGACGGTTGAGGTACTCCGCACCGATATTGATCTCGTACTGACCTGCTGTATCGTTCGACCAGATTTTCTTTGTGGAGCAGTGGCCGTATGCTTTGGGCGTAGACTGAACAGTGATGACCGGCTTCGGCAGTGCGTTCTCGAAGTACACGCGGTTCAGAATGTCGAACAGGCTTTCGAGCTTAGTAACGACGTCGGACATCTTCATTTCGGGGACCTCGGTCTCTGTGGTCTCAGGGGCCTCAGTCTCAGTGCTCTCGGGGACCTCAGTCTCAGCCTCCTCATAGAGTTTCCAGCGGCGGTCAAAGCTCGCTGCGGCCATGCGGATCGGCTCAGCGTCAGGCTCGTTAGCGGGAACAGAAAAGATTTTGCGCTCCGCTTCATCAATGCTGACGACCAGGCGGACCTCGTTGGTCTCCTTGTTGATGATCTTCTTATTAAGTACGATAGTCATATCCTTCATTGTAATTGCCTCCTTGAAGTTTTCCATTGTTTTCCAACTGACAATTATATTTTACCGCAATCAGTAAGAAATGGGAGCGCGCTAAACTGCCGGGATTCCGCGGAGTTTTCTATGCGGTTCTACCGCTTTTAGTACGCACAGTATTTTCCAGAAGCATTGCGACGGTCATAGGGCCTACACCGCCAGGTACAGGAGTGATCGCCGAGGCGATCTCCGATACAGGACCAAAATCCACATCGCCGCAGAGCTTACCCTCTGCCGTGCGGTTGATTCCTACATCGATGACGACCGCCCCAGGCTTCACCATATCCGCAGTAATAAAGCAGGGCTTACCTACTGCAGAGATCAGCACGTCGGCCTGTCTGGTGAAGGCAGCAAGGTCTTTCGTTTTGGAGTGACATACTGTAACTGTCGCGTCCGCTTGCAGCAGCATAAGTGCAAGAGGCTTTCCCACAGTATTGCTGCGACCAACTACAACGCAATGCTTTCCGGTTACGTCTCCCAGGAGGCGCATGATACCGGCCGGAGTACAGGGAGCGGGGCCGTCCTCTCCGATCATAAGGCGACCGAGGTTGTTCGGGTGGAAGCCGTCAACGTCTTTCTCCGGCGGTATTGCGCCGAGAACCTTCTTCGCGTCAATATGATCGGGAAGCGGCAGCTGAACGAGAACGCCGTCCGCCCAGCGGCACAACTCCTTGACTGCCGCGATCACTTCTTCGGTCGTTGCGGTAGCAGGCAGCCTGCGAGAGCAGGACTGGAGCCCGACCTCTGCGCAGGCGCGTTCCTTATTGCGAACATATACCGAAGAGGCAGGGTCTTCTCCGACCATAAGAACTGCGAGCTTTGCTTTTGCGCCGCGGAGAGAGTTCTTGATCTCAGCCGCGGCGGCTTTGCCGTCAATAATCACTCAGCGCTCACCTCTCGATCAGGTTTCATCAGTTCGGCAGGGTCACACTCGAGGGCCTGGGCCAGCTTGATCGCGGTCTTGAGGGTAATGTTTTCCGGCTTGATAATGCCAACCTCAATATCGCGGATTTTCTGATAGCGGATACCGCTGACCTTTGACAGTTCAGCGCGTGAGAGGTTTCTTGCCTCTCTCAAGTCTTTTAATCCCAAAACAATTTCCTCCTTACAGGTCTTGATAACGCTTTGGGCACTGCACGTTGTTGCAAAACACCTTGCTGCCAATCTCCCTCAGCGGTTTACCGCAAAAGGCGCAGTACTTAGGTCTTGCAGCGTGCAAAGCCTCTGCTTTTGTCTGTCCACTCTGCATGCGTTTTACCATACACATAACTGAGCCGTATTCGCAAGCGGTCGGACAGGTATCAGCAGCTTTACAATAACGACATTCTTCGTGAAACATATATTCTCCTTTCTCCGCGGGGCACAAGGCCCCGCGGATTCATAGATAGCAGATTAGATATAGAAGCCGAAGCAAACGCCGCTGGAGTTGCTGGCGTCGTGATAGCTGGCGTTGCCGTTGCTGCTCACACTGCAGAAGTTGTTGGAGTTGCTCGCACTAGGAGAACGCGCCCACCACCAATACGCATCTCCGTCCTCATCGAACTTGACGCGGTTGATCGGGTTCTTGAAGTACTCGAGCTGCTTGTCGCCCTCGTCACCGGCGCCCCAGATATGCTCACCGAAAATCTCGACCTCAGAGAAGAGCCAGAGGCGATCTTCTTCGTCGCCGAACTTGCGCGGCTTGATTGCAGCGAGCAGGTCATCGGGCAGCAGCTCGATAACTTCCTCGTTGAGGTAGCGACGCATGTCGCTGGCGAGCCAGCCGCCCTTGTTGGTCCAGGTCTTATTCATCTGGTGCCAGCCGAGCAAGCCTTTCAAGCCAATCACGCCGTAGTCCATGACGACGAACACGACCTCGCGGCCGTCTTCCAGGGTCTCGGTGATCTCGTCGCCGACCTTGAGCACGCCGGGGTTACGCCAGTCAAACATGCGAGTCTCTTTCGTTGTAATAGTTGCCATAATAAAAACCTCCTAAATATATTTGCTTATAAGAGCGTCTTGCCCTTGAAAAGCCGTCTGATCGTCCATACCTCGGAGCAGTACATGGGCGTGAACCAGTAGTTCTCCAAGGTATCTTTTGAGCACATGGGCTCGGTAAAGGTATTTCCTACCTTGATATAAGCGGCCACGCCGAGCAGCGAAAGCTGGATATAGCACATCAGTGCAACGGTGTAGTCAATATCTTGTGCGGTGACAAGAACATGGTTTTGCCAGTTGAAACCAGCCTTCATAAGCGGTTTAGCTGCGGCATGAACTCCGGCGATCAAGGTCGCGCCAGCACCGCAAGCTGGGTCATTGATCGTAATGTAGCCGCGCTCTTTAACCTGCGGCACAACGTTGCCGATAGTCATTTCAGCCATCATCTGGCAGACGTTGTACGGAGTAAAGAACTGGCCGCCGGAGTCGTTACTCAAGCCAAGCTCCATAAAGATTTTACCGAGGAAGTCTTGCTCTGGATTCTTCTCCAGGGCAAGCACAACCTCTGCTGCGAGCTGCGGAAAGATTTCCTGCTCTTTGGCGTTGTACTTCTGGATTCGCTTGAGGTACATCGCCTCGCGATCATCAAAGCGCAGCTTCTCGACTGCATTCGAGATCGAGCAGGCGAACATTGTAACGAAGTCCTGCCAGACCTCCCAGGGAGTCCAGCGGTATGTAAGCTCACGATAGAGCTTGATAAAGGGCTGGTCGCTCTGCGACCCTACTCGTTTAGCCATAGGTTCCTCCTTTAATACAGTAGATTGATAAAGTGAATTGATGAAAAACTTGCGTTTCTGCAAGTGAAGTCAAGTTGTTTGCTAACTTACTTGCAGAAACGCTTGCTTTTTGTTAGTGAATTTCCTCAAAGCAGTTATCTTTCCAAAGGCCCTCAAGCTCTACAAGCTCGTAGGCCCATGTAAATGGGCAGCGGCACTTAATTGTAACAACTCTGCCTGCATGCGCCTTCGCGCCTTCGCTACCGCATTCCGAGCTGCGAATGCGAACACGGTCGCCGCAATTAAAACGGTATTTCACACTTTCACCTCCTCACATTGTTACAGCGAACTGAGAAAAGTCGGCGTTCGCGTTCATGGTGTACTCTTTGCGATTGACAGCCACAGGAATTCTTTCTCCGCCAGAGTAGGCGCTGGTTTCCATATAGCCTGTCCAGCGGTTTGCGTTTTCTCTACAGGTCAATGTCACTCGAGCATGCGGAGAGGCGCTCAGCATATTCTCTGTTTCAAATACCGTAAAGACCTGAGTATGACGACCCTCAGCCTTAAGCCGCTCGGCGACCTCATAAGGGCTTTCGCTTGCAGCAGTTAACGTATTAAGCACTTCGATAAGCGGGTAAGTATGATGGAGTTTCATGGTAGTGCCTCCTTAAAAGTAGGTGTCAGGCGGTTGGTCTTAGCGTAGCCTCTCAGGATTAACACGACTACGGGGCGCTCAGCTTTGGTGAGGGGTCTTAAAACCTTCAGTACCTTAGCTTTGCCGCTTGCTTTCATCATGTGACCCTTATTCATAGCCCTTGAGGATTGCCGCCTGACATTATTTATTATGCCGCAAGTTACTGTTTTTGGGAGCTGACGAAACAACCGAGGTTTTACTGCTTTTAGTATGCAGTTCTTACGGTGTTTACTTTTCCAAAGGAACGCGGTATAATATATGAACACTCTCGAACCCAGCCGGCCTTGCGGCCGGCCAGGCTCTCAAGTGCGCGTTGATTAGTCGGTTAGGTACTCAAGATACTCTTCATAGGAGATGAAGGTTATCCAGGTTCCATCAACGCAGGCGGCGTAATAGCCGTCCGGGGTGAAGCCCTCACTCATAGGCGCTTCCTCCTTTCTGAGCTCTTGCAGTTGCTACCTGCAAGGGCTCTTTTATTTGCCAGGGTTATCCACCTGACATTATTATTGTACCGTGTTTGGTAATAAAAGGGAGCGCGCTAAACCGCCGGGATTCTGCGGAGTTTCCTATGCGGTTTTACCGCAAATAGTAAAAGAGGCCGAAGCTGTTCCACGAAGGAACGGCCTCGGCCTCTTTAATTAAACGAGCGTATTTACTTTTGCCTGAACCTCTGCGTAGTCGTAGCCGGCAGCTTCAAGCCGGGCTTTACGATCTGCGCCGTTGCCCCATTTGCCCTGGAGAACCTCGCGGGCGATCTCCGCAACAGACTTACCGCCTCCGGAGACGACATAGGTACTAAAGCCGGCGGCTTTCAGCTTGGCCGCCATAGCGATCGCATTGGACTTCTGCGCGAACGCACCGACCTGAACCTTATACAGGCCGTTGACCTTTACCATATAAGTATCAAAGCCCTTAGCCTTGACCTGCTGGAGCAGCGCCTCGGCGCCCGCTTTATTGCGGAACGCGCCAGTCTGGACGCGGTACAGGACCTTTTCAGGCTGGGGCCTGGTATCTGTACTCCCGAGGCGTTTGTTGACCTCAGAGGCAATCTGGGCGTGCCTGGAGTAGAGATATTCACCGGGGCAAGACTTATTGGCGTAGTCGCGGTGTACGGTCATATTGCAGCCGTTCTTGTGGTTCACGCGGTCAGCCTTGCCGGTAGACCAGACAAGGCGGGGAATGCCGTTGCGCTTGCAAATATCAACGAGCAGGTCGATCAAAGCGGCGTAGGCTTTGGCGTTGACCGTGTAAGGGTGTTTGGTATCGCTGGCGACCTCGATCGTGATTGCGCGGTTATCATTTGCGGCATTGGAGGAGCACCAGGAGCGGTCCTTCTCCTCGCAGTACATACCGATACGGCCGTCTGCGCCGATACCGTAGTTGCAGGACGCTTGCCTGGAGGTAGGCGCAAAGATATTACCCAAGGTCTCCACAGAGCACTGACCGACCACGCAATGAATAGTCACGGTGTCGATCTTGTGATTTCTGGGGCTTGTCCTGTTCGGAGAGATTTTCGTATAAGAGATAAGTTTACTGTTGCTCAACTTCAGCACCTCCCTTGTCATTTAGGATTGCAACGAACTTAGTGTAGGCTTCTTTAATATACTTGCAGGAGACGAGCAGCACAGAGCCGATAATCACGAGGTCGGCAAAGAGGTCAGAGTACTCCTCGGGAATTGCCCAGCCGACCTGAGTAGCAAATAGCGGCAGCGCGGTGATCGACGTACAGAGCAGCGTCAGCCCGACAACGAAGGTCAGAATCTTCAGGCCGCTGGCGATCAGCTTGTCTCGGTCAAAGGGCTCATGCAGAATCTTGATATTGTACCAAAGGGAGAAAGCCACGTTTGCGAGGTACGCAGCGAGGAAGATCAGCATTGCCCAGCCGATATTGATAAGGTTTTGAGTCAAACTTTCCAGCATAGGTTATACCTCCTTTGAGTCGTTATAAATATCAGCTCCGTACTTCTTGCGGAGCTTGATTCGGTTTTCTGCCTTTGCCTTGCTGTAGTAAAAGCCGGTAGCAGTCGCCAGTTCGGCAAAGACGGCGGGAATTAGGTAGGCGAGCGGCGAAGTGTCGCCGGTTCTCCATACGACCGCCAAAGTAAAAGCCGTCACGACAAGCGTAACGGCTCCTACTGAGGCGATCAGTACTTTAGAGAACTCTCGTTTTTTAGTTCGCATCCGGAGGCTGGACCGGCAGCTCGAGGAACTTGTTGTGAAGGTCGTCCATGACGCCGTTGACGCCGAGAGAGTGGTACTGCTTCCAGCAATTCTCAAAGTTCTCTCTTGCGTAGATCGGTGCGTAGCCGCGGTCGTCCCACTTGTTATAGTCGTTAATCATCTGCGCCCTGAGCAGAGCCTGCAGCCCCGCCTTCACTGCGGCTGTGTCAGTGGCGTTCTTCTTAACGAGCGAGTGCAGATACTTGAATACTGCCGCGATCAGCGCCGGAGCGCCGAGAAGGCAGAGCCATTGATAAATTGTCATACTACCTCCTCCCAGCCGTACACACCAGGTTCCCAAACATTATTTGCAGCAGTGCTGACCCACTTCTTGCCGTTGTGCGACACCTTATCGCCGAGAGCATAGGCGTCGTGCGCGCCAAGGGGCTGAGACCATTCCGGGAACTCGGCTCGGGGGTCTCCGATCTCTTTCCAGAGACTTGCTGCAGAGGGCGGCGTCCAGTCAGCCTGAGAAGTGTGCGCCTGGTTGCAGCGGTAGAGCTTGCCCTTATAGGTACAGATTGCTTTCGCGGCGTAGCTTACAGGGTAAGCCCATGCCGGGAACTGTTCGGCGTGCTCGGTCAAGGTCGTATCGTCCAGCTGCTCCGTCTCTGCCAGCTTTACAAAGACAATATTTGCGAGCTCAGGAGCTTTAGCCTTCGCCAGAGCGCTCAGGTTCGCCTCGGTCGTGTAGAACTCCCCGGCGTGGTAGAAGTAGTAGCCGGCGACTACATTATTGGGGACGCTCTCGACCTCAACAAGGGTGTGACTGTCGCAGAGATAGCCGATACTTTCAATAGGCCAGAAGGTATCGGAGTCGTTAGAATAGATCGCGTCGGCGTGCTCCTGGTCGCTGAGGATAACGACGCCGTTGGACTGCCTGCGAACGTAGCAGGGGTGATTGCAGATTTCCACAATGAGCTTTGCGGAGTTCGTGATTAGGTACATAGCGCTTTCCTCCATTCCGTTTTATTATTCGGGTGGAACCCGAACAACTTCTTAAAATACAGGTCCATGCGCTGAACGGCATGGAAACTGTTGCCGCGTTTCATGTGTCCGCGCCAGCTTTCATAGGCTCCGCAAATATCAGAGAGCGGAAAGATTTTGCGGATGAACTTACCGCCGATCTTCACGACTCGGCCGACTTCGTTCCAGAGTTTGAACTTCTTGAGCTTGCGCCGCATTTTCTTAATGGTCTCATAGCTCATCTTGCGAAGGACCTTCCCAGTCTCAGTCAACTTGAAACGAACCTGCAGGAACTTGAAGCCCTCGCTGAGCCGCTTGATCTTCGTCTTCTTCGTGTTCAGAATGATACCGAGAGACGCGCAGACCTCCTGCATTTGCACGAGACACTTTTGCAGGTACTCTTTGCTCGTGTGAATCAGATAACCGTCGTCCATGTACCTTGCGTAGCCCTTAATGCCGAGCTTTTCCTTTATAAAGTGATCGAGCTTGTTCGGCAGCATAAGCGCGGCAGTCTGGGAGATTTGACTTCCCAGGCCGTACCCGACCGGGCCGAAGTTATCAAGGCACTCATTTGCGAGGGCCCTGATTCGTACATCATGAATCCGCTTTGCGAGTTCCCTGCTGACAGGCCAATGCTGGGCGTTCGCAAAGTAGTTGGAGAAGTCAAAGAGCAGGACATACCCGTCCTGGCCGTGCTTCCTGTAGTGCCTTTGCAGGTGACAGGTAAGACGGTTGAGGGCGAAGTCGATACCTTTGTTCTCCGTGCTCGCGCCGTTGTCGTAGATGAACGAGGGCTTGAGAGTAGGGTTGACCACCTTGTCGCAAAGTGTTCTCTGGACTACGCGCTCGCTGATATGAATACTCCTGATGTGCCGCATTTTCCCTCGGTCCCAGAGGTCGAACTCGATAAAGCCTCGGCTTTTATAGGTCCCGTCAAGAAGCGCACGGCGCGTAGCAGCCGTATTCGTAACCAGGTTAAAGCGGTACATCTGAGTAGAGCTTTTCCAGCCAACCCCGCGGCAGCAGATATGGCCGGATTGATATAGATTTTCATAAGAAAAGACGTCCTCAAAGTCTCCGCATGATCTGCTGAGCGCAAGGCGTCTTTCTTGTCGTCTTTTGACCCGCCTTTGGTAGCGGGCCTCGTGTCGTTCTTCGCTTGTCATAAAATTGTCCCCTTCGTACAGTAATGCTGAATCTCACGCGAAAAAGGTAACTGCATAGTAGTACCGCCCATGAAACACGGTCCGCGTAAACCATGCCATGCAAGCAGCGTCCGAGCGACTACATCAAAGGAGTGTTTTAGCCTAAAGGCAGGGTACCAGTCATCCTTCCATAAAGGTACTGAGTTCGGCGGTTGTTTACCGCTTACTATGTCGGACCTGATTCCTTATGGAATCCGAAGCAAACGCCGTTGGAGTTGTTGGCGTTGTTATTGTTGGCGTTGCCGTTGCTGTTCACATTGCAGAAGTTGTTGGAGTTGCTCGCATTAGGAGAACGCGCCCACCACCAATTCGCAGCACAAAGACAACAGTATCATGGCTGGACCCATATATCAGCTAAGGAAGATTTTTGAATCTTTCCCTGTCTGACTTTTTGACGCCGGAAATGAGCTTAGCCTCTTCGGCGATCAGCGACGCCCACTCCTCGAGGGCGTTATCCAGCCAGCGCAGCTTCTCAGGGTTCTGCTTCAAGAGGTCGGACATAATACCGAGCTGGCCGATCAGGGCTTGCAAGGTAGCGTTGGCCTCGATCAGGTGATCTCTGCGAAGCTGTGCTTCATGCTGGTTTCCGGGGAAAACGCTGTTCGCCATTTTAACCTCATTGTATACGGTATCGGCGAGAGCACTGAGCTCCTGAGCACCGTAAAAGGTATATCTTTTCGGCATCTTCAGGCAGCATTTTCGGGTATGCACAGCGAGCTTGCGCGCAGTCTCTACGAACTGGACCGAGCTATCCCCTCGCAGTGCTTTATATACTGACATAGTTGGCTTTCACCTCCTACCGGGGCCACAAGGGCCCCGGATTTACTATAGATAGTAGATTAAACACAGAAGCCGAAGCAAACGCCGTTGGAGTTGTTGGCGCTGTTAATGTCGGCGCTGCCGTTGCTGCCCACAACGCAGAAGCTGTTGGAGTTGCTCGCATAAGGAGAACGCGCCCACCACCAATTCGCAGACCCTGTGCCGTTGGCAAGGTGCTTGATACGATTGCCGGCAGTTGCAAAGTACGGGTACTGCGCACCCTCGTTTCCGGTCGAGTAGGTCTTCGAGCCAAAAATCTCCTGCTCAGAAAAGAGGAACAGCTTCATGGCATTCGTGTTAATCGTCGAACTTGCGCTACCGGCAGAAGTTTTCTTGTTCACGCTCTTCAGTACAGATTGCAGGTCAGAGGGCAGCTGCTTCAGAAGTGTATTCTGGAGCCAGGAATACATAGCAGAACCTGGGAATCCGCCGCTGTTCGTACTCGAGCTGTTCATCTGACGCCGGTCCTTCATCAGGTGTTTCAGGCCGAAGGTGATACCAGCTTTGCCGCCACCCGCAAGATCGTCATGACCGAAGCCCACGATCACAAGGGTGAGGGTCTCGCCGTTGACGCTGATATTCTTCTCGTCGCCCACCTTCCAAAGGGTGGAGGCTTTGCCTGCGGCAGAGGCTTTGCTGATCTGCGCCCAGGTGTTATTTGCGAGAACCTTGTTGAAGAACAGGCACTCTGCGGTATAGGTCTGGCCGGAGTTGGTGATCTGGACGGAAACAGTCTCGGTCTTTTCGCCGGACTTAGAAGCGGAGACCGCGTAAGTACCGGGGGCGGTAATCTTCAGGTCCAGCACACCGTTAGACGGGACAGTCCCCGAAACGGTTTTAGGACCAGTTGCGGTTACTGTCGCGCCAGACTCAGAGGTCACGCGCAGAGTCGCCGAGAAGTAGGCCAGAGACAGGCGATACTGCTTTACATCATCGACAACAACGTTCTCAGCTGCGGTCTGACCGTTCAGCGTAGCGGTCACTGTCCAGGTACCATAAGCCGGAAGGGCAAAGGTCACCGTGCCGGTGCTCGTAGCACTCAGCGTCTTAGAGCCACTTTTACAGGTGACCACACTCCCGCTCGGAACAGTAACAATGATCTGCGGAGGCACGCCGACCGCGCCGAGCTGCGACTCGGGAATCTTGCCGTCGGCGCCGAGCGTGGCCACGCCGCCCGCGGTACCTTTCTGGCTTGTAGGAATATAGTCGAGCGCAGGAATCTGCGCAACTGGAACCTTTCTGTTCCCGTCGAGAGTCGCAACGCCATTCGCTGCACCCTTCTGCGCGGTGGGAATGTAGTCCAGGGAAGGCAACTGCCCAGACGGGACTTTACCGTCAGAGCCAAGGGTTGCAACGCCGTTCGGCTGGCCCTTCTGGTTATTGGGAATGTAGTCGAGCGACGGCAGCTGACCCGCAGGAACCTTGCCGTCCTGGCCGAGCGAGGCGACGCCTCCGGCCTTGCCCTTTTCGGATGTCGGGATATAGCCGAGCGTAGGCAGCTGCTCAGCCGGCAGCTTGCCGCCGGCGTCAAGGTCAGCCTTTTTCTTGAGAATCTCGTCGACCTTATCGGCGTTCGCATTAAGGTCTGCGACGTCGCCAAAGTCCTCAGGCGCCGGCTTTATCAGGTTGTAGTTTTTCGTGTACGTAGCCATTTACGGAAGTACCTCCTCTTTGATTTCTCTCCAGGTGAGTTTCTTTAGTTCTGCCCAGGTATAGGCCTTGATCTGTCCCCAGGTGTTATAAAGAAGCTCAACGCTGAAAACCATGTTATAGGGCAAGATTCGCTCAAGGGTTTCTGCAATGATCGTTTCTTGCTTTTTAACAGTAAGAGCGACCTTCACGTTCACCGTAAAGGTCGCCGTATTGATCGTGAGAATATACCCGCCCGCTCCGCAAAGGGACTCCAGAAGAGCCTCCAGGCTCCTTCTGGTGTACGGAATATTCTCGTTATACCTACTGAGCAGCCTGAGCTTGCGGTCGTCCAGGGTGTCCGTGGCGAAGGGCGTGATCTTCAGCATTTTCTCTCTGCGAGCAACGCCGTTTTCAGTCGCCTCCATGATAAACTGGTCATTCATGCAGTCTTCGCAGGCGTCCCAGATAGCCTGGACTTCAGGAGTCTCGGCCTCCATGATCGCCCGCATTTCCTGAACATCTTTCAGCACCTCAGGCAAGTACTCTCTGAGGTCGATCGTTCTGATATTATTGAAGTTACGCACCGGAGAACGACCCCCTCACTGCAACCGCGTCCTTATCAAGAGTGAGGTTTCCGGCCTGGCCGTTCAGAGTCGTGCCGGAAATATCTACAATGCCGGAGAGCGCCAGAAGGCGGGACTCGATCTGCGAGATTCTCACGATCAGGTTAGCCTCTCGTGCCCAGGTAGAATTGAGCTCTCGATAGTACGCCTCAATCGCCGCTTCAATATAGGTACGGCTTTCTTCCAGGTTCCAGCCAGGGGCGAAAGTCAAGGTCGTAGAGATATTGACCGTGGCGCCGGTCGCAGCAACGATCGTAACCTCATGGTCGATCGGGGCAAGGCCGATACCCTCGCCGTGGTTCTGTGTTGGGTCAATCGCGGTCTGCACCTTCTCAACCAGAGTACTGGAAGGCGGCTTGTAGTCGCTGTCCGTGATAACGAGCTTGACCGTACCAGGACCTTTCCAAGCTCGGTATGGTTTACAGCCGCCGACGCCAGGCAGGGCCTCAGTCACTTCCACGTACTGCCCACGATTAAACCCATAGGACTGGTTCTCAAAGCTGTTGAGGTAGCGAAGGCGCAGAGTTTCAGTCGTTTCCTCGTCCTCGCCGTTGATCGCAATCGAGGTAAGCTCTGCCGTAGCAAGGCCCTCGATATACTCAATGGGGATAAGCTGGCCTGTGTAGCTGTTCGGGTCTGCACCTGCAGTCTCGCACTTGAGGTAGTATTTCATGGACGAGATTTTCTCGGTCACAACCCAGTTATACTTATCGCAGGAGAACCGAGTGCCGATGGGAATCTCCATGCTAAAGTCGCCGATACCGACCGCTGCAGTAGCGGGCAAAGGCGTAATGCCTCTCTCGCTGCAGCGCTTGATAAGGTAGTCACGGCTTGCTGTGTCAGCGAAGGTCTCGTTGAGTACAGTATCAAGGGCGACATAGATCATCGCGCTTTCCAGCGAGTTCGGCGCAAGCGCGTCGAAAATGATAGAGCCCTCGCGCTTGTCAAGGCTCGAGGCTACTCGCGCCAGTTTTTCTTGAAGAATCGCCTCATAGGTCTTATCTTCGTACATCAGTTTCCACCTCCAGGTCACCGAAAATGCTGTGCACGGTAAAGGTAACGTGAACAGTCTCTTTTCCGGTTTCAAACTCAAAGCCGTCTACTGCGGTAACGCGGTCGTCCTGCAGCAGGGCTTCTGTAATACAACGCTTGATCTCTGGGAGTGCGTACTCTTTCGGCTTGCCGATCAGCTCAACGAGCTCCACCCCGTAGTCCCAGGAGTAAATCAGGTACGCATAGCGCTCTGTACTGAGAATCAGGTAGATCGCTTGTCTTAGGGACTCGAGGTTATCGGCCATGCCGCGAATACGCCCATGCTCAATATCCAGAGCGTAAGTGAGACTCGGTTGAGTCTCGACCTCCAGCGTCAGGAGGTCGTCGTCTGTTTTGGGAATCATTTCGGCGCCTCCACTCTGTCTAAAATAATAAACTTCTGCCCGCCGTCAGCCCTCAGCAAAAGGACCTGCTCGCCAGCCTTGAGCGCAAGGTGAACACGAAAGGCCTTTGTACCCTTGTAGGCATGCTTGTGACTGGCAAAAGCTGCGTCGCCGCTGCCGCCGGACGTGTCTTCGGTCTGATGATCGACAGTCATGCGAACCGTGTAATCTCTGACTGCGTTCGTCAGGATAAGCTGCTGTTCGGTAAGCTCCAGTTTCTGGTCTACCTGCACTTTGAGCGGCGCGGCGCTGGTTACCTTGCCGAGTACAAAGGCGAAGGGCTTGCCAGCCTTAACAGCCTCGACGGCGGCGCGTTTTACGTCTCCAAGGAATCCGGTCATATCAGGCGACAAATGTACCACCTCGCAATTTCAGGTCCATCAAGTGCTGATTCTGCTTGAACTTATGCGTTACCTTTTCCACGAGCAAATAGCTCTGGATATTGATGTCGCCGAGCCCGAGCTTCACAATGACGGACGAACCGGCCCGAACCCGAGTATCTCCGAGCGCGTCGGAGATAGACAGGGAACGGGTCTTTGTGTTATAGAGTTTCAAAAGGGCCTCTGCTTTTGCTGCGCCGTTTGTGGCGATCTCCACCTTGTCGGTGTACTGCAGAAGGCCCCACTTGTTGATATTTGCGCTGTCTTTCGCTATGAACACCTCGCGCTTACCGCTTTTCTTATTCTCAAAAGTGATCTTGATCTGGTTATAAGTCTGGCGGTCGATCGAGCTGGAGTAGCTGTAGTTGCCAGCCGTGTCCATATCGATACAGAGGTTTAGCTTCATGTTCTCAATGTTTTGCAGCGTCAGCTTGCCGACATTATCATAGAGAACGAAGAGCTTTGTCTTAGCCTGGAGCGTTTCGTCCAGCGCGTTCTGCGCAATATCGAAGAGCGTAGCGTTGTCCTCGGTGCGGGACTCAATGACGTGCTCAGTGTCCTCCAGCTTTCCTGTTTTCAGGCCAAAGTCCTCAGCGATCATCTTAATGACCTCGTTCGCCTTCTTGTTGGAGTAGACGTAGGTGTCTTTGTTCTTGAAGTAGCGGAGCTGATCGTAGGCCGTAACCTCAATGAGGTACGGCGTCCGGCCGGACCGGCTCTTTTCAAACACGAAACCATAAAAAATATCCGTCCCGTCGACGGATAGCTTTACAGGGTTTCCCTCCTGGAAGGAAAGAACGTCGTCCTTGATACAGGAAAACTTGAGCTTGCCTGGAGTACCTTTACGGTTCCACTCAAGCGTGATACCCTCCTCGATGATAGGGTAGTAGACAGTGCTGCCGTTTTGAATAATCAGGTCTATTTTCATGGAATCGTCAACACCTGCCCCGGATAAATAAGGTTCGGATTCTTGATCTTTCCCTTATTCGCGTTATAGATTTTTGTGTACTGCGCGCCGTTGCCGTAATACTTCTTAGCGATATTCCAAAGGCAGTCGCCGGACTTAACCGTGTAGGTCTTGACTTTCGGCGCGCTGGAGGTCTCTCGCTTTTTCTTCTGCTGAACAACGGGCTTTTTTTCAGGCTTTGGCTTTACTACAGTGACGGTCTTCGTCGAGTAGCTGATATACTGCTTGAGCGTGATAGAGACAGTCACGTCTGGGCCCTTTGTGGCGTCCTCTGTGACCGTGTAATTCTCAAGGCTTACTTTCATATTCGTGTCATATAAAAGTCTTCCAGAGGGAGACACACGGCTCACCAGGAAGCGAAACGGCTCCTTGCCGGTCATAAGGCTCTCCAGCTTGTTCAGGTAGGAGTCCGGCCGGCGGTAGCCGTTCGCAAAGGAGTACTGTCCCAACATGGGAAGTATCGCGTCAAAGGTGATCTCAGTAAGCCCAGGGGCGCGCAGGAAGTTTATATCGCCTTCGTTAATCAAGGTCAGCGTTTTATTGTTGCCCTTGATCTTAACGGTTAATTTCTGTGGAGCGATCGGCAGCTCCATACCGTCAATGAAAAAGCTATACATTTACTCATGCACCCCCTCAGCAGCGACTTCCAGAGCCTCGGCAAAGCCCTCAGTCAGAGTATTCAGCACGCCGTCAAGGTCCATGTCGGAGTCGATACGGTTGGTCATGCCGGACATATCGATCTTGACCTCGGCGGTGGTGAAGCGGTTGATAGCCTCTTGCTCTGCGAGGTCTCGCATATACTTGAGGTCTTCTGTGGTTTCCTTAAGAGACGCAGCCGCGCTGCCGGCGCTGTCCTTGATACCTCCAGGGCCAGACAGGTCCTGACCGATACCGTCAAGCGCCATCTGCTCTGCGGCATTGTTCGCCGCGGCTTCCGCCTTCATCTGGGCATTTGCGCTTTGCAAAGCGCTGACCGAAGAGTTGAGCTCAGCTTTCAGGGAGTCTATATGCGCGTCTCGGCCGGCTTTAGCTGCCGCAAGCTCGGCCTCGAAGTTCGCAAGCTCCTCAGCTCTCGCAGCCTTTGCGGCCTCGTTCTCTGCGGCGGCTGTCGCCGCGAAGGTGACGTGCTCGATCGCCTCAATATTGACCCCAGGGAGCTTGTTCAGCAGCCCGATGAACTTATTGATAAGATCGATCGCGCCGTTAATCATATTCTGCAAAATCGTCAGAACGGAGACCTTCATGTTTCCCATAAAGTTCGCAATCGCAACGCCGGCCTTCTGCCAGCAGAGCTGGAGTTTTGCGACCAGGTCCATGACCCAGTACACACCGACGAAGAACGCGAGCTTAACTGCATTCCAGCCGACAATCAATGCGAGCGTGCAAAGGTTCCAGGCATTACGGAGACCTCCGACAGACTGAATCCACTTATAGATCATGCCTACGAGTATGCCAATCGCTACCGCAATCCAGAGAATCGGGTTAGAAAGCAGCGAGATGATAAGGGCTCGGTTCGCCTCAACCTGGAGCCAGGTGGCCGCGGTGTGAACGAGATACGCGGCGGTAAGAATCGCGACCGCCGTAGCCACGCCGACGAGCACAGGCTCGATCGCCGCCCAGTTCTCATAAATCCACTGTGCGCCTGCGCCGATAACCTGAATCAAAGGACCGAACGCCTCGAGCAGAATGTTCTGCATCATCGTCCAGACCTGAGAGAAGGTATAGGGCATAGCGCTGAACTGTGCGTTGATTTCATCCGCAGAGCTAAGCATGGCGTCTTTAACAACCTGCGCCGTGATCTGGCCCTCAGCAGCCATAGCCCGAATCTCTCCAACCGATACACCGAGGTGATCGGCAATCGTCTGAATGATCGTAGGCGCCTGCTCAAAGATACTGTTGAGCTCTTCACCTCGCAGCACGCCGGAGGCCATAGCCTGAGTCAGCTGCATCATTGCAGCCTCTTGACCGGCCGCAGAAGCGCCCGCAATCGTGAACTGCTTATTGATAAGCTCTGTAAAGGCGACGAGTTCGTCTGTATTGTTAAAGGCGTCTTTCGCCATGATACCCATCTTCGCAACGGCGTCGGCCGTGCTCTGGTAGGCAGCGCGGGACCTGTTTGCGGAGGCCATGATCTGGTCTTGCAGCGCCGCAGTCTTTTCAAGGTCGCTGGTAATCAGGTTTAGCCGTGCCTCGGTCTGCGTCATGGCGTCCGCAAGGCCGATAATGTTCTTGATCGACAGCGCAGCGCCGACCGCCGCAGCCGCGTGCATGAACTTCGACTTCATGGACTCCGCTGCGCCGCCGGTTCTGCGCGTCTGATTCTCGACTTCTTCAAGCTGAGCGCCCATCCGAGCGAGCTCTTCACGCGCCGTCTGGAAGGAGCGGGTATCGACTGCGCGCCCAGAAGCGGTCTGCATGGACTCAAAGCTGTTTAGCGCCAGGTTCATTGCTCGGTGAATGCTTCTCAGCGGCGCAGTCATGCCGTCGACCAGAACAAGCTGCGACTTGATAAGTGCCATAGGCCCTCCTTTCTAAGAAAAAAGCGGCGGAGCGGGGCCCCAAACCACTCCGCGCCGCCGTTTATTTTTTCTTGTGCTTTATTTTTGCCGCCTCTTTCTTTTCCTGCTCGACCTTAATATCGATCGCGGCTATGATAAAAGCCTGCGTATAAGGGTCTAAGTCAAGAAAGACGTTCGGCGGCCATTTGAACTTGTGAAGACAGTAGTAGACGTAGCTCGCCTCGGGGTCGTCTTCAAGTATTAGTTTTTTGCTTCTTCCACCATTTCCTCGCCGGACTGGAAGCCGTTGACCTCCAGAACCTTCGTAGAGTAGTCCTCGAACTCGGCGGGGGTCAGCATGGTGGTAATCAGCTGCTCTGCGCCCATAACGCCGTAGCTCTGCTGCAGCTCGGCGTCGTTCAGATTAGGGAACACCGTGCAGCGAACGGAGACCTTTGCGAGGTAGGCGTTCGCGTCAAAGTCCTGGGTGAACTGGCCTTTGCGGCCAGGCACGGGGATCGTGCGCATACAGGACTTTCTGAGGGAGGCGTTCTCTGCGGCGGTAATGCAACAGATTTCCCAGGGCATTGCCTCGCCGGTATCGGGGTCCACGAAACGGTCGGACGCGATAAAAGTAACGTTGTCGATCTTCTTTGCGTTCTGAGCAAGGAACGCAGTCAGATTCTTAGCCATAAATAATTACCTCCTGTTTTTGTGTCGTTTACTGCATGCCGTTCAGCAAGCTAAAGGTCTCAGGCATTTCCCAGTCATCGAAAGTGCCTTCGAGTTCCTCGTCCAGGGTCTCGGCGTCGGCGTCGAACTTCGCAAGGATACCGCCCTTAGTGAGGCAGTTCTTCAGGATAATCGTCTGACGACCGACAGAAGCGGTCGGGTCCTCGTTGGAAACCTGAATGTCGAAGGTCGGCATAAAGCCGGTTCTCTTGTACTCGAGCAACATCTTTCTGATGACGGACTGGTTATAGTGGGCGGTGCCGCTCCAGGTACCGGTCCAGCCGGTGGGCTTGTTGCCCTTACCGGACTTGCCGAGGATAGGAACCTCGGCCACGTTGATCTCCATATTGGACTCGAAGGAGTAGAGCTGCATAAAGCAATATCTGTTTCCGTCGGCCATGGTGATATACGCAGAGGCCTGAGAGCCTGCAACCGCGTCAAGCGCGTTCATAATAGGCTGATTCATAGTTCAAACCTCCTTCTTACATGATGATGACAGACATATAGAGCTGAGCCATGGCGTTCACGACGTTCAGGTTCTTCACAATGCAGAGAACGGCTTTCTTCGTGTCGCCCTGCTCAACGGTCACGCTGTCGGGGTCAAAGTCTTCGATTGCACGAATAGACTCAAGGTCCTGGTGCAGCTTGCAAATGTCGTTCCACAGAGCGACTCTGCCTGCCGCGTCGTTCGGTACGGTACCCAGGTAGCGGGTATTGAAGAGCACGGCCGTGTCATTGGCGATCTGATCGCAGACGCGGATAGTCTGGTTAGACTTGAATACGTCGCCCTTCGTGTCGGAGACAGTGACCAGGGAGTTAATATCCTCCAGGATTCGGGTCTCTCCATTGACGTTGTGGAACATCAGGCGCCCACTCTTGATCGCGGCCTCGAGTTCGGCCTGGGTGTAGTCGGTGTTGACGGTCAACTCGCCGTCATACTTCTTGTTGGTATTGGACTTATTGACTGCGCAGCCAGCAGACGCGCCGGTCATCCAATACACAAGGCCGTACTGACCCATGCCGGGAATGCTCTCATCATAGCCCGTCACATTACTGCCGACTTCGATAACGCCCTCGTAGTCTCCGATCTTCTCATTGGTAGACAGGTTAAAGATAACCGTCTGGAACTTCGCGCCGATCTCGTCGCGGAGGCGCTTCGTGTAGTTGACGTACAGCTTGATCGTGGTCGGGTCATCGGAAGGACAGCCGAGCGTGTTGAAGCTGTAGCTCTCCAGCTTGTCCAGGAAAGCCTGGTGCGCAGAAGAGTTTGCATTACCGTTCGTGCCGCTCGCGAGCGGGGTCTTCGCGGTTGCCTTCAGCACGGCCTCAGACTTCCAGGTGACAAAGTCGTTGTCCTTCAGCGCGGTAGCCGCGTCGACCGTCTGCATGTCAAGCAGAGTGGTGTCATAGTACAGGCTGACGTCAAAGAGACTCGGCTGATCGGCATTTGCGGCGATAACCACAAACATTTTATTGCCAGCAACGCCGGAATAGCGTGCGGTGCAGAACTCGCACGTAGCTTTCGCGCCGCCGCCGTTCAGGCGGTAAGCGTAAAGGGTCTGCGTATACTGGAACAGCTCACGCAGGGGCTGCAGAGCCTTATCGGTATACGGGTGACCGAACAGCTTAAGGCTGTTCTTCTGGAAGTCCCCGCTCGTCACGGCGAAAACCGTGTTATCGGGGCCCCAGTCCAGCACCAGCGGCATAGCCGCGTAGCCTCTTTCGGAGAGGGTAGCGGACGCCTTAGCCACGCTGGAAAAGTTGATATAAGTACCGGGGAGTACCTTGTTCTGTACTGCCCAGATTCCACCGCCAAGGGCCATATTATTTCACCTTACCTTTCATAAAGTTATCGATCGCAGTATCGACCTCAGCGAGGGTATACTGCTTATCGTCCTCCAAAAGGGCACCAATCAGGTCGCGCCGGTTCGCGTATCGGTTAGACCTGAGCAGCTGCTCTTTCGAGTGCTTAGGAACCGCAGCCTTTGCCGCGGTAGAGGCTTTAGCCATATTACTTTCCTCCTTGCTCAATTTTCAGCGTGCCCATCAGGGTCTCGTTGATCTCTGTACGAGCAAAGTGGTTATACGAGACGAGGAAATGCAGCACGCCAGCAGTGACCTCAAAGCTCATATCCGTGCCACGCAGCTTATCGCCCCCCGGCAGGTCGATGAGCTTGAGCTCTTCGCAGAGGGTATCGGCTACGCGGTAGCACTCTTCTCGTCCGGCCTTTGGAAAGTAAAGGACGTCAAAGCGAGGGAGCCTCTTTTGACGCTGCGCCGGATAGTCCAGGACTTCGGCATTTACCAAAAGCACAATAAAAGCAGGCGGCCGAAGTCCCTGCTTTACTGTGTCAGACTCGATATGACTTTCAGGAAAGGCCTTTCGCAAGGCCAGAGTGATTCCGTCTAAAATAATGTTCGTGTTAATTTCCGCCATTGCAAACCTCCTTCAGCTTTTGGAGCACCATCTTCTCAAGCACAGACGGGGCGATTCGCTTTAGCTTTTCTTCCGAGATAGTCAGCATGTATTGACCCTCGACCCAGCCCCCGGAAGGGGTTCGGTGACCGAACTCCACATAGGAGGCGTATTCTACGGGGTTAATGATCTCAACGGTATACATATTACCGCTCTTTGTCACAGTCAGGGACTGTGCATAGCCCTGGGCGGCTTTGCCGTTCTTTGCGCCCCAGCCGCGCCGGAGAGTACCGCCTTTCTTGCCGGAGCCTTTCGGGTATTTGCCGACCGGCGTTGCAGGGATAACCAGCGCCAGAAGTCTGGACGCAAGTTCTTTACTGCAGGCGATACAGAGATCATCAAGCTCCGCGTCGCTCAGTTTGCCAAAGCTGTTCGCGAGCTCTCGATACTGAGAGAAGTCGCAGCGGCCCCAGCGAGCCATTACGCATACCTCTCGAAAGGCACGAGCATGATCTCCTGATGAACGCTGTAAACTGCAGGAGGACCAGACTGCGCATAGGCATTTGTCTGGCCCTCCTGGGTAACCACGATTTTCGAGCCGGGAGGAATGGCTACGGACTTATCGAGGAACAGTTTCAGCGACTGCTGTGTCAGCGGAGCGCTATCCTGCTCGGTAGTGCTTGAGATACTGGAGAAGGAAAGCCTGCACGGCTGTTTCTGGAGAACCTGGACCTCCGTGGGCTCGTCTCGGCCGTTGGCTGGGTTTCTTATAGTCTTGACTGTGTAAACGTCGCAGAGGCCCTTCCAGAGCTTCTGGAGCGCGTTCCGATAGTTCTTTACCATACCAGCCTCCTATAAGCCGCGATCAGCTCTGCGCTGGGTTCGATCATCTTTGCAAGCATTGCGTCGAACTGGTCCTCGAAAGAGCCAGTATCGGCGATTGCGAAAGTGACCGAAGTATCGCCCTCAGAGATACTCTTTGCAGGGGACTCAAAGTCATACTGATCGGCGAGTGCGCCGGTCTGCTTCTTGTCTGCGAGGAACATGCCCGCGGCCATATCCACCCAGACATAGAAAAGGCCCTCAGGCACTTGAAGCTGATTCGTTCTGGCCTTTAGGTCTGCCTCGGCTTTCTTAACATTGTAGTCGATCGCCGCGCTGTCGGTCTCAGCTACCGTATAGCCGAGAGCCGACAGTCGGGTTTTTACTGCCGCGAGTACGTCCACCATAGGCCTTAACCTCTGGAGATGATACGGGCGATAGGAATGACCTTATCAGCGATCGTATCGGTACCGTCGTTAACCAGAGACCAGTTAGTGCCGGTAGCCAGCTCAGCATTGGTGGGGCTGTTGGTAGCCTGGGAGGCCTTCGTGTAGGAGATACCTGCAACAGACACAGCCTTGCGCTTACGGCTGATGAGGGTATCTTCGCCGCCGCGGTGCTTAGCGTCACGAATCATCTCGTACGGCACCTTCGCGCCGACATCTTCCCAACCGATCGCGCCCTCACCCAGCACGTAGGTGGTGTAGACGCTGTGCTTGTGAGTGCTGCCTTCCTCGGCAACAGGCATGGAGTCGTCTACGATAACCAGGCGGCCGTTCCAGGAGCCCAGGCCCAGCTCGCGCTCGATACCGTCGGCGTCAGTGTACTTCAGGTAAGTCAGGAGCTTCATGTTCTCCAGGTTGGTAGCAACCGCAGAGTGGCAGAGCACCAGAGAGAACTTACCCTTGTGATCGCCGCAGGCCTTCTGGATAGCGGAGTTCAGAGTGGTGGCGGTCATCATCATGTCAGCGGTAGTCTCGGTGTCGCCGCTTGCGGAGATGTCATAGGTATGGTTGTCCACGAACTTCTTGTTCGCAGTCTTGATCGCACCGGTGCCGGTATTGGACATGAGGAAGATACCCTTCAAGATGTCAAGCAGAATATCCTGGTCAACGCTGTTCCAGTACTCGTTGATCTGGTTGCGGACGTTCGCCATAAAGTCAACGCCGCCGGTGACGTCATAGGAGAAGTCAGCCTCAGTCCAGCCGTTCATACGGCCGAAGGTGAAAACACCCTGCTCAAAGGTCTTAGTAGATCCAGGGTTCAGGTCGCTCACGCCGTCGTAGTTCTGAGCGGCGCCGCCGAGCAGACCGAAGAAAGGCAGAACCGCGTACACAGTACCGCCCTGGTTCGCGTTGCCAAAGGTATCGCGCAGGCGCTGGTCGCCTACGATCGCGCGAGACTCTCTCAGCTTATTCAGCTTAGGGTTGGGAACGGCAGACATATACTTGCCGAATGCCTTCTCATTGAAGGACTTAGCATCAAATTTCGCCATTATTGTTCAACTTCCTTTCAAAATTAGTTTGCCGCGTCAGGGTTGTTCTCCATATACGCAGCGAGTTCGTCGTAGGTCATCTTAGAGTAGTCCGGGGGCTGGTTGTTAGGGTCACCGCTCTCACCAGGCTTGAAACCCTTGAATCCAGCCTTGCCAGTCTCGAACATAAAGCCGCTGTCAGGAGCCTCAGCCAGTTTCTTGATCTGGTCGGCCAGTCCCTTAACGGTGCCGTCTGCGTCCAGCTCAGCCTTATCCAGGTCGAGCAGAGCCTTAACGGCTTTTACGTTCTTCGCTTTTGCCGCAGACAGAGCCAGCTCAACGGCGGTATCGATTTTGAGGCTTTTGATCTCAGCCTCGTGGGCCTTCGCCGCAGTTGCGTTCTCAGTCTGGAGAGTTGCGATCTGGGTTTTCAGAGCTTCAACGTCGCCGGTAGAGGCCTTGAGGGTCTCCAGCTGCTTGTCGCGCTCCTTAACCGTGTCGGCAAGGTTTTTCTTTTCAGTGTTCAGCGTGTTAAAGTCAGCACGCGCCACGAAGTTCTTACCGATCTCCTCGGAAACCTTCTTGTCGATCTCCTCGGAGTACGCTTCTCCCAAAATAGTTTTCAGCCAGTCCAACATATTTTCCTCCTGTCTCCCGCTATCCTTTTTATCCGGCCAGTCCCGGTATTGCGGGCGCGCTATTTATTGTCCGCCGCGCAAGGCGGTAATTTTTGTATGAAAAAAGCACCGCCTGCGTTATCCGCAGGGGTGCTCTAATCATTATTGCTTGTATGGGGCTCCACGGTCTCCCGTATCGCGTTTTAGCGCTGGGGCCCTTAGGTTTACCCTCTTAGAGCCATTGGCACGATACAGGTCAATTATGAACCCAGAACATCAGCCTCAGACCCTTCAACAATCTCAAATACTTTGGGCGGAAAAAGGTAAGTTTCGTCGAGCTCAGTCATAACACGGTACCAACCTTTTTCGATAGACAGTACTTCACATACTGTACCAGTGGGCATGGCAACGAAGTCCGGCCCGATATACTTCACCTTCAATCCAACCACTCCTTAACAAAGAACTCAAACTTGCCGACGCCAGAACACTGTACCCAATGGACCTCAGCCTCTCGATCGCCCTCAGGCGTAGCGAGAACACCAAACCCCTTTGCGTGCTGCCAGTCCTCTGGCTTGCCGCCGTAACGGTCAGCATACTTCTCAGCTTTTCTAAAAGGAGACTTTACTCCCTTACCGGCAAAGACCTCTACGTCCTGAATCTTTGTACCTTCAGCAAAGTGGAACATCTCGCCGGTGTCAAGGTCCATGACTTCATAGTTACGGGCTTTTGCACCTACAGACCTCCCTATGATTATATCACGCTGCGGTAAGGTTGTAAGCGCTTTTGGTAAAAATTTTCTTTCCCACTCCTTATAGGTCATATCCTTAGGAACGGTATAGCGCTTGCCCTCGTCGTCTCTTGCGAAACGATCTCCGAGGTTTTCCATATCCTCATAGTAGGGCGCGGTCGTGCCGCGACACCAGGGGTGGAAAGGCGGCGCAGTAATGCCGACTTTGTACTCGCTCATAGGATAGACCTTACCGTCCAGAGAACCGCAAAGGCTGCAGGTCTCCTTGTCAAGGGTCTCCACGATCACATACTTCTTAACGCCGAGGTCGGTAAAGCAGTCTTTTCGCGCCATGTTGGCAAAGGCCGCAGTCTCAGTCATGACCAGGCGGCCGGCCTGCGAGCGGGAAACCTTAAAGCGATCAGCAATCGCCTTAATTGCCTTATCGGGTGCGGCGCCGCGCATGATCGTCTGAGTAAGCTGCGTGTTCACGCTGTTTACCAGGGCTTGCTTATTGGCCCAGATACGATCACTGAACGTCTGGGCGTCCAGAGTCCAAGGTCTTGCGAGCACCTTCTTGATCGTGTCGTCGGTCAAACCGTGAAGGGTCCAGCCGACTCCGATACCCTTTTGCAGCTCAAAGGCTGTATGGTAATAACCGCGTTCATAAACTTCCGCAAGAGAAGTCTCAAGCAGCTCCGTCTGGGCTCCGTGTAGAGCCTCGGCTTGCGCCTGGAGCTGTAGCTTGAGACTATCAAGCCTCGATACATGAACGCGGGCAGAAGCGTTTTTAAGCTGCTTATACCACGCCTGAGAGACTGCGTTCTCTTGACCGTATTTTATATATTCTTCAACGGTCCACCTGAACTCGTCAAGCTCCTGCGTGGTAAGCAGCTTATTAGCCTCGGCGAGAGTTATGCCATTCTCAGTTGCAAAGCGCTGATACCATTTCGCGATTTGCGATTCTATATCCTGAATAGCGGTTGCATACTGCCGCTCGAGGTTCTTTACATAATCATAGCCGGTATCGAGCAAGGACTCTTCAAGAATCCGCATTCGATTGGCCCAGTATTTATCATTCCTCATTTACCGGCTCACCGCCTTCGGGATTGCGCAAAGCGTTGGCCTGCTCAAAGGCTGCGCGGTAGGGGTCAGCTTCCTCTTTCTGCTTTTCGAGGCGTTCCAGCTCTGCTGCGGGGTCATCGACCCACGGGTGCATAGCTACGATCGTCTCGTCAGAGATAATGCCGACAGACTTCGCGCAGTTATCGATAGACTCGGACTCGTTGATAAGAATATCGCGGTTGAAGATAACCGTAATATCTTCAGACTCAAACGAGCCCTTGCCGGTGTTGGCGAGGTGCGTATTGACGAACCAGAGAATCTCTTCAAAAGCAGCTTGCAGCTCGGTCTCCATTGCGTTCGCGTCAAGGTCGATGTCGCAATACATGCTCTGGATATTCATCTGGTTAGGCGTACCGGAGAGCCGGTCGTCCTTTGCGTCGTAACTGCGGAGGTTCTCAATGAGCGCCTTTTTCAGGAGCTCCAGAACAGTCTTATAGTTCTCGGCGTTTACCGTGATCTCGAGACTGTCCACACCGCCGTCAGTACCTTCAACCGTGCGGACCTTGATAGCTCCGTAGGTAGTGAGGTTGCGACGGAACTCGCCGAGGTCCTGGCCGTCATAGTTCTTGAGCACGAGAACCGTGTTCCGTACGTCTTCCTCCATGTTATTCACAAAGTCAGACTGGAGCAGGTTGATCGCGTCTTGCAGCGAGCGACCGCGGCGAATCAGGGGAATCTCTTTCGCGTTGTACTTGATAGGGATAAGCGGAAAGTGTTCCCAGTTCAGAGGCTTTTCATTGCCCCTGGTGTCTTTCGCCTTAACATAGGACTGCTTCTCGGTGTCCTGTGTCAGCCGGCCGTCTTCAAAGGTGTAAGTCGTAACGCCGTCCATAGTGAAGAGGTCGACCTTCTTGACGATCTTCTTCTCGGTTCCGTAGTACACCTCGACAGGATAGAGCCGCAAAGCCGAATCAAGCTCAGTGTGCGCGGCGTCTGCCCAAAAAGGGAGTACCTCATAGCCGGGGAACACGCGGAAAGCAAGCTCGCCGCTTTTGTTATAGTAGGGGTAGAGCCAGGAGATACCTGCGTTAAAGCACTCGACTCCTGCGGTTTTCAGGGTACGCATGAACTTCATGCCGAGAATCTTCTTGACCTCAGCTACATACCCCTCGTTATCGCAGGAAAAGGAGATTGGCTGACCGAGCAGGTAGTTGGCCTTCTGGTCTACGTGTTTCGCGTATTGGTTATCCACGATACGGTTGTTCGGAAGGTTCTCCACAGGAATCAGCTTCCCGTCAGGACCGATCGCGGTGCGTTTGCGCCGCAGAATATCGTGGTTGCCGACATAGTATCGATCGCCGTCAAGCATTTCCTTACGCTCCGGGGAAGTCTCCCAGGCGTCAAGCTCTCTGGCGTAGAACTCAAGCTCAGTGATCGGCCTGCCGGCACGGAGGCGCAGATTAAAAAGCTCTTGCTCAATAGGGTTCATAAATAAAGGCATGATCTCGCCTCCTTAAAAACTAAATCTCGACGGCTGGAACGCAGCGCGGACGAAGTAGCGGGTATCGTCCATTGCGTGGTCGTCGGTTTTAAGAGGCCGGTCGTCGATCGCTTTTTCGTCCCAGCGATAGAGACCGAACTCTCGAATACAGTCCTTGCAGCAGTCGCAGATAAAGAAGTCGCCGGCGTTCAGCCGAGTAGCGACATCGCGAATACCGTCAAGAACTCTATTGCTTGCAGGCTCAACCATAAAGCGGTCATGCCTACGTACTACTTCGATAAAAGACGCGGCAGACGGGTCAACAATGAGCTTTCTGATCGGCAAGTTGCCGGCAAGCTCTTCAATCGCTGCATAATGCTCCTCATCTGTTCGCTGGTGCCGCTGTTTTCGTCCGTCGTAGTAATACTCGCGAATGCGGTACCATTTTCCCTCGCACAGCCCCCACAGTCCGGCCGAAGTCGGGTTCAGGGTGCCGTAGTCGCAGGAAATCAGGTAGTCCTCGTAGCTACGAGATATAGAAGGAACTACGTGGTAGTCCTTATTAAACATGGTATAGATTAGGCCCTCTGCAACGGTCCACAGACCTCTGATATAGCGGTCATAGAACACGCCGGAATACATACCTTCATATCTGGCCTTGATCTTACTGTCGAGGCTGAGGTTGTCGTCCATAGTGAAGTGTAGGTAAAGCATATTGCGCTCCGCTGCCTTACAAATCCACTCTTTGTAGAACCAGTGGCCTGGGCTTTCAGGGTTGCAGTTGAACCAGAACTTCGAGCCGGAGACAGAGCAACGAGCCATCGCCTGCTCGACAAAGGAACGCGGCATAAGCGCAACCTCATCGAAAAGGACGCCGGCCAGCGTGATACCCTGAATCAGTGTATAGCTGGACTCGTCTCGGCCGCCGAAGAGGTAATAGGTGTTTGTCCGTTTTCCCACGGTCACGACCATCTTGTTCTCGCTGCGGCGCTCAGTCACTGTGAAGAGACCCTCAAGCCAGGTAGGAATATGAACGATCACGTTCCGGCGCAGAGCCTCGATCGTTCGGCCGCAGATAGCGAAACTCTGGTTGTTAAACCTTGACATGCTCCAGAGGATAAATCCGACTGTCATGGAGACTGTCTTACCTGAACGAATGGAACCGTCACAGATAACGCCGTCGCGATTGCCGAAGGCCTTAGTCTTCCACCATATCAGAGTCGCCTTCTGCCGAGTGCTGAACTTCTGGTAGATCATTCAAATCCTCCTCTCCGATAGAATCGATCGCCTCGAAGAGGTTGTTCTCAGATTGCTCCTGTGTCGCGCCGCCCTCAAAGGTGCCGAGGTACTTGCCAAGCAGCTCAAGCGCCTTAACCTTATCATGGAGCTTGACCTCCACGCCGTACTGGTTAGCCTTGATACCTGCTATAGCCGGTAGCTTCTCAGGAGCCAGCTCATCAGTCGAAATCATCTCAACCGTAGGCAGTGGCCCAGTATTTATGACCTTAGCGAAGTCTGCGCCGTTCGCAAATGCGATAGCGGCAAGCTCCTGAAGGACTCGTTCCTGGGTGATCTCCAGTTTATTCTGAAGTTTGACCTGCCTTTTCTGGATTTCAGCCTGGATAACAGGTTTGGAAAGGTTTTCTGCGCCGATCTGCTGAGCCGTCTTTTTGCTGTACCCCGCTCGGATAGCGGCTTGCGTAGCATTCAGGTCGATCAAGTATTCATTTACAAAGCGCCTCTGTTTTGGCGTTAGCTTAGCCGCCACGCTCACCACCTCCTTCGGGGTAAAAGTGTAGTGGGACACTGCACCGGAGGCCCGCACAGTGTCCCACTAAAAAGACTCGGACGTTTTCCATCCGAGTCTTCCGAGTATAAATTATATCGCGCGCGTGATGTGAATTAACGCGCTTTCGCCGAAAAAGTTTCCAACGCTCTCTTGTGTAGGGTCATCGTCCACCGGAAAGTAAGGTTCATACGAACCGCGATTTCCTCCCACTTGAGATAGTTGAGATACCGCAGCTCCAAAACCTGTTTCAAAGTCGGGTCCTCGACATACTGGTCGATCGCTCTGCCGATTTCAGCCTCAGCCCTTGTAAGAGCATTGATCTCGTCCAGTATCTCGCCCTGCAGGTCAACGATATTGCAGGCGCAGTCCTCTACCTTCTTAGAGGGAAGAGAGGAGAATGCGGCTACCGGCTTTATCGCCGCTGTAATAGACTCGGCGATCTGCTGCCAACTATCAATGCGCTCTCGCTTTGCCTGAATCCGTGCTCTGGACCGATAGCCACGGTTGAGAAACTCTTTTGCTTCATCTCTTGTCATGCTGTACCTCCTTGATTCTTGCTTTCAGCGCCTCAAGGCAAGCGTTCTGCCGCACCTCCTTCGGCGCAAGTATGTCGTCTAAAACTCTGTAGTCATAGGTGCCTTTCATCAGGATATGGTGAATCAGGACCGTTTTCTTCTGCCCTGGACGGTGCAAGCGCTTATTTGCCTGCTGGTATAGCTCAAGGCTGGTAGGTAGGCCGTACCATATCGCGATATGGCCTCCAGCTTGAAGATTCAGCCCATGCCCAGCGCTTGCGGGGTGCGCCAGCATGATCGGAATCTTGCCTTCGTTCCAGCGGACAACTGCGCAGTCCTCCTTAATATCTACGGCCTCAGGATAACGCTCCATGATTCTGTCTCGCTCATGCCGAAAAGCGTAGAACACAAGAACAGGCTGGCCGTTCGCCTCTTCGATCAACTGGTCCAGGGCCTCGAGCTTACACTCGTGGAGAACCTTGACCTTGCCGTTCTCATCGTACGCCGCGCCGCCCGCAGCTTGCAGCAGCTTATTAGTCAGGACCGCAGCAGTAGGAGCGTCAATATCGCCGTCAGCAAACGGGAGAAGAGTGTCCCGCTCCAGAGTCTTATAAAGGTCCATCGCCTCAGGCGTCAGCTCAAACTCTCTTCGCAGGAATAGCCTATCAGGCAGCTGCAAATAATCTGCGGCGTTCATACTGATACAGAGCTTGCCGATCTTCTCGTAAATCTGTTCCTCCGCGCCGTCTTTCAGTTTCCAGGAAAAGATCGTAGAAGCGTTCCGCTTATCTGGCAGGAAGTAGGTATCGCGGTACCCAGTCAGGGTCTTGCCTAAAGCCTTTCCCTCGTCCAGCAGATACATCTCCGGCCATAGGTCAAGCAGACCGTTCGGCGACGGCGTGCCGGTAAGCCCGACAATTCTCTTGATGTACTTCCGAACCTTTTTCAGGGCCCTAAACCGCTGCGCCTTGCTGGACTTAAAACTCGACAGCTCATCGATGATGACCATATCAAAAGGCCACTTGCTCTTATAGTAGTCGACAAGCCAGACCACATTCTCGCGGTTCACGACATAGATGTCAGCCTCCCGCTCGCAAGCTGCAATACGCTCAGCCTTCGACCCCAGTATCATAGAGAGCCTCAAGTGATTCAGGTGGTCCCACTTCTTGATCTCAGGCGGCCAGGTCTCACGCGCCGGTTTCAGCGGAGCGATCACCAGAACCTTGCTCACTGCGAAGTAGTCGTTCAAGAGCTTGTCCGCCGCAGTCAGGCCTACTACCGTTTTCCCCATACCCATATCCAACAATAGCCCCGCCTCTGGATTTTCAAGGATAAAGTTCTCTGCGAAGGCCTGGTAGTAATACGGCTTAAACTCCATACTCCCTCAACCTCGCTTTCAAGTCCTCCATATTGGAGATACGCCATACAGTGCAGCCGAGCCCGACGAGCGTCGCGATAACCTTCTTCTGTCTGACACTCAACCCGTCACTCAGCCCCGGGCGCTTGACCTCTATAAAAATGACTTTGCCTCCCGGCAATATCGCGATTCTGTCTGGCACCCCCGGGGCTCCAGGGCTTACCCACTTGTACGCTTTACCGCCGAGTGACTTTATATAGTCGCATAGCTTTCTTTCAAAAGTGCTTTCGTACATTGATTTCCTCCTTCAGGTAGTCGAGTAGCAGACGGAACAAAGATTTCCTATATATACGTATAATGCGAGGGGGCGACGTCATTGTGTCGAGTGCCCCTTTACTTTTTCAAAAAATCTTTTTATGTTTTATCGACTACAAGTACTACCAATAGCCAAAAAGCCTTGATATATAAGGGTTTTTCGAGGTAGCAGAGTAGGTAGCACTTTGCTGCTGGTAGTTCGCAAAGTGCTACCTTTGTTGCTTCTGTTCCTGTACGACCTACCCCTTAGCGAAAAAAGTTGGCCATACAAGTGCTACCTTTGTTGCATTACACCTCTTTCACAAAGCCTCTCTGCCTTCCATAAATAGCTCCGCATTGGACGGAGGTGGACAACCGCCAGCCCGGAATCATGCGCAGGAGGCCGATGATCTCCCTTGCCTGGGCTTGCGAGTACCCCTTCGGGTCACCCTTAAAGAGCTCTTGCCATATCTCAAGAGCGCATACCTTCGTCCTCTGAACGGTGCCCTCGCGTTCCTCGCCGAAGCCGCCGCTCCAGAACATGAGTCTCTTTTCGAGGTCCCAATCGTCCCAGCCCTCAGGCAGCGGAACAGCAAGGAAGTTCTCAATCAGGCCGAGCTTACCATTTGCCTCAGTGTGATCGGCCTGCACCTTGCGGGCCATTTCCTCGACCGCGCTGTCCAGGTACCAGGTCTCTCCGGCCTCGTAGTAGGTAACGACCTCGGCCCATATTTGATCGACGATTGCGGACGTCAGTTTCTCTCCGAGGGTTTTCCCTGCGTCCGTTACAACGACCGGCCAGAATCGTCGAGCACCTGTCGGGTCTCTCAAAAATTCCTCATCGTTGGTCGTGCCGAAGAAAGCGCACTGCCTCGGGTGACATTGAGTGCGGCGAGCGTATGCCGCACGGTAGTTGTCCTCCTGTTTAGAGACAAACTGCTTGATCGACTCGATTTCCGCCTTCCTGGTCGCGGCCATTTCTCCGAGCTCGATTATCCAGAAGCCCTGGAGCTGTTCGTAGGCGTCCTTACCAGTCATAGTATAGAGCGAGTCAGAGAACCAGTCCTTGCCGAGTTTCTTCAAGGTCGTACTCTTGCGGCAACCCTGGGGACCTACAAGGACCAGCATGTGGTCATGCTTGCAGCCAGGGGACAAGATTCTTGCGGCCGCGCCGATCAGCGCTTTGCGGGTTACCGTTCTGACATATCTCGAGTCCTCAGCTCCGAGGTAGTCAATGAACACGGTCTCGCAGCGTTTCTCACCGTCCCAGACAAGGCTTTGCAGGTACTCCCTGACAGGGTGCCGCGTCACATCGGCAAGCGCCAGGTCTACACCCTCGCGAGTCTTTGGCATACTATCGATCTTATAGTCTTTCTCCAAAATGTTATGGACGCCGGCGTCATCGGTATCGTCCCAGGAGCGAGGCTTAGGACCTGCTTTTCTCCAGGGAAGATCACCGCAAACCATAGGCCGCTCCATAAACTCGTCGAAGTAGAATGCGCCCTTAAAGCGCGGGTCATTCTTGACGATAATACGAATGTTCTCGACCGTAGTCGCCGCGTGTCCGGTCTTCGGGTTGACCTCAAGCTGAGATACCCAGTTCATATCTGGGGCCTCGTCGCCCTCGCCGAAGAGCTGAACGATGTAGTCGAGCTGCTTGCTCTGCAGCTCCTTCATAACGCTCTCGCAGTTGGTCTCAATCCACTTGCACATATTTTTATAGGAAGGAAGGTTGTTCGCCGCAGTGTTTGCGGGCTTACCTTCATCGTCCTTACCGAACATGTGAATGCGGACGAGGTCGAAGGCGTTACAGAGTTTGCCGCAGGTAGGGTCTGTGCTGTGGTGGCTGTACGCAAAGCGGCCGTCTTCGTAGATCACGAGGCCGCCGGAAGTAGAGCCGCCTTTGTAGGTATAGCGACCGTTCTCACCCTTGATATAGACCTCAGGAAGAAAGGCCTCGATCGCATCCTCCACGGAGTAGGTGCGGCAGAACGCGCCGACGATACCGTCCTTCGTGGTGGGGTCGCCCTGCTTATCGGCAAGACGACGAATCGTGCCAGACTTTCTACTGGACACAGGCCACTGAGTAGGGTCTTTCCAGTCTGCATATCTCGCAAGCTGTTCGTCAGCGTCCAGCCAGGGGCCGTCCTGCACCTCATACCTGAACTCACCATCAGAGGACGCGCTCGCCCAGTACATGAGTCTATGAGGCTCATAGGTAGTATCGTCGCACATGTCGATACCTATATCGCCGGCAATTCTGCGGGCGATCGCCTCGTATTCCTCTGGCGACACAGGCCTTGACAGCGGCAGCACCAGGCGCAGACGCGGTGCCTTCGCCGTATGGCTGTGAGTGCTGTAGAGCACCGCGGCGCAGCCGAGAATCAGCTCAACTGTGGGCCAGGGGTCCTCGCCAGCCGTGATTGAGTCCATATCCAGAGTAATCAGCCTGCGCTGCTGTACGGCGTCGATCTTACGACGACCGCCCTTGAGGGTACCGCCTACAAAGCCGCCGACGTCCTTCGCGTTGTCACGCTCTTCCTTTGGCATGCGGAAGTACTCAGCCTGAGTCTCCTGCGTTCTTGTCACTCGACCGAGCTTATCAACAAACTCAGACCAGAGCAGTTCTTTTGTCTTCCAGCTTGCTGAACGCCGCGAGCTACCCGTCGCGATCGTTATCAAGCCATCGTATTGAAGTGGAGCCATTAAAACGTACCTGCCCTTGTTACTACTCTCGTGATACCTGCGTTCTTAATCATGCGGTCACAGATATTGCAGGGAGCAGGGTCAATGCTATCATCAAGGCAAGCGAGATAGAGAGTAGCACCTCGCATAGCACGTCTCGGCGCGCTGATGATCGCATTTTGTTCGGCGTGAACTGCAACGCAGGTTCCGTACTGGTCTCCGTGCCGCGCGGCGTGAGCGTCGATCGGGGTAGAGTGCTCTTTACAGTAGCACCGACCGACGTCGCAGCAGTTGGCCTCGCCCCTGGGCGCGCCGTTGTAGCCGGTGGCAATGATCTCATCGTCCGCAACAATTACGGCGCCATACTGCCGGCGAAGGCAAGTAGACCGAGCTGCAACCGCCTTCGCGATATTCAGATAGTAGCTGTCTTTATCGATTCTCATTTGACCTCACCATCCTTATTCCAAGATTCTATGTCGACGCCGATTTCTTTCAGCTTGTAGGTGCAGAGCCAGAGATTGTCGCCCTCATCCAGTTCGTATCTCTTAATGAGGTCAAAATACTCAGCTTTGAAACGGTCGTAGAACTGTCTTAACCGCTTTGCGCCAAACCCGAATTGCGCGTGTAGCTGCCAAAGTATAATGGCGTCGAGTTCGTTCGCGTGCTTGCGGTCGTACTCTGCAAGCTGTCTCTGGATTTCGAGATTCATGGCCTTGCGTTCGGCTGCGGTAAGATCAGCGCCGAAAACCTTACCGCCTGCCTTTTTAACACGCACGACTATCTGCCGCTGCTACCGAAGGCTCCAGACCCCCGGGCAGCGCCCTCCTCGTAGGTGAACTCAGGAATGACGACCGGCATAATCACGAGCTGGCCGATACGGTCACCCTTCTTGATGTCATACCCGTCGTTGCCGACATTGGAGACGATCGCGTGAACCTCTCCGCGATAGCCAGAGTCGATCGGCGGCAGTTCGCATACAATGCCTTTGGCGCTCAGGCTGCTCCTCGGAAAGATATAGCCCACATAGCCGTCAGGCAGTTCCAGACCGAACCCGAGAGGGAACTTATACACCTGCCCAGGATAGATCGTCTGGTCTTTGGGGCTGAACACGTCAGCCCCTGCGTCGTTGTCATGCGCTCTCTTCGGCGCAGGACCGTTAAAGTCAATCAGTTTTATCTTCATTTTCGGAATCTCCTTCAAACAGGGACAGAGCAAGCTCGAAGCCCACTCTGCACATCTCAATCCCCCATGCGTGAATCAGCGCTCCTGGGCTTTTATCTTCGGGGGGGGGTAGCACAGGTTCGTAGTCAGGGCTTCCGATAATCTCATAAGCCCGATCATTCAGCGCCAGATAAAGGGCGCGCATTTCGTTATTCATCTCGTACCTCCATGCAAAGCGGGAAGTCAGCCTCAAGAATATCCTTCGGCGTCATATCCGAACGAATGGGGTTTCCGCAGCACATCTTACCCTCTTTACAAGTACCGAACATGCAGAACGGTCCACAAGTGAAGAGGTCAGGCGCCAGCTCATAAAGCTGCTCCCAGATTCTAAGCATTACATAGCGGGTCTCGGTCGTGTTACGACGGCAAACTCTCTGGCTAATCATGTGCTTCCACTGGTACGGAGTTGCGCTGATGATAAGTACATTGCGAAGACCCTGCGGCGCCAAGTAGCCGGCGGCGTCATTATCGAGCTCATACTCAACGAGCAGCTTGTACTTGCGCATAGCGTCCTGGCACTGAGAGAGGTAGGAAAAGCGCATTTGACTGTCCAGCAGCTCATACGGGACCACGAAGTCGGCCTCGTCAGAGTAATCACTGTACTGCAGCGAAGCAGACATGAACTTGACCTCATTCTGGTGCCGCGTGATCTGGGCCAGGAATCGTCTGGACGCGCCAACCACAACAACATTGATTACGCCGAACTTCTGAATCGTGGGGTGCGGCAAGCTGGTCATATTCTGCACGGTCTTCTCGGTGTAGCTCTTATCGTAGAGCCGGAGAAAGTCGTCCAAGTCCTTTACCTTATGGCCCGACTGCGTGAGTCTGGCCGCGCAGACCATCATCTTTTCGGCTTCGGAAATGGCCGTAGGGTTCAGCACAGCGACCTTGATCTTATCCATTATCTTTCGCCTCCTCTTCAACGACCGCTCTCAGAATCAGCAAGTAGTTGATACTGTCGGTGATCTTCTCAATCCAGCGGTCACGTTTATACTTCTTTCCGTCGGTGCACATATCGGAGACCGATACAATGTGCTTTGCCAACATGCCGAACAGCGCGGCCTTCTGCGTGGTGCCGGTAATTGCAGCCGCCTTCTTGAAGTGGGCAAGCCGGTCGACCTCGTTTGTCTCTACCGCGTCCGGGGCGTACTCATGCCCCTTATTGAGAAGCAGGTTCTCGCAGGTCAAAAGCTGCTCTTTGACCGCTTTGTTAAACTCATCTATCCTCATTTCTTTTGACCTCTTTCTTAGATTTTCGTGAGGCCGCTTTCCGAGCCTCCATGACCTCAGGGTTCCAGCTGCACGAGGAGCACTTGTCTTGCTCCTCACAGAGGACCATGAGGTTAAACTTACAAGTTTTCATGGGCCTTAGTCCTTTCTGTAGTACTCGCACTCGTAGGCGTCCGCTTTGAGAGGCAGACCCTCGGCCCAGCTGATAGGCTCGGCCATGATTGCGCTGATCTCTGCCGCGGAGCTCACGCCGATCGGTACCTCGCAGATAACTTCGTCGTGAACATGGAACACAACAGGGAAACCGGCACGCTCCAGACGATCAATCGCCACAGCGAGGCAGTCTCGGGCGGTAGCCTGAACGATATTCTCGACGAGCTTCGGCCCATAGGACTCAATGCGGCCCCAGCCGCCAGAAGACTGAATTGTTCCTTCATAGGTGATGCTGTCGTCGTCGATTCTGGGCTTGACGTAGCTCAGCTCTCTACCGTTCGGAAGGCGCAGCTTGAGCAGAGGCCCTTGCTTATAGAAGCCCATGCCAAACGGCAGCTTTGTAGGAGCCTTTGTCTGGATAGTCCTGCGCGCTGCGGCATCTGTGTCCCACCAGAGCTTTGTGATCGCGGGGTTTGCTGCTCGCCAACTATTTACCAGAGGTTTCAGCTCAGACTCCTCCAGACCCATCTCAAGAGCGCCCATAGATTTCAAAGCGCCGACACTGCCGCCATACCCGAGGGCAAGCTCTGCGATCTTTCCTTTCTGGCGCATGGGGTCGCCCTTTTTGACTGAGCCCTTCGGCAAGTGGAACATCTGCTCGGCCGAGGCCTCGTAGATTTTGCCGTGGGTATTAAAAACCTCCATGCGCCACTCTTCGCTTGCAAGCCAGGCGATAACACGCGCCTCGATCGCAGAGAAGTCTGACACAATAAAGCGATAGCCAGGTCTCGGGATAAACGCAGTACGGATAAGCTGAGACAGGGTTCCCGAGATGTCATCGAACAGGAGTTCCAGAGTCTCGAGGTCTCCTGCGGCTACGAGCTGCCGCGCAGTATCAAGGTCACGGTCCGGCATTTTATTTTGTGGAAGGTTCTGCATTTGAACCAGGCGGCCAGCCCAGCGGCCAGTGCGTGCAGCGCCGTAGAACTGTGTCAGCCCGCGGATTCTACCGTCCGGGCAAGCTGTTCGCAGCATAGCGTTGTATTTTTCAGTAGAGGTCTTTGCAAGGCCTGCTCGAATGTCGAGCATTTGATCTACCGCCGCGCAGTCGGCGTCGGCTCTTACGCCGGCGATCGACTTCTTATTAAGGCTCTCAACCTCTATGCCGGCGGTGTCCTCAATCCAGCCCTTGAGCTGGCTGGTACTTTTGGGGTTGTCGAGGCCCGTAAGCTCTTTCGCCTGTTCAAGCAGTCGAGCTTTGATAACGCCGTCGATCTCAACGGCGTGCTCAGCAAGACTGAGGTCAACGCCAACGCCGCGGTCATTGATATGCTGGTCATGAACCCAAAGAGGCTGTTCCTTTTCATAAATAGGAAAGCGGGAGAGCTTCTTTCTGATTGCGCGCTCTGCTTCAACGTCCTGCCGGTTATACTCTACATAGAGGTTCCAGCGGTCAGGGTCATGCTCAGGGAGATTGCGGGTCCTATTGCCGTTCGTCTTCGTAGGCTTACAAGGAATAGAGAAGTACCGAATAAGTGCTCGGCCGGTCTTAGACTTCTGCTTGTCCTCAGGAAGGCCGATGACCTCACCAACAGCTTCCAAGCTACCAGGCAAGCCAAGCTCTCTCGCCATAACAGCGGTGCAGCTCCATTGCTCGGGCGGTGTTACGCGGCCCATAAACGCGCTCAGACAAGTCCGTTCAAAAGACGCATTGAATGCTGTCTTCAAGATTTCGGGGTCATACAGGGCGTCCTGGAGCTCCTGGGGCAAGCTCTGGCCCTTGGCGAGGTCGATCACCTCAACAGGACCGTCGTCCCAAGCATAACCGAATAGCAGAATCTCAAAGTCTGGGCTCTGCGCATAAGCATAGACCCCACACTTCTGCAGAGAGACTGAGCTATAGGTCTCAATATCGATTGCTAAAGTTTTCATCTTTGCCTCCTTTCTTCTGCAAACGCCCGTCTCAGCTTTTTACTGAGACGGGCGTTCATACTTAACCGAGGAGGTCGTTGTCGTCCTCATCTTCCCAGCCGTCGTCCCAATCGGAATCGGTAACAACGCCGCCGCCCAGAGGCTCACCATCGTAGAGCTTCATAATACCGTTCAGGCCGGCAGAGATACCCTTGTTGCCCTGGGTGTCGTAGACGTAGAAGTTGATGATCGCGCGGCCGTAGCAGCCGGAGTACAGTTCCTGAGGGTCGGTCAGAGGGGTCTTATCCGAGTGCACCAGGACCGGCTTATTGTTGGAGCTGACAGTGATAACGTAGCAGCCCTTGCACTCCTCGCCGAACTCACCGCCGTTGGGGCGCTCGCCGTCGCCGTCGTGCAGGGTGCTCTTGAGGTTGGTCGGCAGCTTCTTGCCGCTGTTGGCCGCGATGTACTTCTGCTTCGCCTCTTCCATAGCAGCCTTGATCTTCTGAATGGTAGCCTTGTCAGACTTCGGAATCAGAAGGGTAACGCTGTACTTCTCCTTAGCGCCTTCCTGGGCAGCGCGAGGGGTGAAGAGGTTGCAGTAGGAAAAACGGACCTTACCAGTAGTAATTTGAGTAGACATAATTCATTCTCCTTTAATATAGATAGTTTTCTTCTGAACGCCGTACTCTACGGCGGCTTCATGTGAATCAAAATAAATGTCAAGGGTATTGCCTTTGACCGCGTTGCCAGTGTCCTCAGCTATGTACTCGTGGCCGTCGATGATGATCGCGGTACCGAGCGGAATCACGTCGGGGTCAACTGAAACGGTACGTCCGGCGGTAGGAATCGTGCCGCTCTTTGTTCGCTGCACATAGTCAGTTCCTACTCTGGACGGGTGCTCTGAGCTCCAGATACCGCAGCACTTTACGCAAGTACAGTAAGCTGTCGTTCTGAACTCGCCCAGACAAACCGGCTCGGGCGTAGACTCGGGCTCGACCGGAGTCTCAACCTGCGGGGTAGGCTCTTCGACGATTGGCTCAACAACGGAAGCGCTCGGCCGCGTAATGACTGAGATCGCCAAGGCCACGGTAAGGGCCAGGATGAGGAGCCATTGGATTTTGATAAGTCGGATTCTCGCCCGAGTTCTGCGTCTTGCTGCTTCCGTCATGACGATACCTCCTACTTATCGAACTCAGCGAGGAGCTGTTCTTCGGGTCGGAACTCAGGACGCTTGTCCTTCGCAGGGGCGAGAGTAGGCTTGCCCTGAGGCTTGACGATTAGCTCGCCGAGTGTCTCGGCTACAGCCTTTTTGCCGAAGTCCTTTTCCATCTGAGTCAAAGTAATCAGCTTGCGCTCATAGAGAAGGCTCTCGTCGTAGCCTGCGGCTTTCATAGCGTCCACAACCTTCAACTCATCGGCGAACCGGCGATTGCTGCGGCCCTCGACCATTTTCCAGCCCTCAACAGGCTGACCGGCAAGCAGAGTAAAAGAGACAAGGCTCTCAAGATCAGCCAGCCAGGACTGAATATCTCCAGCCTGTTCCAGAATCTTGCCGGCGTCTTCAGGAGTCAGAAGCAGGACGTCAGGAGCTTCATCGAAGAGCTTGAGGTTCTTATCGGCACGGGCTTTACACTGTGCCTTTGCTCGGCAGAACTTGCAGACTTCTTCGGAAGGCGCAAACTCGCCCTCGCCCTTATAGGCCAGCTTTGCTCGAGGCTTGACATACTTCTCAGCCCACTCAAGCAACTCCTTGACGGTGATCTCGTCAGAGCTCTGCACGCCAGAGAGGCGAGGCTGGAAGATCGTCATACGAACGGAGTCAATATCGAAAAGGGTATTGTATTCGAGGTAAGCGCCCAAAGCGTAGAGCTTCATCTGCGGGTTGCCGGCAGCCTCAACGCGAACACCTTTGCCGTACTTGAAGTCGATGATCTCGAGTACGTTGTCCGACACGATAATGCAGTCGCCAGTGCCGAATCCGTCTTTGACGTACTTCGAGAAGTCCACACGAACCTCGAGGGCCGTAAAGGCGTCCTCGCAAGTCTCTCGAGCGGCGGCGGTCTTTTCTGCAACGAACTTCGCATAGTCGTTCGCGCATTCCTGCATTTCAGCGTTGTAGTACTTGCCTTTAGCAAGCTCGTCGCGCTGGTTCTCATACTCGGCCTCACTGATCTCGCCGAGCCAGTAGCGAGCGGTCAGCTCGCAAAGCTCATGGGCGGCAGTACCTTCCTCGGCGTACTCGCTTGTACTCTGCGGAAACTGCAGTTCAAGCTGGGCGCTGGGCGTACACTCAAGCCAGCGATGAGCGCCGCTGGCAGACAGCAAAGCATGTTTAGCCATTGACGTTCACCAGCTCTCTCATAAGCGCCGGATAGTCTTTCGTGCGGCTATCAAAATCGGACAGCTTCTTGCAGCCGAACTTCGCAAACGCAGCAGCAAGCTCTTTCTGCTTACCGGCCTTAGACAGTTTCAAGGCTACGGCGCGAATATCGGTCTTCGTGATCGGCTTATCTTCACCGGCAGGCTTGTCCTCTTCGACAGGCTTATCGGGTTCGACGGGTTTCTCAGAAGGGGCGTCGAACATGCTCAGCTGTCCGGGAATCTCAGTATTAGGGAGCAGAGCTCTCAGTTTGCTCAGGTTTTCCTGAGTCAGTTCCATAGTTACAGTTATTTTCATTTTTGGTTGCCTCCTTGTTTTTCTTCCAAGCTTCATAGGCCTGGACGTTTTGCGGGTTTTCATAAAAAGCTGTGACCGCGGCGCAAAGGCGATCAAGCATTACTTGTTCTCTTGCAAGAGCAGAATCGGCGAGCACTTGTCGCATTTTGTCCTTTAGGACAAATCAGCCGCAAAAAAAATTGCGTTGGTAGTAGGCGGGTCAAGCGCCAAGAGCTCTTTACAAATCTGAACTTCAGGCACAGTAAAGGCGGTTTCGCCCTTGATTTTGCGGTAAGCGTTCCGTACGCTCCAGCCCTGCGCGTCCGCAAGGCTCTTAACGGTAACGCCCTGCAAAACCATGTGCGCCTGAAGAAGTCTGGTGTTAATCATACTATATGCGGCCTCCTTTCGTTAGTGTAACCACAGCGCGTTGTGTTTTTGTCCCAAAGGACAAATCCATTATAGCGCGGTAGTTTCCGTTTGTAAATGGCTTTTAGGAAAAAATTTTCCCCTTAGCGACAAAAACTATTCCCTTTATGACACGCGCGTGATATAATGTGTCTAAGAGGTGATTTATGATGACGACAGGCGACAGAATCCATTATCTAAGAACTCAACAGGGATTCACTTTACAGGAGCTCGGTGACCGCGTTGGCGTCGGTGCAAGTACTGTTCGTAAATGGGAAACTGGGTCTATAAAAACTCTTCGTACAGATAAAATGCAGAAGCTCTCGCAGGCGCTTGATACTACGGTTGACTATCTCATGGGCTGGACTGACAACAGTGTAAACGTCGGAACGGTGGGGACCAATAACGGCGTGATCGGTCAGAACTCCGGAGAGATTCATTTGGAGCAGCAGCGCTCAAAAGAAGAGGCTGAGCTTTTACGCATTTTCGCTGGGCTCGACGTTAAGCGTCGCATGGAGCTCCTTATGACGGCAATCCGTCTTGAAGAGGAGCAGAACCAATGAACGCCTGGAGCCGAGAGGACATAGTAGTCGCTTTCGCGCTCTACTGTGTAACGCCTCTCAATAAGATCAACCCCAGCAACAAGGTCATTCAGCAGGTGGCTGAGATCATACCGCACTCAGTTGCCTCGATCGTAATGCGCATGAGGAACTTTCAGTTTATAGACCCGAAGGTTTCCTCTGGACTTAAGAACGTAGCAAAAGCCGATCGACTGATCTACGAGGAGTTCAAGCACGACTGGGGCGCGTTGAGCCTTGAGGCGGAGACTCTTACCGGTCTTGACCTCTTTGACTCTTCGCCCTTGCAAGGAGCAAAGGCGCTTTCCTCCTTGACCGATCACAGCAAGGTAACCCGTGAGCGGTACTTCTTTAAGAAGGCGGTCCTTGCCACGTACAGCGGCCGGTGCTTTATTTCCGGCTGCGCGCTGCCGCAAATGCTTGTCGCAAGTCATATCAAACCGTATTCTCACTGCCGGGACTCCGCAGACCGGACCAGTCCGGAGAACGGTATTTGCCTGAATACGTTCTACGATAAGGCCTTTGACCGAGGCCTCATAACGATCACCCCATCCATGAAAATCCATGTTTCGCCGTCAATTCTCAATGCCCCTCAGGACGCATTTACAGCCCGCTGGCTGACTTCTCTCGACGGGAATGTTTTACCCCCCCCCCCGATTTCCGCCACGTAGAGAGCTCCTGGAGTACCATAACGACGTAATTTTTAAGAGGGAGGCAGAAAGTACATGAATACAGTAATCTACGCGCGCTATTCTGCCGGCCCGAGACAGACCGATCAGAGTATCGACGGTCAGCTCAGAGTCTGCACAGAGTTCTGTAAGCAGCGGGGCTTGACCGTAGTTGACACCTACTGCGACCGACATATCTCGGGGCGAACAGACGAGCGCCCAGAGTTTCAGCGACTCATTGCAGACGCTAAGGCCCATAAGTTCGAGGCCGTTGTCGTCTACAAGACAGACCGCTTTGCGCGGAACAAATACGACAGCGCGATCTATAAGCGGGAGCTCAGGCGAAACGGCATTCAAATATTCTATGCCGCGGAAGCCATACCGGAAGGCCCTGAGGGGATTATCCTCGAGAGCCTCATGGAAGGCCTTGCAGAATACTACTCTGCGGAGCTCGCTCAGAAGATCAAGCGCGGCCTGAATGAGAGTGCGCTCAAGTGTCAGAGCCTCGGAAGCGGTAGGCCCCTCGGCTATACAGTAGACGAGCAGAAGCACTTCCAGATTGACCCAGAGTCTTCCCAGGCAGTCAAGACGATCTTCGAGATGTATATCAAGGGCGAGTCAAATGCTGCGATATGCGACTACCTGAACGCCCGTGGCCTTCGTACCTCGCAGGGGAACCTCTTCAACAAGAACAGTATCAACCGAATTATCAAGAACCGAAAGTACATCGGCGAGTATCGGTATAACGATATAGTAGTTGAGGGCGGCATGCCTGCGATTATCTCGAAAGAGACCTTCTGTCTGGCTCAGGCCGAAATGGAACGCCGGCGCACACATAGAGCACCGGTATCTCCGAAAGCGGAATACCTTTTGGCCGGGAAACTTTTCTGCGGTCATTGCAAAGGACCAATGCAGGGAGTCAGCGGCACGGGCAAAAGCGGGAACAAGTGGTACTACTATTACTGCGCGAACACTCGAGGCAAAGAGCGGGCCTGCGACAAAAAGCAGGTGTCCCGTGATCGCCTTGAGAAGGCCGTCGTAGACTTCACCGTTCGCTATATCCTCCAGGAAGACGTCCTTGAGGAGCTATCGAAGAAGGTGTATGCGGCGCAAGAACGCCAAAATAATACCGCCTCGGAGATCGCCTTTTACGAGAAGAAGCTGGCCGAGAATAAAAAGGCCATAGCTAACATACTTCGGGCGATCGAGTCCGGAGCGATGACCCAGGCTCTGCCTGCACGCCTCCAGGAGTTGGAGAACGAGCAGACAGTTATCCAGGGCGAACTCAGCTATCTAAAGGGGGTGCGTCTGGCCTTTACGGAGGACCAGATTCTCTTTGCGTTGTTGCAGCACCTCGACCCTCGACCTGGTGAGTCGGAGCAGGACTACCACAGGCGCATTATTACTGACTTCGTGTCAGAGGTTTACCTTTACGACGACAGAATGCTGATTTACTTTAATATAAGTAGCGCAGACGGTAAGCTCAAGCGCGCAGACCTGTCTGCAATAGAGTCCGGCGTGTTCGACACAGGACTCATCAGCTCCACCAGAAAGAGGCTATAAAAAAGATATAGCCTAAGAAACCCCCGATTTTATCGGGGGTTTCGCTGTTTCATCAGGCGATTTTTCAAAGTGCCAAATCATAGATGTAAAATCGCCTTTTTCCCTTTGCGGATAGAGTCAAACTCTCGTACAACTGAATACAGAATCGCAGAAGGCAGATAGATGCAAAAAATCTATCTGCCTTTTTTGCTGCCCGGAGTTTTGCAAAGGACTCCGGGCTTTTTTCATTTTTCTAAAAGGAGTAGATCAAAATATACTTTACCAATACCCTCTCCCTCAACAGCGTGGAGGCAATCATGAAACAGCCGCCGGGTTACCGCCAGCGAGGCGGAGGAAGAAAGAGAAAGCCATATCAATACACGAAAGCAGACTGCGATTGCAGGCTCTGTCTCTACTATCAGAAAAAGAACGGCTGCGCCGTTTCCGTCTGCCCGGTGCTGGACATCCGGCTGGAATGCGGTGCTGCCTCTTTAGAGGAAGCTGTCCAGTCCACATTCAGCGAGGTGACACACATCCTATTCAAACGGCGGCTTCAAAGAATATACAAAGGAAAGCGAGATGGTGCATATATGCCCTATCGGAACACCCTGCATCGGAAAATCTTTGAAACGGAAATGCTCAATCTTCGTTCCCCGGACAACAAAACTATTGCGGCGCTGTACCTGCTGACAGCGGATCATACGCTTTGGAGCGAAGCCAGACGCCATATCCAATCCGGAAGGATAGACCTGAAAAATATGCATATCGGACCGGCATCCCCCGACAGCTATGCCCTGTGGAAAGCCGCAAGGGAATTTGAGACTGGAAAAAAGCAGATTACCCTGGGCGAACTTGCGGATCGGGAGATGGTATCCGATAAAGCATTTCGGCTGATTGTGCAGGCAGCCGCTACCGCCCGGTTCGGCAAGGCAGTATTAAAGGAAACGGAGGAATAGAAAATGATAACAGCGGTGATTCAAAATGGCAGGCAAACAGCAGCCATCGAGCTTCCGCGGGATTGGTGCAGCCTGCAATACTGGCTGGCACAGATAGATATCCGGGAACAGCCGGAGCATATCCCTATCGGCTTTGACAGCGACAAAGCAATATCTGTCACGCTGGCTGCCAAATCAGATATTGGGAAAGCCCTGACTGCGCTGTTTACAGAGAAAAACACACTGGGAGAAGCCAATGTGTGTACTCACATGACGGAAAATGCCAGAATGGAAATCCGGGAGGAACTGGAACAAGGTCTGCTATACGAACAATACACTTCTCCGCAGGAAGTGATGGACAGTATCCGGTCGATGACCGGGGAACTTGTCACTGTGACAGCGGATTATTACTGCTCCCTCAAATTCCAGATGACCGATGAGGAATATGGTGATTGGTATGAGGTGGATAACGGATACGGTATCGCTACAGAGGAAACCTCTCCAAACTTTACGGGTGAATCGATGACCTTGGAAGAATTTATGCGGGATCAATCCCCGCAGGAGGGCGAGGTGATGAGACTATGCTGAACCTTGTTATCGGACTGCTTTTGGGCGGCTGCATTGCCGCGGTGATCCTATGCTGCGTACAGATCAACCGTGTCGGACGCTGCGAGCAGGAAATCCGCAGGCTCAAAGAATTCATGAAGAATTCTGAAAAATGGAATAACCGAGATTAAAAAAGAGGTCGTTTTGCGTGTATGGAAACCCGTACATGGAAAACGGCTCCTTTTTTCTGCGGGTTTCCGTCACGCGGGACACCTCCCCCAAGGAGGTGATATCATCAACAGCTTTATGTCTTGGGTGGGAGGCAAGAAAGCATTGCGGGATGAAATCCTTGCTCGGTTCCCGCTGGAATACAGACGATATATCGAAGTGTTCGGTGGCGCGGGCTGGGTTCTGTTCCATAAGCCGCCCGGCAGCGATTTCGAGGTATTCAATGATTTCAACGGAAATCTTGTCAACCTGTACCGCTGTGTGCGGGAGCAACCGGATAAACTCAAGAATGAACTGCGGTATATGCTCAATTCCCGTCTGGATTTTGAATATATAAAACAGCTTCTCCATTCACAGGCGGTGCTGCCCGATATCCGGAGAGCCGCCTGTTATTATGCCATCATCCGGTACAGCTACGCAGCAGGGACCAGCACCTTCGGCAGCCAGCCGCACTCGCTCTGGAACGACTTCCCGCCGATTGATGCAGCGGCCGGCAGGCTGCAGAAGGTGGTCATCGAGAACAAGGACTGCGTAAAGCTCATCCGCCAGTATGACCGGCCGGACAGCTTTTTTTACTGTGATCCGCCATACTACCAGGCGGATCAATATTATGAGGCGGTGGGTGCGGACGGATTCGACCATGACGGTCTGGCACAGGCGCTGTTTTCGATGGACGGGAAGTTCCTGCTGTCCTACAACGACTGCCCATATATCCGGGAATTGTATTCCCAGCCGGGTATCGTGATTGAAACCACAACACGCCTGTCCAATATTGCACAGCGGTTTGATAACGGCAAACAGTATCCCGAACTGCTGATCGCCAACTATGACACAACGGAGCGCGCTCGTTCCAGCATACAGCTCACCCTGTTTGGCGAATACGATTTTGACCCCCGGCAAATCTTAAATGAAAGGATTATCTGCTATGAAACGAACTGAATTCAGATTACTTCCGGTTCCCGCCGAACTGTTCGATGAACTGGGATTTACGGAGGATATGACACTGGAAGCCTTTGTGGAGGAGCGCCGCCTTGTACTGCAGAAGGCGGATGAGGAAGACACTTTCTGCGGGGCATATGATGAGGACTGTGAGGACTGTCCCTATTGCTGCCCATGCTGCGGCGAATGCCTGAAAGACCAAATGGAGGAATTAACCGGAGAGGATGAGGAAGATGATTAAACTGTATCGTGTGCTCGGGAAGCACGGCCGGATCACCATCCCCTATGAAATGCGCCGGCGCACAGGCTTTTCGTTTAACGATGTGTTGTCTTTTACTCAGCAGGATGACGGCACGGTCGTGGTTAAACGGGAAAAAATCTGCGATGGATGCAGCAAAGCAGAAAAGCCTGCCGGCAGTGAGCCGGACGGCGTCACCCTGCTCCAGTTTCTAGATGGTCTGTCCGCCGAGGAACAGCGAGCCGCCCTCATTCATTTGTCGGTGAAATGGGCGGAGCAGAAAAACGGAATTTGTTAAAACAAAAATATTTTTGAAAAACCGTCATAGTCGCTGGACATTTCCGGAAATCTCTGTATTCTGGAGGTAAGAGGAGTGATCGGAAATGAAAAAAGAACCATTCATCTGTGCGGTTCTCTGCGGGATCATGCTCATAAGCCTTGCAGGATGCGGGAATCAGCCAGTCCCCATACAGCCTGAAACCGCTGGAACGAGCAGTACAGTGATAGCGGAAAAGTCATCTGAATCCAGTCAAAACAGCAGCGTCCATGCTGACCGGATGGAGCAGACAGAGCCTGCCGCTTCGGGAAACGGCTTGGCTGTCCCCTCTCTGCCGGCAGAACAGGAAAAATCCAATGCAGGATCGTCTGCACCCGCAAGTACCCAAGCGCCTCCGGAGAGCCGACCGGAACAGACCAAGCCGCCGAAAAAGCCGGGGGCTTCGTCAACTCCAACACAGCCGGATACACCAGCTTCGGCGGAAACCTCCCGACCAACAAAACCGGAGCCGGATGAGCCTGCAGTTCCTCCCCAAGCAGAGGGATCAAATCCAACGAAGCCGACAGAACCCCCGGTCACCGAACCGACCGATCCGGTATATACCCAGGCGGACTATGACCGCATTATACGGGAAGCAACCGCCTATGCCGAAAGCTATGCGAAGAAAGGCTTCACCTTTGAGTGGAAAGACTCCATGGAGTTCGGCTGGGATGTTGGATATATGGGAACACCGAGAATTAAATACGAAGGTGTAGAGGGAACCATTAGCCGACTCAAAAATCATATTGATAAAATTGTTGAAACAGGCACCAACCCCGCCTATGGAATCCCGTCCGATTCCGTCACCTACAAGGTGGTGCAGATCACCATCGATGGGGATATTGCTTTCGCCGTGATCTACGGCGGATAAAAAACCAAAAATATACTTGTACGAACAAGGACATCGTCTGAGAAACAGACGGTGTCTTTTTTGTACCCTGAAACGGAGGAAAAAGAATGCTTACCAAATCAAAACGCATCCTGTCTGCGGTGCTGGCAGTGTTCATGCTGCTCACTGTTCTTCTGCCTATGAGCGCATCAGCAGCGGATGTGACGATGGACCTGTCCAAATGCGAAGTCAGCTGGGACTATACGCTGACGGATAAAGAGGGCAAGACGTTTTCAGCCGCTTATGGATTGAAAAAGGAAGATAATCCATTCGGCTATGAGATCAAACCTCTGCGGCGGAGTATGCACGACTATACCGCAAAACGCCCCGGTCTGACCGGAAATAAATCTGATTGGGTGTATGGTGCGGATTACGTCTATTGCTTTTGCATTGAACATGGTATCCCGCTGCCGGATTCCGCCAGCTATGCGGGCTCCAGCAACGCTACCCACGGAAACAAATACGAGATGCTGTCGGACGATCAAAAAGATCTCCTGCATCTTGCTCTTTCCTATGGGTATCCCAACCGAACCGATCTGGAAACCAGCAAGGATGCCAATGCCTGTTACGCAGCCACCCAGCTGATCATCTGGCAGATCACGCTGGGATTCCGGTCATCACCGACCGAACTGAACGACAAGACCTATCCCATAAACGGATATACCGGCACGATGACTGAGCAATACTGCCGCAACAAATATTTTAAGGATTACTATGACCGCATCCTGTTGGATATGGCAATCCATTACAGTCGTCCGAGTTTTACCACTTTTTCTCCTGGGACAGCTAAAACCTATGAGATGGACTACGTCAACGGCAGATACACCCTATCGCTGACCGATGAGAATCATGTGCTGAACAAGTTCTATGTGTCTGTCAGCGGCGGAGCATCTGTAAAAATCAATGGTGATGTGCTGACAATTACCTCTTCCAAGCCGATTAACGAATCCGTTACCATTAAGCTGAACCGCCGGATGCCGTCCACCAATCATACCACCGGACTACTCATCTGGTCGGTTCCTGGCAAGGAAGACGAGAACCAGGATATGATATCCGGAACAAAAGGTGAAAGCGACCCGGTGCCGGCATACTTTAAGGTACAGACGGCAGCCGGGAATATGAAAATCGTCAAAAACGCGGAAGACGGCAAGGTTGAGGGCATCCGTTTCCACATTTCCGGGAATGGCGTGGACAAGGACGTGACCACCGGGAAAAGCGGTGAAATCCAGGTGGAGAATCTCCGGCCTGGGATATATACCGTAACCGAGCAGTCCTACGACCAATATGAGCCGCAGGAAACCCGGAGAGTCACTGTGGTCAGCGGGCAGACGGCAACCGTCATGTTCAGCAACACACTGCGGCGCGGTGATCTGGTTGTTACCAAAACCTCGGAAGACGGTCTCAACGAGGGTGTGAAATTTCACTTGTCGGGCACTTCGCTGTCCGGCCTGCCGGTGGATGAGTATGCTGTGACGGACAGTTCGGGGACGGCGCGGTTTGAGGACGTATTGATCGGCTCCGGCTATGTATTGTCCGAGGTGGGTATGGGGGATCAGTACGTTGTCCCGGATAACCAGACGGCAGCGGTTGAGTGGAATAAGGTGACAAACAAATCATTCCACAATATCCTCAAAAAATGGAATGCAACCATCACCAAATCCGATTCCGAAACCGGTACGGCGCAGGGGGATGCTTCCCTGGCTGGTGCGGTCTACGGTTTGTATAAAGGTGAACAGCTCATCGACAAATATACCACGGACCTGTCAGGACAGTTCGTTACCAAATACTATCCCTGCAGCAGCGACTGGTCCATCCGTGAATTGGAACCGAGTGAGGGGTACCTTCTGAACCCCGAAGTCTATCATGTGGGTGCTGAACCGGAACGCTACGAACTCGAATATAACAGTATCGCACTGGACGTCCAGGAAACCGTCAGAAAAGGAAAAATCGCCATCATCAAGCATCATGATGATGGCTCAACTCAGATCGAAACGCCGGAAGAAGGCGCCCAGTTTGAGGTGTTCCTCAAGAGTGCGGGCAGCTATGCAGCAGCAAATGAGTCGGAACGAGATATCCTTGTTTGTGATAAATTCGGTTTTGCTGAAACAAAGGAGCTGCCTTACGGCGTGTTCACGGTAAAACAAACCAAAGGCTGGGAAGGCACGGAGCTGATGCCTGCCTTTGACGTGTATGTGAGCGAAGACGGCGGGGTGTATCGGTATATCATCAACAACGCCGCCTTTGAGTCCCTCATTGAGATCGTCAAAAAAGACGCGGAAACCGGGAAGATCATACCAGCGGCGGGAATTGGCTTCAAGATACGCAATACCGATACCGGTGAATGGATCACACAGCATATCAACTATCCCACGCCGGCGGATATTGATATCTTTTACACGGATACAACCGGAAAGCTCATGCTGCCGGAGCCTTTGGCATACGGAAATTTTGAGCTGGTGGAACAGTGTACAGCGCATGGCTATGTTCTCGACTCCGAGCCCGTTCCCTTTACGGTTGACGGCACCCAGACGGTGGTGACGGTTACCAAATACAACACCGCGCAGAAAGGGACCATCACCGTATCCAAATCCGGCGAGGTGTTCTCCTCGGTCATGGAATCAGACGGCGTCTATCAGCCGGTGTATTCGGTCAGCGGCTTGGCGGGAGCTGTTTATGAAATTTATGCAGATGAGAACATCGTTACCCTTGACGGCACTATCCGGGCTAAAAAGGGCGAGTTGGTCGGCAGGATTGAAACAGGTGCCGGGGGTTCCGGTACCAGCGGACTGCTGTATCTTGGCCGGTACAAAATTGTGGAGAAAAAATCGCCCTTCGGCATGACATTGAATCCTGATCCGCAGATTGTGGAACTCACCTATGCGGGACAGGAGGTGGATATCACCACCGTTTCCGCTGCTTTCTACAATGAACGGCAGAAGGTACAAATCGATCTGACCAAGGTGCTGGAGCAGGATGAACGGTTCGGCATCGGCATGAACGGCGAGATTCTGTCGGTGCAGTTCGGGCTGTATGCCGCCGAGCCGCTGGAAGCGGCGGACGGCAGCGTGATTCCCAAAGACGGCCGGTTGGAGATTGTCTCCTGCGATGAAAACGGCAAAGCGGTTTTTTCGACCGATATACCGGCCGGAGCGAAGCTCTATGTCAAAGAATACAGTACCGATGGGCATTACCAGATCAGCGGCCAGATATACCCTGTTGAATATGAATACGCCGGACAGGACGTGGCGGTTGTTCACATCTCCGTCAATGGCGGCGAACCGATCAGCAACGAGATCATCCGCGGCTCTGTCATGGGCAAAAAGGTGGATGAGGACGGATTCGCCATCTGCGGCGCTGTGTTCGGACTGTTCAAGCCCGATGAAACCACCTTTACGGAAGAAACGGCGCTGTTGACCGCTGAATCCAATCCAATCGGCGTGTTCCGGTTTGAGTCCGTACCTTTTGGGAATTGGGTAATCCGGGAATTAAAACCCGCACCGGCCTTCGTGTTGAATGAAACCCTATATCCGGTTACTGTCAGCCAGGAGGAAGAAGTTATCGAAATCGAGATTGAAAACCGCTTTATCACCGGCTCTGTGCAGGCCACCAAGGTAGACGCAGAATATCCTGACCACAAGCTGACCGGCGCTGTGTTTGAAGTTTATGTGGATGTGGACGGCGATCAGGCATACCGTGCGGAAACTGACAAGTTCATCGGTGAGATGAGCGAGGTTGAGACCGGCGTGTACCGGATGGACGGTCTGCGGTATAACGGGTATTTCCTGCATGAGAAAACGAGCCCTGAAGGTTTCCTCAAGGACGACAATTACTATTATTTTGAGATTCGGGAAGACGGCGAAACGGTCACCGTAGAGAACGAGGCGGGCGTTGGTTTTGTAAACCAGCCGATTACCGGAAAACTGGAGCTCACCAAAAAGGACATTTCGGACGGTAAACTCCTCCCCGACGTTGGGTTCCGTATCCGGAATGAGCAGGGCGAAATTATTGCCGAAGGCTATACGGACCAAAATGGTATCGCTGAATTCACCCTCCGTTACGGAAAATACACCTATCAGGAATTCGATCCTTTGGACAACTACCAGCCCGATGAAACGGAATATCCTTTTGAAATCAGGGAAAACGGTGAAATCGTCAAAGCGGAAATGACCAACGAGAGAATTCCCACGCCGGAGGTCCCGCAGACCGGCGATGATACCAACCTTGGTTTCTGGATCGGTCTGGGAGCTGTGGCGCTCGGCGCACTGGTCTCTCTTGTGATTATCCAAATCAAACGCAAAAAGGATGACGATGACGAATGATGAAAAAGGTGTATATCTGTTCTCCCCTCGGCGGTGATGTGGCCGACAACCTGGAACAGGCAAAGAGCTATACTAAATATGCGCTGATGTGCGGCACGGCTCCGGTCGTGCCGCATTTCTATGCATTGTGCCTCGATGACAGCAGCCCGGCAGAAAGAGAGATCGGAATGGCGGCGGGACTTTCCCTGCTGTGGTTCTGTGACGAAATCTGGGTGTTTGGAAATACTGTGACCGATGGAATGAAAGGTGAAATCAATTTCTGCAAGAATCTGAATATCCGTATCCGCTATGTGACAGAAGCGGAAATCCGTGCCAAGATGGGAGGAAAAACAGCATGAAGAAAAAAACGATGAAATTACTGGTTTGTCTGACAGTGCTTGTGCTGGCAGGGACGGTGTTTGCCGTCCCTGCTTTTGCGGCGGGTGATGTGGCGACCGCAATTGAGCAGACCTGGAAAGCGGCGCAGACGCAGATCAAGAATGTGGTCAATAACGTGGTTTTTCCGGTGGTGGACATGATCCTGGCAATCCTGTTTTTTGTGAAATTGGGGACGGCATATTTTGATTACAGGCGTCACGGACAATTCGAGTTCGCTGCGCCAGCGATCCTGTTTGCCTGTCTGCTCTTTACCCTGACCGCCCCGCTGTATATCTGGACGATATTATGATGTATAAATATGAGGAGAATGGGAAATGGGAACACGACATTTGATATGTGCGGTAAGCGACAATAAATACCGTATTGCACAATACGGCCAATGGGACGGTTACCCAAGCGGACAGGGACTCGCTGTCCTTGCCTTTTTGAAAAGCCCGATGGTTGAACGGCTCAAGCAAAATTTAGACTATTGCTCCTGGGTTACAGACAACGAGTACAACAAACGATGGGAAGACATGGGGGGTGATACAAAACAGCGCTATGTTGACAATGATATCTATAAAAAGTTTTGCAGCAGATATCCTGAATTCAGCAGGGACACAGGGGCGGGTATATTAGAAATCGTAGCCAATGCGTCCGGTGACATTAAATTGAAAGATGATTCCGATTTCGCACAGGACAGCCTGTTTTGCGAATGGGCATATGTGATTGATTTTGATAAAAACACTTTTGAGGTTTATCAGGGATTTAACGAAACGCCTCTTGAACCATCCGACCGATTTTATACAGCAGAGCAGGACGCGGATGAAAACAGTCTATATCCCATTAGGCTTTACCAATCCTTTGATTTATCCAATCTTCCTTCAGAGGAGGAGTTTTTGGGAATATGTGAGCCGGAGCAAGATGAACCGGACGAGGAAGAAACACCTGTCCTTAACGGGCTGACGGGTATGTAGCGAGCACATGATATTTTTATTCAGGAGGTGAAAGCCGGTGTTTGACTGGTTAGGCAATATTTTTTCAGGGATCGGGGACGCTATCGGAGGCGTATTCGACACCCTGGGGCAGCAGATATCCAACGTCATTTTTGATACCATGCTGCAATGGTATTACAACAGCGTCTATAATGCAGTAGCGGATTTTTTCACCATGATGGGCAATATGGGGGCGGACATTTTCAAGCTCGACTGGGTGAAAGCAACGATCCTGCTGTTTACCCTGTTCGGGTGGGCGCTGTTCGTAGCGGGCGTGGTGGTCGCCGTGTTCGATACGGCGATTGAATACCAAAACGGCCGTGCGGACATCAAATCAACGGCGGTTAATGTCTTAAAAGGCTTTTTCGCCTGTTCCCTGATCGGTGTTGTGCCGGTGGAACTGTATCAGTTCTGTATCAGCCTGCAGAACACCTTTTCCCATGATCTGTCCGCCCTGTTTGCCGGAGGCCAGTCCCTCGATCTGGCGGGGCAGAGCACCAGCGTCCTGCAGGGCTGCTTTTCTGTAGCGAACAACATTCAAATCAACCTGTTCAACATCCTCGCTCTGATTGCTTTCGGCTACTGCGTAATCAAAATATTTTTTGCGAACATCAAACGAGGGGGTATCCTGCTCATCCAGATGGCGGTCGGCGCCCTGTATATGTTTTCTGTCCCCCGCGGCTACACGGACGGGTTCAACCAGTGGATGAAACAGGTAGCCGCCCTGTGCCTGACGGCATTTCTACAGACAACGCTCCTGTTCCTTGGTCTGCTGACCTTCCCCGGCAATATGCTGCTGGGGCTTGGCGTTATGCTGGCAGCTAATGAGGTCCCCAGGATTGCCCAACAGTTTGGACTGGACAGCTCGGTACGGGTGAATATGATGAGTGTGGTTCATGCGACCACAACAGCGGTCAACCTGACGCGGAGCGTGGCAAGAGCCGCAGGAAGATAAAAGCAAACTTTCTGTTACAGTTCTCGATAACCTGTTGATATTTGCAAAATATAGGTTACAATATAGACAATACAACAGGAAAAGAGAGAGCAGAATGAACAGTACAGCGGGGCGCATCCGGCAGATCGAAGACGAGCTTGCCGGGCTGCCGGCCGGATATATCTCGAAGAAGATGATCCACGGGAAAGAACGGTTCTATCTGCAGTGGATGGAAAACGGCAAATTGAAAAGCCGGTATATCAAAGCGGCTGAATTCGATGCGGTTTCAGCGCAGGTGGAAAGACGGAAGCAGCTGCAGGAGGAACGGAAAGCCTTGATGGAATCCCCCGAAGGCGTCCGGGAACAAAATCTCAAACGAAAGGCGGCGAGAAACATGCTGAATATCACAGGGGAAATCCTGTCGGAGGACATGGTTATAGCAAAGGTCAAAAACGGTGAGATAACTGAATACAACGAGCAGCTTCTTCCGTTGTACCTGAAACGGACAAAGAATGTGGAAGGCTGGCTGTCATCCCGTGCCATCGACACGCACAGGATCAATTCCCGCCTTTTGAAAAAGGCCCTGCGGCTCCGTACTGCGGATGATGCGCAGACGGCGCTGGCGGTCAATGCCGCAACGGTGACCGACCACTATTGGTTCCGGCCGGAAGGCTCAACCGCCTGTTATGAGGATATCCGGTTTAAGGAAAACTATTTTGACAGCCTTGCACTCCGGGGCGATCCCAACGGTTTCTCGCATAAGCCGTCAAGGACGCCGGAGCTGACCAACACCGGAAGCTATGAAAAATGCTGGCGGCTGATTGACGGCGGATGGTGGATGTATAAAAGCGGAACCCCAAACGAGTATTTTTCCGAGCTGTTCATCTGTAAGCTGGGAGAGAAGCTCGGACTGGATATGGCGCATTACGAAATGGACGATGGATATATCCGGACAAGGAACTTCACAGATGGGACCGGGCTGAATTTTGAACCGATCTCCTCACTGATGGGGGAAAACGAGGATTACAGCGACTGTTTCGAAACCATTTCCGCCATTTCTCCCAAACTGGCAGAGCAGTATCTGAAAATCGTCTGGATGGACACCGTCTGCTACAATATGGACCGGCATACCGAAAACTTTGGATTTCTGCGGGAGATCAAAAGCGGAGAGATTGTATCCATGGCACCGAACTACGACAACAACATTGCCTTGATTTCCAGAGGGTATCCCGATGACGTCAGCCGCAAAAGCGATGGGCTGATGCGGTTTTTCCGGGAGTTCCTTGCGGAAAACGAAACAGCCGGGCAGATGTACAGGAATATGGAGCTGCCGGTGATTACGAAAGAACTCATCGGGGCCTGCCTGGATGAGATACCGGTAGAAGCGGACCGGGAATATATCCAGTCCTTTATTCTGAACGGGCAGACGGCTGTTCGGGACATTATCCATTCCGAGAATCTCACCGAGGTGCAGGATCAGTCTATGGGGCTGACGCTGTAAAAACAATAAAATATCCGGAGGGCATCGTTTGAGCAAAACGGTGCCCTCTTTTTTGGAGGTAGAATATGAAAGAAAATAACGAATGGGAACGAAACGATCTTGCCGTTGATCGGGATATGGAAGTGGACTGCGGTATTGGACAGGAGATCATGGTATATATCGAAACATGGTTCGATGTGGACAAAAAGTTCGGATTGAATATCGCAGATGAGGACGGGACATGGTTAAATATGTACGGCAAATATGATCCTTTTGAGGACAGTCTGCGGATTGAGTGTGAAATCAGCCGGGATGATGGCAGCGAATATTTTGATTACACGCCGACTGAAGCGGAATCTGCTTTAATAAAGGATATGATTGCGGAGAAGATTCGGGAGCAATGGGATCAAACACCGCAGGAATTCTGCAAGGAGGCTTTCCAGCAAGATGCAGAGGAAGTATATATCTACCAGAATAGAATGCGGTGTTCCAAGGAACAGCTGCTCGCACAACGAAAACGAATGAAAGAATATATGGATGAACATGGCTATGTCCTGGGCGGCAGCAGCGTTGCACAGCCGATGAATTGGGACAACAAGGAATATCGGAACATGATTCGCTATTGTCAAAGCTGCGGTATCACCAAAATTATGGCAGACAGCTATCAGGATCTGGCTCCCACCCTCGATGAGGCGCGCTCCATACTCCGGGAATTAGAAAACAACGGCTTTACCGTAGAATTTTCCGACAGCCGCTATGCCTATCTGTGGGATAACGGCGAAAATGGGCTGTCTGAAAAAGAACCGGAAGACAGTATGGCAATGGGAGGGCTATCATGACACAGTATCTCTATCCGCAAAACCTCAAGGCAACCGCCAACCTGTGGCTGTGGAGCCTGCGGGACTTCGCCATTTTATGCATTGCTGTTCTGCTGTCGGCACTGGCGCTGGTACAGCTTGGGATGTTCATCCCAGCCGCCGTCACGCTGTGCTTCGGATTCCTGACCATCCGGATGGACGATACCACCGTCCTCGACTATATGCGGTATGCGGTGCGGTATCTGATCAGCACACAGCAATACTTTGAATGGGCAGTCTGATATATAATATAACTGGAGGTGCAATCGCTGATGACGAAAGATACACAGCAGAAAAAGAAAAAGGGACGCTCTGCGCAGGAACTGATCGGAATCCGGGCATTCACACCCTATGGACTGGAAACCAGCAAGGGAGAGCTTCTGTTTTTCCTGGTCTCCCCGACCAATATCTCGGTGCTGTCCCATACCAATATTGAAATCAAAATCCGGCATCTGATGATGGTGCTGTCGGCTGTTCCGGACATTGAGATCGGCTGCACCGACTCCTGCGAGTGCTTTGACGACAACAAGGCGTACCTGCAGGAGCGGCTGGAAGATGAACCGAATCCCCATGTATGCAGGCTTCTAAAGCAGGATGTGGATTTTTTGGATCATATCCAGGCAGAAATGGCGACGGCCCGCCAGTTCCTGTTCATCGGCCGCTGCAAAGGAATGAAGTCCGGTCAGGTGTTCGACACCGCCAACCGGATCGAGAAAGTCATTTCTGAACAGGGGTTTGAGGTGCGGAGGATGAAAAAAGAAGATATCAAACGGTTCCTTGCCTTGTACTTCGATGCATCCATGAACGGCGAACAGATGCCGGATGTGGACGGCGGACAGTTTTTTGAGCAAGAGGCAAAGATCGGACAGTAAAAAAATCATGAAATCACATCAGTCGTTTTGCAGACAGCAAAGCGGCTGATTTTTTATGCTCTTCTGTCTGCAAAACGGCGGAAGGAGGCAATATGTTCAAGAGAAAACCAAAGGCGCTGACGCCGGAGGAACTGGAAGTAGTCCATACCAAGGACTTCTTCGATATGATCCTGCCCGGCACGGTCAAATTCCTGTCCGACCACTATATCGTAGGCGACAGCTATCGGTGCGTGTGGGTGATCCGGGAATATCCGCCGTCCACAGAGGAACAGGCGATCCTGTCCCAGCTTGCGGATCGGAATGGCGTGACCATCCGCATCTACCACCGGCTGGTGGAAGCGATGGAACAGCGGAAGATTATCCAAAACGCCACCCGCCGGAACCGGCTGAAAAGCGGCGGGAACGACGTCAACGAAACCATCGAGGCGGAGGGCAACCTGCAGGATGTGATAGAACTGTTAGCGAATCTCCGCAAGAATAAAGAGCCGCTTCTCCATTGTTCGGTGTTCATGGAACTGAAGGCCAGAAACATGGACGCCTTAAAGGAACTGCAGAGCGAGATTGCGATGGAGCTGACACGCTCAAAAATTTCGGTTGACCGGCTGACACTCCGGCAGAAGGAAGGATTCCTCTCTGTCCTGCCGGTGGGGGTGAATATGTTCGGCAGCCAGTACGAGCGCGTCCTGCCCGCAAGCTCGGCTGCAAACCTCTATCCCTTTAACTTTTCCGGCAAGACCGATCCGCAGGGACTGTATATCGGCAGGGACAAGTATGGTACCAACATCCTTGTGGATTTTGACCGGCGGACAGAAGACAAAACAACCAGCAATATCCTCATCCTCGGCAACTCCGGGCAGGGCAAATCGTATCTGTTAAAGCTCATCCTGACCAATCTGCGGGAATCGGGAAAATCCGTGATAGTGCTGGACGCGGAAGCGGAATATATGGATTTAACGGATGCGCTGGGTGGCTGCTATATCGACTTCATGTCCGGCGAATATATCATCAATCCGCTGGAACCCAAGGCGTGGTCGGATGGCAGCGGCAATGACAGCGATTCAAATATGCCTGCCGCATTCCGTAAGGTCACCCGGTTAAGCCAGCACATCGCCTATCTGAAAGACTTTTTCAGGAGCTATAAGGATTTTACAGATGTGCAGATCGACACCATTGAAATCCTGCTTGCCAAGCTGTACGCCCGGTTCGGGATCACCGATTCCACCGATTACAGCAGAATGAAACCAACCGATTACCCCATCATGAGCGACTTCTATGCGCTGTGTGAGGAAGAATTCATGACCTACGACAGCAAGCGGAAATATCTCTACACCGAGGAAACCCTGCAGGAAGTCTGCCTGGGCATCCATTCCATGTGTGTGGGGACTGAGGCGAAATACTTCAACGGGCACACCAATATCACCGACAGCGAGTTCCTGTGCTTTGGGGTGAAAGGCTTAATGGATACCAACCGCAGGCTGAAGGACGCCATGCTGTTCAATATCCTGTCCTTCATGAGCAATCAGCTTCTGGGAAAAGGAAACACCGCGGCGGCAATTGACGAACTGTACCTCTACCTGACGACTACAAAGAATGCAAACGGTGCAGCCGACAATACGGCGATTGAATATATCCGCAACGCCATGAAGCGTGTCCGCAAGAAAGACTCCGCCATCCTGATCGCCAGCCAGAATATCAACGATTTTCTGATGCCGGAGGTCTGCGAACTGACAAAGCCGCTGTTTGCCATCCCGTCCCATCAGTTCCTGTTTAATCCCGGACAGATCAACCCGAAGGAATATATGGACACCCTGCAGATGGAGCCGAGCGAGTTCGAGCTGATCAAATACCCGGAAAGAGGCACCTGCCTCTACCGCTGCGGCAATGAGCGGTACCTGCTTCAAGTGATCGCACCGGACTATAAAGCAGCGCTGTTTGGAAAGGCAGGCGGGCGGTGAGCCGCCGGCAACTCGCACATCAAAATCGGTAAAATGCGTGGGTATGGCTGCCCGCGTCTTTTGCTTTGCGGAAGGAGGGAGGTGCTGTGAGCGCGACAATAGGAGCGGCGCTGAAAAAAATAGCGGTTGCCCTGTTCACCAATCCCAAGGTGCTGAAAACGGTCCTCGGCATTGTGCTTGGCATCGTTATCGCCCTCATTACACCGATCCTGGCAGTCATCGCTGTGTTTAACGGCGGCATCAAGCTGGATACGGAAAAGCTGCAGCAGATGATCACGGAAAATCTGTCTGCCGCAGATCAGGCTATGCTGCAGCAGGTAGAGGATACCATGTATGCCATTGAGGATGAGATGACGGCGGCGGGATTCACAGGACGGATCATGGAAGCGCAGGTTCTGTATATCCTGGCGCTGGAAGACCATGCGGGAGAACCGGGCTTTGTCTCTAAACTGGTGGGGTGTTTTACGGCAGAACAGACAGACGAACAGCTCATCGCCGCTGTCAATGCCGCTTTCGGCACAGAACTGACCGCCGAGGAATTCGGGCAGGTTATGGGCGATATCCGCAGTACGGCAGTCGATACCTCGGACTGGACGGACACGGCTGTCAAAAACAACTTGGATCTGGTCAGATGGGCGCAGGATGCGGCAGATAATGGCTGGGGCTATGTATACGGAACCTATGGGGCGTTGCTGGATGAAGAACTGCTCATGAGCAAGATCACGCAGTATCCGGACGAGGTCGGCAGCGATGAGGCATTTATCCGGCAGAACTGGCTGGGGAAACGAACCGCCGATTGTGTAGGACTGATCAAAGGCTACGGCTGGTATGACGCTGAAAAGCAGCAGACAGTAATCGACACAGAGAAAATGCCCGATATCGGTGCGGATACCATGTACGAAAATGCAGCGGAAAAAGGCACCATCGACACCATCCCCGAAATCCCAGGACTGGCTGTTTGGCATGAGGGGCATATTGGCGTCTATATCGGGGACGGCGAAGTGGTACAGGCGGCGAATACCAGAGACGGCGTCATCCGGAGCAGACTGGAAGACACCGCATGGACACACTGGCTCAAGGTGCCATATATCGAATACCGGGAAGAACCGGAAGAAAATAAGTGAAAAACAGGCGGTATCGGGAACGGTTCGATATATTATGTCTGAAATGATAACTCTGCCCCAAGTCCCTGGACTTGGCGGGAATTCTGTGGCATGGTTGAATTGCAAAATCTAATTTCCAAATAGGAGGAACAACATGTTGAATGAACAAGAAAAGACAAAGGCAGAGGAAAGCGTCCGCATCATTATGAAGGCTGCCATGGTCAAAATTTTCACCGTGGACCCATGTGGTGAAGATGCGCTGCAACGGATGGAGCAGACGGCCGAAAGCATTCGGAAGACATTCGGGCTGGACGGTAAAATCATGGACGAGTACCGTTCCAAAGTGGCAGCCGCCAAAGAGATTGGGATAATCACATCCGAGCTGTATCATGCAGAGGCTGAACAGGTACGGGATGTCATCTATGAGATGTGCGGCCGTCTGGATGACCCGAAAGAGGTTATGAAACATGTCAGGACAGCCGACGAAATAGTCGACATCTGGAATCCCGAAAAATAAAGGACACAAAGCCCAGAAAATGGAGCTCCCGCTGATGAGAAAATCGGCGGGAGCTTTTGTGTGCAGTGAAAATATATTGAAAATGGGGTGGTTTCTATGTCAGAAAGAAAATTCAGATAAGCCGCAGCGATAGGCTGCGGCTTGGAAGCCTGTTCGATGGGATCGGAGGATTCCCGCTGGCGGCGGTTCAAAACGGCATCGAGCCAGTTTGGGCAAGTGAAATCGAGGACTTCCCGATTCAGGTGACCAGACAAAGGTTCCCGGATATGCTCCATGTCGGGGATATCACCCGCCTGAAAGGGGCAGAACTCCCTCCTGTGGATGTTGTCACCGGGGGCTCGCCGTGCCAGGATTTGAGTTTGGCCGGGAAAAGGGCTGGGCTTGCCGGAGAACGCTCCGGTCTGTTCATGGAACAAATCCGGATCATAAAGGAGATGAGACAGGCAGATGAAAAACGAAAACGGGAAAATGGAGCAGATGACGCTCTTCCCATTCTCCCCCGATTCATGGTGTGGGAAAACGTGCCGGGAGCCTTCTCATCCGCAGGGGGCGGAGATTTCCGGGCCGTACTCGAAGAAACGTGCCGGATCGCCGACAGCTCCCTGTCTGTTCCTGGACCTCCGTCCGGGCGGTGGGAACCTGCTGGGGCCATACTGGGAGAGGGATTCTCCATCGCTTGGCGCGTCCTGGACGCTCAATACTGGGGAGTCCCCCAGAGACGCAAGAGAATCTTTCTTGTCGCAGATTTTGGAGGATACACCGCTCCCCAAATATTATTTGAGCAGGAAAGCCTGTCTGGGCATCCTGCGGCGTGCGGCGGAACGCGGCAAGGGGCTGCCTCCGCAGCTGAAGGATGCGCTGGAACTGCAGGCGGGACTGAAAGAATAGCCGCCTATGCCGCCAACCAGCGGGACGAGGTGCGGGACCTGCACGATATAGCCGCCGCACTTGCCGCACAGCCGGGGATGAAGCAGCAGACGTTTGTTGTCAGGCATCCGGATGGGTACAGTCATGACCTTACGGCTGGTTTCTCTGCCGGTGCGGGAGCTTCGGCAGGAAGCATCGGCTTCTGTGAAGAGGTGTCCCCAACGCTGAAAGGATCAGCCGGCGGCAATTGTATGCCGTCCGTCCTGTGTCTGAATGATCAGGGTGGCAGTATCATGGAAACAAGCGAAGACGTCACCGGGACACTGCGCTCACAGATGAAAGGGCATCCGCCGCTGGTTTTCGATAACCACGGACAGAGCCTCCGGTTCGATGGACCGGTAGAAAAGGCGCAGGCAGTAACCGCCGCCTATGGTATGGGCGGCAACAACCAATCCCTGGTACTGTTTGAGAATCATGGGATCGATTCCCGGTATACCGGACCGCTGTCCGTGGCGCCGACCATGTCCGCCCGGTACGGCACAGGAGGAAACAATCTGCCGCTGGTCACACAGACGCCGGACAGCTATTGTATTGCAGGAAATATCATTGACAGGAAAACCGAAAACGGCGGGAACGGGTTTGGATATCAGACGGATATCAGCTATACCCTGAATACCGCAGACAGGCATGCGGTATTCGTCCGCCAGCGAGTCGATCAGTTTCGGGAGGATGAGATTACCGGCACTCAAAGCGCCCGGCAGCATAAAGATGCCACCGACCTTATCTGTCAGCCGGAAACAGACGCATCCCAGGGATCAAAAACAAAGCGGCTCATCCGCCGCCTCACTCCGCTGGAATGCGAAAGGCTGCAGGGCTTTCCGGATGGATGGACGCTGACGGAAACCGCTTCGGATTCCGCCAGATACAAAGCCCTGGGCAACAGCGTTGCCATTCCCTGTGTGGTATATGTGCTTCATGGAATTGCTCTGGCGGCAGAAAAAGAAAGACAGGAGGAAAAAGGGTATGCAGTTTAAAGTACCGCTTCGAAGAAAAGACAAAGAGATCGAAACCACGCCGTGTGTTGTGGAGAAAACAATAGAATTGAATGGGCGTGAATATGCCCGTTTTTCTCAGAACCTGTTAGACGACTATGACTTCATCCTGGAAAACGTCGGTTCCATGTATGAAGACGCGGACGGTGTATCCCACTGCCTGCTGGTGCTGGGAGAAGGATCGGACGATGGCATTTTGGTGGAATCCGAGGGCAGCAGCTACGCCCGCTATTCTGCTTATGTACCTCATGCCCGCACCCTTGTGCAGATGGATCAGTATCCTGTCCTGCAGGAGTTCAACAACCAGATGACGAAGAACGCAGGCAAATATGTGGAGCAGGCGGTGGAAAATCAGAAAAACGGAATATGCCGTATTTCGCTGGAAGATATGCAATGGGAGCTGGAGCCGGAAATGTTTGAGTCACAGCTCCTGACAGCTATGCTGGAGGAACGCCCGGAATTTTCCGACGTGGATGAGGGTGATGAAGAACTCATCCTGCGGCTGAAGCCGGAATATCTGCCGGCAGAAGAAAAACAGCGCACCCGCATTAGTCAGGAACAGGCTGATATCATGTGCGCTAGGCATACCCTCTGGCTCCACGATGAGGGCGGCGCACAGGCGGATTTTTCCGGCTGTGAACTTGCTGATCTGGATTTGAGCCACCGCAATCTGAATAACGCCCTGTTCATCGGCGCCTTTCTTTGCGGCACGGAGTTCGACCATTCGGAGCTGTGCTTTGCCTCCTTTGACGGTGCGGTCCTATATGACTGTGCAATGAAAAACGTCTGTGCGGAAGAAACCTCCTTCAAAAGCACCGGCTTTGAGGAATGCTCTTTGTACGGGGCTGTGATGACGCACAGCAATTTTTCAGGCGCTAAATTTACAAAAACGGAGCTGCACAGCGCAAAACTGCAAAACTGTTGTATTGACGGTACGCGGTTTGAAGGAAGCGATACAGGGCAGGCAAATATGGAACACTGCAGTTATAACGAACAGGACTGGAGCGAACCCTCCGGTCCTGTTCTTTCTATGTGAAGGGAGGCAAATCATGAGCGGAAAGGTCAAAAGCCTGTACGGGGTATATAAGGCGATGGGCCGCGATGCGTTCCTGGAAGCGGCAAAAAGCTACTCCGGCCATGTGAAGAACACGGTGGAGGCAACCCTTGCGGAGATGGAAAGCCGGTGGTATGACGCCGGGCAGACCATGACCGAGGCGGATAAGATGGTAGACGATTTCAGAAAAGGGCAGATTGAATGGGATAAAGAGGATATCTCTTTGTTGGCACAGCCAGAGTTGAGAATGTGAGGGGTAAAATGGACAAACAGAATAAACAGCAAAAATATATTGATAAGGTCAACCGGGTTCTGTCTTTTTTTGATTTTAACCAGCTGGACTGTTCCTGTAACAGTTGTGACAGAGGCTATGCCCGATCCGCTTTGCGGGCGCTTCATGAGGCGTTTGTTTCTGTGTATCAGACGGACTATCTGGACAGGGGCGAGTATGAATTTGTTGAGCTGCCCACTGTGATACGCGGAAGAAATATCGGGCATATTGCCCTCGGCATCGTAACACTTGACCTGGAATCCTCCGGTGAACACTTCGGGACTTTTTTCCTTACACCGCACGGTGTCATTGATCAAGGTGGTGAGGATATAACGGAACAGCAAAAGGAATATATCCGGAAGACCTTTATTCCCTATGATTACTGGTACACGCCGGAGGTGGAACACGATATCCATGTGGATTATGAATCGGTCCCACCGGAAGCGGCGGAGCTTTTGGAAGCCTGTCCGCTGCATAGACCGGGTTTGGAAGAATCGGATTATCACATGAAAATGAATTGAGGTGATACGTCATGAAAAAAACAGTCGTCCATGTCCCGTTTGACGAGGGAAAACTATCGGCCGCCCGGCTGTATATGGCGCAGAAGGAGCTGTCCTTTGAGGAAGAAATGGAGAAAGCGGCAGAAACATTGTACGGGAAATATGTCCCTGCCGGAGTACGGGAATTTATTGAGATGACCGCCGGATCAAAGCTGTCGGCAAGACCGAAGAAGCCCAAGCCCTCTCTCTCTTCTGCTGTGGGCACTGCCCCGGCTCCGGGCGGTGATTCTGATTGAGAGATCAGAACTTCGGCATCGAAATCGAGATGACCTGTCTGACAAGGGCGGCAGCCGCCCGGATTATTGCGGGGCATTTTGATACCGACGCCTGTCATGTGGGCGGAGGATATGACGCATATACGGTCAGGGATACCACCGGCCGGCAATGGAAGGTCATGAGCGACGCTTCAATCCGCTGCCAGAACGGAAGCAGCCGTACCGCGGGAAGCCAGTATTCTGTAGAGGTGGTCTCCCCGATCTGTCAGTACGGCGATATCGAAACCATTCAGGAAATCGTCCGGAAGCTCCGGGCGGGAGGCGCTAAAGTGAATAGTTCCTGTGGAATTCATGTGCATGTGGACGCCTCCAACCATACGCCAAAGACGCTCCGCAACATTGTGAACATCATGGCGTCCAAGGAAGATCTGCTCTACAAAGCGCTGCAGGTGCGGATCAGCCGGGAACACTACTGCCAGAAAGCAGACACCCGTTTCCTCGATGACCTGAATCAAAGGAAGCCGGCCACGATGCGGGAGGTGGAGCGCCTGTGGTACAACGGATATGGCGGCCGTCAATATCATTATGACGACAGCCGGTATCATGGGCTGAACCTGCACAGCGTATTTTCAAAGGGGACAATTGAATTCCGGATGTTCAATTCCACCCTCCATGCCGGCGAGATCAAATCATATATCCAGCTCTGTCTCGCCATCAGCCACCAGGCTCTTGTGCAGAAAAGCGCCTCCCGCACCAAAACACATCCTGAAAATGAAAAATATACCTTCCGCACCTGGCTGCTGCGGCTGGGGCTCATCGGGGACGAGTTCAAAACAGCCCGCCAGCATCTGCTGAAAAATCTGGAGGGCAACATCGCGTGGCGTGATCCGGCACAGGCCGAGGCGCAGAAAGAACGGCTGGCGGCAAAACGGCATGCCGAACAGCAGGCAGAGGAAGAAGCGGAAACCGTACAGACCGAACCGGCGGAAGACATGACCAGGCAGGAGCAGGACGCGCCTGCCTTTTCCATGTCCATGAGTATGTAAAGGAGTGAGCAGAAACCATGAGCAAGCGATTGTATGTTGCCTACGGAAGCAATCTGAATTTTGAACAGATGAAGCATCGGTGCCCGACAGCAAAGCTGTATGATACCGGCATCATCGAAGGATATGAACTGCAGTTCAAAGGCGAGCCGACCTGTGCTTTTGCCACCATCGCACCGAAAGAGAACGCCTCCGTACCGGTAGCGGTATGGGAAATCCAGCCAAGGGATGAAATGGCTCTCGACCGCTATGAGGGATATCCCTCCCACTATTTCAAGCAGAATGTACCGGTGCAGCTCGGCGGAGAAGAAGTCGGCGCCATGGTGTATATCATGAACCTGAAACGGCAGTTCGGGATGCCTTCGCCCCACTACTACCAGACGGTGCTGGAAGGATATCACGACTGCGGGCTGGATACCGATGTGCTGGATCAGGCTGTCAAGGACAGCGCACAAAACTTTTACAAAAGCTACAGCCGAAGATCACAGCAGCAGACGCTGTTTGATTATGCGGATTACGGTGAGGAAGAACCGGAGGATTATGATGAGGAAGAAGAACTGGAGGAAAACGATGAGCCGGAACTGGACGAGTCCGCCCCCTTCTATTTCTCCGATGGCATGCATTGGTAACGGAGGTGAACAGTAAAATGAACAAGGCAAGGGAACTGAAAAAGAAATACGGCGGGCAGTATCTGTTCCGAAAATATCTGACCGGCCGGCAGATCGCGGAGCTGAAGGCTGCGCCGCCCGATCCGTTTCCCGACACAGCCGCCGCCTCGCTGGAGGTGGGCTGTGTCCGAATGGACGCCGTGCTGTTCCGTTCTCCGGCAGGGCTGGAACTGGGGCATGACATCCTTGTCAAGGACGCGCCGGACAGCCGGGAATGGATTTACTACGATGCGATCCCGGCGGACAGCCTGAAAGAAACGGACATGGCCGAGAAACTCGACTGGTATATCACAGAGCACGGACTTTCCTATACCAACTGCGGATTCACCCGGCTGGACGGGAAAACGGTGAAAGTCAAGGAATCCAAGCCCCCGGTGGATTGATAAATTGGCAAAAGTGTGGTACAATATATTCTTAAATAAACGGAAACGAGGTGAGCAGGAATGGATTATGAGAAACTGCTGCGGATGAAGGAACAACTGAAAGAACAGCGGGAAACGCTCCCCAAGGAGGCTCTGGAGAGCTTTGACAAGAGCTTTGATGTTGAATACGCGCACAACTCGACTGCCATCGAGGGCAATACACTGACGCTGATTCAGACCAAAGCAATCATCGAAGACGGTCTTTCGGTCGGCGGGAAAACGCTCCGCGAGATCTATGAGGTAGCGAATCACGATAAAGCCTTCGCCTATGTGAAGAAATGTGCTGCGGAGGGCAAGCCGCTGGATGAGTCCGCCGTCAAGGATATCCATGCCCTGCTCATGGAGAATATATTGGTCGGAGGCGTTTACCGGAACGTGGAAGTCCGCATCTCCGGTGCGGGACACAAGCCGCCAGTCCCCAGCGAGATGTACCGCCAGATCAAAGACTTCTTTGCGAACCTGCCGTACAAAACCGGGTTCAATGCCATCGAACTGGCAGCCTGGACGCATACGGAGTTTGTGAGAATCCATCCTTTCGTGGACGGCAACGGCAGAACCTCCCGAATGATCATGAACTATCAGATCATGGCGCAGGGGTTTCTCCCAGTATCCATCGCCAAGGAAAACCGGCTGGAATACTTCGACGCCCTCGAAGCCTATGCGGTAAATGGTGACCTGCAGCCCTTCGCAGATATGATTGCGGAACTGGAAGAACAGCGGCTGGGCGAATACCTGTCTATCGCACAGGAGCCAATACAGAACAACGGACCGGCCATGACCTTATAAAACAGAATATCGTTCAAGCAGACCGCAGGCAATGCCCTGCGGTCTTTTTTACCCCCTGTGAGCCGCTGTGACGCCCCGTGCGGCGGCTTTGCCGGGACGGTGGAGGAAGTACACGGCAAATGGTCTCGGAGCGAAATTCGGGCGGTTTTGGGAGAGGCTCGCACGGACGGAGGAACCTCTCCAAATCGGCTGGCTTCGCCTGCGATTTGGTTGCAGGAATAAGAGGCGGGGTTGCAAAGCTGCCCCGCCTCGGTTCACAGCAGCCCGCAACGCGGACTGCAAAGGGGATTCCGCCCTTTTCCGTTTCGCAGATGCGAGGGGTTGCAAACTGCCCGATTTTCGGCTGTTGGGGTTGCACATTCTCCCAACACCAGTCCTACAGCCTTTTTGAGGGGGATTGCATCAAAAAAACAGCAAGGAAGTGATGAAGTATGCCGATACCGAAGGAAAAGCGGAAATTCGCCCTGTGGCTGCGCCCGGAAACGCTTGCCAAAATCGAGAAACTCTATCGGGACGATGACTGCCGGAGCCGTTCGGAGTTTATCGAGAAAGCGGTCTTGTTCTATGCCGGATACTTGACAGCCGATGACGGTCAAGAGTATTTTCCAAACGTCATTGTCTCTACCGTCAAAGGCAGCCTGGACAGTTTGGAAAACCGGATGGCAAGCCTGCTGTTTAAAATGGCGGTGGAGCTGTCCATGACGCTTCATGTGACGGCGGCGACCAACCAGATCGATGCGGATACGCTCTCACGCCTGCGCGGTCTGTGCGTGGAGGAAGTCAAACGCCTGCACGGGGCTGTCCGGCTGGAGGACGCCGTGAAATTTCAAAATGGGATGTAATCGATGGCGGGAATTATTTTCAAGTGGCGGTATCTCAAAGCAGGTGCGTCCGGCAGGCACTCGGAAAATCTTATTCGGTATATCGCCCAGCGTGAAGGCGTGGAAAAACTCGATGACTCGTGGAAGCACCGCCCTGTGACAAAGGCGCAGACTGAACTGATCACACAAATCCTTTCGGATTATCCCGACGCCAAAGACAGCTTTGAATATCAAGACTATGAAAAATCCCGCACAGCCGGTGCAGCTTCTGAATTCATCACCCGTGCGATTGAGGAACGTGTCGATCTGATTGGAAAACGGGAAAACTATGTGGAATATATTGCGAAGCGTCCCCGCGTGGAGCGTCATGGATCGCACGGTTTGTTCACCGATGACGGCGTCCCCATCAATCTCTCCGCTGCGGCCAAAGAGGTAGCAAACCACAAGGGCGTGGTGTTTACCGAAATCCTGTCCCTGCGGCGGGAAGATGCTGTACGGCTGGGATATGACAAAGGTTCCGCATGGCGGGATCTGCTCCGCAGCCAGACTGACGCTATGGCAGCAGCGATGAAAATCCCGCTGACCGACCTGCGGTGGTATGCGGCGTTCCATAACGAGAGCCATCATCCCCATGTGCATATCGTGGCATACTCGGCAGGCCGGGAACCATATATGACAGAGCAGGGACTCCATAAACTGAAGTCTGTATTTGCCCGGCAGATTTTCAAGCAGGATCTGCTGCAGGTCTATACAGAGCAGACAAAGCAGCGAAATACGCTCACCCAAAAGAGCCGGGACGTTCTGGCAGACATCATCGGGCGCATCAACTCCGGCAGCTGTGACAATCCCATTGTCGCCGATCTGCTTGTGAAACTGTCGGAGCAGCTGAAGCATTGCAAAGGAAAAAAGGTATACGGGTATCTGCCGCAGGCGGGGCGGAACATCGTGAACGCCGTTGTGGATGAGCTGGCGAAGGACAAAAACATTGCCGCCCTGTATGATCTGTGGTACGAACAGCGGGATAAGATCACCGGCACCTACAGAAACACACCGGAACAGCGTATCCCGTTATCCCAGAACAAGGAATTCAAAGCAATCAAAAATGCGGTGATACAGGAAGCGATGAACATTGTCGCCGGCCATATCGAGATGGAAGAAACACCGGAGGACTCTCAGCCCGATGTAGATGAGCCGGAGATCAGCAGGGATACCGACTGGGACGAAACGGAACCGACAGAGCCGGATCGCTTCTATGGCGGCGGTAGTGGCAACAAGAAAAAGAAATCATGGTGGACTGATGAGTATAAAAAGGCTCGTCAGTTTTTTTATGGCACAAAAGAGATGCCGCCTGATTTTGATGCCGCCTTTTCCCTGATGCAGACCGAAGCCCAAAAAGGAAACGGCTTTGCCATGCACGATCTTGGAAAAATGTACCTCTCCGGCTTCGGCTGTGAAAAGGATGAAGAACAGGCGCAGGCGTGGTTCACAAAAGCGTATCATGCCTTTATTGCCAAAGAAGCCTCGTCCAAGAAAAAAGACTATCTGCAATACCGCATCGGCAAGCTGTATGCTTTCGGATACGGCGTGGAGCAGGACTATGGACAGGCGGCTAAATGGTATGAAAAAGCAGTGTCGGAAGACAATCCCTTTGCTGCTTATGCGCTCGGCAGTCTGTACCGCCGCGGTCAGGGCGTGGAGCAAAACGATGAAAAAGCCTATGAATTGTATTGCATGGCAGCGGAGCATTCGGAAAAGCCAAACGCCTATGCCGCATATGAGCTTGGACGGATGTGCAGGGACGGGATCGGCACGGCTCCAGACAAGGCAGCATCAGAAGCATGGTACCGGCAGGCATATCAGGGGTTCCTCATGATCGAGCAGAATATGGCGGACGACAAGCTGTACTACCGCCTGGGGCAGATGAACATGGGCGGGATCGGGACGGCGGTGAATCTGCCGAAAGCAAAGCGGTATTTTGAAAAAGCGGCGAAACTGGACAACCCTGACGCCCTATATGGCCTCGGCAAACTGTTCCTGCGGAAAGACTCGGAATATTACGATCCCAATAAAGCAGTGGACCGCCTGCTTCAAGCAGCGCAGAAAGGTCACGAGTTTTCAGCGTATGCTCTTGGCAAGCTGTTTCTCAAGGGCGATGAAGTACCGAAAAATGTGGGCTGCGCACTGCAGTGGTTAGAAGAAGCAGTGGTAAAAGAAAATCAGTATGCCGAATACCTGCTTGGAAAAACATTGCTCATGGGCGTGGATACTGAGCAGGACATGGAACGCGGTGTCCAGCTGCTGACCGCATCGGCCGGGCAGAAAAACTGCTGTGCGCAATACACCCTCGGCAAAGCCTATCTCGAAGGAGTTCTGCTGCCGCAAAACATTCCTGAATCCATCCGTCTGCTCAGCGAATCAGCAGACGGCGGCTTCGCTCCGGCACAATATCTGCTTGGGAAACTCTTATACCGCGGAGAAATCGTGATGCGGGATATCGGCAGGGCTCTTCTGTATTTGGAACAGGCGGCAGAAAAAGAAAATGCCTATGCAGCTTACCTTGCAGGAAAAATCCGGCTGACAGAAGAAGGCTTCAAGGATGTCCCGAAAGCTGTCAGGCTGTTTCAGCTTGCCGCCGCCCAGCAAAACAGCTTTGCCGAGTTTCAGCTCGGCTTATTGTATCTGTGGGGCAAGGATGTGGTACGAAATGAACGGGAAGCAATCCGGTGGCTGACTTTGTCTGCCGAACACGGCAATCCGTATGCCGCCCAGCTTCTCCACAGCATCAAATCCAATCAGAGCCGGTCGGCAGCATTGGGAGCACTCCGACTGTTACAGCATCTTTCTCGCATGATCCAAAACCGTTTGGAGGATGAGCGGAAAGGAACAGCCGGTATGACCGAGCGGAAGCTCAAACGAAAGATTGACGAGAAAAAGCAGGCGCATGGTCTGCGGCAGGGATAGGAGGTATTATTTTTGTCTCAATATATTCATTTTACGGAACAGCAAAAGGCACAGGCCAGGCAAACCAATATTGCGGAACTGCTCCGCAGCCAGGGTGAAACTCTCAAGCGATCCGGTTCGGAGTACGAATGGCGTGATGGCTCTGAAAAGGTTACCGTCAGAGGGAATCTGTGGTTTCATCAATACGAGCAAGTCGGCGGAGATGCAATTGATTTTGTGCGCCGTTTTTATAACAAGCTCTATCCGGAAGCGATGGAATTTCTGCTGGGCAGATCGGGCGGGGTGCTTACTGTTTCACCGCCTGTGCAAAAGGAAGAAAAACCATTTGTACTGCCGCCGAAGAACGATAATATGCGGCGGGTGTTCGCCTATCTCCTGAATCGCCGGGGAATCGACCAGGAGGTGCTGTATGCCTTTGTTCATAAAGGCATGATTTATGAATCGGCAGACTACCACAACACAGTCTTTGTAGGCTTCGATTCCAATGGTAATGCAAAGCACGCCCACAAGCGCGGGACTGGTTCCGAGAGCAGCTACAAAGGCAATGTGACCGGCAGCCAGCCGGAATTTAGCTTTCACTGGTACGGACAAAGTGATCGGCTCTATCTGTTTGAAGCGCCGATTGATATGCTTTCGTTCATTTCCATGCAGAAAGAGGGCTGGCGGCAGCACAGCTATGCGGCATCCTGTTCGGTTTCGGACAGGGTGCTTTTTCAAATGCTCAAGGACAATCCAGATATCAGGCAGGTGGTTCTCTGTCTTGACAGCGATGAACCCGGACAAACGGCAGCGAAACGCATTGCCGACAAGCTCTTTGTCCAGGGAATCTCATCCGAAATTCTCGTACCGTATCATAAGGACTGGAATGAGGATCTGCTGGCAGCCGGGAAACAGCCTGTCCCTGAAGAATAGGAGGAACAGTCAAATTGGGGAATACAACTCTCCTGATCGTGATAGCGGCGGTTATGTTCGCCGTCATCGGCGGGATCACACTCGCCTCTCATCTATACAACCTCAACAGCATCAAAAGCAAAACAGTGGGTGACGGCCAGCACGGTACCGCTCGATTTGCAACCAAATCAGAAATCCGGCGGACCTATAGGCAGGTGCCGTTTACGCCCGCCACGTGGAGAGCACAGGCAAAGAAAAATCAGCCGCCAGAGCTGCCGCAGGGTATCATCGTCGGCTGTAGAAACAAGGGTGGAGAAACTATTGCCCTTGTGGATGACGCGGACGTTCACTGCATGATGGTTGGTGCGGCTGGTTGCGGAAAGACCGCTTTCTGGCTGTATCCAAACCTGGAATATGCCTGTTCGTCCGGAATGTCCTTCCTGGCGACCGATACCAAGGGTGACCTTTATCGGAATTATGGACGGATTGCGCAAGAGGATTATCATTACAACGTGGCAGTCATTGATCTGCGGAATCCCACCCAGTCGGACGGGAACAACCTGCTGCATCTCGTCAACAAATATATGGACGCCTGCAAGGAAAATCCCGATGATATTGCTTTGAAAGCAAGGGCGGAAAAATATGCAAAAATCATTGCCAAAACACTCATCTACGGAGACGGCGATGCCTCCGCTTACGGACAGAACGCTTTCTTTTATGACGCCGCCGAGGGGTTAATGACATCGGTCATCCTGCTCATTGCGGAGTTTGCCGAACCAAAGGAACGGCATATTGTATCGGTGTTCAAGCTGATCCAGGAATTGATGGCGCCCAGCAATGTAAAGGGGAAAAATCACTTCCAGCTTCTGCTGGATCGTCTGCCGCCGGATCATAAGGCGCGGTGGTTTGCGGGAGCGGCGCTGTCTGCCGGCGATCAGGCTATGGCAAGCGTTATGAGTACGGCGCTGTCCCGGCTCAATTCTTTTTTGGACACCGAGATGGAGCAGGTGCTGTGCTTTGACACGGCAGTGGATGCAGAGCGCTTTTGTCAGGAGAAATCCGCCATTTTTGTCGTTATGCCGGAGGAAAATCCCAATGCGTACTTCATGATCAGCCTGCTCATCCAGCAGCTGTACCGGGAAATCCTTTCCGTAGCGGACGAAAACGGCGGTAAGCTTCCCAACCGCGTTATGTTCTACTGTGACGAGTTTGGAACCATGCCGCCGATCCAGTCGGCGGAAATGATGTACAGCGCTTCCCGAAGCAGGCGGCTTTCCATCGTCAGCATCATCCAGAGCTATCAGCAGCTGGAAAAAAACTACGGCCGGGAAGGCGCCGCCATCATACAGGATAACTGCCAGATTACCATTGTGGGCGGTTTTGCGCCGACCTCAGAAACGGCTGATATTGTTTCCAAGACGTTGGGCAGCCGAACAGTGTTGACCGGCTCGGTCAGCCGCAGCAAAAATGATCCGTCCCAGTCCTTGCAGATGACCGAGCGCCCGCTGATGAGCGCGGACGAACTCAAAAACATGAAAAAAGGTTCCTTTATCGTGATGAAAACAGGGACGCATCCGTTTGTGTCCCCATTAAAGCTGTTTTTCAAGTGGGGCATTTCTTTTTCGGATATGCCCTATACAGTTGCGGAGCATGGTGCAAGAAAGGTGTGTTATGTCAGCCGGGTAAAAATCATGCAGGCTATCGCCAGCCGGTTCCCACAGGTCAAAAAGCCGAAGACGGAAGCAAACAGCGGTGGTACGAATCTGACAGAACCGCAGCCGAAAGCCCCCATACAAATCCGCACCGATTAGGAGGTGGCTGCCATGCCATATTTCACAAAGCTGTATCAGACCGATCTGCCGCATCGTGCCAAGCTCGTCTATATTTATCTTCACGACCGGATGGACAGTGAAAAGAAAGCATGGCCGGGACTGGGGACCATTGCAAAGGATTTGTCGCTTTCCCGCAGCACGGTCAAGAGGGCGGTGAAAGATTTAGAGCAAGCCGGGCTGATACGAAAAGAGCCGCACTTCCGTGAAAACGGCAGTGCGACTTCTAACCGGTATTATTTACTTTGAAAAAGTTTTTACTCACAAGGGAGCAGTCTGTCTTTATGATGAACCGAGGGTCGGTTCATCATGGCTCCCCTTGAACAACTCACTCTAAGAGGGATACCAGCAGAAGGAAAAAACACAAACTCCCACTTGCAAACTGTAAATCATATAGATGAGAAAGGCGGCTCCTTTATTATACAAAAGAAATACCGCCTTTTTTTACGGAATGATGAATATTTACATTTATTTCATAAATTACAGATTGCATATTTGCCATAAATAAGATATAATCAAATAAATACTACTTTTGTATTTTGGATTTTAATTTTGAATGGGGCTGAAGACTATGGGGCGAAAAGCCTATTCGGAACAGGAACGGGAGCAAGTGCGGACTGCTCTGCTGACCACTGTGATCCAGTGTATTGTAGACCGAGGACTCATCCACAGCAGTATTGATGTCCTGTGTAAAAAAGTAGGCATCTCCAAGACCTTTTTCTACACCTTTTTTCCCTCCAAAGAAGAACTGGTGTTGGAGGCACTTCGGTATCAGCAGCCCAAGCTGCTACAATATGCCAGGCAACTGATGGGAGATCCTGCCCTCAGTTGGAGGGATGGTGTTCGAACCTTTTTAGAAACCTGCGCTTACGGTGAGAAAAAGGGGATCGCCGTATTGTCCATTGAAGAAGAACAGGAGATTTACCGCTGCCTCTCCCAAGAAAATTTCCAAGCCTTCCGTGACGATCAGACGAAATTATTCTGTGATCTGCTTGTGATTTTCGGTCTTCCTGTGGGCTGTATAGAACCCCGGCTATTTGGCAACCTCGCCCTGTCCATGATGATGGTCTACAAGGCAATTCCAAACACCATGCCCTTCCTGTTTCCGGAGATGGCGGAGGATATGGTGGAGTTTCAAATCAACGCCCTGCTGGATGAAATGCAGAGGGTAAAAGAAAGAGTAAACAGAGAGTGAAAGAAGATGCACAGAAAGAACCAACACCTCCCCGTAAGGGTACAACGCAACTCCATCGTTCAGTTTTTGAAAAAGGCTGATTTTTTGAAACCGGCTTTTGGTTCTGTGCGGCCTTTTCATGCCCTGCGTCAGTCTGTCCTTGCGGCAGTATGGCACGGGGCATTTTTTATGACTCAGAAAGAGGTGGGTTGATATGAATTTACCAAAACGCAACAGTGCGGACGGGCGCTGTTACTGGATGAAGCCCGAGGTACAGGAAGAACTGCAACCGCTCTTTGACCAGTGTATCCAGGATGCCATTGACGGGAGAATCACGCGGCTTGATGATTCCCACTGGCCGCCGGTAGTGGTCAGCAGTCAAGGTGCACCCTTTGAGGTGTGGCAACTGCTTAGGGCATGGACCGAAATACAGCGGGCCGAGACCCTGGATGCGGAAAAGGCCATCGCCTTCAGCGAAAACCTGCGCCGCCAGAGCCGCTGGGGTGAAATTGACCACCATCTACTTGATATGCTGAAACGGGAGCTACAAGAGAAGTATTTTGTTGCAACAGGCGATGAAGATGATCGCTTCTGGGATCGGGAGTATTCCTTGAAACCAGGCATCCGTGCAGAGCAGATCCCGGAGCCGCTGCTGCGTTTCGCCTGCTATGTGGCGGTGAGCTATAAAGTGTATGGCTTGGACTTTCAGTATCTGGACGCCAATTACCTCTTTGGATTGGTGGAGAAAGTCCGTCCTGATATGGTGAAAAAGCTCCGGGAACACGGGACCGGCAGGCTGCCGCTCTCTCTGCAAAAGAGGAAAACAGAGCACTTCACCGCATCGGCCAACGATGCCTTTGCTGTGATCCGTATTACTGCCAGGGACAACACAGAGGAATGCTGCCACGAAGTGCTGGACTACCTGTGTGAGATTCTGGAGCAGGAGGACTTTCCCCGCAGCTATGCGGTGGAGTTCAAAGGGCCGGAAAAGAGCTATCTTCCCATCACAGGACTGCCCAAAAAGGGAGTAAACCAGCTCTTTGCCTGTGCCGTGCAGTACCCTGGCCTCCACCCCCTGATGGAACGGTACGCCCGGCTTGCCATGCGGCAATATGAGCAGTACACCAATCTCAGCGATGAGCAGTGCGCGCTCCCCGGAAGTTTTGCCGTGTTCGCCCTGGGAATGCTGGGGCAAGAATGGTGGCAACTGGTATGGGATTATCTCGATCTCTGCGATGATGAGCACTCCCACTTACAGGAAAAATTCCTCCGGGAGTATGTGAAACAGTTCGGATTTACCGCTGATACCGTCCCTGTATTTGTCCGTGGGGTGCTGTCCATGCAGAACATGAAGTATTCCAAGGACTATGCCGCGTGGATGGCAAACGCAGAAAGCCTGGACGCTCTGCTGGAGGCAAAAATCCACCTGTCCGAGATCGTTCCAAGCGGTTTTTCCTCCGACGAGGATGACGAGGATGACGAGGACGAGGAACCCGCCGAGGAAACAGAAGCCAGCCCGGAGGAAGTGCTGCAATACGCATGGGAGACGGTCTGCTATGTGATCTGGGGCAAAGCCAGCGCCAAGGGTGGTCAGAAAGTGGTGGAAGCAGCTTCGGAGGAACTGAAGGAACTTTACCGACAGATTTTTATTCCGATAACGAAGAACCTGGAAGGAAGTGGTGGCCTGCTATGAGTTTGCCGAAACGCGACGGCGTACAAGGTCGTTATTATTTGATCCAGAAACCAGATACGAATCCCGAAGTGCTGGAACACGCCGATCAGTGCATCCAGGATGTGTTGGATGGAACTGCAAAAGAAAACCATTCCGGCTATCCGGTGGTCGTTCGGAACCAAAGTGGAACGCCCTTTCTTCCCAGCCAGCTGCTGGGTCGGTATCTGTCCAAACTGCCTTTGAAGGGATTCCCCTATGAGGAAGCGGTTGTATTCTGCGATGCACTGCGGCGGTTGGTGGGCTGGAAAGAGATTGATTACACACTGGAGCAGTATATCAAAAAACAGGTGCAGGAAAGGTATTTTGAGGCTGGAGAAAAAGAGGACGATTTTACTCCTTACCCGCCTTGTACTGTGTGGCCGGAGCTGCGGCCAGAGGATGTGGACGAAAACCTGCTGCGCTTTACTTGCTATGTCGCAGTCTGTTATACGGTATATGGAGCCAGCTATAATACCATTACAACCGAACACTACCTTGATCTGATTTCCCAGCTCCGCCCAGATATGGTGAAGCAGCTGAAAACCAATGGCAGCGGCAAATTGCCAAAGGACATTCAGCGGCGTAAGACGGAGCATTTCACCGCATCGGCCAATGATGTGTTTGCTGCCATCCGCATCACCGCCAGGGACTCCACCGAGGAGTGCTATGCTGAAATCCTGGACTACCTGTGTGCGGTGTTGGAACAGGAGGAATTTCCCCGCAGTTACTCGGTGGAGTTCCGTGGGAAGGAAAAACTCTATCTGCCCATTCCCGGCTTGCCCAAAAAGGGCGTCAATCAGCTCTTTGCCTGTGCTGTGCAGCACCCTGATCTTCATCCGGCTATGGAGCGATACGCTCGTTTGGCTATGCGGGAGTTTGAGTGGTATCAAAACCTTGCGGATGAAGCCTGTGCGATGCCCGGTACCTTCGCCGTGTTTGCCCTGGGACTGGAGGGAGAACCGTGGGCACCGCTGGTGACGGAATATCTGGATCTCTGCGACGACGAGCACTCCTCTTTGCAAGAGAAATTCCTTCATGCCTTGATCCGAAAGTTTGGGTTTCAACCATGGACGCTGGAGGTATTGGTGCGGGGCGCATTATCTATGCAGTGGCTGGAGCCTGCCAGAGAATTCCGCAGCCTGATCGCCAATGGGGAAAGCCTGGATGCACTGCTGGCAGTCAAGCGCCGCTTTTCCGCTTATCTCCTGCCGGAAGAAAACGAAGACCCGAAATTCCGGGCCATCGCTTGGCAGAGCCTGCTCTGGGCCATCTGGGGGCAAGCCTCTGAAAACGGCGGCAGCAAGGTCATTAAGACGGCTCCGAAAGAACTGAGAGAAAGGTATCAGGAAATTTTTCAATAGACTATAAGGAGGACTCGGATGAGTGAAGTAAGCTATTCAAATGTACCTCCCATGATGGCTGCCATCAAAAGTGGTGACATAGAGGCGATTCGTTCCCTGCTTCACGCAGGGCATTCTCCCAATGAGCCACAATGCTATCAGGTAATGATTGGAGATTGGCCGCGGGATGACGAAGCCTCTCCGCTGGAATTGGCTGTACTGGAAAATCGGATGGACATGGTACAGCTCCTGATCGAATGCGGAGCAGATTTGACCCATAACCCGGAAGAATTGCTTTGTGGTTCCCTGCGCAGTCAAGACCTAACCCTGTTTTCCTTTTTGGTAGATGTGGGAGTCAGAATCCCCGCAACGCAAAGGGATATATGCAGGCTGTTTCTCCACTTGGTGGATCGGGATGAGCCTAATGTACTCCCCATTTTGAAAAGGATGGGCATGGATTTGAAACAATACGGCGGTGAAGCCCTGCGCAGTATGGCGAGCCATGGAAATCAGCTGCTGGTGGAGTATCTGATTCAAAACGGGGCGGACATCAACTATCACAAGCCAGATATGGTGTTTCCCTACGCTTCGACTCCTGTCACTGAAGCTGCACGGCACAACGATTTTTCTATGGTGCGCTGGCTTGTGGAACAGGGTGCAGACATCACCATCCCGGATAAATACGGTGACCGGCCCTACACCGTGGCAGTACAGAACAAAAATCAGGAAATGGCCGCCTACTTAAAAGCTCTGGAGCCGGAGGAATGGCATAACGAACAGGAAAAAGCGCGTCAACTCATGCCTTACAAGCTGCCTGCCAAGCTGGTGGAATACTTAAAGACCGGCCCCTTGCGTCTGGAATTTCCAGAGCGGGAACTGGTGAAATGGGCGGAACTGTACCCCTACATGGATGTACAGGAGATGACCTGGAAACGGAAAAAGTTGCTCTCCCTTATGGCAAAAATGGACAATTACAGCGACTATTTGCTGCTGTGGAGTCCCAGAGATAAGAAACTCTGGTATCTGGACATTGAGCATAAGGAGTTTCATCCGTTAGCCAAATGGGAGGAATTTATTGCTGATCCCGGAAAATATCTTAATGGAATGATTGAGGGCGAGTTTGAGGAATAAGGAGAGAAGCAAAATGGAACAGGCATACTGCACCGCAGTTTTCTGGCGCGGCGGAGAAAAGAATGATCTGAATGGACTAAAACCAGATGCGGTACGGTGTCTGTCTGTGACGGGAGAGCGGAAGGTGAATCTGTCCTTCCTGCGAGATTATCCCAATCTGGAGGAACTGACCCTAATGGAAAAGTGTGAGGGTGTAGAAGTTCTCTCCGGGCTAAAGCAGCTTCATACACTGTCCCTATGGCTGTCGGCCCCTGTTTCCTGGGACAATGTTTCTCTCCCCGGCCTGCGTGTTCTCCACCTGCGTGGAGAAAAGAATGGCGACATTACCCCACTTCTCACCAGCATTACCTATCTCCATTTGGAGGAAATGCGGAAAACGGAAGATCTTGCCCCTTTCCTGACTCCAGCGCCCCGGCTTCAGAAACTCTATCTCCAGTCACTCCCAGCTGTGCAGGAACTACCGGCTCTGGATGGGCTTCCTTCCCTTTATGCCCTGAAACTCTATGAGCTGCATAAACTAAACGATTTGTCCGTCCTATCTCACAGCCATTTACGCTACTTTGCCGCCTCTCTGATCGGGGATAAACTCTCCGCCCAGGCGCTGGCAGATGCTGTGATGGCGATTCCCAATCTGGAGGCAGCCGCGCTCCAGCTGGCGGATCGCTCCGAGCGGCGCTATGGCGGTGTCCAAAAAGCCTTTGCCGCCGCTGGGAAGTCCCCGCTGCTGCGGGAGGAAATCAGTGCTTTGACCACATGGCTGTCGCTATGATGTAGGAAATGGGAAAAGGAGAAACTACCTATGGCAGAGTTCAAACAAATCATAGATGATGCGCTGGACATTCTGAAATTTGACGGAGCCGTACAGGACACTCTGGCGGAACTTCGAGAAAAATGGGGCACACAGGTCCCGGCGCTGCTGGATGGACGCTTTGATGCCGTCGGTGTCCAGTATATGAGACTGTCCCATGAAAAAGGGGCGGCGGCGTTGGGGCAGGAGCTGTCTGCCTTCGGCTGGGCACTGTATAACCTGGACGATGAGGACGAGTATCTTTTTGCCTTGATCCCAGAGGAAGAACGCAGCGAATGGGAACGCTACTGCAAAAAGCAGGGGCAATATTGTCACCTGATGAAACAGCAAGGACGAAAATGGGGCGACCATGCCAAGGAGCAGGACCCTGGGAAGCTGATGCCCTGCGAGGAATACATACTCCAAGATGAGTACGATTATTTCTTCAATTCTCTGGCGGGTGATTTTGCGGCGGGCGAATGGAAAAACCAGGATGCAGAAGAATGGAAAAACGGCTGTGTAGCCGATCTGCGCCACCGTCCGCCGCAAGTAATCCGCTCCCACAGCTTGCCGCACCTTGGATGCCTTACCTATTCCGAGGAAAATGAACTCTATGCCGCGTCCAGAGCCGCTGGCAGCGGGACTATTGGCCGGGCATTACTGAGCAAGAATCCAGCCACCCTCAACTGGGCCGAACCGTCCCCCATTGGATATGACGGTCCACCCCGGACCCTGTGCTGGGCTGACCATTCCCTCTGGGTGGGCGATCCCACCAACGCTACACGGATCGAACTGACTGACCGGGGTACCTGCCAGGATGTGAAAAACTGGATTCTGCCGGAAGATGGATGGAGCACCAAATACCATTGCGGCATTACGACAGACGGGCTGGGTCGGGTCTACTTTTCCAACGAGTGGTACAAGGGGCAGATTTACCGCTGGGAAAACGGAAAGGTAACAAAACACGCCTTCTCTCTGGATGGATACGACCATCTCTCCGAGGCCGTTCCTGTTCCCGGCACAGGCCGCATTACCATGATCCACGCAGTCAGTGGCAAGGGGCGGATGGAAGAATGCCTGCTGGAACTGGACATGGACACCGGACGGTGCCGAATTGCTCCCCTGCCCGGAATGGGCGAGGGGCTGAAACTTCGCTGGTTTACCGGGGACTGGCTGCTGGTGCAGGGAAACGGCGAGATCCTCTCCGATGACTTTGCCCAGCTCATCAATAGGAACACCCGTGAAGTGCTGCGTATCCGTCCGGGAATGTTCGGCGGGGAGAAAATGCAGCACATTGGAATACTCACCGATGGCACGGTGGTCATCGTCACCCGGCGGGATAGGGTTGGGCCGGTATTTCGTTATCCCATCGACTTCTGGGGCTTCCTGCGGACGGCAAACAAGCCCAAAAAGCTGGAATGGCGAGAGTACAAAGAAGTGTACCCGAATTTGCCCATCTTCCTACCGCCCAAGGCCACAGAGCAAAAAATCATTCTCAAAAAAGACAGCCTGACCATCCTGGGGGCGGTATTTACGCCGCCGTTTACCCTGTCGCAGCTGGCGGAAAAATTGGGGCCTGCCCGCATTGTCCTGCAAAATGGAACACGGAAAAGCCCCATTACAGGCCGAGAGAGTCCCTATACCCAGGCACTTGCTTTGTGGGACGAGCTTGGACTCCAGGGCTGGTTAGATGAAGATGAGCAGACCATCAAAACCCTTGGTGTCCGGGTAGCGGCACAGGGAGAGTATGCGGTTCGGCAGACATTTGACGGAACGGTTTGGATCGGGTCCAAGGACTACCGGGAGGCCAGTTGGAAGGATTTCGCCGGATTTGCCCATACCCTCAAATTAGGCGGCTTTACCGTTTATACCCGCTTGCCGGGTCCTGTTTCAGAGGAGCAGTCAGCGCAGAAAGCAAAGCTGGAGGCCCTCTCCGCCATGGTGCAGATCAGCTGGAAAGAGCCAGAGCAAAAGGCAGCGAAAGCGCAGAAATACAAGTTATCCAAGCCGACTGAACCAGTGCTCACCTTTACCAGCTTCAACTTCAAGCTGGCGGTCATGGAAGTCCTGATGTACGAGAAAGGCTTACTGGCTCCTAAACTGGATGCCCATGAGTTTGCCAGAGAGTATAGCCGACGCAAGATCGACATTGACGCGGAAGGGTATGAACCCATCCCAGAGATTCGGAAGTGGCTGGAGAAATACCCTGTCCCGGAGCGGTTGGCCCCGGAGGTCACAGAAATCGAGATGGATGGCGGCAGCGAGATTTATACCCAGCTCTGTCCGTTCTGGGATGGCGAGGATGGAGCCTTTGATCTTAATACCATTACGGAGGCGGAACTGCGCCAGTTCCCCAATCTCAAACATATTACCCTCATGTCCTCCAAGCCGGAACAGGTGCTGCCCGTTCTGGAACGGTGCGGTATCAAGGTAGACTTGCTGTGAGGTGAAAGCATGAAAGCGAAACTAAAAGTGATAAAGAACTGGGAGTTCGAGGAATTTGAACTGACGGGAACTTCCTTCAAATACAGCCCGACTGGATGCAAAGGTATGGTAGCCCGCAGCGAGGATGAAATTGTGTTTTGGACCTATCATCTCGTGCAAAAGTGCAGCGGCGTTTTGTGGGTCAAAGGCGAAGTTTCCAGGTGGATTCCCAGCCCGGAGCCGAAAGAGCAGCAAGATGTTTGGGAAGATCCTGTCTTGCTCTCATGCGACAGAGGAATACTGTTGGTTTGCCCGGCCAGTAAATCCCTTTGGTGGATGCCGCAGATGGATGGAGAGTGGATTCCGATCCCCATGGATAACTGGTGTGCCCAGGGTATTCCCAAGCCGGTGGCAGTCACCGGAAGCCAGGGCGTTTTCCCTATTGTGTGCCGAGTGGACAACTCCGCTGATGCGACCAACAGTTTTACCAGCCTGACGGTAGACTTTGAAACCATGACTGCACACTGGGCAGAAAGCGGCTCTTGCGTATACAGCAAAGCAGGAACCCGACAGACCCATTTGGCGGCGGTAGAGCGAGCTGGCGGCAATTTTGCCCAGGCAGACTTTCACTACAACTATCCTATGATTGGCTCCATACTGGAACAGAACGGACAGTTTTATGCCTTTTTGGAAAGCAGCACCATCAATCCGGCGGGTCTTTCTCTCATGGGCTACTATTGGTATCTGGAACTGGAGGAAAACGGACTATTCAAAAAGAAACTGTGGGGCAAAGATAATTTAAGCCGCCTGCCCGGAAAACACGGGATGCGCGGAAAATTCTCCGGTGACAGGACTTGCCTGATCCTATCTCCCATTTTTAAGAATGATGACTGGAAGGGTAAACAAAAGGTGCTGCGCCTTTCGGATTTGGTGCTGATCGACCTTGCCATGCCCCGTGGATACGCTTCCTTCCATGTGCTGGATGTATGGGGAAATCGGGCATTTCTCAGCGATGAGAAAGACAAGCTGGTTCTTTGTGAAATGACCTTGGAGTAGTTATGAGGGCTGAGTATGCTTTTCAAGAAAAAGATTGTATTTACGGAAGGAATGAATGAAACCCTTTGTTCTTTCGATGAAATACCCTGGTTTTCCTGTTGTGGAGTTCCGTATGATAAACCATCGTATTACCCATATCTTCAGGAAAAGGACCCAAAACGAGCAGAAAAACTACTGCTGCATACAAAGAACTACTCAGGAACCGTCTGCCTTACGAATTTGTTCAAAGAAGGCATTTGTCGTGCAGATACCTTTATTCTGCAAACGGCTGGGTGGAAGTTTTACCAGAATGAATTCATGCCATGTGTGGAGGCCAGTTGGCGCACTTATGAAAAAAGAGCATTGAAGGCAAATGGCCTCGATCTAAACTCGGTGGAAAAAAGATTCCTTCGTGATTATGGCTTTCCTGACAGTATAGATCTTCAGTTGTGCCGAATGGTGCAATATTTACTGGTTGAACAATACTTCCTTGAAAGGTTTCCTCAGTTCCCTCTATTTTTCAGTCGAATCATAGATATTTACAAGGATGGGCATATCGTACTCGGCTGGAATGGAAGATTTGCATCGCATGAAACGAATCTGGAAAATGAAAACGGAACTTCAATCTTACCAACAGACGGAAGTTTAATTATATGGTAGGAAAAGAAGAATTTAATTGCTGTGAGACGAGGGAAAATGATATGGCATTACAGGAAAAGAAAATAATGCCTCCCCCTTGGCTGGCCCACCGGGAGATCGAGCGATACTCTATTGGCTGGCGCATGGGCTATGGGGAGGATTACATATACCGATTTGGCGATTGGCTGGACACCCTCTCCCCGGAGGAGCGGACGGAATACCGCACCCTCTTTCCCGAGCCGGTGACCTGGAAGGGCTGGTGGGATGACGAAGATAGCAGCGAAGTGCTGGAACATGAGGACTTCTGGGTGAATGCGTGGCAGCCGGAAGGAAGCCCTAAGTACACTCGCCAGTGGCTCCAGCAGGAATTTTCCATGGGGAGAAAGCGGGAACTGTGTCTGTTCTGGGGCCATCAGCCTGCCGAGGACGGCCAGCTGACAAAAAGCTGTCTCAGCCAGTGGTGGATGGAGGATTTCTGGTCCGTTGCCAATACCTATCTTTGTATGGAGCAGTATATGATGGCAGGCAAGGCGGAACTGTTCAGCGATCAGGAGATTCGGGAGCAAATTTTGAAATGCAGCGACCCGAAACAGATCAAGGCCCTGGGCCGCAAGGTGCGGAGGTTTGACCAGAAGGTATGGGACAAGTTCAAATACGCCATTGTATTGAATGGCAACTGGTGCAAATTCAGCCAGAACCGCAACCTGCGGGAATTTCTCCTCTCCACCGGAGATAGTGTGCTGGTGGAGGCCAGTCCCTATGATAACATCTGGGGTATTCGTCTCGCAGCCAGCTCCCCCGAGGCGCAGGACCCGATGAAGTGGCGGGGGCAAAACCTGCTGGGTTTTGCTCTAATGGAGGTACGGGACGAACTGCGCCGGGTCACGCAGAATGAAATGTTGTGCGACTGGAACGCAGTCTGAGGTAAAATGATGGAATTATTTGCAAAAAGAATGACTTGGGAGCTGGACAATGAGGAAGGGCTGTCCCGCCTGTTCTTTGAACTGGAGGATGGTTACTTTACACTCTCCCGCAAGACCGGCGCGGAAGCACTCTGCTTGGAAATGAATGATCCAGCCAATGGTCAGTTGATTGACCCGGACTGTTTTGAATATGCCCTTGATAATACCAGGTTTCGTCTAAATATCGTGCGGAACAACCGAAAAGTTCTGTGGTATCTGGAAGAACACCACATCAACACGGAGTTGTATGGAGAAATCGTCCTTCACTACACTCCTCTCGGCAAGCCACAGCTTGAATCATTATCTGCCGTGATGCTCAGGCTGTTTTTCGGTGAACTGCTTTTTTAGGCGGAAACAGAAGTGTCGTTGGCAGAAATCATGCGAGGGGATAACTATGGTTAAAATTCATCGTATTTGGTTCAATACGGAGAGAATGGACAGAGAGGATCACTACAAAATCACATTATTCAGTCGCCCTCGTGTATCTATTCATGTGGATGAGTACATTTGGAGTTTCATCGAAGAAAACATTGTGAAGCCACACAAGCTTATGCGTAGTGAGAAGCATGAGTATCTGTTGGACATTGCGTTTGGCCAATTTGACCCGGCAAAACACCGATATTTTCCGCTTTCCTCATACAACGGCTTGCTTCGGGAAGGGGTCGAGATGGACAGCGCCAACAGAAGCTATTTCCGCGAGGACTTTGCAGGCGGCAAGGATCGGACTACCTGGTTCTCTCCCAATAAAATATGGACAAACTGCGGCGACAAGGTTCTGAATGTGGACATCAAAGCTGCCAATGTGAGCGAGAATATTACCCCCAGAGAATACGCAGATTTGCTTTTCGATGGAATTGGAGCGGCCTTAGTGTTCAATTTCAAAAGGCTCAAGCGCGAGGAGTTTGATGGGCTGAAGCCCAAGATTGACTGGAGCATCGTAGAAAGCTTCTCCTTTCCCGCACCCTTTGAGGAACAGCGGTACATTGGGGATGAAGGCGAAATTCATGTGTATTCCTGGGATGGCCGAAAGGAAACGACCCTTGTTGGTCCCTATTCCGTGCGGAAGTTGTACCTGGAGCATTTCAGAGAATCGTGAGGAGGAATTTTGCCGTGCAAGTCTGGTCAAAGATGGATTTTGACACTGGAAAGGTCATTTTTCTGGATGCCACGCGAAAAGAAGATATGCTGCAAGTGGAATATCCGAACTGCTTTCTGCTGGATATGGGCTGGTATCAGGACAGATACATCATTTCTGTCATTCATAACTTCGATTGGGCGAATCCAGTCCAGCAGTATGAAACAGCAGAAAGGAATCAGCTTCCCAAGCTGTTGACGGAGGCGGTTCGCCTTGTGGAAAAGGAATCACAGTCTGCCGGAGCAAATTGAAAGAGGTCTTGTTATGAACGAGAATTTATTTCGCCCACAATTTGATACATTAAAACTGTCAGATAAGCTCTGGCTGATGCAGACGCTGGCGACTCGTTATAATTTGACATTCAAAGAACTATACGCCTTTTCCCGCTGGGGACAAAGCTGCACCACCGGCCTGTTTGAAAAAGGTGGCCGGGAGTTTGTCTTTGTCCCAGGTGATACCGTGATTCTTGGCTGGGAGAGCTTTGTCCAAGGGATGGACAAGGCCAACCAAGAGGAACTGGCGGATATTTTTGCGGAAATCGAATATGAGGGCTCTGTGGAGGAATTTCTCCGGCAGGGCATGACCCCAGTACGCCAGGTGACCATCGGCCCCATGTTCGTAGGCAGAAAACTGGAGGAGATCGGCTGGGAAAGCGTACCTATGAACGACCCTCGCATCACCGCCCACCCCGACTGGCTGGAGAACTTGCAAAAGTGGGCGGGCCAGAACAGCCAGAGTTTTGAGATACATGAAACTGTCCGCTTTGAACGCAATGGTGATAGCTGGCGAGCGTGGCTGTGCCATCCCATGACCTACGCAGAGTTTCAGCGATTCCTGTTGTGGGAGGTGGCAGCCAGCCTTCCCACGCCGGATGAGTGGGCCTATCTGTGCGGAGGCGGATGCCGCACCCTGTTTCCATGGGGGGATGGACTGGACCACAAGATGAAACTGCACCACTTTGAAAGCGAGGAAGATCAGGGCAAGCCATACGACATGGAGCAGCCCAACTTCTTTGGCCTGTCTATTGCCTACGACCCCTATAAGCGGGAGCTGGTAGATGGGAAAACATTGACCACCTGCGGCGGCGACGGCGGCTGTAATATCTGCGGTGGCATGGGTCCTTTGCTTGGATATTTACCCTGTTCCCCTCACTGTAAACCGGAGGTTCGGGAGGATAATGAGATTCACAATGACTATGACTTTTTCCGTCCTGTTATCCGGGTGCAGACATCCGGGTGGAGAATGGTAATAGATAGAGCGCAAGAGTAAGGAGGTAAACTATGGAATGGCCAAAACGGACACGAACAGCGGATTGGGAAAACGGTGTCCTAACTTTAGATGGAGAAAAGAAATTTGATATTCCGAAGCTGACCACAGAGATCATGGAGCGGTTGGCCGGTTACACCCTGGTGGGCTTCCATGTGAAAGGTTATCCGGTGACGGATGAACTGCTGGCCCCCTTTGCCGGGCATAAAAGCATGGTCAACTTCGGCGTGGAAAACGGCACCCTCACCGACGCCTGTTTCCCCGTTTTTTCCGCCATGCCCAAGCTGCGCATCCTGCTGCTGACCGGGAACGCCGGGATCGACGGCAGCGGCCTGTCCGCCCTGCAAGGCTGTAAGCTGGACCTGCTGACCCTTGACCACACTGGGCTGGATGATGCCGGTCTGCTCCAGGCAGCCTCCATCCCCAAGCTCTCCCATATCTGGATTGACCACACTGCTGTTACTTATGATGGACTGCTGGCTGTCGCCGGCAACAACTACATCAAGCCGGTGGCCCATGTGCAATTTACCAAGGAGCAGATGGAACACTTCTCCCAGCTCCAGCGGGAAAAGGCCAAAAAGCCCGTCCAGCTGGATGAGCAGGCAGCGTCGGAATGCCGCAGGGTGTTGTCCGCTTTCTTTGCCGAGATGACAGAATGGGAGCAGTACATGGAGCAGGCTGGGTTTGAAGATCCCGAGGCTGTGCCCCGCCTGCTGGCGATCTGGGAGAAGTATGTGAGCGAAAAGCCCCGTCTGGGCTATCGGCCTCTGGCCCTCTCATACAGCGCCCAGGGCACCTACAACGGGGAAGAATTCCTTGACGCGGAGCAGATCACCAAGAACAAGCTCTACATCTACACCAGAGAGAAAAATACCGGCTTTGACCGCCGTTTCCTCATGAAGCGTGTTGGCGAGGGCTGGATGATCGACGCAGTGCAGGAGCGGCTGGACGGCTGGCAGCGCACGGGATTGTGAGGCATCACATGGCTTGGGAATATGAAACCTTTGGCCCAGACGGTCAATGCAAATTGTTCGGTGTGAACATCTTTGACTACAACTGGCAAACCACCGGCAAGCGAGTAAAAGTCCAAGACCCTATCTATCACCAAGACCATACCTTCGAGGTCTGGCAGGTGGAGATCAACGGGCAGATCCACCGCTTTGCCGCTGGAGAGTTCTCCAACTGCGTATGGGGATTCTATTTAGAAACTCAATCATAAACGAGGAGGTCATGATATGGATTTATTGAAACAATGCCAGAAATGGTTTGAACAGGATGAAGCGCAGAAGGTAATCGACGCCCTGGAAGCGATTCCTGCCGAGGAGCGCACCCCGGAACTGGACAGCGAATTGGCCAAGGCATATATTGCCGTTGCACATATAGGAGAACGGGAGCCTTTTGAAAAGGCGATGGAACTTCTGGCTCCCCATGAGGAGTATTTTGCCGAAGATCACTGCTGGAATTATCGAATCGCTTTGGCCTATTACTGTCTGGATGAGGAAGGCCCCGCCCTGCGTTACTTTGAAAAGGCCCTGAAAGCCCGCCCCGGAGACAAAGATACTCAGGAGTACATAAACGATTGCCGCCGTCGTTTGTCCCTGCCCCGCTTTGAAAAGAACTTCCGTGAAAGGACGCAGGAAGCATGGGCAGCCTTTTCTCAGATTGAGGCAGAACTGCGTCAAATCATAGATACGGACGAAACACACCAGCGCGGCGAAGAACTGGTTGAAAAATGCGGGAATGCACTCAAGACGGCCCTGCGTGATACTTCCTTCGAGCTGGGCTTCAATGGCGAAAAGCATGAATTGATCCTCAGTCCAGAGGGGCTTCGCTCCCGCCTGTTCCCGTTGGTGTACTTCCAGAAGCAGGCCCCAGAATCGGTGCTTGAGCATTGGAATATCTGGGTAGGCCGCCAGCCCTGTGAGGGGTTCGAGCTGCGAGCTGGAGAGATTGAAGTTCGGGCTGAGGATGTGCAGATGTGGGCAGAGGAAACAGAGGATCATCAGGTAAGTCTGGTCCTTTACTGTGAAAAGCTGACCCCGATCTTGAAAGAGGACACAGACAAGGTCTGGTGGGCACTCTCTATGCTGGTGGATCAAACCATCGGAGAAGTTTCCGCTATCGCCTTTGTTGCTGGGTTTGATGTTTATGCTCAACCGAAAGACGAACCGGACAAGCTGCTTTCCGAACTGCCGGAGTTGCTGCAAAGCATGGGGCTTTCTCTTTGGCGGGATGGCAGCGACTATCTGGAAAAGAGTTTCCTTGCCTATGAACTGGAACCGGTAAAAGACCCGGAAGCCAACTGGCGGCTGGATGTCTATACTGGAGTCTGCCGCCTGCCGGTGCTCATCAACGACTACCTGACCGCCCGCAGCGATACGGTGGACGAGTACCACAAGGACGGCATCGCCGCCGGATTCCTCCTGTACCCGCTGTCTGGGTTTACCGGCGAGAAGCGGAGCAAGGACATTCTGGATTTCCGGGATGCACTACAAGAAGCAATTTTGAACCAAGCCGGAACGGAAGCCGTGACCTTCCTGGGTGGGGCCACCGGACTGTATCACGGGTATCTGGATTTCATCGCCTGGGATCTGCCCGCTGTTTTGGATGCGGCACAGGCGTTCTTTGAAGAAACTGACCTGCCCTATGCTCACTTCCATGCATTCCGGCGGGATGTGGGCGGTGTGCCGCTGCTGGATGAGAGGGAACCGGAGCCTGATATTCATGAGGAAACTGGCTCCCTGCTCTCGGCAGAGGACGTTAAAACGCTGGAATCCTTTGACGAAGGGACTGCCGGTTACTTTGGAAAAATGCTCCACTGGCTGGAGAATTTTATCAAAAACGGCGTAGAAGAAGGAAGATTCACCGAAAAACAGGCACACCAGGATTTGCAAATCGCCCTCTGGTACGCCTTCGCCTGCAACAATCTGGATGACTATATCCACTACTACCGCGCTGTGGAATGGATGAAGGATTCCGAGAAAAACGCCGCAGGCTGCGCTACCTGGTACTACCGGTATTCTGTTGCGCTGATGTACTGCGGCAGGCTGGAAGAAGCGCTCAGCTATGCGGAAAAAGGCGCCCAGGAGGAGCCGGACTACCCCTGGGTCTGGCTGCAAGTGGGCAAGCTGCGGGCGCATTTCGGGGACAAAGCAGGCGCGCTGGATGCCGTTAAACAAGGATTAAAGCTGGAACCGGGCGATTATGAGTTCCTGACCTTGCAGGAGGAGATCAAAGCCGGAGCCCCCCTGGAACAGATGGAGTGCCATTGGATCAACCCCGACGCTGACCAAACGCTCCAGCAGGGACTGGATGAGGATGCGGATGATAAACAACGCGCCCTGGCCTGTATTCGAGTAGACGAAGCTGGACTTGCCGAATTTTACGAGTTGTTCCGCCCAGAGCAGTATGGCTATGAGAAAAATTCCCCCTGCTGTGAGTTTCAATACCCGGTGAAGGAACATCTGGTGGAACTCTCGTTCCGCATGAACGAAGCCGGACTCTCCAAGCTGGGAACCGACTGGCTGCGGCAGCTCAAGGAGCGGATGGACAGCGGGGAATGGCTGACCCACACCCCCGAAGGGGAACCGGAGGGCGTCCTGACGGGGGTGCTTGTAGACCAGACCCGTCGCCTCGGTCTTGTATATCAACAGCCGGGAGACGATCAGTATTTTCAGATTTTCCTGAATTCAGACGGAACAAAGGCGGATGCCATCTGGTCCTCAACGGGAAACAGTGAGCCGGAGGTTTATACGGAGGATGAGATGTCTGCGATAGAGCAGCACATCAAAAACACCTTTGGTGAGTTTGAGAATGTGTTCCATGAGCTGGTTTCCCCCGACATCCATGTGGACATCTGCATGGTGCCGCCTTCTGAGGAGCGGGACTATTACACACTGGTGACCATGGGCATGGGTGCTCACCAGATGAATGTGCCGGAGGAACTGGCAGAATACAAGCTGGAGCGGGCGGAGCTGGCCATCGCTCTGCCGAAGGACTGGAAACTGGATGAGGAATCCATGAAGGATGAGCGGTGGTACTGGCCTATCGGCTTGCTGAAGGTGCTGGCCCGCCTGCCGATTTCCAGCGATACCTGGCTGGGGTGGGGGCACACAATGGACAAGCAATCGCCTTTTGCAGAGGACACGAAGCTCAAAGCCGCTATTCTGACCGGTCCCCAAGGCGTCGAGAAAGGCGGCGAAGTCTGCACTTTGCCAAGCGGCGAGGAGGTCAACTTTTATCAGGTGATTCCTCTCTATCAGAATGAGATGGAATATAAGATGGAGCATGACGCGGATGCGCTGCTGGAAAAGATGGCAGGCATCAGTTTTGTGGTCGATCCCACCCGCCAGAATGCCATCACCAGAGGAACGCTTGCAGAGGAGGAGTTCACCGGCGATATGGACGATGCCGCCTGGCACCTGGAATCCATTCAGGAAAAGGGCTTGCCGGTGGACGAGATCAATGCCTACAACCACATGGCAATCTATCTGCGCTGGTGCATGGAACATGATCTGATGTACGAAGAATTCCTTGCGGAGTACGGTGATGTAGTAGAGACGGTCAAGACCGAGCCTGCCAGTTTGGACCTGCGGGAATTTATACGGGATGAGCTGGACGGGCAGCTGGTTGGTTCGATGTTTAACAAGATCGGTCGAGCCTTTGCCGGATACTACTATGGAGAGGCGGACAGTCCTTACTTCCCCAGCGACATTGACAACTATGCCTTGGAATATTTCGGATCAGAGCAATATTATTCCGATAAGTTCCAGAATGAAGCCTACCTGTTCATCCCATTTGATGAGAACTATTATCAGGCTATGGCAAAAGTCATGGAAAAGCGGTTCGTCAACTGGCAGGGACAGAGTTTCGATGAGGCCACTCTGGAGCCTTCGGACCTTGCGGAAGCCATGATGGAATATCTGGACTGTGAATGTACCTATTTTCCCTCAATGACGGATGATGACCCCATCATGTCGGCATACAACTATGCCAAACGGGAAAGTGTCAAAGAGGGCTTTGTGCCGGTTCTGATTAAGGCGGATGACGAAATCTTGTGGGAATGCTTGATTATGAATTCTGACCCGGACAGTGATGGCGAGGACGACTATGCTTTCGACCCGGACAAAGTTGCCGAATACCGGAAGAAAATGCTCTCCGCCCCTGTCGAGAACAGTAAGGCAGTCCTGGAGGAAATGATTGGGCAGCGCAAGGAAGAAGCCGAGGATGACGATATGGACTGGGAGGAGGAAGTCCTGGGCGAGATGGAGGGCGGCTATGATAACTGCCGTTTTTCAAGCTACTGGAATTCCGACAACAATATGACCTATCCTCTCATTCTGGCCAAGATCCCGGTGAAGAATCCCTGGGAGATCTTCGCCTATCTGCCCTTTGGTGGCTGGAATGAATGTCCTAACACGCCGGAGTTAATGGCAGTTGCGAAATACTGGTTTGAACAGCATGGGGCGGTGCCCGCTGCCATGAGCCACGACGAGTTGGAATTCCTGCTCTCGGCCCCCGTTCCCGAGGAGAAGGCTATGGATGCAGCGGTGGAACTGTATGGCTTCTGCCCCGATGTGATTGACCAGGGACCGGAGGACGCCACCGTGGGCGCTTTGGCCGATGTGCTGCGGCAGTCCACTGTTTGGTACTTCTGGTGGGATTGAGCAGGAGGATGTGTCTATGAACGAATACCTGAAGCAATATATTGAACTCCAAAAGCAGTTTCGAGAGAAAAAAGGAAAAGCAGACAGTGTTCGTGCGCTTTATGCGTTCAAAGAAGAATTAGAGCAGAGCGAAGATGCACAAGCTAAAGAAGTATTGGTGTATGTTTATGACCTATTGGACTTCAAAAAGAGTGCCTATGAATTGCTTTCTAAAATTGGAGATCGGTCGAATCCAAAAATTTTCCGGCGTCTGGCGATCATGAAAGAATATGCTGATGACTGGGGAGACTCCTTTGCCCTCCGCAAGCCTAAAACCAAAGCGGAGAAACAAAAAGACAAGGAAAAGCGAGACAAACTTGGTCTCCCTTCTTTCCGGTACCATCCAGACCCTTTGGATACCGGGGCTTTTGAGCAGTCTGAGGAGAGTGTGGTTTGTGATTGCTGTGGCAAGAATACTCATATTTACTATACCGACCCCTTCTATACCGTGGAAGATATTGAGTATTTGTGCCCAGAGTGCATTGCCAGCGGCGAGGCGGCCCGGAAATACAACGGCAGCTTTCAGGATGATTGTTCTTTGGATGATGGTGTAGACGATCCAGAGAAGCTGGATGAACTTATCCACCGCACTCCTGGCTATTCTGGTTGGCAGCAGGAATACTGGCGCGCCCATTGTGGTGACTATTGCGCCTATTTGGGTAATGTGGGAGCCAGCGAACTGCGGGTGCTGGATGTGCTTGAAGAAGTTTTGGATGACCCCATGTGGGACGATGAGCATAAAGAAATGATTCAGGAATCCGTTAACGGAGGACATCTTCAATGCTATCTGTTCCAGTGCCTTCACTGCGGAAAGCACCTGGTCTGGATGGACTTCGATTGAGGTGTTTTTTATGACCAACACAGTTGTATCTTCAAAAAGCAGAAATGCAATTATCAAGAGGGCTTGAAGAAAAAGCTTTGGAAAGCCTGTTGGCGGCTCTTGCCTGTCAGGATAGAGATACCGTCAGCGAAACTCAAACGCGCTGCCTTTTGGGTGAATATCAGTTCGTCCATCAGCAGTATGTTCAGGCGCAGGAGCAGTTTAGCTGGATTTCTGACCGGGCTGAGCAGCTGGAACATGACTATGATGACCTACTCAATGAGGAAATTCGTGAAGCTGAGGTGCTGTTAGGGATCATGCAGAGATTTGGATTATGTTCTGAGCGATGAAGAAGGAGGTATTGTCCCAAAAGTGTTGCGTGATGGACTTGTGTTCAAAGATGAGGATGGTCAGGTCATATTCAACCAGTACAGCTTCTGCGAACTGGTGAAGCACCTGCTGGTGGAGCTGGTGGGGATCTCCTATGAGGAAGCCTCCCTGATAGTGGAACGCTCACCGCTGGCAGCGCCAGTGGCCAATGTCATGGGAGTGGCGATATTCAGCCATGACCTGCCTTATTACTGGGCTATGTTTTTCTACTATGGGAACGGTTATTGGTGGGGGGACAAGGGTATTCCAGCGCAGCCAGAGGATATTGATGCCTATTTCGCTTTAGAAAAGCAAATCATGGAAAAACACCACTTAAAAGAGCCTTTTGAGTGGGAGTGAAAGGACGGATTTAATGGGATACGATGTGAGTTTTCACCCGATTTCACCAGAGGAAATGCGGAAATGGTATTTTACTCCCTTAACCTGGATACAGCAGGGACAGGAGGAAAAAGTGCTGGCCCTTGCCGCGCAGCATGGAATGGAGGATTTCTATGCCGAAAAATATCTGAACACCTTGCGCGTTGGGTCTGAAACGGAATCTAACGAGCTGTTTGACAAAAGCCACGGCTTCTATATTGCAGTGATCCAAGGTCTTTTCCGAGATTACTATTACACCAGAGGTAGTGCCTTTTCGTTCCTGGTGGAACAAAAGCCAGAATATGCGCGGTACTTCACCTCATGGGAACAAATCACTCCTGTTTCCTTTCCAAACCCCATGCAGAACCGAATCATCGAAAACTACTGCTCCGGTGTATATCTGTCTCCAGATCAAGTTATGCAACTTCTCAAAGACATGGAGCAGGACCCAAAAGTCCTTGAAGATCTGGAGGGGCTTTGGAGCAATGGACAGATTGCTGTACTGAAAAAAGCACTTTCTGCTGCTGCAAAGTCAGGAGCCGGTCTGTTGGAGGCTACTGAAGTGGTAGAGCCCAACCCCATCAGCCCGAATGAGAGCACAAGCTACTCTAACCTGTACCACTGTGATCGGGACGGGGTATATCTCTACATAGACGCTGTCAGTGGTCAATTGGCGGATGCAATTGGGAAAAGCGAAGGACGAACATAAGCAGTTGGCGACATTTATCAAGGGGGTGGCACATTGAGCTACACAAAATTCAGCAAGGAAGTAACCAAGTGGCTGAAAGCCAATGGGCTGCCCTGTTATGGAACAGCCTATGATAGTCCTGAAGTGACTCAAACCAGGCTGGATGCATGGACGCAAGGAAGTAAGATGATCGCACAGAAGTGGATCTCGGAAAAGCGTTATCAGGAATTGATTTCTTGTGCTCATGGTGGCTGGTATCAGGATGATGTGCTCTTTGAACCGTTAGCAATCCATTTCGTAAAGAATCATTTGTTCGACGAGCTTCGATTTTTATGTGAGTATGATATTAGACATTCTGTGAAAAATCTGCTGTCTACCATTAAATCGGAAAAAGAGGAGCACAAAACGCTGGACATAACGGCTGTTCAGTGCATAAATGTTGAGGTCTATATGGCGGGATGCGGTTATTCCCAACTGGGCGAGATCGCCAAATACAGAAAGAAGTCACTGGATCAGATTATTCGCTATATAGGATACCTGGAGCAAATACAAGCGCCTGTCGAATATTTTGAAATGGTGCGAGATCTACAAAAGAAAGTTGTTGATCTGTCCGTGAAACCGAAAGACTTGAAACAGATTTGTTTTCGGTTATCAACTGAGCTATAAACAGAAGATAAGAGGAACTTTGTATACTTGATTACTAATAAAGCTCTGACTGGAGGTGAATACGATGGAGCAAAAGCATCCTGCCGACATCTATACAGAAGTCCTGGACCACCTGTGGAATGGACTCGGCCTGGAGGAAAAGGGCTGGAAGCGGCTGAAAAAAGGCGACTTCAAAAAGCGGCTGAAAAAAGGGCTGACCTATCAGATCTGGTTTGACCGGAGCCGCTACAACTACATAGACTACG
>OJOE01000040.1_pt1 | contig 109977 bp, 83 predicted proteins | sample 1598191 | NCBI WGS metagenome assembly OJOE01 (sample SAMN03922463, study PRJEB24848) | human gut metagenome | isolation source: stool sample | host: Homo sapiens | place: Germany | collected 2009-11
TTCTTCAGTAGCTCAGTCGGTTAGAGCATCTGACTGTTAATCAGAGGGTCGTTGGTTCAAGTCCAACCTGAAGAGCAAAAAAGTTCGTTCACAAGACGAACTTTTTTTGTAACCTAAAAATAAAAATAATCATGGACGATTCAAACTCGCGAACGTGCACAAGTAGTATTAACCTTCTCCTCCGGGAGTAAGCGAGGTTTTGAATCCATTTATTGCCTTGCTCACACCACCGGCGGATACAAAATAAGAAAGGAGCAACGCAATGAGAAAGTATCTTTACAGTGAAACAGGAGGTTTCGTAGAAAAAAACAACTGGCTTCCTAACTGCTGGGTAAATGTAGAATGCCCTACCGATGATGATTTCAAATTTTTAAGAGAAGATCTAAAAGTTCCAACTTCCTTTTTAAACGATATAGCCGATACCGACGAACGTCCTCGTACAGATACAGAAGGGAATTGGCTACTTACCATTTTACGTATACCCGTACAAACACCTAATCAGAAGGTGCCATACACAACTGTACCCATTGGTATTATTACTAACAATGAAATTATAGTATCCATCTGCTACCATTCAACCGAAATGATACCTGATTTCATTCAGCATATCTGCCGTAAATCAATCAATATTCCGAATAAATACGAGCTGATCTTACGCATTATCTATTCATCAGCTGTATGGTTTCTAAAATATTTAAAGCAGATAAACAACGAAGTAAGCATGGCAGAAAAAGAATTAGAGCAAAGTATCAGAAATGAAGACTTGCTCCGATTAATGAATCTGCAGAAGACATTGGTATACTTCAACACTTCCATCCGCGGAAATGAAGTCATGGTGGGGAAGTTACAAAACATTTTCAATGAGAAAGATTACCAAAATCCAGAACTGACAGACGACGTCCTGATTGAACTGAAACAGGCTCACAATATGGTAAATATCTACAGCGATATCCTGACCGGAACAATGGACGCCTTTGCATCAATCATATCGAATAACGTAAATACCATCATGAAACGTATGACAAGTCTATCTATCATTCTGATGGTCCCTACACTGATAGCCAGTTTCTACGGTATGAATGTCGACATACATATAGAAGAGGTTCCACATGCTTTTTCTATCATTGTTTTTTCATCGATCTTCCTATCGGCCATGGCTTTCATCATTTTCCGCAGAATAAAATGGTTCTAACTGAACATACCAAGAACCTTTATACAACTATAAATAAACTAAGAAAATGAAAATCGTATTATTAGAATCATTGGGAATCAGCGAATCATCCCTGCAACGCCACATAGCTCCACTAACAGAAGCCGGGCATGAATTTAAGGCCTATCCTAAAAATACCGATCCAGCAGTTCAAATAGAAGAAGCTAAAGATGCCGACATTATTATGATAGCCAACATGCCGTTGAGAGCAGAAGTTATCAACAGCTGTTCAAAACTCAAATATATTGACGTTGCATTCACAGGTGTAGACCATGTTGATCTTGAAGCAGCCCGCGCCAAAGGAATACAAGTAAGCAATGCTGCAGGATATTCTACACAATCGGTAGCAGAGCTGGCCCTGTGCATGATGATTTCCTTACTCCGAAACGTACCTCAGGTATCTGAACGCTGTCGGGAAGGAAGGACAAAAGACGGCCTGGTAGGATGTGAACTGAGAGGAAAGACTGTCGGTATCGTAGGAGCAGGAGCCATCGGAACACGTACAGCCGAACTGTGCCACGCTTTCGGATGTACAATTTTAGGTAACAAACGTCATGTAACGGGTAATGAACCTTCCTTTATTCATTTCGTAACATTGGATGAACTGCTGGAACAATCAGACATCGTATCACTTCACTGTCCGCTCACTCCCGAAACTCATCACCTGATTAATGCAGAACGTATCAGCAAAATGAAACAGGGAGCTTATTTAATAAATACAGCCCGTGGAGGAGTAATTGATTCGGAAGCATTAGCCCAAGCCCTAAACAAAGGATATCTGAGCGGAGCCGGAATCGATGTATTCGAAAATGAACCTCCACTCGATACAAATCATCCGTTACTGCACAGTAAAAATACAATTGTAACTCCGCATATAGCCTTCGCTTCTGCCGAGTCAATGGAAGCGCGGGCAGAAATTGTATTCCAAAATATCAAAACATGGCTGGAAGGAAAGCAGCAAAACATTATCTTATAAAACAGAATACTAGATACCAACTTGAAGAACACTCAAGCTGATATCTAGTATACTATATCCATAGGCTCATCCCTATTTACACTATTTAAGATCATGTAAGACAAAGAATTACAACGATTTAATTAACTTTGTAATAATATACCTTGGAGAAACCTTACAATAGCATATTTTATACAATACTTATCGAATAAAAATCTAACAATACCATGAAAAAAGAATGCTTGATTTTATCTGCCCTAATAAGTACTGCCAGCGCCTTCTCCCAGCATAAAGCTCCTAATATCATCTTTATACTATGCGACGATATGGGATATGGCGATCTGGGCTGTTATGGACAAAAACTAATCAATACCCCTCATATCGACCAAATGGCAGCAGAAGGGATGCGTTTTACACAAGCATACGCAGGAAGTCCTGTAAGTGCTCCTTCACGTGCAACCCTGATGACCGGGCAACATAGCGGCCACACTCACGTACGAGGTAACAAGGAATACTGGCCTCAGTCGGCAGTCGTAACCTACGGAGAGAACCAAGATTACGCAGTTGTCGGTCAGGAACCATACGATTCAGCTCATGTTATCCTCCCCGAAGTCATGAAGAAGAACGGATACACAACCGGTATGTTCGGCAAATGGGCAGGAGGTTACGAAGGCTCCTGGTCTACTCCCGACAAGCGAGGCGTAGACGAATTCTACGGATACATATGTCAGTTCCAGGCACACTTATACTATCCCAATTTTTTGAATCGCTATAGCCGTTCGAAAGGCGACAAGGAAGTGAAACGTATCGTACTGGAAGAAAATATCAAGTACCCGATGTTTGGTGACGACTATTTCAAACGCCCGCAATATTCGGCAGACCTTATTCATCAAGAAGCACTGAAATGGCTGGACGCACAAACTGGAGAGCAACCGTTCTGCGGCATTTTCACATACACCCTTCCCCATGCAGAACTGGCACAACCACACGACTCCATTTTTAACGATTATAAAAAGAAGTTCTTTACCGACAAGACATGGGGCGGCGAAAAAGGATCACGATACAATCCTTCTGACCACACTCATGCACACTTTGCCGGTATGATTACCCGTTTGGACAGCTACGTAGGAGAAATTCTGAAAAAGCTCAAAGAAAAAGGACTGGATGAAAATACTATCGTTTTCTTTAGCAGCGACAACGGGCCTCACGAAGAAGGAGGAGCCGATCCTGAATTCTTCGGACGAAACGGCAAGCTAAGAGGCCTGAAGCGCCAATGCCATGAAGGAGGCATCCGTATTCCATTCATCGTACGCTGGCCAGGACATATTGCAAGCGGAACAACCAACGACCACCAACTTGCTTTTTATGATATCCTGCCTACTTTCTGCGAACTGATAGGTGACAAAAAGTTCCCAGGTAAGAATAAAGATCATTTCGACGGAATATCCTTTGCCCCTACCCTTCTAGGGAACGACAAAAAACAGAAAGAACATGAATTCCTATACTGGGAGTTCCATGAAACCGATCAGATGGCAGTACGTATGGGCGACTGGAAACTTATCATCAAGAAAGGAATCCCATCACTATACAACTTGAAGGAAGATCTGCATGAAGATCACGATGTAGCCAGTCAAAATCCGTCAATAGTAAAAAAAATGTTAGAGGTCATCCAGCGTGAACACCAACCCAGCGACCTCTTTAAAGTAACATTACCTACTTTCTAACATAATTCATATCTGATACACTTAAAAAATAATCCCCTCACTTAGCTTTACACTCCAAAGTCAAGCTAATGTGAAGGGATTTTTTACAACCATTTTTAAATAAAAAGGACATTCAGGCTTCTTCCAAAGCCCCAATATTTCTATCAGTCATTACTGTTTTTCTTCCGGAGTCATTTTCGTTTCATACTCCTTAATCCATTGTTCCATCTGCTTATTAATAGTTTCACGCTGTTCTTCATAAGTAGCTTCTGAAACAAATTTCAAAGTGTGAAATTTATTCAAGACATCAGCAGATACCATTGCTATCTTAATATCATCAGCAACCGTTACCGTATCACCTGCGGCTATAGGATTCCCTTCAGCCTTTCCGGTAAACGAGGCACAATCCAGATTATTTCCTTCCGTATCCGTTACAAAGCAATATGTAAAAAGATAACGTCCTGATATGTCTTCCGTAGCAACAACCTGATATTTCAGCTCAACTTTCAGTTCGTCGAACATAAACGAATTGAAAGTAAAAGAAGGTAATTCAATATCCGTAATAGTTACATCCGATACAACTTTATAAGGCAAGCCCTCCGTTTCCTGATAACTTACAACCTTCCCAATCAACTTATCAGCCAGTGTCTTTCCTTCTTCCTTGCTTTTCTCCGAAAGATCCATTGCCAGTTTAACCACTTTCTCAACTGTTTCCTGATCTTGCGAATACCCACTTGCCTTACCTATTTCTGATACCTGAGCACAAAAATCCAATCCCTGCTTTTCATAATATGCAGGAATTTCACCCAACATACCTTCCGAAGAAGATGTGCTTCCACCACAAGAAGATAAAATCAATGCAACAATAGAACATGCTGTTGTTCCTAATACTCTCATATACATATGCCTTTATTTTTATGTTATTAGCTTTCACACCCCGGTTCACCCGCTCCATATTAAGCAAGCAAACTTCTCTTTATTGCTGTTTTTGCAAATTAACAAATAAAACTGATTACTATTTGTCACCTAAAAAGGTGATTATTTTTTTAAATCATAAGTAAAAAGCCATTATCTCTTCCTGATAAAGAAATAATGGAAATAAAAGCCGTATATTTGCTCTCAGAACATTCACGGCTAAACACTATGAAAAAAATATACCGCTATTTACTGTTAATACTGCTATTATCGGGAATCTGTCCGCTCCATTCAGAAACAATACCAGCCGACACATTGCTGATGAGGTTATATGAACGTGCAGCCAGCTTAATGGAAAAAGGTGAACTTGATCAAGCCCAACAGACTTTCGACAGTGCCTTTGCCATGCCCGAAGCAAAACAATCTCCTGTATATCCCATCCTATTGAACGAACAAGCTACCCTTATGTCGTACGTAGGAAAAGATGACGAAGCCTTCAACATGAAAAAAAGTGTTCTTCCTTATCTGCCACAAATCAAAGATCTGGAAAAACACATCAGCGTATACAATGACCTTGCTATCTTTTATCGCCGGCAGCACATGAACGACTCAACCATTTACTACTACAATAAGGCCCTCGATGCTGCCCTAAAATACAAAGACGAAGGATGGATTACACATATTTACAACAACGTTTCTATATTTTATTTCAACATACGTCTGTTAAACGAAGCCGAAAAATATACAGATCTGGCCGCCCAGCATGCACAAGACAGCAATGACATATTTGTAGCATTCCATACCTGGCAGCTTCGTAGCGGCATTAAAGTTGAAGTAAACAAGCTGGACGAAGCAGAATATTCAATCCGAAAAGCCTGGGAAATAGCCAGTCAAGCCGGCAATAACTCCACGACATGGAAAATAAGATGTATGCCCTCATTATTAAGAATATTCGAAAAGAAAGAGCAAGCAGATTCGGTAAACTGGTATCTTCAGCTTGGAGACAAGCTTCTGAAAGAAATTCCATCTTCCGGAATCGCAGCCATTGGCTATATTCAGGTACGTGCCAGTATGGAGATGAAAAGGGGAAACTATGCAAAAGCCCTTCAAGATCTGTTGTGGCTGCGTAAAAGGAACACAGGCAGCGAACCCAAAACACTACTGACACAAATAGCCCAATGTTACGATGCAGTAGGGAACAAGCAACTGGCATATATATACATGGACAGCGCACGTATGTGGACAGACACGCTAGCACAGCATAATCTGACTCAGAAAATGGCAGAACTTAATGTCAAGTTCCAGACTCAGGAAAAAGAGCTGCAAATCAGCAAACTGGAACAAGAGAAACTGGCACATCAAGCTTTCCTGCTCAAAGCCTCCGTATGCGTCGGATGCCTGCTGGTTATCGTATTGATAGTTATACTGACATTACACTACAAAAAACGAATGGCAGAAAGAAAGATCAAACTACTCCAGCAGGAAAATGAGCTGAATGCAGCGCGACGCTACATAGAAGGCCTGGAAGAAGAATGTAAATATTTTGCCAAAGAGTTGCACGACGGCATTGCCAACGATCTGTTAGGATTACAAATGAAAATAGAGAATACCACAAATTCTGACAACGTACAGGAACTAGGTACGCTCATCAAAGAGGTAAGAAACAATGTACGTAATATTTCCCATGAGCTGATGCCTCCCGAATTTGAGCATTTAAGTCTGGATGAAATATTATATCAATATGCCGACAAGTTAAGTGAAAACACAAGCATACAAGTCACATATACATCCGGTTCGTGCAACCCGATACCGAATGAAACAGCATACGAATTATACCGTATAGTTCAGGAAATAACCATGAATATTGTCAAACACGCCAATGCACACTGTATTTCCGTCAGCCTTTATGCTGAGCACGAAAAGCAATATACATTGAAAATAACCGACGATGGTACCGTAACTACCCCTCATAAAGCCAACAGCAGAGGAATAGGACTTCGGACTGTAAACGACCGTGCCAAAGCAATCGACGGTACTATCCAAAAAGAATCGTCTGAGAACAACAATATATTCACACTACAATTTAAAGTAAAATGAATCCAGATATATACAAGTTACTGATTGTCGACGATCATCCGATTGTAGCAGAAGGCATTGTAAGCATCGCTTCACAGCAAAGCAACATACTATGCAAAAGCATAACTCGCATGGAGAATCTATTGCCAACAATATCCGCCGAAAGTTTCGATCTCTGCATTATCGATCTGGAACTTCCTGAAATAAACGGCTTTCAGCTTATTCATCTTTTGCAGGAACAAATGCCCGACTGCAAGATTCTGATTTATACCATGCATGAAGAGCCATGGGTTATAGCAAAATTAGCAGAAGAAGAAATATCAGGAGCCGTATCAAAAAATGCAAGTACAAGCGAACTGAAGCAAGCTATCAATCAAATCAGACTTGGGCATAAATATTTCAGCGAAGTATTCTCCATTCTTCATAAAAAACAGATAAATATTGACTTACATAAAATACCAGAATTGTCAAAACGCGAAAAAGAGGTGCTCACCTATCTCTCCGAAGGTCTCAGCACTTCCGAAATATCAGACCTGCTGTGCCTCAGCACAAATACGATACAAACATACCGGAAACGTCTGATGGAAAAACTGGAAGCAAAGAATGTAGCAGAGCTCGTGTATAAAGGAAAAGAAATATTCTAACTGCATCTTTCCACACCCTTCACATATCATAAAATATTATTTGCTGACTCATGTTTGCAAGACTTTGTGAAGGGTGCGAAAGGGAAAATTCCTAATAAACTTTATTTCTAAAAAATATCAGCATCTTTTGCCCAAATCTTCGAGAATTTTTCTAAAAATTTGTACAAAAATAATCCATAATAAGGCGTTATTTTAGAAGGATTTGTTAGTCGCTCATTTTCAATATGATATAAGATAAAGAACATCATTAAATGATAAGAAGGGGAATGCAACCACACAAAACAAAAATCGCAACCATTCGTTATACAAATGATTGCGATTTTACTTCGTACTCGAAGCGGGACTTGAACCCGCACAGCCGCAATGGCCAAGGGATTTTAAGTCCCTCGTGTCTACCGATTCCACCATTCGAGCAGCCTTTCAAAGAAGAGCGGAAAACGAGACTCGAACTCGCGACCCTAACCTTGGCAAGGTTATGCTCTACCAACTGAGCTATTTCCGCGTTTACGGGTGCAAATGTAGGGAGTTTTATAATAAGCTCCAAACATTTCTCCCGTTTTCTTTACAAAAAAATATATTTTATCGACCTAAAAGGCTTTTTTCAGCCTGTTCTACTGCTGAGAAGTTAAACCCTTTCGATATTTCTTCCATTAAACCGACTATTTTATCATTGCATAAATTACCTATACTTCCAGCATGGGTATGATGCACCTGTTTGTTATGAGTAAATTTGCCAGCTTCAATATCCAATCCTACTTTCTTATAAGCATCACGGAAAGGCATACCTTCTGCTGCCAGACGGTTAACTTCTTCCACACTGAATATATACAGATATTTATCATCGTCCAATATATGCTCATTTACCTTTATCTTATCCATAATGTAAGCAGACATACGCAGACAATCTTTCAATTCTTCGAATGCGGGAAGGAAAACCTCTTTGATAATTTGCAAATCACGGAAATATCCGGAAGGAAGATTATTCATTATCATCATAATCTGCTGAGGGAGTGACTGCAACTTGTTACATTTTGCACGAGTCAACTCAAATACATCCGGATTCTTTTTATGGGGCATAATGCTGGAGCCTGTGGTACATTCGTCGGGGAGCTTCACAAAGCCAAAGTTCTGGCTGCTGAACATACAAGCATCGAAAGCCATTTTCGAAATGGTTCCGGCGATAGAGGCCAATGCAAATGCCACATTACGTTCCATCTTTCCACGTCCCATCTGAGCATAAACCACATTATAATTCATTGAGTCGAATCCCAAAAGGCGGGTCGTCATTTCGCGATCGAGCGGGAAAGATGAACCATAACCGGCTGCTGAACCTAAAGGATTGCGGTTACACATTTTATATGCTGCCTGCAAAAACATCATGTCGTCAACCAGGCTCTCGGCATAAGCACCAAACCACAAGCCAAATGAAGAAGGCATAGCTATCTGCAAATGGGTATACCCCGGTATCAATACATCTTTATATTTATTGCTCTGAGAAATCAATACATGGAACAAATCTTCCACAGCCTCAGCAATCTGCTTAAGTTGCTCGCGAGTAAAGAGTTTCAAATCGACCAGTACCTGATCATTTCGCGAGCGCCCGCTATGTATCTTTTTTCCAACATCTCCCAACTTACGAGTCAGCATCAGCTCTACTTGTGAATGTACATCTTCTATTCCGTCTTCGATGACAAACTCGCCACGTTCGGCAGAAGCGTAAATATTCTTCAGTTCTGCCAATAAAACCTGCAACTCATCTGCCGACAACAGACCAATACTTTCAAGCATAGTAATATGAGCCATCGAACCTAAAACATCATGCTTAGCCAGATAAAGGTCCAGCTCACGGTCTTTTCCTACGGTAAAACGGTCTATTTCCTCATTTACCTGAACGCTTTTTTCCCAAAGTTTCTGAGCCATAGTTCTATTTTTTAATAAGGTATCATAGCTAACATATCCGCCAGTCTTTCTACTCCTTCCTGCAACGGTTTAGAAATCATAGCTTTCATAAACATATTCACTTCGGTACGAATAGTTACTTTAATTTTAGCCTCTGCTTCTGTTACCGGAAGTATTTGTATCCATAAATTCAATGGAACAGGAGTTTTGTCGCCTTCGAACTTAACACACTTCAGCGGTTCACGTTCGATGATGCGCAATGTCAAATTGATACCTTGTACTTTTAATGTTAATGAATCACGGTCGAAAGACAAGTCCTCTATTTTACCACCCAACTTATCTTTCATCATATCCAGACGGTCGCGCACTGATTCCAGATTGCTTAAATCCGACAATTTATTATATACCCGCTCTTGGCTATAAGGTATATGTTTTACTGTGCTTTCAAATTGTACCATAATCTTTTATAAAAAAAGAGCACGGATTACACAGAAAACACGGTTTGCTGACAAAAACCGTGCACTCCGTGTAATCCGTGCTCAGTATAATTATTTAATTTCAATTATTTTCCAGTCCAGTGTGCAGGATCTTCTCTCCAAGCCTGAAGAACCGGTATATCCTGTTCGTCAATATAATCAGTCTTCAAAGCTGCATCCAACACTGCATTGTAGTTGGTCAATGTAACCAGCTCTACTTTTGCATTCTTGAATGCTTCTGCTGATACATCGAAACCGTAAGTGAACGAAGCTACCATACCGATAACATCGCATCCATTACGACGAATAGCATCAACAGCCTTCAAGCTGCTGCCACCTGTAGAAATCAAATCTTCTACAACAACAACTTTCATACCCGGACGAAGTTCACCTTCAATCAAGTTTTCGAGTCCATGATCTTTTGGACTTGAACGTACATATACAAACGGGAGGTTCAATTCTTCTGCCACCAAAGCACCCTGAGCGATAGCTCCTGTTGCTACACCGGCAATAGCGTCTACCTCACCAAACTTTTCAAGAATAACGCGGCAAAGCTCCAACTTCACGAAATTACGTAATGCTGGATAAGACAAAGTCTTTCGGTTGTCGCAATAAATAGGCGATTTCCAACCAGAAGCCCAAGTAAACGGGTTAGCCGGCTGAATCTTTACGGCTTTTACTTTCAGCAATTTTTCTGCAAATAATCTTTCCAAAGCTTTCATAACCTTAATATATCTGATAAACGTTGGTGCAAAATTATGTAAATCCTACGTGATTAGGAAATATATGTGTATCTTTTTTAGTTAAAGAAATCATTTTGTTTATCGGGCCCATGCCAAAGTCAACACACTAATCTTTATATTTTCCACTCCAAGCAGTGCGTCGGCACAAGCTACCAGCGTAGCTCCTGTAGTAAGAACATCATCAACCAGCAAAATATGTTTATCATGCAAGTTTGCAGCATGAGGTGTAGGCAAAAACAGCCGGTCTACATTTTGCCAACGTGCATAACCGCTTTTGTGGGTTTGAGTCGCATTATTACGAGAGCGCACTACTGCATCTGTACAAAGAGGGATACCCGTTACACGTGATATACCCCGCGCCAGAAGCTCACTTTGGTTATATCCTCGCTGACGCAATCGGGAAGAGAACAAAGGAACCGGAAGCAGATAATCTATTCCTTCAAAAAAGCCAGAATCACACAATTCTCCAGCCATATATTCACCCATCTTGCAACAAAGTTTTTTCCGCGCATGATATTTCATGGCATATAAAATCTGAGCTACATCTCCTCCTTTTGCATAATAAAAAAGTGAAGAAGCACGAACAACCGGGAAACGTCCCCAAAAGCATTTCTCCATTTCATTGCCTGAAGTATTACCTAAATGCGTATATGGTAATGACGAAAAACAGGATATACAAAGTCCGTCTTCGCTTTGCAAGAGTTTCTTCCCACACGACAGGCATAAGCGAGGAAAAAGGAAATCCCGTATGTCAGTCCATAAATTCATCAGGATCTTTCTGTTTAATATAGCGCAACACCTCATCTACTGTAAACCCTCTGCCTACAGCAAAACGAATAAGTTTTGTATTGCGTTCGTATTCGTTTTTCCCCGAAACAGTTTTACTCTTCTGACGCAACAGTTCTTTCAAGTTCTCACAGTATTCGGTTTCGTCTATTTCATCCAGACCTGCAGCAATATCTTCCGAAGAAAGTTGCTTCTGACGAAGTGCCTGAGTAATTTTCATTCTTCCCCAACGCGCAAACCGATACTTATCACGAACAAAAGCCTTACAAAAGCGCTGAGTATCCAGATAACGTTCTTTTTTCAAATGCTCCAGAATATGTTCTGTCACTACATCATCGGCTCCCCAAAGATTCAATTTAGATATTACTTCAGAAGGGCAATGTTCGGCCGTTGAGCAATACGCTTCGGCTTTATATTTCAATTCATCTTCGGTATATTCTTTCATGGTCTGAATGCTTTTATCATACGGTCGTTGCCAAACATATCTTTTCTTAATTCTACAGATTGATACCCCATTCCTTCAAGCAACTGCACTGTTTCTTTGCCATATGCCCGATTAATCTCATAATACAAAGTACCACCTGAAACTAAAATGTCACAACCTACTTCTGCTATCCGTCGGTAGAATAAAAGCGGATCACTATCCGGAACAAACAAAGCGAGTTCAGGCTCCCAATCCAATACGTTTCGCTCCATCCCGCTACGTTCTTTCTCTGTAATATACGGAGGATTGCTCACCAGAACATCGACATGAATATCCGGTAACGCAGTATCGAATATATCGACTTGAGCTAAAGTGATATCAACCTGGTTGAGAAGTTTATTCCGCCGAGCAATATCCAATGCTTTTTCTGACACGTCCCATGAAGTTATTTTACTTTGTTTTAATTTTTTGCCCAATACGATAGGAATACAGCCACTACCCGTTCCTACATCCAAAATCCGTACTCCGGCTTTATCTGTGTAATCCGAGATAATCCAGTCTATCAGTTCAGCAGTTTCGGGCCGGGGGATTAAGGCTCCAGGTGCCACTTCAAAAGGTAATCCACAGAAATCGACCTTACCTAATATGTATTGTAAAGGCTCATATCGTTTCAGGCGGGAAAGAATATCTTCCAGCCTGTCACACTCGTTCTTAGAAAAATTCATATCTTTGCCCGCATAGAGTTCCGTGGTGGACAGACAAAATACATCTGTCAATATCCACTTTGCCAATGCCGCTGTTTCCTCTTCCGGGTAAACTCCTGCAAGCGTCTGCCTGATGTAAGTATAAATAGGATGCATAGGTACAAATGTAAGAATAAAAAACAAACCGAATATGACAAAAGATGAAAAATATATCCGCCGCTGCATACAGCTGGCGCGTAACGGGATGTGCAATGCTGCACCAAATCCAATGGTAGGAGCCGTAATTGTCTGCAACGATCGTATTATCGGTGAAGGTTACCACGTACGTTGCGGAGAAGGCCATGCCGAGGTCAACGCAATCCGTTCTGTAAAAGATGAGAGCTTGCTTAAAAAATCTACTATTTATGTCAGTCTGGAACCATGCTCTCACTATGGGAAAACACCTCCTTGTGCCGATTTAATTATAAGTAAAGGAATTCCTCGCGCAGTAGTAGGATGTGTCGATCCTTTTTCACTTGTTTCAGGCAGAGGTATACAGAAATTAAGAGATGCCGGAATCGAGGTAACAGTCGGAGTTCTGGAGAATGAATGTCGGGCATTAATAAAACGTTTCGTTACTTTTAATATCCAGAAACGCCCATACATAACTTTAAAATGGGCAGAATCGGCAGACGGATTTATTGATGTGAATCGTGAAAGCGGCCAGCCTGTTATACTTTCTACTCCAATAACATCCATGTATGTACATAAGCAACGGGCAGAACATCAAGCTATCCTAGTCGGACGTAAAACAGCCTTACTGGATAACCCTTCACTCACAACACGCAACTGGTATGGTAAAAATCCTATCCGACTGGTTATAGATAAAGAGCTGACTCTGCCTTTGAACTTAAAATTATTCGACGGTAAGACCCCGACATGGGTATTTACAGCTTTAGAAAAAGAATCGACGACAAATATTATTTACTACAAACTGGATTTTAATCAGAATATTCTGCCACAAATATTACAAATATTATACGAAAACAAACTTCAGTCATTACTCGTAGAAGGAGGCAGTCAACTCTTGCAATCGTTTATTGACGAAGAAATATGGGATGAAATTTATATAGAATACTCTGAAGCACTACTCCATAAAGGAGTAAAACACCCTGTTGTTCCTGCAGGATATGGCAAACAGGTTTTGTCAAGAGATAAAAACACAATCATTCATTATGAAAAATAAGCACAAAAATATGCCAATTCACAGATAAAAAAGTTACGCTTATCCATAATTTTATATAAAACTTGATATAAAAGTTCCTATTCGAAAAAAAACTTTCTACTTTTGCAACTTGTAATCAAAGACAATTTTATAAATGAAAATAAAGTTTTTACCCATACTGCTAGTTAGCTTACTCGTCACGATGTCTGCAATGACTTCATGTCTGGACAATGATATTGAGCAGGTTACTTATAGTTCTGAAACAAGCATTACTTCATTCTCACTTGGTACACTGCATATCAAGAGAGTTGGAAAAGACTCGAAAGGAGAAGATTCTACATATACGGATACCATTTCCATGGCAAATTATCCTTTCACCATCAATCAGGCTATGAGAACCATTGAGAATAAAGATTCACTTCCTGTTGGAACTGATATCTCAAGAGTGCTCACAAAAATCACAGCTGACACTGATTATATTCTGTATGGTAAAATCGATTCAGAAGGAGCTGAAGCCAAAGATACTCTCTGGACTTCAAGCGATTCTATCAACTTTGCATTTGCTCCAACAGAAGGACTTTCTTTCAAAGTTTTGGCTTATAGTGGCGTAATGGGTAAGGCTTATCGTGTAAAAATCAATGTTCACAATCAGGAACCTGACTCTTTACAATGGACAAAAGAACCCATCGGAGCAGGATTTACTTCCGGCACTTTAATCAAACAAAAAGCAGTTTATGCCAATGATAAGATTTACGTATTCGGAACTACACAGAATGGCAAACAGGTAGTTGAATACACGTCTGTTTCAAACGGAACGCCTGGCACATCATGGACAACTATTAATTTGCCTGATGCTACAGATACTTACTCTGCAACACTTTGCCAAGGTAATATTTACTTCCTCGTAGAACAGGTTTTGTATAAACTGACAGATAATGGTTACGAAGCGTCTTCGGTTTCTAATTTGTCTCAACTTATTGCTGGCATAGACAATCTGTTATATGCACGCACTGCCAAAGATGAATCGTATGTATATGATGTACAAGCCAATAGTGGAACAACAGAAAATTATAATATAACAGATTTTCCTAGCAAAGGTACAAGAACGTTATCGGTAAATATTCCGGTTTCTTACAATTCCAGCCTGACCCGTGCTGTCGTTATGGGATATAATACAGAAAAAGCAGATGGTTCTGGTATCGTTTCTACACGCCTGACAAACGATAATACATGGAGCACTTATAATTATGAAGAAGCAGACACCTTCAGATGTCCGAATATTGTTGATCCTTCATTGATTTATTATAACAAGAAGCTATATGTATTCGGCGGTGAAATTACAAGTAAAGATTATACAGACTATAAGAATCCGTTCAGTACACTCTTCTGTTCTACAGATAACGGTCTGACATGGGAAACCGTTAAAGAAGATATGACATTTGCTACAGAAGGCACATCTTTCGTAGAATTGTATAACAGAGGAAAAGTTAAGGGTGAAGGAAGTTATTCGTGTGTTGTTGACAAAGATAACTTTATTTGGATAATCTGGAACAACGGATACATGAGTAGAGGACGAATTAACCATTTTGGATTCCTTCCTAAATGGGAATAATACATTTATAATCCGAAAGCTATGCTATATAAAGACCAAGTGGATAAGACACGAATCCCCGCCCACATCGCCATCATCATGGATGGAAACGGGCGATGGGCAAAACAGCGAGGACTAGTTCGTTCGCTCGGACATCAGGCGGGTGCAGAAACTGTTCATGTCATTGCAGAAGAAGCATCAAATCTGGGAGTAAAATATCTCACACTTTATACTTTTTCTACCGAGAACTGGAATCGCCCAGCAGACGAAGTAGCAGCATTAATGAGTCTTCTGATAGATTCTATCGAAGAAGAAACCTTTATGAAAAACAATATCAGTTTCCGTATTATTGGAGAAACTGAAAAATTACCAGCCGATGTACTGAATCGTCTGAATCAATGTGTACAACGAACTTCAAAAAACACCGGTATGTGTCTGGTATTGGCATTGAGTTATTCTTCAAAATGGGAAATAACCAAGGCAGTCAAAGAAATATCAGAGAAGGTGGCTTGTGGAGAACTGAATATAAATGATATAACCGATCAAACGGTCAGCCAATATCTGGCAACCAACTTTATGCCTGATCCCGACCTGCTGATACGGACAGGAGGAGAAATCCGCCTTAGCAACTATATGCTATGGCAATGTGCCTATTCCGAACTTTATTTTTGCGATACATTCTGGCCTGACTTCAAGGAAGAAGAATTATGTAAAGCAATCTGTGATTATCAACGAAGAGAACGCCGATTTGGCAAAACAAGTGAACAAATATTGAAGTAAAAAATGCGATACTGTCTTTCTATCATTCTATTGGCTTTGGCTTGCATTTTCAGCTATTCAACTGTTAATGCACAAGAAAATAACAAAACAGAAAACGACCAGCCGGTAATTTTGTATAATGGAACACCCAAAAAGTATGAAATTGCCGACATAAAAGTTACAGATATTGAAAACTACGAAGACTATGTCTTGATTGGAATCTCAGGACTTGCCGTAGGACAGACAATCACTGTACCGGGTGATGACATTACCAGTGCTATCAAACGCTACTGGCGTCACGGGTTATTCTCTGATGTTAAAATCACAGCAGAAAAAATAGAAGACAATAAAATCTATCTGTATATCCATTTGTCTTTACGCCCACGTATTACTGATATCCGATTCCACGGAGTAAAGAAAAGCGAACGTGAAGACTTGCAGGCAAAATTGGGTATGGCAAAAGGAAGCCAGGTTACTCCTAACCTGATAGACCGTGCAAAGATCATTATCAAAAGACATTTCGATGATAAAGGTTTCAAAAACGCAGAAATCAATATCGTAGAAAGCGAAGATCCTGCAAACAAGGAACAGGTATATGTTGATGTAAACATAGATAAGAAAGATAAAGTAAAAGTCCACAAGATTACAATCGATGGCAACAGTGTACTGACAGACAAGAAATTGAAGCGCGTTATGAAAAAGACCAATGAAAAAGGAAAACTGGTCAACTTATTCCGTGCCAAGAAGTTCATCGATGAAAGATACCAAGAAGACAAGCAGAAGATCATAGACAAATATAATGAGCTGGGATATCGTGATGCAATTATCGAGATAGACAGCGTTACTCCCTATGATGAAAAGACAGTAGATGTCTACATGAAGATTTATGAAGGTAACAAATATTATCTGCGAGACATTACATGGGTAGGTAATACAGTTTATCCTTCAGACCTCCTGAATGAACAACTTCGAATGAAGCGAGGGGATGTATACAACCAGAAACTGTTGAACGACCGTATCAGTAACGATGAAGATGCTATCGGTAACAATTATTACAACCGTGGTTACGTATTCTATCACCTTGATCCGGTAGAAGTAAATATCGACGGTGACTCTATCGACTTGGAAATGCGTATCGTAGAAGGTCCACAGGCAAGTATCAGTCATGTACGTATCAACGGTAACGACCGATTGTATGAAAATGTAGTCCGCCGTGAACTTCGTACCCGTCCGGGAGACTTGTTCAGTAAAGAAGCTCTTGAACGTTCTTACCGTGAAATTGCACAGATGGGACACTTCAATCCGGAAAACATCAAACCAGATGTTCAGCCAAATTACGAAAATGGAACGGTTGATATTAACTGGGGACTTGAATCAAAAGCAAACGACCAGGTAGAATTCTCAGCAGGTTGGGGACAAACAGGTATTATTGGTAAATTGAGTTTGAAGTTTACAAACTTCTCATTTGCAAACTTGTTCCGTAAGAATGATAACTTCCGTGGATTCCTTCCACAAGGTGACGGTCAGACATTGACCATCAGTGGACAAACCAACGGACAGTACTACCAGTCATACAGTATATCATTCCTTGATCCCTGGTTTGGTGGAAAACGTCCTAATTCATTGTCTGTATCAGCATTCTACTCTGTACAAACAGACGTCAGCAGTCAGTATTACAACTCTGCATATATGAACAACTACTATAACTACTTAAGTGGATATGGAAACTACTATGGTGGTTATTATGACAATTACGAATCATATTACGACCCTGACAAGTCTATCAAGATGTTCGGATTGTCATTAGGTTGGGGTAAACGTCTACGCTGGCCGGACGACTACTTTACATTAATGGCAGAATTATCTTACCAGCGATTCATGTTGAAAGACTGGAGCTATCTGTATATCATGCTGAACAACGGACAGTACATGAATACCGGTAACTGTAACAGCTTAAGCCTGAACCTGACATTATCACGTAACTCAACCGATAACCCGATATTCCCGCGTTACGGTTCTGAATTCAGCGCTTCTTTGCAGATTACTCCGCCTTACTCACTGTTCAGTAAGAAAGATTATTCTACTTATGGAAAGAATAATTATGATGAAGCAGCCAGCATGTATAAGTGGATTGAATACCACAAATGGAAATTCAAAGCAAAAACTTATACAGCCCTGATGGATATCCAGAAATGTCCGGTTATCATGACACGTGCAGAGTTCGGCTTGCTGGGTCACTATAACAAGTACAAGAAATCACCTTTTGAAACATTCTATATGGGTGGTGACGGTATGACAGGATATAGTTACAATTACGCTTCAGAAACAATTGCATTGCGTGGTTACGAAAACGGATCTTTAACTCCGTATGGTAGTGAAGGTTATGCATACATCCGCCTGGGAGCTGAATTACGTTATCCGTTGATGTTGGAAAATTCAACAAGTATCTATGCTTTGGGATTTGTAGAAGCAGGTAACGCTTGGAATGATGTAAGTAACTTCAACCCGTTCCAGTTGAAACGTTCTGCCGGAGTAGGTGTACGTATCTTCCTGCCGATGATTGGTATGATGGGTATTGACTGGGCTTATGGTTTCGATAAGATCAACGGTTCTACTCAATATAGCGGAAGCCAGTTCCACTTCATCATCGGACAAGAGTTCTAATGCAGACAAACCAATTTAATGAAGAATAGAAGAATGAGAAATGAAGAATCCAAAGCTATGGCTAACAGCCAGTTCTTCATTTATCATTCTTCATTACATTTAAAAACAACATTGCTTATGAAAAAAGTTTTCTTTCTAGCAGCATTGCTCTTGTGCAGTATAGCAGCACAAGCTCAGCGATTTGCTTTGGTGGATATGGAGTATATCCTGAAACAAATCCCTGCCTATGAACAAGCAAACCAGCAAATGGAAAGCCTGTCAAAACAATGGCAAAGTGAAGTAGAAGCTAAAGCTCAAGAAGCGAAAACAATGTATGATGAGTATCAGAAAAACGCTTCTAACTTATCAGCTACTCAAAAAACCACACAAGAAAATGCCATTATCGCCAAAGAAAAAGAAGCAGCAGATTTACGGAAAAAGTATTTTGGTCCCGAAGGTGAAGGCATGAAAAAACGTCAGGAACTGATTACTCCTATTCAGGATGCCATATACAATGCTATTAAAGATATTGCAACACAGAAAAATTATGATGCAGTAATCGACCGAGCATCAGCACAAAGCATGATTTTTGCTTCTCCACGTATAGACATCAGCAACGAAGTGCTCGCTAAATTAGGATATTCAAATTAATTTTATACTTTTGCAAAGTCAAAGAAAGACAGCAAATAAAAAACGGAAATAAATTAATAACAAATAGAAATAATAAGATTATGTTGAAAAAAATTGCTTTATTACTTTTACTTATCGCTCCTATGAGCGTATTCGCACAGAAGTTCGCACACTTCAAGTCTATGGACATTATCCCTGTAATGCCAGAATATACAAAAGTTCAGACAGACATTCAGGCATTGCAGAAACAGTATGAAGACGAAATCAAACGTGCTTCTGATGAATTCAACAAAAAGTTTGCTGAATATCAACAAGAACAGAAAACTCTTCCACAAAATATCCAGGAACGTCGTCAGAAAGAATTACAAGAGTTGTCTGACAAAGGAATGCAGTTCCAGCAAGATGCACAGCAGCAGTTGCAAAAAGCTTATGCAGATATGATGGAACCTATCTATAAGAAACTGGAAGATGCAGTAAAAGCAATCGGTGCAGCAGGTGGTTATACTTATGTATTCGACCTGAACCGTACAGATATTCCTTACATCAACGACACTATGTCTAAGGATGTTACAAATGATATCAAAACAAAATTAGGTATCAGCCTGACAGCTGTTCCTGCAGCAGCACCAGCAGCAGCTCCTGCTCAATAAGAAATACGTTTTCAACGTAACAAAATAAAGTTGTCATTGGCTCTCACCTCCAGCCAAAAGGGTGAGGTCAATGACAATTATTTTTTCACACTTAATCAAGTCATATCCATGCTTTCTGCCACAGGACCAATCGGAGTATTTGATTCCGGATATGGAGGGCTGACAATCCTTGATAAAATCCGTGAATTACTGCCTCAGTACGATTATATCTATCTGGGGGACAATGCCCGCACCCCATACGGAACAAGATCATTCGAAGTTGTTTATGAATTTACACTGCAAGCTGTACGCAAGCTGTTCGATTTAGGCTGCCCATTAGTCATTTTGGCCTGCAATACAGCTTCGGCAAAGGCCCTGAGAAGTATTCAGGAAAACGATCTTCCACATATAGATGCAACCCGTAGAGTTTTGGGAGTAATCCGTCCTACAGCAGAATGTATCGGTGACATCACAGTTTCGCGCCATGTTGGCTTGCTTGCCACAGCCGGAACAGTAAAATCCCAGTCATACCCGATAGAACTGCATAAGCTCTTTCCGGATATACAACTCACTGGTGTAGCCTGTCCGCTTTGGGTTCCGCTAGTGGAAAACAACGAATTCAACTCTCCGGGAGCAGATTATTTTGTACAGGAATATATTAATCAACTTTTGGAACAAGATCCGAAAATAGATACCATCATCTTAGGCTGTACACATTATCCCTTGCTGATAGAGAAAATACGCCAGTTCACTCCCCCACATATCCGTCTGGTAGCTCAAGGAGAATACGTAGCAGCCAGTTTAAAAGATTACCTCCGCCGTCACTCGGAGATAAGAACACGTTGCACAGCAGGCGGAACCTGTGAGTTTCTCACAACCGAATCTGTTGAAAAGTTTCAGGAAGCAGCATCCATCTTCCTGCATCAGAAAGTACATGTAAAAAGTATTACACTAGAATAATACCTGATAAATAGAATCATTCCTAACCTAATATCATACAATAATGAACACATTCGCCCCGTTTGCACGCCCGATGTATATCATGGCAAAACCAGTGGGTTCTCTTTGCAACCTGGCATGCCATTACTGCTACTACCTGGAAAAGGCTAAACTTTACCAGGACAACCCCAGGCAGATAATGACAGATGAACTATTGGAAAAGTTTATCAAAGAATATATCGAAAGTCAGACTATGCCACAAGTCCTCTTCACCTGGCATGGTGGAGAAACACTGATGCGCCCACTCGACTTCTATAAGAAGGTAATTGCCTTACAAAGAAAATATGCAGGAGGCAGAACAATCGACAACTGTATTCAGACCAACGGAACTCTCCTGACCGATGACTGGTGCCGTTTTTTCCACGACAATCACTGGCTGGTAGGTGTTTCTATTGACGGGCCGCAGGAGTTTCACGACGAATACCGGAAGAACAAGCAGGGAAAACCTTCATTTGTAAAAGTAATGCAAGGTATCAACCTGTTAAACAAACATCAGGTAGAATGGAATGCACTTGCAGTAGTAAATGATTTCAATGCCGACTATCCGCTCGATTTCTATCACTTCTTTAAGGAAATAGGGTGCCGATACATACAGTTTACTCCCATTGTAGAACGTATATTCCAACATTCCGACGGACGTTATCTGGCCTCGGTAGAGGAAGGAGCAACAGAAACCGTAACCGATTTTTCCGTTACTCCCGAACAGTGGGGAAACTTTCTCTGTACCATTTTCGATGAATGGGTACGAAATGATGTCGGCGAATATTTTATACAATTATTCGATGCTACACTTGCCAACTGGGTAGGTGAGCAACCTGGAGTTTGCTCTTTGGCAAAAAATTGTGGCCATGCCGGAGTAATCGAATTCAACGGCGATGTATATGCTTGCGACCACTTCGTATTTCCACAGTACAAATTAGGAAACATTTATTCAAAATCGCTGGTAGAAATGATGTACAGTGAAAAGCAATTACAGTTCGGCCGGGATAAATCTGAGAAACTGCCGACACAATGCAAGGAATGTCAGTATCTCTTTGCATGCAACGGAGAATGTCCCAAAAACCGTTTTTGCAAAACAGCTTCCGGAGAAACCGGACTAAATTACTTATGCAAAGGTTACTATCAGTATTTCGATCATGTAGCTCCTTACATGGATTTTATGAAAAAAGAATTACTGGCTCAGCGTCCACCTGCCAATATCATGGAAGCTATCAGAAAAGGCACATTATAACCAAAGCCGAAAGACTTATCATTCACTAATAAAGATATAACGGGCTCATGCTATTTAGATGACAAAGTTCCTCTCAAAATGTCGGCATGAGCCCTGTTTTTTTTGTACAAACTCGACGAACCTTCGTACAAAAAAAATTAAAAATTCTCGATGTTTTCAGTAAAAGATGCTGTTGTTTTTTGCAAAGTATGCACAGAAAAAAATAAAATATCCTCTTTATACTTTTTTCATTGGAGAATAATGTATAAAGAGGATATTGCAATGTAATAATAATAGAAATTATTTCTTTTTCAACTCATCGGCAGGAACTATACGATAAAGCTTGTCGCTAGGACGAATACGGTCGGGTACCTTAAACGAAACATGTACCCCCTTCTTTACCACATCTACCGGTTTCAGGTCAACACGTGCTTCTTCCAAAGTAACATACATGGCTCCCGTAGTAGGACCTGTAATCAGAAGTTTATCTCCAACTTTTATTTCGGAAGCTTCGATCAGGAATTCAGCTACCCCAATATTCGAGAAATATTTGATACCACGTCCGGCATATACCTTACGTTCGGTAGCCTCCGAACCATAGTTTTTGCTCCATTCACCCAGACGTTGTCCCAGATAATAACCGTTCCAGAATCCACGGTTGAATACAGTCTTGAGACGAGTATCCCAGTCAGCTTTCTTCTCTTCTGTAAAAGTACCTTCCAGATACGAGCGTATAGCCTCCTTATAACATTCCACTACAGTTCGCACATACTCAGGTCCACGTGCACGACCTTCGATTTTGAACACCCGCACTCCAGCCTCTATCATCTCGTCCATGAAATGAATAGTCTTCAAGTCCTTGGGCGACATGATATACTGGTTATCTATTTCCAGTTCGATATCGCTTTCCTTATCCTTCACAATATACGAACGACGGCATACCTGCATACAAGCTCCACGGTTTGCCGAAGCATTCAATTCATTCAAGCTCAGATAACATTTACCCGATACGGCCATACACAAAGCTCCGTGACAGAACATTTCGATACGTACAGGCTGCCCCATAGGTCCCGTAATATGCTGTTCCTGAATAGCATCATAAATTTTACGTACTTGCTTCAGATTCAATTCACGGGCCAAGACTACTACATCGGCAAACTGCGAATAAAATTTCAAAGCTTCCGCATTACTGATATTCAGCTGAGTAGACAAATGTACCTCCTGTCCTATCTGATTACAGTATGCCATGACAGCTACGTCGGCAGCAATCACAGCGCTGATACCGGCTTCCTTTGCAGCATCTACAATTTTCCGCATCAGAGCCAGATCCTCATCATAAATAATAGTATTTACCGTAAGGTAGCTTTTCACCCCATTCTCGTCACATACTTTCGCTATCTCACGCAAGTCGTCAACAGTAAACGTATTTGCAGAACGGGCACGCATATTCAGGCTTTCAATGCCGAAATAGATAGAATCTGCTCCTGCATGAATAGCCGCAGCCAGCGACTCTCGAGAGCCGACCGGTGCCATAATTTCGAAGTCCTTTATTGAGTAATTCATCTTTTCTTATTGATTTCGGATGCAAAGGTAACGAATTTCCGGCAAACACACGAACAAGCAGACAGAAACCCCTGAACGATCTTTCTAAAACAGTACATAAATAAAGCATACATATAGTGCCAGCATGCAGAAAGTAGAAAAACGAACAAAAAATATTACTTTTTATTACATCTTATATGAATTATTTTATATTTTTGTCGCCCGACACAAAACATAAGGCAAAAAGGCACAAAAACTTTTAAAAAACATCAATGTTTTTCATCGGGATGAAAACAGAAAAACATAAGGCATAATGTTAAGAAAGAACCGAGAAATTATATTAAACAAAAATCATTAAGAGAAAGATTTATGAGTAAATTCTTATCACTGCTATGCAGCTTGCTAATCTGTGTAGCGACTTACGCACAGGAAATTACTGTGAACGGAAAAGTTACGGCCAACGGCGAAGAGATGCCGGGAGTAACAGTGGCAGTCAAAGGAGGAACACATGGTACAATTACCTCCATAGACGGTAGTTATTCACTACAAGTTGAAGCAAAAAGCACACTGGTGTTCTCATTCATCGGATATGAAACCGTAGAAATGCCGGTAAAAGGACAAAAAGTCATCAACGTTGATTTGAAGGAATCTTCCGTAGCCATGGAAGAAGTAGTTATTGCCGTGCCATATGGTACTGCCAAAAAATCTACTTTTACAGGTTCTGCCAGCGTTATCGACAAGAAAATTGTAGCAGCTTCACAAGTTTCAAGTGTATCAAAAGCATTACAGGGAACAGTAGCAGGTTTGCAGTCATTCTCTACAAGCGGACAGCCCGGAGAAGATGCTGACATTTACATCCGTGGTGTAGGTTCTGCCAATGCCTCTCAGACACCGTTGTATGTAGTCGATGGTGTTCCGTATGATGGTAAATTGTCTTCTATTTCTTCACAGGATATTGCTTCAGTTACAGTTCTGAAGGATGCCGCAGCTGCCTCTCTTTACGGTTCTCGTGCAGCAAACGGTGTTATCATGATTACAACGAAGCAAGGACAGAACGGTTCTGCTCCGACAATTCAGTTATCAGCAAAATATGGTTTCTCAAGCCGTGCCGTACGCGATTACGACCAGTTGAGCACAGACGATTATTTTATGCTGCAATGGGAAGCTTTGCGCAACAGCTATATTGACAACGGATCAGACCCTGTTGAAGCAGCACAAAAAGCTTCTTCTATCGTTGCTACTACACAAACAGGAGGTCTGGGTATCAATCCTTATGGTACAAGTTATCCACAACCTGTAGGAACGGATGGAAAAATTGTAGCCGGCGCAACTCCTCTGTGGGACGACAGTTGGGAAGATGCCCTGACACAAGACGCTCACTATACAGACTTGAATGCAAGTGTTTCTGGTGGTAGCGAGAAAACAAAATACTATTTCTCATTAGGTTATCTGGACGATCAGGGTGCTTACATCTGTTCAGGATTCAAGCGTTACAACTTGCGTTCTAACATTACAACCGATTTGCGTAAATGGTTACAGGTCGGACTGAATGTAGCAGCCAGCCATTCTATACAGAATTACCCGAAACAGAATGATACAGCTATCGGCAATATTGTATTGGCAGCACGCGACATTCCTTCTTTCTACCCTGTTTATGAACGTGATATGACAACAGGAGAATATATCCTGGATGAAAATGGAAACCGTGTTTACGATTATGGTACTTACCGTAAAGGTTCATACAACGGTTATAACTTCGCACAGTCTATGCTGTACGACAAGAAAGAGTACAAGCGTGATGCAGCATCTATACGTGGTTACTTGCAAATTACTCCGATCGAAGGTTTAAGCTACAAAATGTCTTTGAACATTGATTATGACAGCAAGTTTACTCACAACTATAGCAACCCAACCTACGGTAAACAACCGTTGACAGGTAGTGTAGAAAAAGGAAATGACCGTACTACCGGTATGACATACAACAACGTTATCAACTGGAACCATACTTTCAAAGAAGATCATGATGTTCGTCTGATGGCAGGTCAGGAATATTACGAATTTAACACATCAAATTTCAGCGGATCAAGAACGGGTGTCATTACTGACGGTTATTTTGAACCAGATGTAGCTTCTACATTGAGCAGCTTCGGAGGAAACAGCGACCAATACAAATTGCTGAGTTTCTTCGGAAGTGCCGAATATTCTTATAAGAGCAAATATTTTGTATCGGCTTCAGTTCGTACCGACGGTTCTTCACGTTTCCATCCGGATCATCGCTGGGGTACTTTCTGGTCATTCGGAGGTTCATGGAAAATCTCACGTGAGAAATTCCTGGAAGAAGCAAGCAATAACTGGCTGAGCAATCTGACTCTTCGCGCAAGTTACGGTGCACAGGGTAATGACAATGTAGGTTATTATGCTTATAAAGCACTTTATGAAATTGGCAGTTCATTAGGAGAATCTACTCTGCACGCATCACGTTTGGAAACTCCAGAATTGAGCTGGGAAACAAACTTGAACTTAAACGTAGGTTTGGACTTTGGATTTTGGAGCAACCGTTTGAACGGTACTATCGAATTCTTCCAACGTTCTTCTAAAGATTTGTTGTTTGCCCGCGACCTGGTTCCTTCAGGGGGATTCTCAAGTATCGATGCCAACATCGGTAAACTGAAGAACTATGGTTGGGAATTTACAATCAGTGGTACTCCAGTTATGACAAAAGACTGGACTTGGAAACTGAGCTTGAATGCAACTACTTATAAGAATGAAATCGTAGAACTGCCAACCGATGTTATGTGGCAGAGCTCAAAGAAATGGGTAAAAGGTGGCTCATTATATGATTTCTGGTTGTATGAATGGGCTGGTGTGAATCCGGAAAACGGTAAACCACAGTGGTATTACACCGCAGAAGATGGCAGCCGTCAGGTAACCGAAGACTACTCTAGCCTGACACCAGACGATAAGGTGAAGGTAGGCAGCTCACTGCCTAAGTTGAGTGGTGGTTTCCAGTCAGATCTTAGCTGGAAAAACCTGTCATTATCTATGCTGTTCTCTTATGCAATCGGAGGTAAGCTGTATAACAACGACAAGATTAGCATGATGAGCGTAAAAGGTGGAAACGGTAGCTCTATGAGTGAAGACATGCTGAACCGCTGGACACCGGAAAACCGATACACAGACATTCCACGTCTGTCGTACAACCAGACAAGCTATTTCACAAGCAGTTCAAGTCGCTGGCTGGTAGACCGCTCATTCCTGCGTTTAAAAACTGTTACATTAAGCTATACTTTGCCTAAAAACTGGATACATTTTGCCACACTGAAAGATGCCAGCATCTTCGTTCAGGGAGAGAACCTGTTGACATTCAGTCACCAGCAAGGTCTTGATCCTGAACAGCCTATCAGCGGTGTCGTATCATACCGCTATCCGGCAATGAAAACATTCTCATTTGGTATTAATGTAACCCTTTAATAAATAGACTAGATATGAAATTCAATTATAAAAATATATGCCTTGCCGCACTGGCTGCTTGCTCTGTAACAGCCTGTGACCTAGATACAGCTCCTACAACTTCACTTGAAGCAAATGCTGTATTCAAAAATCTGGAAAACGCTGACCGTGTAATCAGAGGATCCTGGAACTATATCTTTAACTCTGGTTCTACTTACGCATCTATCGGATATGGAGCTATCATGATCAATGATGATTTTGCAGGTTCGGATGTCGTAAGAACAACCAGCTATGGTTATTCTTCCAGTTATAATCTAACCAATGGTTACGGACGTGGAGAAATAAACGATGTAATGTGGGACATGGTTTACGACCCGATTAACAACTGTAATGCTGTTATCAAAAATATCGACGGTATTTCAGGAGATCAGACAGAAAAGAATCGCATCAAGGGACAAGCTTATGCTACTCGTGGTTTCTTGTACATGTTACTGGCAAGCCATTATTCTTTCGCTATCGATAAAGATCCGGATGCTGTTTGTGTACCTATCTATACAGAACCAACCGACTACGATATGGCGACAACCGGAAAGCCGGCTGCAAGTGTATCGGAAGTATACGAACAGGCATTAAACGATTTGAAATGGGGTTACGACCTGATTCCGGAAGATTACAATCGCGGTTCGAATGCAACAGATCAGTACAAAATCGACCATACTGTTGTAACCGGTCTGAGAGCACGTGCAAGCTTATATGCACGTAAATGGGAAGATGCATACAAATATGCAGATGAAGCTATGAAGCTGAAAAATAGCTACCTGATGAGCGAAGCGGAATACAAGTCAGGTTTCAACAACGCACTGAACAAAGAATGGATGTGGGGCTACTCTTGTACGTTGGATGATAACCTTCCAGCTTATAACTTCTATTATAAAGATACAACAACTCCAGGTGGTGGTTACACAAACTTCAACACAGACCCTTACTTCAAGGAACTGTTTGATAAGAACGACTATCGTAGAGATCTGTTTAAATGGGGTTTGAATACAGGTTACGGTGAGTGTGCCATGCTTAACTATAAATTCCTATTCGCTGATATCGATAATATGTTAGGAGATGTCATCATGATGCGTGTGGCAGAAATGTACCTGATCAAGGCAGAAGCAGCTGCACACATCAGTGGAAAGACAGGTGAAGCGCAAACACTTCTGAAAGAACTTCGCGATGCCCGCATGAAAGAGGGATTCGAATCACCAACCGTTACTGCTACTGGTGATGAACTGCTGAAAGAAATCTGGCTGGAACGCCGTAAAGAGCTGTGGGGAGAAGGTTTCTCACTGACCGATATCATCCGTAACCAGCAATCAGTAGAACGTAAGAAATTTGAGAAGTACGCAATGGCAGATATTACACACGACAGCAAAGGCCAGGAAATAAGAACTCCAAAACTGGATGAAAACGGTGATGTAATATTAGCTCCGGAAGATGCAGATGATGAGTATAAAGAAAAAAATTGTATGCTTATCAGCGGACATTCTACATTGAAGTTCCCTGACGGTTCTGATTTCGAAGTGAACAGCAAATATTACCTGTTCCGTATCACAGAAAAAGAAGAACTGCAAAATCAAAATCTGTACAACGATCATCCTAAATTGAGCATCTACCGATAAGTGGTAGTTCAAACAATACTTAATCCTCCCAGACGAAAGGTAATCCTTCCGGTTTGGGAGGATTTCTTTTATTTATTAATTTTGCAGCGATATTCAACAATCTGTTTATAATTGTACTCAAATTTTTACCTGCACTGCTTGCAGTGAAACCCTATAAAACATTACGATGAAAATAAGAAATATTGATCTGGGCGACAAGCCTGTACTGCTTGCTCCTATGGAGGACGTGACAGACCCCGCATTCCGCTTGCTGTGCAAAGAATTTGGAGCAGACATGGTATATACCGAATTTGTATCGAGCGATGCCTTGATTCGCTCAGTTGGAAAAACCATGTTAAAACTGAACATCAGTGATACAGAACGTCCTGTTGCCATTCAGATATATGGGAAAGATACTGATACCATGGTAGAAGCTGCCCGTATTGTGGAACAAGCCAATCCAGATATTTTGGACTTGAATTTCGGTTGCCCGGTAAAACGTGTAGCAGGTAAAGGAGCTGGTTCCGGAATGTTGCAGAATGTTCCGAAAATGCTGGAGATAACCAAGGCTGTTGTTGATGCCGTAAAAATTCCGGTAACGGTAAAGACCCGTCTGGGATGGGATGCAGAACACAAAATCATCGTCGAACTGGCAGAACAGCTGCAAGACTGTGGTATCGAAGCTTTAACCATACACGGACGTACACGAGCACAAATGTATACAGGTGAAGCTGACTGGACACTGATCGGTGAGGTCAAGAATAATCCACGTATGCATATTCCTATTATCGGTAATGGCGATGTTACAACTCCACAGCGTGCACAAGAATGCTTCGACCGTTACGGAGTGGATGCCATTATGATAGGTCGTGCCAGCTTCGGACGCCCATGGATATTCAAAGAAGTAAAACATTACCTGAAAACTGGAGAAGAACTTCCTCCTTTGTCATTCAAATGGAAAATGGACGTCTTACGCCGTGAAGTACAAGATAGTGTCAATCTGCTCGACGAACGCCGGGGTATTCTTCATGTCCGCCGTCATCTGGCTGCATCTCCATTGTTTAAAGGCATTCCTAATTTTAAGGATACACGTATAGCCATGCTTCGCGCAGAAACATTGCCGGAGCTGAACGGAATACTCGATCATATAGAAAGCACTTTCGGAGGAGAATAATAGAACAGTTTATCCCATCAGCTTAAAAACTGGTGAGATAAACCATCTTTTATACATCAATGTAGCAAGCTGGTAAACAAAGAATGCCGATACAAAACCTACGATGGCATCTATCAGATAATGCGCCTGAATATATACAGTAGCGCAGCAAAGAAGAATATAGAAAGGAGCCAGCACATAAGCCAGTTTCTTGTTTACACGCCATGCCATTATCATTACAATAGTAGATATTCCTACATGTGAACTGGGAAAAGCTGCGGTAGGACGTTCTCCAACTTCCTGTGAAGCCTCGACAAGCTGATAGAACAAACCGTGCTCAAAGCCCGGACCAGGTATCAGATAATCATTGGTATTAAAGTAGTCCCCAATAGCAGGGAAAATGCAGGCGTTTACCTTATCCATCCCGATAGCCGGAAAATAGAACTGAGGTCCCGCTACAGGTAACATTATATAGACAAAATAATAAATGAAAAATGAGGTAACCAGTACGAAACAAATCTTTTCGAACCATTCAAACCGGTTCAGGAAATAATATACCACTACCACCAGTATCATCGGATAATAAAAGAAGTAGCCCATATTAAAAGGTTCACTGAACCATATGGAAGGACAGAGCTTGCTGAATTCAACAGCAGGCTGACAGCCAAACAATATCTGCTCAGCATGAGCAAATAAATAATCCAGGTTAGGAAACAGACGGTTAAACTCAAATGTATCCGGATACCAGTAAGCAAGCAGACTCATCTGCACAGCCATACGGACAAAAGCCGTCAGACGACATGGAAAAGCCTGATACAGAAATATCAGGACAAACGTCAGAATAACAATACCCAGACGCTCCAGCAGCATCATGCCCGGATGATCCATACGAGGAAAAAGCAATAAAATCAGCAAAGATGTTAAAGCATTGTATATCAAGCTAATTGTTTCTACTGCAAACAATCCCCTTCCACTATCTACACGTTCAAACAATTTTATAGCCATTTCTCCTTTTTATACCATGCAATAATCTCTTTTACACCTCTCTCTAACGGGTATTCTGCCCGATAGCCTAATTCTTTTTCCAATGGAGTAATATCACATTGCCAGTTACGCTGCTTCATTATTTTATACTTATCCAGATTCAATGTGCTCGATTTATGAAACAGTCGGGCTATGTTTTCAGCAAAGAAAGATATTACTTTAAGCAAAGCCAACGGACATGTAAAACGTATCAACCACGGATTGCCTAACTCTTTTTGGATTAAATCAGAAAATGTCCGGCTATTATATACATATCCGTCACTTACAAAATAAGCTCTGCGCACTACTTTCTTATCAATAGCGCGATATACAGCTTGAACCAGGTCCTTGACATACACAAATGTTATATCCTGCCGACGAAATCCGGCAGCAAAATCAACATGACGTGAAATCGATTCGACCATCAGGAAATAGTCTTTCTCCCGAGGACCATAAACTCCTGTCGGACGGAATATGACATACGGAAAATCCTTCAGCTTCTGCAAGTATTCTTCCGAATGCAGCTTACTTACCCCATAAGCTGTATTAGGGCGAGGCGTATCTTGTTCACAAATGGGAGAATAGTCTTTTTCCCTTATCGGTCCGAAGATACTCAACGAACTGATATAAATGAATTGTTCGGGAAGCATCTCCAAACGCATCAATGTTTCAATAAAATGACGAGTGGCCCAATAATTACCTATTTCAAAATCTGCTTTGTCACGGCACTTCGTCACCCCTGCACAATGAATGATGTAATCCCATCCACCATGCTCCAGTTTATGTTGCTTCAATTGTTCTTCCAAACGGTCGGAATCAGTAAAATCAAGCTCAGCAAAACTGATACGGCTATCTTGCAAATATTTCCTGCTACTGCTCTTGCGTACACCAGCCCATACCTGCATACCGCGCTCCAGCCCTCCTTCTACCAAAAAGCTTCCGATAAAGCCGCTTGCTCCGGTTACCAATACTTTTTTCTCCATGCGGCAAAGATAATAGTTTCTCACCTTTCTACCTTAAAATATAGCGAGTTATTGCTCCTTTATTCCATTTATTTTGTTTACTTTGTGAAAGAAACAGTTGTTGTATCAGGCTGGTTATTCCAAAGGTTACAGCAGCAAATTAAAACATTACGATTATGGCAAAGAAAAAGAAAGAAAAAAAAGGCGGAAAATATATGAAGAAAAAAGAACTGGCAGAGATGCTGGTCAATTATTTCCGTATGAAGCCAATGGAAAGTTTCGGTATGAAACAGTTGTTCACCGGACTGAAACTAACTACTCATCCATTGAAAATGCTTTGTGCCGATATCGTTCAGGAAATGGCAGAAGATAATTTTCTAATAGAAACAGAAAAAGGACATTATAAGCTGAATGATAAAGGTCAGATTATGACCGGAACATTCCAGCGTAAAAGCAACGGAAAAAATCTTTTTATTCCGGAAGATGGTGGAGAGCCTGTTTTTGTAGCAGAACGCAATTCTGCGCATGCCATGAATAATGACAAAGTTAAGATTATCCTTTGTGCCAAACGCCGTCATCATGAAATAGAAGGACAAGTTATTGAAATTCTCGAGCATGCCAATACCAATTTCGTAGGAACTCTGAAAGTCAGCAAAAACTATGCATTCCTTCTTACAGAAAGCAATACACTTGCCAATGACATCTTCATTCCTAAAGAAAAGTTGAAGGGAGGGAAAAACGGAGATAAAGCTGTGGTCAAGATAACCGAATGGCCCGAAGAAGCAAAAAATCCGTTTGGAGAAGTTATAGATATTTTAGGGAAAGCAGGTGAGAACACAACAGAAATGCATGCCATTCTTGCTGAATACGGATTGCCTTATGTCTATCCGCAAGCTGTAGAGGCTGCAGCCGAAAAGATATCGGCAGAAATAACTCCTGAAGACTATGCAGAACGTGAAGACTTCCGCGATATCGTAACTTTTACCATCGACCCCAAAGATGCCAAAGACTTCGACGACGCACTTTCTATCCGTCAGTTGAAACCGGGATTATGGGAAGTAGGTGTACACATTGCTGATGTTTCACATTATGTAAAAGAAGGTAGCATCATCGATAAAGAAGCTGTAAAACGAGCTACTTCCGTGTATCTGGTAGACCGTACTATTCCGATGCTGCCCGAACGTCTTTGTAATTTTATCTGTTCACTGCGTCCAGACGAAGAGAAGCTGGCTTATTCTGTTATTTTCAATATGAACGAAAAGGCAGAAATAAAAGATTACCGTATTCGTCATACAGTCATCAAATCGAATCGCCGTTTCACTTATGAGGAAGCACAAAACATCATCGAAACAGGAGAAGGAGATTATAAGGAAGAAATACTTCAACTGAATAAGCTTGCACAAATTCTCCGTGAAAAGCGAATGGCTGCCGGTGCCATTAACTTCGACCGTTGTGAAGTAAAATTTGAAATAGATGAAAAAGGAAAACCTTTGAGTGTATACTTCAAGGTTTCCAAAGAGGCAAACAAGCTGATAGAGGAATTCATGTTGCTGGCAAATCGTACGGTAGCCGAACATATCGGAAAAGTTCCTAAGAATAAAAAGCCGAAGGTATTTCCTTACCGTATCCACGACTTGCCTGATCCAGACAAACTGGATAACCTGAGTCAGTTTATAGCACGTTTTGGCTACAAGATACGTACAGGAGGAAGTAAAACAGATGTATCTAAGTCAATCAACCGACTGCTGAGCGACATTGAAGGTAAAAAAGAACAAAATCTGATAGAAACCGTTTCATTACGTGCCATGCAGAAAGCAAGATATTCTATTTATAATATCGGGCACTATGGACTGGCATTCGATTTCTATACACATTTCACTTCTCCAATTCGCCGTTATCCGGACTTGATGGTTCACCGGTTACTTACCCGCTACCTTGCAGGAGGAAGAACTGCACAAGCTGATAAGTATGAAGAATTATGCGAACATAGCTCTGCTATGGAGCAGACTGCTGCCAGTGCCGAACGTGCATCCATCAAATACAAACAAGTAGAATTTATGAGTGAGCGTATCGGAAACGTTTATGATGGAGTTATATCAGGGGTCACTGAATGGGGACTTTATGTAGAAGTCAACGAGAACAAATGTGAAGGTATGGTTTCTATGCGTGATCTGGGTAACGACTACTATGAGTTCGACGAGAAGAACTACTGTCTTATCGGACGGCGTCATCATCGCAAATTCAGTCTTGGCGATCCGGTAAAAATTAAGGTAGCCCGTGCTAACCTGGAAAAGAAGCAGCTTGATTTCATCCTTGCTGATGAATAAAGAAACAGTGTAATACACAAAAACGGACCTGTGCAGAAAGCTCTACAGGTCCGTTTTTTTATAATGTCTTTATTGACTTTCCGAAGATATAAATCAATTCCTACTTATTCAGCAACCGTTTGCTGAGAAAACGTACAGGATACCATACCGACAGAAAACCAATCAATAATACGGTGATAAAAATAAGAAGTACATCTGATGCATGTACACTTACCGGATAAGCATCAACTACAAAGCTTCCAGAGCTTCCCAAAGCTATCAAGCCATATTCTTGCTGCAACCAACAAAGCAGCAAACCTAACACAACTCCTGCAAACGCTCCGAAAAACGATATCATACGTCCTTCGAACAAAAAGATACGCACTATCTGCCGATCGCTCGCACCCAAATTGCGCAAGGTCACAACATCATCGCGCTTATCAATAATGAGCATCGAGAGAGAGCCTATCACATTGAAACATGCAATCATCAGGATGAAGGTAAGAAACAGGTAAGAAATAAGCTTTTCTATCTCCATTATACGATAGGTATCTGCCTGCTGCTCGTAACGGTCTTGTACCAGGAAATCATCACCTAACAAATCTTGTATATGTTTTTTTACTGCATCCGTATCTGTTCCAGCTTTCAGTTTCAGATTTATTGCACTCACCTCTGTAGTATATTGAAATAAACGTCGGGCAAAATCTATTGATGTCAGTATGTAAGAAGCATCATATTTTTCCTGGTTTACAGCAAAAACAAGTCCCGATGAAAATAAATTACCGGTAACAAAAGCTGTAGAAGGATTTGCCATATTCACCTTTGCACCACGACGGGGAGCGTATATTTCCAACGGATCCAGAAAACGGATACCTGAGCCTAATGTAGAAAGCAATTGAATACCGGGAATAGCATAATCAACAACCTCATCATGAAGTAGTAAATCACCTCTTCCAAAAAGAATACTGTCTATGGGAGTCAGCTGATCAAAGTTATCTTCAACTCCTTTCACCACTGCCATAGCCTGTCTGCCTTGATATTGCACCATTACATTGTCTTCCAAAGACTCGGAATAAACTTCTACGTCTGGCATTTTTTTGAGCTGAAGCACTCGCTTATCTTGCCCGTCAAATACCTTTCCACGAACAGCAGTAATCTTCAATTGTGGATCGAAGGCTGTAAAAAATGTAGTTACCAAATCTTGAAACCCATTGAATACAGACAACGTACATACCAGTGCCAGCGTAGCAAGTGCCACTCCACATACGGAAATAGCCGAAATCACATTGATAGCATTGTGCGATTTCTTGGAAAACAAATATCTTCGAGCTATGTAAAAGGGGAAATTCATGGTGTATTAATTTTTCACCACAGACCGCACTTCTATAACAAAAAGAAATAGAATGATGCAGCCTGTGGTGAATAAGAGAGTTTATTTCTTAAGCAGCTCATCGATATGAGCAGCATAATCCAGCGAATCGTCGACAAAGAATTTAAGTTCCGGAATAATACGCAACTGATGACGTACCCGATTTCCCAACTCAAAACGAATCGACTTCATATTGTCATTGATATTTTTTACGATTTCCTCACTACGTTCCGACGGGAACACGCTAAGATATACACGAGCGTAACTCATATCCGGGCTAATACGCACAACACTGACTGAAACCAATACACCGTGCATCGCCTTTGTTTGCAGCAAGAAAATATCACTCAGCTCTTTCTGAATGAGCCGAGCGATTTTATTTTGTCTGGTTGTTTCCATATAAATAATTACTTTTTACGTATGATGGTTAATCCGTCACGCAAAGGCAATATAACTTTTTCTACACGTGTATCGGCCGCCACCAAATCATTAAACTTCTTAATACCGATAGTTTGCGTATCTGTATGATGAGGTTCGGGTTCAAGTACATGTCCGTCCCACAAAGTATTATCGGCTATAATATAGCCTCCTGAGTTCATCTTTTTCAGAATCATCTCATAATACTCTACATAAAAACGCTTATTACCGTCAACAAAAGCAAGATCAAATGTTACGTCCATATCAGGCACAATCTTCAATACATCACCTATATAGAACTTTATTTTATCGGCATACAATGAATTTTCCAGCCACGGACGTGTAAAATCCTCTTGCTCATCATTTATCTCGAAAGTATGGAGCATAGCCCCTTCTTCCAGTCCTTCTGCCAGACAGAGAGCGGAATATCCGCTGTAAGTACCTATCTCAAGCACTTGTTTCGGACGTATCATCTGTACAAACATTTTCAGCATACGTCCTTGCAGATGCCCTGAAGCCATACGGGGACGCAAAAGTTTAACATGCGTCGCCCGGTATAAAGCCTTCAAGTATTCTCCTTCTTCATCTATATGCTGAAGTATATAGTCGTCCAGAGCGTCCGTTTCTTTCATATATATTATAAGTAACGGTTACGGTTGGGTAAAACATATTCATCTTCACTGTCCAACACATCGCCTACCTGATTGATTTCAAGGAATGAAGTATGAGTACCTTTCTTTCCTCCGCTCAAATAAGCCACCATGTCTTTATCTGAAAGAACTCCATCAGCAATCAATTTACGCAATGCTGTGAAATAATATTCCTGACCACTGGCTTTTTCTGGCATATAGATAGCTTCCACTCCATAAGATAATGCCAGATGACGCATAGTCTTTTCCTTATAACATACAGCCAACACAGGATATTTTCCACGGAAAGCTGCCAGGTTACGAGCAGTCAAACCACTGAAACAGTCAGTAATGATAGCACGAATCGGCATCAATGTAGTAGAACGTACAGCCTGTTTAGCAAGGAATGCAGTAACATCTGTATTTTCCGGAGTCAAAGGAATCTGAATATCATTTTCTTCCATTTTATCCTTTTCAGCCTGTGCAGCAATCTTAGCCATTGTCTTAACAGCTTCTACCGGATATTTTCCATATGCAGTTTCACCACTCAACATCAGCGCGTCTGTACGATAATAGATTGCATTTGCAATATCTGTAACCTCTGCACGAGTAGGACGTGGGTTGTTAATCATGGTGTGCAGCATCTGAGTTGCTACGATAACCGGTTTCTTTGCCAGAATACATTTCTTGATAAGCTGACGCTGAATACCCGGAATACGTTCCTGAGGAACTTCAATACCTAAGTCACCACGAGCAACCATAACTCCGTCAGCTACCTCAAGTATTTCATCAATATTATCTACACCTTCCTGATTTTCAATCTTTGCAATAATCTTAATGTCGCTCTTGTGTGCATCCAATATTTCACGAATGTCAAGTACATCTTGCTTATTGCGTACAAATGAATGTGCGATGAAATCAATATCCTTTTCGATTGCATAAAGAATATTGTTTCTGTCTTTTTCAGTCAGTGAAGGAAGGTTTATACGTACACCCGGAACATTCACGCTCTTACGGCTTCCCAGTGTAGCGTCGTTACAAACCTCGCAAAACAAAGTATCTTCACTCTTTTCTACAACCTTCAGTTCCAGTTCACCGTCATCAATCAATACATCGGCACCAACCGACAAATCGTGTACAAAGCCCGGATAGGTCACAGCAATGCATTCACGAGTAGTTTCCTGTGCAGGATTGCCAACAATACGTACTTTATCTCCTGTTTTAAAATCAATAGGACCTTCTGCGCTTGCAGTAGTACGTACTTCCGGACCTTTTGTATCCATCAGGATAGCGATACGGTTTGATACCGCACGCACGTTACTGATTAATTTTTCGAATCCTTCACGACTGGCATGAGCTGTATTCATACGAACAACATTCATACCGGCATTAAAAAGGTCTCTGATAAAATCTACTTCACAACGTAAGTCCGAAATGGACGCAACGATTTTTGTTTGTTTGAGCATCATATTTTGTTCTTATTCTAAATGTATTATTTCTTTGTATATAAAAGTGCTTCCAAAGCAAGTCTGTACGAATCAAGTCCGAAGCCACATATCACTCCTTTACAAGCACAAGAGATCATAGATTTATGCCGGAACTCTTCCCGGGTATGCACATTCGAGATATGTACTTCAATGACAGGAGTTGTTACAGCACGGATAGCATCTTGCAAAGCTATAGAAGTGTGCGTATAAGCTCCTGCATTCAGCACAATTCCATCATAAGAAAACCCTATTTCATGGATTTTATTAATCAATTCCCCCTCTATATTCGACTGATAGTATTCTATCTGTACATCGGGATACTGTGCTTTCAGCGTCACCAAATAATCTTCAAAAGAAACAGCACCGTAAATTGAAGGTTCTCGTTTCCCCAATAAATTGATATTGGGACCATTGATTATTTGTATTCTCATACCTATTCAAACTAAAACTTTTTAATACCTTTGTTGAGAAATTTGGCACAAAGATACGAAAAAGAAATGAAAACTTATGTGAAAAGAGAGAAGATAATAATAAAGTATAAGCAATATCTGAAATTAGAAAAATCTCTCTCTGAAAATACAGTACAGGCTTACCTCACAGATTTGGATAAATTATTCGCATACCTGACATTAGAGAATATCGATTATACCCAAGTTACCTTACAAGACCTGGAAACATTTTCCGCCGGACTTCATGATATCGGAATTCACCCGCGGTCACAGGCGCGCATACTTTCCGGCATACGTTCTTTTTACCATTTTCTGGTACTGGATGACTATATCCAGCAAGATCCTACAGAACTACTGGAATCTCCTCAAATCGGAAAACATCTTCCCGATGTCCTAAGCGTAGAAGAGATCGATGCCCTCATCGGAAGTATAGACCGAAGCACCCGTGAAGGACAACGAAATTGTGCGATTCTAGAAACCTTATACAGCTGCGGGCTCCGAGTTTCTGAGTTATGCAACCTGAAAATATCCGATCTGTATTTTGACGAAGGCTTTATAAAAGTCGAAGGGAAAGGGAGCAAACAACGCCTTGTACCTATATCTCCTCGTGCCATCAATGAAATCCGGAACTATTTTATCGAACGGAACCAGGGACTCATCAAACCGGAATATGAAGACTTTGTATTTATCAGCCGTTTCGGAAAAAACATTTCCCGTATTATGGTATTCCATATTATAAAGGAATTAGCCAGCCTGATCGGATTAAAAAAGAAAATAAGTCCACATACATTCCGGCATTCCTTTGCTACTCATTTATTAGAAGGTGGAGCGAACTTACGTGCAATACAATGCATGTTAGGACATGAGAGCATCGGAACAACTGAAATTTATACACACATAGACAAGAACAGATTACGACAAGAAATCATCGGGCATCATCCTAGAAACATTAAGTATCAAGGTGCAGAGAAAGAGAAAATGACTTAATTTAATCTTTTTTTTAATATCTCTTAAAAAAAAGGAGGTTAAAACATCCACACCTAATAGAGTTTTTCTTATCTTTGCCCCCAAAAGAATAAAAAAACAGCTAGATTATATTTTTATAACAAACCTAATATTTAAAAAATCATGATTAAGAAGTTGTATTTGCCTTTAGTGGCATTGTTAGTCCTTGCTTTCTCTTCATGTAGCAAGATGGGCGAATTATCCGCTGACTACTTCACAACAAATCCAGAAGTGTTAGAAGCTGTTGGAGGTAAAGTTCCTGTTACTATCACAGGTAAATTCCCCGAAAAGTACTTCAAAAAGAACGCTATCGTTGAAGTAACTCCAGTATTGAGATGGGATGGCGGTGAAGCTAAAGGCCAGCCAGCTACATTCCAGGGTGAAAAAGTACAAGGTAACGACCAGACAATCTCTTACAAGACTGGTGGTACTTATACAATGAAAGCCTCTTTCGACTATGTTCCTGAAATGGCTAAATCTGAATTGTATCTTGATTTCAAGATCAAAAAAGGTAAAAAAGAATACACTATTCCTTCTGTAAAGATTGCTGATGGTGTTATCGCTACTTCAGAACTTCCTACTGTAAACTCTGCTAACGCAGCTTTGGCTCCAGACGCATTCCAGCGTATCATCAAACAAGCTAAAGAAGCACAGATCATGTTCTTGATCCAGCAGGCTAACCTTCGCGCAAGCGAATTGAAGTCTGAAGGTTTGAAAGACTTCAACAAGCAGGTTGTAACAGTTGCAGGCGATACTAAGAACTATAAGTTGAACAACATCGAAGTTTCTGCTTATGCTTCTCCTGATGGTGGTGTTAAATTGAATACTACTTTGGCTGAAAATCGTCAGAACAACACTGAAAAGTATTTGAACAAAGAATTGAAGAAAGGTAAGATCGAAACTACAGTAGACACTAAGTATACTGCTCAGGACTGGGATGGTTTCCAGGAATTGGTTTCTAAATCAAACATCCAGGATAAAGACCTGATCTTGCGTGTTCTTTCTATGTATAACGATCCAGAACAGCGTGAAACTGAAATCAAGAACATTTCTTCAGTTTACAAGACTTTGGCTGACGAAATCCTTCCTCAGTTGCGTCGTGCTCGCTTGACTGCAAACTATGACGTTATCGGTCGTAGCGATGAAGAAATCAACGAAGCATTCGATACTGATGCTAAGGTATTAAGTGCAAACGAATTGCTGTACGCTGCAACTCTGACAAACGACAAAGCTCGTCAGGAAGCTATCTACAAGAAAACTACAGAATTGTATCCTAACGATTTCCGTGCATACAACAACTTGGGTATGATGGCTTATGCTAACGGTGACTTCACTACAGCTGAAAACTACTTCAAACAAGCTGCTAGCAAAGACGCTAACGCTCCTGAAGTTAACACTAACCTTGGTTACATCGAATTAGTTAAGGGTAATGTAGCTAACGCTGAAACTTACTTAAGCAAATCAACTGGTGCTAACACAGCTAATGAAGCTCTGGGTAACTTGTATATCAAACAAGGTCAGTACGATCGCGCTGTACAGGCATTCGGTGATACTAAGACTAACTCAGCTGCTTTGGCTCAGATTCTGGCTAAAGACTACAACAAAGCTAAAAATACTTTGAATGCAGTTAAGAATCCTGATGCTTACACTGACTACTTGATGGCTATCGTAGGTGCAAGAACAAACAACGCTGATTTGGTTAAGACTAGCATGGCTAAGGTTGCTCAGAAAGATGCAACTCTGGCTGCAAAAGCTCAGATCGACCGCGAATTTGCTAAATATGCTAACGAAATCAAGTAATTGATTTTATCATATCTTTTGGAAAACCGGAATACATTCCCTTGTATTCCGGTTTTTTTTATTACAAATAATTTAGTACTTTCGCAGAAAATAAAAATGGAAACATGAGAAAAATAGTATTCTTCCTGACGATTGCAATCTGCTTGGCTTCATGTAAAAAGAAACCAGAGTTTGTTTTACAAGGCGAACTGCAAAATTGTAGTTCCGATGAAATTCTGGTTGTTTATGACGATCCTGTTTCCAAGCTTGATACTATTATTCTCAAGGACGGAAAGTTTACATATACTTTTTCACCTGATACATTAACATTATTCCGGCTAGTTTCACCCGATATGTTAAAAACGATACCTGTATTTGCAGATAAGACACTGCATATGACTCTTAAGGGAAGTTTTGAAAATCCGGTTATCAGCGGTGACGGAGAGAATGGTGTATATGGAAAATTTCTGGAAAGTTTGCAAAACCTAAAAGACAGTACGGCTATCACTCAAAAAGCAGAAGAGTTTATTGTACAACATCCGCACTCATTTGTATCAGCCTATCTCATCAACGATTATTTCGTACAAGTACCTCAGCCTGACATTGAAAAAACCAGAAGTCTGATAGAGCCACTTGGAGGAAACATAAAAGACAGCCGCATATTAAGTATGGCTTTAAAGTCAATACCTCCTAAAGACAAAACAGAAAGAAATGAAAAATACCTCACATATTTTTCATGCAAAAACCGTAGTGGCAAATATGTGACATGGAGTAGTTCAGAGAATAATTACACACTTTTGAACTTTTGGGCCAGTTGGGATAAAGCAAGTGTATCCGTACGTGATTCACTAGCCAAAATGGTAAAGGAATTTCCTGAAAAGAAATTCAGAGTGCTCAACATCTCACTCGACTACGAAAAAAAGAAATGGCTTGAAGCTTGTAAAGAAGACAGCAAACAATGGATTGAAGTCTGCGACTACAAAGGCTGGAGCAATCAGGTTGTCAAACAGAATAACATACATAAACTGCCTGCAAATATTTTAATAGACCGCAACCGAAAAGTCCTTGGTAAAAACTTAACGGAAAAAGATCTGTATACGACAGTAGAGCAGCTTATCAAAAAAGAGGAAAAGAAATAAAATAATCTCTTCATGTTAACCAAATTATTCGGAGCAGCGGTACAAGGTATCGACGCAACAATTGTGACCATTGAAGTCAACAGTTCACGCGGTATTAAATTTTTTCTAGTCGGTTTACCCGATTCTGCCGTAAAAGAGAGTCATGAACGCATCATGTCTGCACTGCAAGTCAACGGTTATAAATTTCCCACCTGCCAGATTGTTGTAAACATGGCACCTGCTGATATCCGAAAGGAAGGATCATCATACGATCTTCCCCTGGCTATCGGTATACTTGCTGCTACAGGAACGGTGTCATCCGACAAACTGAACCGTTACCTAATCATCGGAGAGCTAGGATTAGACGGTAATTTGCAACCTATCAAAGGAGCACTTCCTATTGCTATATGCGCCCGTGAACAAGGACTGGAAGGATTAATTCTTCCCAAGCAGAATGCCCGAGAAGCAGCTGTTGTCAACAACCTGAAAGTATATGGAGTAGAAAATATTACTGAGGTAATTGAATTCTTCAACGGGATTCGTACCTTAGAACCAACGATAGTCAATACCCGAGAAGAGTTTTATCGAAGCCAGGATAACTTCCCTTTCGATTTTGCCGACGTAAAAGGACAAGAAAATGTAAAGCGCGCACTTGAAGTTGCAGCAGCAGGCGGACACAACCTCATTATGATAGGCGCACCGGGTAGTGGAAAATCAATGATGGCGAAATGCCTGCCAAGTATTCTCCCCCCTCTGACACTGGCAGAAAGCCTGGAAACAACTAAGATACACTCAGTTGCCGGAAAGCTTGGTAAAGATTCTTCATTGATAGCTGTACGCCCTTTCCGCAGCCCTCATCACACAATCTCACAAGTAGCCATGGTAGGTGGCGGGAGCAGTCCCCAGCCTGGAGAAATCAGCCTTGCCCACAACGGTGTACTCTTTCTTGACGAGCTGCCTGAATTCAACCGGAGCGTACTCGAAGTCCTTCGTCAGCCACTTGAGGACCGTCGGATAACTATTTCACGTTCTAAATATACATTAGAATATCCTGCCAGCTTTACGCTCATAGCCTCCATGAACCCGTGTCCATGCGGCTATTATAATCACCCAACGCGTCACTGCGTATGCAGCCCCGGACAAGTTCAACGTTATCTGAACAAAATATCCGGTCCGCTACTCGACCGTATTGATATACAAATAGAGATAGTTCCCGTTCCTTTCGAAAAACTGTCTGAACAAACCAGAGGTGAATCAAGTGCTGCTATACGCGAACGAGTTATCCGAGCAAGACAGATACAAGCCAACCGATTTGCTCATGACGCAGGAGTCCACTGCAATGCGCAAATGTCATCACGTCTGTTACACCAATATGCACTTCCAGACGAAAAAGGGCTCTCATTACTTCGCAATGCCATGGAGCGTTTCCATCTTTCAGCACGTGCCTACGACCGCATTCTGAAAGTATCAAGAACTATCGCCGACCTGGAAAATGCCGAACACATACAGCCTCATCATTTGGCAGAAGCCATCAGTTACCGCAACCTTGACCGCGAGAATTGGGCAGGATAGTTTCTTGGTTACAACCGGCCTTCTCCTGATACATAAGTATCTTCATGAATAGAAAGCCCCCTATCAGGATACAAAAACGGCTAAAGGTTCTGAGGCATGACAGTTCAGGAACAAGAATTTTATTCAGTCATCAACAATCGAAAAACATATATAAAATTTTACGATTTAATATCTATTCAGCCAATATGAAAAATATCAGTAAAAATGCAATTATCGGGTATCCCGCCGGAATTATCACCGGTATAACCTATGGATTAAATCCGTTGTTCGGAGTTCCTTTAATGAAAGAAGGTGCAGCCATCGAATCTATTCTTTTCTTCCGTTATGCCATTGCCGTATTATTCTTAGGCGGATTTCTCTTATTGAGCAGACAAAGTTTCAAGATTTCATGGAAACAAGCCGGCGTGTTGCTTATACTCGGACTACTTTACACATCAAGTAGTGTATTCTTGTTCGAGGCATACAACTATATAGCCTCAGGACTTGCAACAACTATTATATTTCTCTATCCGGTTCTTGTAGCTATCATCATGGTCTTTTTGCGGGTTGTTCCCTCCTGGCCGGTCTGGCTTTCCATCATTCTCACCTTTGTAGGGGTAGTGATCATGACACAGAGCGATTCTACACAGACCATCAATCCGATAGGAGTCATCCTTTCGTTAGGTTCGGCTTTAGTCTATGCACTATTTATAGTCATCATCAACCGAAGCAAAATTATCAGCAATATATCAAACAGTCTGCTTACATTCTATGCACTGACAGTAGGTGCAATTATCTTCTTAGGGAAAATTACATTATCCGACATTCATATAACAACCGGACTTACAGGAAACATGGCCTGGTTGAACCTTGTCGGTCTTGCGATTCTTCCGACTGTCGTATCAACCGCTACATTGGCTATTGCGACACGAAACATCGGAGCCACCAAAGCATCCGTCCTTGGAGTATTCGAACCCGTTACAGCTATTCTCATTGGAACTGTTGTCTTTGGAGAAGCTCTCACAACCAATATCATTGTTGGAATTTTACTTTCCATAGCAGCCATAACTTTTATGATTGCCAAAACAAAAAGATAGGATCTGGTCTTTAACAGACTGAAAATATTGTATTTATCAATAAAAGTTTCTTTTTACCCTTCACGGCTTCCACCGGGTTACTGGCATCAAGAACCGGTGAAAGCCGTGAAAGGCAAAAAACAACACATTCCGTTTCCAAAAATATCAGCATCTTTTCACAAATTCATCGAGATATTTTTTTAAAATTCGTACAAAAAATACAGGAAACATGCTGATGTTTTTAAACTCCTATTAACCAACTATTTAAGATACTCACTAGGAGGTATTCCGAACTGCTGTTTAAAGCTCTTCGAGAAATGAGACAATGTATTGAAACCTGTCATATCAGCTATTTCAGAGATTGTATATTTACCCTCTTTCAAAAGTTCCGCCGCACGATTTAATTTATACGTTTTGAAAAAGACACTCGGATTTTCTCCTGTCAGTCCTTTTACCTTATAATAAAATTTAGTTCGTGATATTTTCAGAAGCTGAGTCATTCTTGTTACATCCAGCTCAGGATTAGAAAGCTCACTCTCCATCAGATGATATAATTCCGTCATAAACATATTATCCTGCGGTGAAAGCACATTCTCGTCCATCTTGTCTGTCTGAGTAGAACGGCTAAGCAAACTACGTGTCTTTTCCCGGTTATTGAGCAATGACTTGATAAGAGCCATCAGATAATGCGGCTCAAAAGGTTTTGTCACATAAGCATCAGCTCCTACATTCAGTCCTTCCACCTGATTTTCTATGGTTGTCTTTGCCGTAACCAGAATGACCGGAATATGACAAAGCTGTAAACTCTCCTTTATCTCGCGGCAAAGCCAATAACCATCCTTTCCCGGCATGACCACATCACTCAGAATCAGATCGGGAGCATTCTCTGTAATAGCTTCGAGTGCACTCTCTGCATTAAAACGGCAAACGACCTGATAATCGGAGCCAAGCAGCATCTCCAGATAATAAGCAACTTCAGAATCATCATCAACAACCATGATTGTTTTTTTCTCCTTGTCAAGATCCGGATCAGGTTTTACAGGAAGTGGATTTTCCTCAAGCGGGAAAGCTTCCAGCTGATTGACTTGTTCATGCGATCGCTCTGCTTCCGAATAAGCCGACTGACCAACAGGTACAATAAGTGTAAACATTACTTTATTGTCGTCTTTCAGATTAGAGGCAGTCAAGCTCCCATGATGAAGTCGAGCAAGACTGCGGGCATAATAAAGTCCAATACCCGTTCCCCAGTTATATATTCCTCCATGCTCATCCGAAATCTGATAATAACGTTCGAATATCTTTTCCAGTTTATCATCTGGTATCTGTCCGGTATTAATAACTTCTATCTTTACAGCTTGTACAGCATCCTCCCCTGATACAATATCAAAATTCACATTGATACGTCCACCAGCTGGAGTATATTTCAAGGCATTCGACATCAGGTTAGTAAATATCTTATCTATTTTATCTTCATCTATCCAGGCAATGAAACTTCCTTCCAAGCCGTTGGTTATCATTGTAATCGACTTACTTTCAGCATTAACACGGAATATATCTGTCAACTCTTTCAGAAGCACAACAATCTCAGTAGGACGTACCTTGAGTTTCAACGTATCATTTTCCAGTTTATTAAAATCAAGCATTTGGTTTACCAGCCTCAGCATACGGTTTACACTACGCTGTACGATACGAAGCAGATTTTTATTCTCACCGGTTATATCCGGACTGCTATACAATAGAGAAACCGGACCGGAGATCATTGTCAGAGGCGTACGGAATTCATGAGAAATATTGGCAAAGAAACTCATATTCATCTTATTGATAAACTGCTCTTGCGCCTTTGCCTGTTCTGCACGAAGCACAGCCTGCTTCTCCTCACGTATACGCCACATGGCTCTTATAAAGAAGGCCAAGATAGTAATCCCCGCTATCAGATAAAAAGTATATGCCCACCATGTAGCCCACGGAGCAGGATGTACAATAACCCGAATAGCATTTTCTCCTACGATAGTACTCTGATCATTTTGAGTAATCCGAACCCTAAAAGTATAAGTTCCAGCAGGAAGATTTGCATAATAGGCTTCTTTATTGTTATGAGCGTTAATCCAATATTGGTCGAATCCATCCAATTTATAATAATGGTGCAGACGTTCACTTTCACTATAGTCGAGTGCGGCAAAAGAGATACTGAAACCATTTTGATCGTACTTCAGATTAATATCCGGATTATAAGATAAATGACGATCTATGCAGGCTCCTTTTCCCGGACGGACCAACGTATTATGTATTTTAATATCTTCAAACAGCAGAGGTATATCATGTCTGACCTGCATGTTAGTTGGCTGGAATATTGTCACCCCATGTGTACCGCCAAAAACAAGTGTACCATCATCCAGACAGCATGAAGCTCTGTCATAAAACTGATTGCCACCTAACCCGTCGGCTTCATAATAATTTATCCATTTATCAGTTTGAGGAATATATTTGCTTAAGCCGTACAATGTACTTATCCATAAATTTCCTTGTCTATCTTCCTCGATACTGGATATATCTGTACAAGTTGTCCCCAGGAACGGAGTAACTTTTCCTGATTCAGGCGAATAACACATCAGTCCGTTACTTACGGTTCCTATCCATATATTACCAGAACTGTCTTTATACAAATCGGTCGGAATAAAAACAGAACGCTGAATACAACGTTCAAAGTCTTGTATATTTACTTTAGGCTCAGATATTGTTCCATCTGCAGATACCAGTTTTAAAGGCTGGTAAAATGCTGAAGCAAGAATAGTTCCATTACCTATAGGTAAAAGTCCTGGAATAAATGTATAGCCGCTGAAAACCGGGAAACGAGAAAACGCTTTATCTCCTTTACGCAATACATATAGGAAACTATTCGCTGTGCCAATCCACAGATTCTGTTTATCATCTTCCACTATAGACATGGGAACATTCACCATATATCGCTGCTCTACCCGAAAACGTCCTTCTTCATACTTACATTTCAATACTTCATTGGATGTAGCTGTCATCCAGACAGTTCCATCTATATCGCTGACATACAACTGATTGACATAAGCAGTATTCCCTTCACCTCTGCCAAAGAGCTCATTACGGTCTATCTTTTCCAACTGCTGATTGCCAAACCGATAGACAAATACCCCATCCATCAGTGTTGCAATCCATAAATTCTGATGTTTATCCGCTGATAAAGAAATAACAGACTTATCTTTAAAATAAGAACTCAAGTAGTTATTATTGTTAAACAGTTTCTTATAACGATAATGTACTGCATACCCCTGATCTACCGAACCAATCCATAAATTGCCTTGTGAATCATTAAACATACGGCTAATCTTAAAATTCGGGACTTCAAAAGGAAAACCATTCTCACCCTGATGAATGACTGTCTTCGATGTTTTGTCGTAATAAAACACTCCCCTTCCCTGCGTACACAGCAAGACACCGTTTTCATAAGGATAAATATACTCAACAGGAACATGTGACAAGACCGGATGAGAAGCTATCGCCTCGGGCAATGACAAATACTTGCGCTGCCTTACATCGAATATAGATACCGACTGATTGCCTGCCATCCAGAGTTCTCCATTTTTCAGTAAATAAGAAGCACGACAATACTCTTCTCGTTTCATCGAGAATGTTCTTTTATAATTGGACAAAGAATAGCACCGCATATCCTTGGAAGTTATTACCCAGCAATTATCTTGTGCATCGACAAAGCTGTTGATAATAAACATAGATGATGTATCAAAATCATAAATAGCCGGTTCAAAACACTCTTCCGATGAATTATACAGACAAATATCTGTCAGTGTAGTAAGCAAAATATCACCTTTGGAAGATTCAGACAAACGCAATCCGTTTCTGTTATTTCCACTCAAGCGGATATTCTTAAAATTATCCTTATCGGTATACTGGCACACACCGTTTACTGTCGATATCCACAAGCGCTTTTTTGAATCAAGAAAAATATCCTGAATATGATTGTCGGGAATATCAAGAGAGTCATCCGTACAAAAATACTGATGATATTCATTTACGCTGAATTTATTCAACCCACGGAAAGTACCTATCCATATATGTCCCTTCCCGTCTTCACCGAATGCCGTAATCTGTTGATTGGATATATCATTGGTGACAAGAGGACTTTGTCTTTCTACTTCTGAAACTAAATCTTTCCCACTGCGAGTGCATGAGAACAATAAAAAAATAAAAAACAAAAGACTTAATGTTTTCATTTTAAGTATCGCTAGTTAACAAAATTACAGACACAAATATAAGCAAAAAACAAGGCATAAAGTACCCCAAAAGCACATTTTGAACAAATGAACAAACATTTAAACAAATAAGACAGGAGGATTGAACGCTGCAACAAACATTAAAAATAAATAAAATAACTGTAGAGAAAGGAACATCGTAATATTGCAATCGGAAAACCTAAAACAATAAATTTATGATAAAACACAAATTCTCTACCTTAATCTTCATTTCACTGCTTGCATTATATACAGGAAATGCAAGTGCTGCCGGCAAGTACAATGAGCCATGCGATGAAATTTCCGCATCATCGAATATTGCCGTCACACAAACCCAATATGGTAAAGTGGGTGGTTATCTTGAAAATAATGTATTTACCTTTAAAGGTATTCCTTACGCCAAAGCTGAAAGATTTATGCCTCCTACAGCACCAGACCAATGGAAAGGCATCCGTAGTTCACGGGCATACGGACCTACTTGTCCACAAGCAGAACGTATGGGATGGCAATCAGACGAACAAGCTTTCGCATTCAACTGGGATGACGGTTTTCCAGGTGAAGATTGTCTGCGTGTAAACATTTGGACTCAAGGATTAAAAGACGGGAAAAAGCGCCCTGTAATGGTATGGCTGCACGGCGGAGGCTACGCTGCCGGTTCAGGTCAGGAACTACCTTCATATGACGGTGCTGCTCTGTCAAGAAAAGGAGATGTGGTAGTAGTAACCTTAAACCACAGATTAAACGTACTTGGTTTTCTCGATTTATCAGCTTACGGAGGTAAGTATGCCCAAAGTGTAAACGTAGGTTTGCTGGATCTGGTAGCTGCACTTCGCTGGGTAAACGAAAATATTGAAAACTTTGGAGGTGACCCATCAAATGTCACCATATTCGGACAGTCAGGTGGCGGAGGAAAAGTATCTACACTACTCGCTACTCCCTCTGCAAAAGGTCTTTTCCAAAAAGCCATCGTACAAAGTGGTTCCATGCAGCGGACAATGGAAAGCAAATACTCCCAAAGGATAGCTGCGGCTACATTAGAAGAACTGGGTATCAAGGCTGAAGAGATTGATAAACTTCAGACCATACCTTATAAAACATTACTGGCTGCAGGCGAAAAAGCAATAGCCAATGTCCGCAAAGAAGCCGAAAAAGAAGGCATCCATTCTTTTATATTCGGATGGGGACCTACCGTTGACGGAAACATCCTCCCCCAACAGCCCGAAAAGCAAGCCGAATTATCAAAAGATATTCCAATGATGATCGGTACAACCTTACATGAGTTCTGTATCAGTACATATGTTCCCGAACTGAGAAATGCAACTCTCGATCAGGCAAAAGAAATGCTGAAAGCTAAATATGGAGAGAAGACCGATAACTATATCGAAATATTCAAAAAAGTATATCCGGCTGCAACTCCTCAAGACATGATCGATTTTGACGTAACATTCCGTCCAGCAGCAATCGAACAAGGAAACTGGAAAGCTGCCCAACACGCCGCCCCTGTTTACATGTATCAGTTTGCATGGGAATCACCCGTAATGGATGGAATTCTCCGTTCTACTCATTGCATGGAAATAGCTTTTGTTTTCGACAACATCGCTCGATGCGCCTCAATGACAGGTGGAGGTAAAGATGCACAAGCACTGGCAGACAAAATGAGCAGTGCATGGATACAGTTTGCACGTACAGGAAATCCTAATGTAGAAGGTCTTCCAACATGGGAACCGTATACAGTAGAGAAAGGTGCAACAATGATTTTCAACAACCAAAGCGAGATCAAATACAATCAAGACAAAGAACTGATGCAGTTCATTTCAAAATTTCCAATGAGAGGATTCTAATTACTAACCCTAATTCTTAACTATATGGAAAAGACAAATGACAAACAATGGACCAGAGCGATTGCCTTTATTGTTCTGGTTATGTGGATGGGACTATCATCTGCATTGGCGCAAAGTATTACCGTAAAAGGTCAGGTTCTGGATGCAAAGAGCAAAGAACCTTTAATCGGTGTAAGTGTGCTTGAAAAAGGTACGACCAACGGTACAATTACTGACTTCGACGGAAATTATGTATTGAACGTTGCAAAAGGACGTATCCTTGTATTCTCTTATGTAGGTTATACCACTCAGGAAATCGCAGTCAACCAACCTTCTTTAACCGTTTCGCTGAAAGAAGACACGCAAACCCTAAACGAGGTTGTAGTTGTAGGATATGGTGTACAGAAAAAGAGTTCTGTTACTGGTTCTATCTCACAGGTAAAAGCTGAAGATATGGAAAACCGTTCGGTTACTACCGTACAGTCCGCTTTACAAGGTAAGACTTCGGGTGTACAGGTCATTTCTTCATCTGCAGCTCCGGGAGAAGCTCCTACTATCCGTGTACGTGGTTTTTCTTCTAACGTAGCTTCAGACCCTCTTTATGTAGTAGATGGTGTACGCCTTTCTGATATTTCAGGTATCGATCCTAACGATATCGCTTCTATAGAAGTATTGAAGGATGCAGCTTCAGCTGCCATCTATGGTGCAGAAGCTGGTAACGGTGTTATTCTGATTAGTACCAAAAAGGGCAAAACCGGACAAGGAAAAGTCGTTTACGACTTCCAGTATTCCATTCAGTCACTTGGCAAAATGCCGAAGCTGATGAATGCAGAGGAATATGCTACATACATGGTAGAAGGTGGCGTATTCGAACAGTCAAAGATTAACAACGACTGGGATGGTGTTACAGATACCAACTGGGCTGATGTAGTATTTGGCAAAGGCCAGATGCAAAAGCATAACGTGTCATTCTCTAATGGAAATGAAAAAGGGAACTATTATCTTTCTTTATCATATCTGGACAACAATGGTATTGTCAGAGGAGATGCAGACTTCTACAAACGTCTGACAGGTTCTGTCAACGCAGATTATCAGATTAAAGACTGGTTAAAAGTAGGAACAACCAACCAGATTGAAAAATACAATTACCGCAAACTGTCAGGAAACAACGCTTACGGTAGTTTCTTCCAGGCCGTTATGGAACTTGATCCGCTCACTCCAAGTACATATAGTCCGGATAATTTACCAGCTAATATGCAGGCAGCACTCGATAATGGCAAAACTCTGCTGACTGACGAAAATGGAAATTACTATGCAGTTTCCAACTTTGTAGAATCGGAGAACTATCATCCGATGATTATGCGCGACAATACTGTACCTAAAAACAGTGGATTCAATGTAAACGGTTCTGTATACGGAGAACTGAAACCATTCGACGGATTCGTATTTACCTCACGTTTCGGTTACCGCTTGTCTGGTACTCGCTCTTCAACAGTCAACCTGCCATTTTACGGCAACTCTGTTCAGAACAATGATTATATGTCTATCAGCGGTACATCAAGCACTTCTATCTATTGGCAATGGGAAAACTTCGCCAACTACATCAAGACTTTCGATAAACATACCATCAACGCCATGCTGGGTATGTCTTACCAAGAATCTACATACGACTACATTACCAGTGGATTCAGCGCAAACGGAGCAGATGCCATCACCAACAGAGATCCGTCATTCTGGTATCTGAATTATGGAGACCCTTCAGCAAGTAAATCAATCCAAGGTGAAAAGACCCGTACAGCCAAATATTCATATTTCGGACGTGTAGGATATGACTTTGCCGGAAAATATATGTTGCAAGCTTCACTTCGTGCCGATGCAGCCGATTTGTCTTACCTTCCTTTGGAAAAACGCTGGGGATACTTCCCTGCCGTATCTGCCGGATGGACTATCTCTGAAGAAAACTTCTTCACTCCGTTGAGAGATGTAGTATCAAGCCTGAAACTACGTGCCAGCTGGGGACAGAATGGTAGCCTTGCTGCATTAGCAAGCAACCTTTACGGTTACGGAACTACCATGGTAACAGCCGGATATTATCCGTTCGTTCCAGGTAATAACTATACAACAGGTATTCGTCCGAACAGCTTAGGTAACGATGAATTGAAATGGGAAACTTCTGAACAAATCAACGTCGGTCTGGATGCTCGTTTATTCAACGATCGCCTGACTCTTTCTATGGACTGGTTTAACAAGAAGACTAAAGATTTGCTTATCACTGGTACAACTCCTTCACTCATTATTGGCGGAACAACTTCACCGATCAATGCCGGTAATGTAAGCAACAAAGGTTTTGAATTTGAAATAGGATGGAGAGATAACATCGGTGATTTCAATTATAGCATCAAAGGAAATCTGGCAACCTTGAAGAACAAAGTTACTTATCTGGATCCGTCACTCACCAGAGCTAACGGAACAACATTCCATACAAATACAATTACCTATTTCGAAGAAGGATATCCGGTTTACTACTTCCGTGGATATCGCTGCGAAGGCATCAACCCAGAAGATGGAGAACCGATTTTCGCTGATTTGGATAACAATGGCATCATCAACGAAGATGACAAGACTTACATCGGCGATGCTATTCCTGATTTCACATATGGCTTGACACTGACGGCAGCATGGAAAGGACTTGACCTGACAATCTTTGGTTCAGGAAGTTACGGAAATGACGTATTCAGCTGTATCAACCGTCCAGACCATGCTTCTGCCAACAAACTGAGTGAAGTATTCTATAAAGACCGTTGGACTCCTGAACATACCAATGCTACTGCTCCAAGAGCTAACGCTTTGAGCCTGGACAAATATACCGTATCTGATGCCATGGTATTCGACGGTTCATATTTCAAAATCAAACAGATTCAGCTGGGATATTCATTACCGAAACAATGGATAAATAAGGTATTCATCAATAACCTGCGTCTGTATGTATCACTGGAAGATTTCTTTACTTTCACCAGTTATCCAGGCTTCGATCCTGAAGCATCAGCAAACGCTACAAGCGGTATGGGTATTGATATGGGTACATATCCAAGCGCAAAGAAAGTTATGTTAGGCTTTAATGTTGAATTTTAATCGAATAATATTATGAAAAAGAAACTATATATAGCACTTGCTGCAGGAATGTTTTGCATGACATTGGCAACCGGATGCGAAGACAGACTCAATATTGCAAAACATGGAGATGTGGGAAGCCAGGAAACATATTACCAGACAGACGATGAAGCCGAAGCTGCCGCAGCTGCCTTATACTTGTCTGTCAGATCACAACATTACAACTGGTTCTTTGTCAAGAATCTGTTATCAGATGATATGTATACTGGCGGAGGTGCACGAGGTGACAATGGAGAACTGGAACGTCTGAACGAAATGACATTTGGTTCAGATCATGGCATGATTACCAGTCTGTATTCCGGACTATACAATATCGTATATAATGCCAACCTGATAATAGAAAAAGTAGCACCCGATAGTGAAGTAAAACGCAGAGCCATTGCCGAAGCTAAATTCTTCCGCGCCTTCTCATACTTCGAGCTGGTTACTCTCTGGGGAAATGTACCTAAAGTAGACCATCTGCTTACTCCAGATGAATATAGAAAAGGGAATACACCCGCAGAAGAATTGTGGGCTTTCATCGAATCAGACTTGAATGCAGCAGTGGGAGATCCTGACGGAGCAAGCGACCTGCCTTCTAAAGAAAACATAGACGATGATGTAACCAATATCAGAGTGACAAAGGAAGCTGCCATGGCTTATCTGGGTAAAGCTTATCTGTTCCAGGGAAAATACAGTGAAGCTGCTAACATATTGGATAAAGTTATCAGTTCAAACAAATATGGACTGTATCAAGGAGAATATGGCGATCTGGCACACGTAAAAGCAAATAATTGCAGAGAATCTATTCTGGAAGCACAAATGCGCAATGACCCGGAACAGATGTGGAACCAGTTTACTCAGCTATACTGTATGTTGGGATGGCGTTCCTCAATGCTCAATTTTGACCAGTCGGCCTCAGCCTTTTCACAAGGTTGCTACGGTTTCGGTAACCCTACAAAATCACTGTATGATGCATTTGTAGCTGAAGAAACTGCCGATGGTTACCGCTTGAACCAGACTATCATTACCTATAAACAATTGGAAAGTTTAGGAATCTCATTAAGAGACGGTAACATCATGGTAGGTAACGAAGGCTATTTTTCATGGAAATACCGCGCTCTGAAAGAAGATTGCATGTACGATAATCCGGGACTTCAGTTCTATCAATACATCAATTTGCGCTTCATGCGCTATGCAGAAGTCTTACTGATGGCAGCCGAAGCTCATGTACAGGCAGGAAGCGGACAGGACAAGGCTCTGAACTATATCAATGAAATCAGACAACGTGCACATCTGGCTCCTTTGTCGACAGTCACTTTAGATGACATCAAGACAGAAAAGCGTCTGGAATTATGTATGGAAGGTGTCCGTTATCAAGACCTTATACGCTGGGGAGATGCCGAAGAAGTATTGAAAGAGCAAGGACACTATGTTCCTTCATTGGTTATGGACAAAAAAGTATCCGAAGAACCGACTGTAAAGAAAGAAGGCTTTGTCAATCAGCAAGGCTATGGATTTAAGAAAAACAAGAGTGAATTATTACCTATTCCTGAAAAAGAAATGTCATTAAATCCTAACATGACACAAAACCCAGGCTGGTAAAAAAGAATATAATCAATTAAAAATATTATAGTTATGAAAAAAATAGTATTATATGTAGGTGCATTTTTATTCAGTATCGCTGGATATGCACAACAAGCTTTATGGGGTGGGGGCGATATCGTTTCCCCCCAGATAAACAAAGATAATTCAGTAACATTCCGCATTCTTGCTCCTAAAGCATCTAAAGTAGAGATTGAAGGGGACTTTCTACCTGCACAAAAAATCAAGACTCCTTTTGGAGAAGTAGAAGCTCCGGGAAGAGTTCAGCTGAAAGAAGGTAAGAATGGGGTTTGGGAATATACATCGTCTATTCTTCCAAGCGAAATGTATAACTATTCGGTATATGTCAACGATTTTAAAACAACCGATCCGAGCAACGTATACCAGAATCGCGATATTGCTACCATTACCAATTACTTCCTGATAGGAAACGGACAAGCTGATTTATACATGGTACAGGATGTACCTCATGGAACTGTATCGAAAGTATGGTATAACTGCCCTACACTGGGTATGGAACGTCGTCTGACAGTCTATACTCCTGCCGGTTATGAAAGCAGCAACAAGAAATATCCAGTCTTATACTTGTTGCATGGAGCCGGAGGAGATGAAAATGCCTGGGTAGAACAAGGACGTGCAGCACAAATCATGGATAATCTGATTGCTCAAGGTAAAGCCGAACCAATGATTGTAGTTATGCCTAACGGAAACGGTGCACAACAAGCAGCTCCGGGTGAAGCTCCCAACAGCATGGTTAAACCTCAGTTCATGAATCCTAAAACAATGGACGGAGAAATAGAGAAAGCTTTTCCTGATATTATAAAGTTTGTCGAAAAAACATATCGGGTAAAAAAAGATAAGAACAACCGTGCTATCTGCGGATTGTCTATGGGAGGATTCCATTCTCTGTATATATCAGCATATTATCCAAACAAGTTTGGTTATGTAGGTCTGTTCTCTGCTGCTACCAGCAAGCAAATCAACAACAAAAATACATCCGATGTATACGAGAACTTAGATCAGAAACTTGCTACCCAGTTCAGTAATCCACCTCGCTTGTATTGGATAGGAATCGGTAAAACAGATTTTCTATACAAGGATAACATTGACTTCCGTAAACAACTTGACGAAAAAGGATATAAATATACTTACGTAGAAACAGATGGAGGACATATCTGGAGAAACTGGCGTGTATACCTGACAGAATTTGCTCCTTTGTTATTTAAATAATTAATACAGACATGAAAAAAGAATTAATTATAGGAATGGCCTTTTCGGCAGCAATACTGAGTTCATGCGGTCCTACAACTCCCCAATTAGGAAAATCTCCCATCAATGAAGTCATCAATGCAATGACTCTGGAAGAAAAAGCACATCTGGTAATCGGTACAGGTATGGCAGGATTTTCCGGTGACAGTGCTGTTATCGGAAAAACTAAAAAGTTAGTACCTGGTGCAGCTGGAACAACTTACCCAATCGAACGATTGGGTATTCCGGCTGTCGTACTAGCTGACGGTCCTGCCGGATTGCGCATTGACCCCACTCGTGAAGGAGATTCAGCAACTTACTATTGTACACACTTCCCTATCGGAACATTATTGGCTTCTACCTGGAATCAGGAACTGGTAGAAAACGTTGGTAAAGCCATCGGTAATGAGGTTTTGGAATATGGAGCCGACGTTTTGCTGGCACCAGCACTGAATATTCATCGTAATCCTCTTTGCGGACGTAACTTTGAATATTACTCAGAAGATCCGCTGGTATCTGGAAAAATTGCTGCTGCTTATGTAAGAGGTGTACAGAGCAACGGAGTAGGAACATCCATCAAACACTTTGCTGTAAACAATCAGGAAAGTAATCGTATGGCTGTAGATGCGCATGTATCGCCAAGAGCCTTACGCGAAATCTACCTGAAAGGATTCGAAATTGCAGTAAAAGAATCGAATCCATGGACCGTAATGTCTTCTTACAACTATCTGAACGGAGTCTATACTTCAGAAAACCCAGAACTGCTTACTACCCTTTTGCGTGATGAATGGGGATTTAAAGGTATGGTTATGACAGACTGGTTTGGAGGTAAGGATGCAGTAGCACAAATGGAAGCTGGAAATGACATGCTGCAACCAGGACTCGACAGACAGTATGAAGCAATAGTCAACGCAGTAAAAGAAGGTAAATTGGATGAGGCAATCTTAAACCGCAATGTAGAACGTATTCTTAACATGATTCTGCAAACTCCTCATTTCAAAAAATACAACTATTCCAACAAACCCGATTTGCAGGCTCATGCCAATGTTACCCGCCAATCGGCTACCGAAGGTATGGTTTTACTGAAAAACGACAATCAGACTTTACCATTGAATTCCAACATTCAGAAAGTTGCATTGTTTGGATGTACTTCGTATAATTTCATTGCAGGAGGAACTGGTTCTGGAAATGTCAACCGTGCCTATACAGTTTCTTTGCTCGATGGATTGAAGAATGCTAATTTCCAGGTAAACGATGAATTGAAAAACATCTACCTGAAATATATTGCAGAAGAAAATGAGCGCAATAAACCTAAAGGAGATAATCCATTAGTAAAATTCTTACCCACTCCATTACCTACTGAAATGGCTCTGTCAGCAGATCAATTAAGTAACTGGGCTGCTCAGACAGATATTGCATTAATTACTTTAGGACGTATGTCGGGAGAATTTGTTGACAGAAAGGTTTCTGATTTCAATCTATCAAAAGAAGAATCTAAATTGATCAACGATGTATGCAGAACCTTCCATGCCGCAGGTAAAAAAGTTGTAGTTATCTTGAATATCGGTGGAGTGATTGAAACCGATTCATGGAAAAATCTGCCGGATGCTATCCTCTGTGCTTGGCAGGCAGGACAAGAAGGTGGTAATAGTGTAGCAGACATCTTGAGTGGAAAGGCTTATCCATCAGGAAAACTGACAATGACTTTCCCTGTTAAATTTGAAGATGCAGCTTCATCTGCCAACTTCCCGACAGAAGGTGCTATGGGCAATCTGAGTAACATGGCCGATCCTAAAGAAAAGAAGTCTGATGTAAAACTGTGGGACTATACAGATTATGAAGAAGATATCTACGTAGGCTACCGTTATTTTGACAGTTTTGAAAAACAGGTTTCTTATCCATTCGGATATGGTTTGTCATACACAACATTTGAATACGGAAATCCAAAAGTGAAAACTGAAAATGGAATCTATACCGTAACCGTAGATGTTAAAAATACAGGCACACAGCCAGGAAAGGAAATCGTAGAACTTTATATTTCTGCACCTAAAGGAGGAGAATTGAATAAACCAGAAAAAGAATTAAAAGCATTTGCCAAGACTAAAGAATTAAATCCTGGCGAAACAACATCCGTTACAATGGAAGTAAAAGCATTCGATCTGGCTTCTTACAACGAGAATTCTTCTGCATGGGTAATAGACGGTGGTAATTATCAATTCTTGATAGGAGCTTCTTCACGTGATATCAAAGCTACATTAGATGTAGTAGTTACTGGTGGAGTTGAAAAGACTAATAATATATTGCATCTGCAAAGTCCTATCAATATACTGAAAAAATAACCCATTCTGATGAACACATGCTTTTCTACAAATAAGAATGTGGATATAGCATGAGCCATATCATCTTTGAGTACAGCAACTTAAAGATTGATAACAATAAATTCACAGCTGAACGATATACTGCCTCTGGTAATAAAATAAAAGCTGACAACCACACCAGATAAAAAGCATATCGTTTTCAGCTGTGATTAGATTACTTCTCTCACACCTGATCTACGCCGCTTACATATCAACAAAGTAATATGATGACTAACCTTTAATAATGAAAATCGGATGTTGGAAAAGGTAAATTTAAGATTCAGTGTGGTAACAAAACCTTATTATACCCACTGACAAAAACAACGGCTACCAAAATCTGTGAAGACTTCAGGTAGCCGTTTTTAACTTATCGTATAGTTTGGACCAATCTACTTTCGGTTACTTTTAGAAAAGCCCGATATATTCCATTAACTTTCGGGTCACTATACAAAACGAGATCAAACTCTTATCATAAAATTATATTGTATCAATGTGGAGTACATATTAAATTTTTCACTTTCCCATTGAATCCCATTTGAGTATCTCCTAATTGCTTCAATGGGAATATCAACGTTTCCTGATACCATATACGATCTTTTCTCTGATGCTTAACATTGAATACTTCACCTATGCGTCCTTCCAGTCTTTCCAGAAGTTGCCCGTCTACAAACAAAGAAGTGCCTTTTATATCTCCTTCTATCCGTATCTTAGTCCACTTTTCTACTGGCAAACGATAAGCATGAAATACAAATTCATAGCCATCACGACGGAAAGCAAACTTACCTGTATTTTGCCAGTTCGTTATAAATTCCGAATGAGGTCCCTTGAACAATATAGCATCAATATTTGGAATAGAATCCGGACAAATTTCAAACTCCACAGCATAGGGATAACCTATTTCGTCAACAGAAGTAGTTACCACATCTGTACCCGAAAGTGTAACCTCTTTACCTATATCAGTTAAAATTGTGCGTTGTGGCACTTTCGCAAGCAGATTCACTCCTGGTGCTTCGGGAGTAGATTGACAAAGAGCCTTAAACTGTGCATACGATACATGCTCCGCATTTTCTCCTTTCCACATTTTTTCGCATACAACTTGTAATGCCGGAAAAGTACGAACATGTACATCCTGCTGACTGATACCATTTCCTACACGATCATTCCATACTGCCAACATAGCTCCCAAGAAATTTGGATGGCGTTTTTCCACTTTCGGATCATCCTTTTTCATCATTTCGGGCATCCAAGATTCATACAGCCACTGATAATCCAGAAAATCATGATAATAATTTACACTAGGGACCAAATACAGAAGCCAGTCACAAAGATTCACGACCTTTGCTCCTGCTTTCAGGCATGTATTCACATCCATCCAATTATAATTCCAAGCACTCACCACTTTTCCAGTCAAATCAACGGGAGTTTCTCCTGTCATCACTTTCAGACTTCCCCATAAACGCGGAGTCTTGCCATACTTGGATACAAAATTCAGATAATGATTTGTAAAAAGACGGAACTGTTCGGATTCCTTCTTATTATATTCATCGGTTCCAATATGTACTTCCGGGCCAACAAACACCGGATCTTCGCCCGACAAATATTCATCGAAGAGAGAATCCACAAAATCGTATACTTCCTGTTTATATAAATCCAGATGATCCATACCATACTCTTTGTTGTCAGCTGCCAACCAAGGATTATAATGGGTAAAAGCTAAGGAATGAGCCGGTACATCTATTTCTGGAATCACATTCACTCCATAGGTAGCGGCCATTTTCTGAAAATCCCGAAACTCAGCCTTTGTATAAGATCCATCCTTTGCAGTCAGCCCCGGATAGCGCTCACTTTCCAATCGAAAGGCCGCATACGTCTTGTCCCAGTCATTTCCGAAAAATTCGACAAAGCCATTGTCATTCAAATGAACTTGTAACTCATTCAGTTTATAGAATGAAAGAATTTTTACATAATCACGCAGGTAATCCATTGTAAAGAACTTACGTGCCACATCAATCATGAATCCTCGATTCGGATACAATGGAAAATCTATAGCCTGCCCTCTCATCAGCCCCTCCGGCTGATTATGAATCATCTGCAACAAGGTTCTCGTCCCCCAAAATACACCTTTAGCAGTAGGAGCTTCAATAGTTACTCCATTACGTACATCCATCCGATATCCTTCATCACCTAATGTCTTATCTGGTTTACTTAAAGTCAAAAACACAGCCCCTTTTTCTTGTTTACCAATTACCACACGATAATTCCAGCCAAACATCTCTTTCAGATCTTGCACCAGAATCTCAGCACTTTGCTTTAATGCCCCTTCCTCATCTGAAGATATAATCACTTTGCCCGATTCCGGCAATACCATTTTGCCTTTGGCCGGTTTCCACTGCTGCAATGCAGGAATTACTTGTGGTACGTTTTGAGCTACAACTGTCATCAACCCGCATAACCACATTATACCAAATAAAATCAGATGTTTCATTTTATTAGATTTTAAATTTAAGGTTTTGAAATAAGATATCATTGAAAATCAGAATATAAAGCTTAAAGTATTACTAATAATAAAAGATTTTCACTGTCGTTTCAGCAGTTAAAATTACATAGATTTATTGTATGGCAAGTGATTATTAGACAGAATTTGTAGAAATGCATAAAAAGCATTGCAATAACTTTAGCAGTCGGATACAGATTTCTAGAAAAGTCAAACAACAATCAACGCCGTATGTTCCAAGACATTCCAAACCTTTTTAAAGAAATTTCGATCTTTCTTATAACGATAAATACGATAACCCAGATAAAAAGAAAAGAGAAAATTCTCTTAGCCATTTTCCATCAATGATAATTCCCAAATAATCCTTATCTTTGCGCATCATAAGTTTGCAACTTAAAATAAACTATATACGTATATGGAAAAAAAATTCAAACGAACAACCGTTACATCAGCTCTACCATATGCTAACGGTCCGGTTCATATCGGACATCTGGCTGGAGTTTATGTACCAGCGGACATCTATGTGCGCTACCTGCGCCTGAAAAAAGAAGATGTTTTATTTATCGGAGGATCGGATGAACACGGAGTACCTATCACTATCCGTGCAAAAAAAGAAGGAGTCACTCCGCAAGATATCGTAGACCGCTACCACACACTGATTCGCGACTCATTCAAAGAGTTCGGAATTTCGTTTGACGTGTATGGACGTACCTCTTCTAAAATTCATCATGATACCGCATCTGACTTCTTCCGTAAGCTGTACGATAAAAATGAATTTATCGAAAAGACTTCCATGCAGTATTACGATGAAGAAGCTCATACATTCCTTGCAGACCGTTATATCACAGGAGAATGCCCACGCTGTCACGCAGAAGGAGCTTATGGTGACCAATGTGAAAAATGTGGAAGTACACTCTCTCCTACTGAACTGATTAACCCGAAAAGTGCAATCAGCGGAAGTCAGCCTGTAATGAAAGAAACTAAACACTGGTATCTACCACTCGACAAACACGAAAGTTGGTTGCGCCAGTGGATCCTGGAAGATCACAAAGAATGGCGTCCGAATGTATATGGACAATGTAAGAGCTGGCTGGATATGGGCCTTCAACCACGTGCCGTAAGCCGTGACTTGGACTGGGGTATTCCTGTACCGGTAGAAGGAGCCGACGGTAAAGTGCTTTATGTTTGGTTCGATGCTCCCATCGGATATATTTCAAATACCAAAGAATTATTGCCTGACTCATGGGAAAAATGGTGGAAGGATCCGGAAACACGTCTTATCCACTTCATCGGAAAAGATAATATCGTATTCCACTGCATCGTATTCCCGGCTATGCTGAAGGCAGAGGGTAGCTATATCTTGCCTGACAACGTTCCAGCCAATGAATTCCTGAATCTGGAAGGTGACAAGATTTCAACATCACGCAACTGGGCAGTATGGTTGCACGAATATCTGCAAGATTTCCCAGGAAAGCAGGATGTATTGCGTTATGTTCTGACAGCCAATGCTCCAGAAACCAAAGACAATGACTTTACATGGAAAGATTTCCAGGCTCGCAACAACAATGAGCTGGTAGCTGTATACGGAAACTTCGTAAACCGTGCGATGGTACTTACTAACAAGTACTTCGATGGTAAAGTTCCTGCTTGTGGTGAATTGAATGATTACGACCGTGATACACTGAAAGAATTTGCTGACGTAAAAGCAGAAGTAGAAAAACTGCTGAATGTCTTTAAGTTCCGTGATGCACAGAAAGAAGCAATGAATCTGGCACGTATCGGAAACAAGTATCTTGCCGATACAGAACCTTGGAAGCTTGCCAAGACAGATATGAACCGTGTTGCTACTATTTTGAACATTTCATTGCAGTTGGTTGCTAACCTGGCAATTGCTTTCGAACCGTTCCTGCCTTTCAGCAGTGAAAAGTTACGTCATATGCTGAATATGGAAAGTTTCGAATGGGAACAACTGGGACGTACCGACTTGTTATCAGAAGGTCATCAGCTCAACAAGCCTGAATTGTTGTTCGAAAAAATAGAAGACGAAACAATTCAAGCACAAGTAGACAAATTGCTTGCAACTAAAAAGGCAAACGAAGAAGCTAACTATAAAGCTAATCCAATCAAGCCAACCATTGCATTCGAAGAATTTGAAAAACTTGATATCCGAGTAGGAACTGTATTGGAATGTGAAGTAGTTCCTAAAATGAAGAAACTGCTGAAGTTCAAGATTGCCGACGGTCTGGAGAACCGTACAATCGTGAGCGGTATTGCCCAGCACTACAAACCGGAAGAACTGGTAGGTAAGCAAGTCTTATTTATTGCCAACCTTGCTCCACGTCAGTTTAAGAACGGACTGGTCAGTGAAGGTATGATTCTTTCTGCCGAAAACTTCGATGGCTCGCTTGCCGTAACTTCAGTACTGAAAGAAGTAAAACCAGGAAGTGAAGTGAAATAATTCTTCCTTCTGCAATATTAGTAAGCGGAGAATCTCAAATCCTCAAAACTTGAGATTCTTCGCTTTCATTACCACTACACCTATCCACACTAAAACGCTTGTAACACATGCCCGAACAATCACTTAAAGAAAAAACCGCCAAAGGACTTCTGTGGGGTGCGATCAACAACGGAGTTCAGCAAATTCTTGTTCTTGCTTTTGGCATTATTTTAGGGCGATTGCTTTCTCCATCCGAATACGGTATGGTAGGTATGCTTACAATATTTACCCTGATTGGTAACTCGCTACAAGAAAGCGGATTTCGTGCCGCATTGGTTAATCTGAAGGAAATCAGGCATGAGGACTATAACGCTGTATTCTGGTGCAGCACGTTTATCGGAATAGCAGCATACCTGATTTTATTCTTCTGTGCCCCGTTAATAGCTCGCTTTTACGGAGAGCCGGAATTGTTGCCATTATCCCGTTATTGCTTTCTCGCCATACCGATAGCCAGCTTAGGAACCGTACAAGGAGCATATCTCTTCCGCAATCTGAAAGTACGGCAGCAAGCCATATCAGGAATACTCGCACACATCATATCAGGATGTCTGGGAGTCACATTAGCCTTTTATGGGTTTTCTTATTGGGGTATCGCCACTCAAAGCCTTACTTACCTGATAGTTGTAACTCTCTGCTCCTGGCATTTTTCATCATGGCGTCCAACATTGCATATCGATTTCAGCCCGCTGAAACCTCTTTTTTCATTCAGCAGCAAAATTTTGATAACTAACATTGCCAATCAGATAAACAACAACATCCTATCGGTTGTACTAGGTAAATTCTTTACTTCGCAATCAGTCGGAAACTATAATCAGGCCAATAAATGGAATGCAACAGGGCATCAGTTTATCACAGGCATGCTAAACAGTGTAGCACAACCTATATTAGTAAAGGTACGCGACGACCAGGAACGAGAATTACGGGTTTTCCGGAAAATACTCCGATTCGTAGCTTTCATAGCTTTCCCTGCCATGTTTGGCTTATCAACGGTTACACGTGAACTTATTCTTATCACGGTAGGAGAAAAATGGACAGGCAGTATTTCTCTGATGCAACTATTATGCATAGGAGGAGCTTTCATCCCTATCAGCACACTGTTTTCAAATCTTATCATCAGTCAAGGGAAATCAAACATCTATATGTGGAACATCATATCACAAGTAGTTCTACAGCTGATAACAGTACTCTGCATCATCATGATGAAAGGCAGTATACAAACAATGGTGATAGTTTATGTATGTATCAATATCATATGGCTGTTTGTCTGGCGCACCTATGCCCATCGATTCATCGGTCTTAAGTTTCGTATGCTCATGTCCGACTTGCTTCCTTTCATGTTACCAGCTATTATTGCCTGCTGTATTGGAGGAATAGCAGCTTCATTGATTGGAGGACATATCATTGTGACTTTTATCATTAAGATATTAGTAGCTGCAATCTGTTACATGGGAATTATGAAACTAAGCAATGCAGAAATCATGCATGAATGTATTAATTACTTGCTAAAGAAAAAAGTATCATGAAAGGTAAACTGTATATCGTCAGTGCTCCGCGATTTATCTTCGACGGACTCACTCCCGACAGGCAAGAGAGAATCGTATATCTTCCCGACTTTTTAAGTTTCCCGAAAACTCGCTTCAAGCAACTGACAAGAGCATTACTTGTCGGACGTATACACTTGCCTAAGAAAATACTATATACCTGGTTTCAGAAAGAATATCTGGACCAGATGCTTCAGGCCAAAGCAGGTGATGCCATTCTGATATATGAGGGATGTAATGTAAATGTATTGAAGGCAATCCGTTCTTTAATACCATCCGGAGTAATATGCCATATTTATTATTGCAATCCGATTCATACTACGTTCAAAAATCCATCAGAAGATTTAAAGAAAATACAACGGCTGGGATATGAACTCAGTACATTCGATCCGAAAGATGCAGAACGGTACAATATAAAATTCGCTAACCAGTATTTCAGATATCCGTTAGAAGATATACCAGAAGAACTAACTTCCGACTGCTTTTTCTGTGGCTTAGCTAAAAATCGCATCCATGAATTACAGGCATTAAAAGAACTGCTGGAAACAAACGCATTAACATGCAACTTTATTATACCCGAAACTGCTAAAGAAGGAATTTCATATGCAGAATATCTGAAACAACTGTCGCTGTCACGCTGCGTGATAGATATTAACCAATCCAATCAAACAGGTCTGACCCGACGGCCGTTAGAAGCTTTGTTTTATAATAAGAAGCTGATAACAAACAATGCAGATATCCGGCGATACAACTTCTATAATCCAAAAAATATATTTATTTTTGGGATAGACTCATCCGAATCTCTCAAAGAGTTCGTAAAAAGTCCTGTTGACAAAATACCCGAACAGATACGACAGCAATACGATATTAATACATGGATTGACCAATATTTACCTTGAAAACCATGCATACACCAGTTAACTATATAACAACCTGGTTCTACAAAGAATCGAAAGAAGAAGCCAGTTTCTACCCCCAACTGGGACAGAAAGGAAGTTCCTCACTTGTACACTCCATTTACATGCAGATACAAGTACCTTTCTTCGTAACGTTCAAGCATTATAATCCAGATGCCCAATTTATCTTCTTCACCAATTTAAATCAGAAAGAGTTGCCCGACTATCTCATCCGGCTTTTCCATAAACTGAATGTAGAGGTCGTAACATTACCCTATACATGCAAACCACCTAAAGACTGGTATCCGGCATGGCAGAACCAGTTTTACTTGTACGATATTCTAGAGTACATGGACGGCCGGATGCAAGAAAATGATACTTTACTCATCAGTGATGCTGATTGCTTGTGCCGTACACCTTTGAATACGCTCTTCGACGCTGTCCGTAAAGATGGAAGTGCACTTTATGAGTTCATTACCGACAGAGTATACTCCATCAACGGTATTACACTTCCCCAGATGGAAGAGGTATACCAGTCGTGTTACGGCAAGGAGGCAACAAGCTCTATCACGTATTATGGAGGGGAGTTCGTTGCCTTACGTAAAGATATAATCAGCAAAATAAATATCGCTTATCCTCAACTGTGGGCATTCAATCTGGAATACGGAAAACAACATCCGTTCAAGCTGAATGAAGAAGCCCATATATTGAGTTTACTTGCCGAACATTTGAGCATACGAAACACAACGGCAAACCGATATGTGAAACGTATGTGGACTACTCCTCATTTCAACAACGTGCAACCCGGTGATGAAAACTATCCGGTATGGCATTTGCCATATGAGAAAAAGCGGGGATTATACTACCTGTACAGATTGATAGGAGAAAAGAGTGAAATTACAGATGAAGCCGATTTCTGGGAAAAAGCAGGAAAATATACGGGCATTCCTCATATCAGTCTGAAGAAAAAAGTAAAAGACCGTCTTACCACATTATGGATGAAATTCAAATAATTTATCACGATAAACGACCAGCATGATGAAAATCCTGACAATCATTGTTTCATATAATTTCGAAAAATGGATAGAGCGATGTTTAGGCAGCTTGAAAGCATCATCACATCCTACCGATATTATCGTGATAGACAACTGTTCGAATGACCGGACGGTAGAGATTATTAAAACCCAATATACTCATGTAAGACTGATAGAAAACCATGCCAATTTAGGATTCGGCAAGGCTAATAATATCGGTATGCAGCTTGCATTAAGGGAAGGATATGATGCAGTTTTTCTGCTGAACCAAGACGCATGGATAGGAAATGATACGCTTGCGACACTGGCAGAACAGTCTGTAAAGCATCCTGAGTTTGGCATTCTTTCTCCCGTACATTTAAACGGAAGCGGAGAAGAACTCGACAAAGGATTTGCTTCATACGCTCAGCTCGCAAGCATCAATAACCTTCCCCACGGACATGAGCCCATATCATGCCTGTTCATCAATGCTGCTTTTTGGTTTATTCCAGTCAGCACTTTACAGCGGACTGGAGGATTTTCTCCTCTCTTCTACCACTACGGAGAAGATAAAGATTATGTAAACCGCCTGCACTTCCATCAATATAAGATAGGCTATATTCCGACCGTATATGGTTGTCACGACAGAGAATTCCGTAAAGTTTCTTTCGAAGGCTTCTTGCGTGCGGAGCGTGTCTATCTGCTTTCAGAATATGCCAATATCAATTATCACTTCACACAAGCATTTGCTTACGGTATTTTGGCAGGAATCAAGAAACTTACAATAGCCCTTTTAAAAGGAAATATCAAATATGCCAAAGGATATGCTTCTACCGTTTTCAGTTTACTCAAACAGAGTAAAGCTGTAATTCAAGTTCGTAAGCAAACCAAACAAATTCACGCCAGTTATCTTTAAACCATGACATACGCACCTATTCTGTTATTCGTCTACAACCGTCCGGAGCATACCCGACAGGTTGTTTCTTCTCTGCTACGCAACAAAGAAGCAGCAGGCAGCCCTTTATTTATCTATGCCGACCAAAGCAAAAACCCTGAAAGTGATGCTGCTGTACAAGAGGTACGCCGATATATTCATAGTATCAGCGGATTTAAAACAATAACCATTATCGAACGTGAAACGAACTGGGGACTCGCACGCAACATCATCGATGGGGTAACAACACAAGTCAATCACTTCGGAAGGGTTATTGTACTGGAAGATGACTTAATAGTAGCTCCCTATTTTCTGAAATTTATGAATGATGCACTGGAGGTTTATAAGGACGAACAGCGGGTGGGACATATTCAGGCATGTGACTTTACAAAAGATACATCGCTGCCTGATACTTTCCTTATCAAGTGGACAGGCAGCTGGGGATGGGCAACATGGAGCCGGGCATGGAAGCATTTCAACCCTGACGGCAAAGAACTGCTTGCACAACTGGAAGCACGTAACCTGACACGGTACTTCGACTTTAATGGCAATTACCCTTTCACCCGAATGCTACGCCGGCAAATAGAAGGGAAAAATAACTCATGGGCTATCCGCTGGAACGCCAGCCTTTTTCTTGCTGATATCTTATCGTTGAATGTAGGGAAATCACTGATACAAAATACCGGATTCGACGGAAGTGGAACAAACTGTGGTGGAGGTGGTCTGTACGACTCCACTCTATGGCAACAACCTCTTCCTGTAACACTTATTTCCCCGACAGAAGAAAACCAGACAGCACGAAAGGTATTCGAAAGATACTATCACCGGACAAATTGTTTCTGGGCAAAAGCAATTCGACGTATCAAACGCACGTTAAAGGGAGATTTTGGCGCCTGATTCGGAAGAAAAAAAATAAAATGAATTACCTTTGCACAAAATTCAGGAAGCAATGAGAGTATTAATCATCAATACTTCCGAGCGAATCGGAGGGGCAGCGATAGCGGCAAATCGTTTAATGGAGGCACTCAAAGGCAAAGGTATAAAAGCCAAAATGCTGGTGCGCGACAAACAGACAGATCAGGTTACAGTCGTACCACTGAAAAAATCATGGAGACATATCTGGCAGTTTGTTTGGGAACGTGTAATTATCTGGAAAGCAAACCATTTCAAAAAGCACAATCTTTTTGCTGTTGATATTGCCAACATGGGAACAGATATCACTTCATTGCCGGAATTTCAGCAAGCCGATGTCATACATTTACATTGGATCAACCAAGGAATGCTTTCGCTGAAAGATATACAGAAAATCATTGATTCCGGAAAACCGGTCGTATGGACCATGCACGATATGTGGCCTATCACGGGCATCTGTCACCACGCACAAGACTGTACAAAGTATCAGACTCAGTGTCATACTTGTCCGTTGCTCTATAAAGGCTCCAAGCACGACCTCTCATATCAGGTTTTCCTGAAAAAACAGAAACTATACAAAAAAGCCAATATAACGTTCGTTGCTTGCAGCCAATGGCTCGAAGGACTTGCCAGACATAGTGTATTGGCTTTGGGGCATTCGGTTACCAATATACCTAACCCCATCAATACCAACCTTTTCCGTCCGTTAAACAAAACACAGGTACGTAAGAACCTGAATTTACCGACTGACAAGAAACTGCTTTTGTTCAGCTCGATGAAAATAACCGACCCGAAGAAAGGTATAGATTATCTGGTAGAAGCATGCAAGCTGATCCAGCAACAGCATCCTGATTTCTGCAGTTCACTGGGAGTGGTAGTCGTCGGAAAAGAGTCACAACAATATGCCGATCTTTTTCCCTTCCCCATCTATTGCCTGAGTTATGTAGGAAACGAAAAAGAACTGGTAAACATTTACAATGCTGTCGATTTGTTCGTAACACCTTCGCTACAGGAAAATCTGCCTAACACGATTGTAGAAGCAATGTCGTGCGGCATTCCATGTGTAGGATTTAACATTGGCGGCATTCCGCAAATGATTGACCACCTACACAACGGCTATGTAGCCCAATACAAATCATCAGAAGACCTCGCCAATGGTATATGCTGGTCGCTGAATGAAGGAGATTATGCAAGCCTCAGCGAAGAGGCACGGCGAAAGGCTGTAGATACATATTCAGAACAGATTGTCGCCATGAAATATATCAAGATTTACAACCATATTACAGGGGAAAATGCATAATATCACACATCTGCATCCGAAGTTTTCCATTATTACTGTAACCTATAATGCCGAAAACGTTCTGGAGGATACTATTCAAAGTGTCATAACCCAGACTTATAAAAATGTAGAATATATCATCGTAGACGGCAAATCGACCGACAAGACAATGGAAATAGTCGGCCGGTACAAGGAGCATATCCATACAGTTGTAAGCGAACGCGATAAAGGATTATATGATGCCATGAACAAAGGCATAGCCTTAGCCACGGGAGATTATGTATGTTTTCTGAATGCCGGCGACGAACTGCATGAAGATGATACCTTACAGTTGATGGTACATTCACTGGCAGGACTTAACGAACTGCCGGACGTAATATACGGAGAAACAGCCATCGTGGATGAAGAAGGACATTTCTTACGGATGCGGAGACTTTCTGCTCCTGAACAACTTACATGGAAAAGTTTCCGTGAAGGTATGCTGGTCTGTCATCAAGCTTTCTTTGCCCGTCGTGACCGCGCAGTCAAATACGATTTGCACTATCGTTTCTCTGCCGACTTCGACTGGTGCATCCGTATCATGAAACAAAGTAAGATACTTCATAATACTCACCTTACTTTAATAGACTACCTGAACGAAGGGATGACTACACGCAACCACAAGGCATCGCTGAAAGAACGCTTTCGCATTATGTGCAAACACTACGGATATGTATCAACTGTCATGAGACATCTATGGTTTGCATTGCGACTGATACTTCACAAATAATAACGATGTTTCTTTTGATGGTCCAGTAAAAAACACTACATTGCGATACAGAAACTATAAACTTATCGCAATAATGAAACAACTTGTCCTAATTTTGTTCTTTTTATGTACTATATGTACAGAACTATCCGCGCAGAAAAATATCACTAGCCTTAGTCCGACTATCAACATCAAAGGAGTAGTGAAAGAAGATATCAGAGAGATAAAAGCCGGCACTCCTTTTACTCTCCAGCGCTTTGTAAAACTGACACAATACCAACCAAGCGATCCCAATTACCGGCAAGCAGTATTAATTGTCAACGGACAACAACAAGGTGTCGGCCTCAACGATATGTATAAGCTGGAGTTTACTCCTACCGATCCGAACACGTTCTGGCTGGCCGCACAGATCAACTCCAGACTGGTACAGTATTACGAAACCAAAGGACTTCAGGAAACCATGAGAAAAGAAATGGAAAATGAAGCCAACACCTATCTCGACGAGCTGGAAAAAGCAGGAATGATTTATGAGGACGCTGCCATGGAAGACTACGTACACTGTATCATGTTGAGTATGATTCCCAAAGAATTCATAGCCGAACGATATGGAATGCCTTATATACGTATACTGAAATCTCCCAATCCAGATATCTTGATGCTAAGCAATAATTGTATGCTGGTTTCAAGCGGATTGCTTACACTGCTCGATACGGAAGATGAATTATTTGGCATGCTTGCCAGAGAAACAGCACATTATGTTCTCGACCATGCTGTAATAACCGTCAACAAAAATATCAACCGCGCCAATCGGGCTGCCTTCTGGGGTGGTGTAGCCGATGTTGCAGGACTGGCCATCGAAGCTGCGCTTTACAACAAATATGAAAACTATGTACCAGGAGCTATCTTTACAACCAATGCCATTGTACAGACACTGGTCAATTATGATATATACAACCGCATGGGACTGGATTATTCCAAACAACAGGAAAAGGAAGCCGACGACGTTGCTGTCCAGTTTATGCAATTCATGAAAAAAGATCCTTCCGCACTGATTTCAGCACAGAACAAAATCCTGCAATATTATCTGGAAATAAAAGATAAAAGCGTATTGGAAAAATACGGTATATATAGCAGTCTGGAAGAAAGACTTACCAGATTGCAGAAAAAATACCCACTAAAGGAAACGGGAAAAGATCCTATCTACCTGAAACGTACAAGCGGATTGATCAGCTTCTCTGCAGCCATGATGGAATACAATCGGGATTATATACAAGCCATGAAGTTAGCCCAGAAAAATATAAATAACAAGATGGCTTCATCCGATGACTATGTAGTCATGGCAAAGTGTATCATGAAACAAGATAACAGTGCAGAAAGCAACCTGAAAAGTTGGGAGATGCTGAAGAAAGCCGAATCACTGAGTGAGTTTTCTAATGTGAATATCTCAAAACAGAAGATTCTCTTATTGTTGCGTGACAATAAACAAAAAGATGCCGTTGCCGAAGTCAATCAATACATCCAAATGTTGAATGATATCAAACAGACTCCTCATAGCGAAACCGATGAACTATGGCTGGCAAAAGAATACCATTGGGCTACCACGTTGATGAAACAGTTATATATTCTATAATTCTCTCAAAATAAAAGAATTACTACACGAGAAAATTCATCAGCATAATAACAAGAAAATATCAGCATGTTTGGAGGAAAACATGCTGATATTTTTTTATTTTTCGTACAAATATTTTTCAGAAGAAAAGGAAGAGTTTTCAGAGAGCTCTTCGAGAGAAAATAATATGCCCTTTACTTCTTTATACAAACTCAATAGTATAAAAAGTAAAGGACATATCTTATGTTAGTCTGACAAACATTTATATCAGACAAGCGGTGTCATACTTATTCTTTTCTTCGTTTACGAAGCTGCAAGACGACAGCAATAACTGCTACAACAGCCAATATTCCCAAAGCAACAAACGCAACAGTTTCGGTAACATGCAATGATTTCGGATCGAAAACAAAACGTACTGTATGTTTACCTGCCGGAACATTCATTGCACGAAGAATATAGTCGGCACGTCCATGAACCGTTTCCTTATCGTCTATGTAAGATTCCCAACCCGGATAATAGATTTCAGAAAATACTACTACTCCACCCTTCTGAGAGTTAACTTCATAAACCAGTTCATTCGGTTCATAACTTTTCAGAACAACTGTACTCAAGCTGTCTTTTCCTGCTCCCGAATCTTTTACAGCTTCGGCAAAACGCTTGTCTACTACAGCCACTTTGGCAGGATCAACCTGATGAATAGCCTCTATTTCTTCGTTGGCATTGTTCACATACTGAACCTTATCTACAAACCAAGCGTTACCCAAGGCATACGGATTGAATATAGGAGCTGTAGAACCACCCTGAAGCGGGAAAATAAAGTAACGGGTATTCAGCATGTTCAACACAGGGAAATGAACGGGATCTACCTTTGTCATATCTCCACCTGCTGCCGGAAGTTCTTTAAACAAGGCAGTCATTTCACCCTGGATATGCTCTTCTATCATTTCCTGATAACGGCGCAACTTGGCTGCGTGATAACCTCCGATACTCTTATGCCAGTACGAAGTCTGGTTTTCATTAAATGTATTGCTAGCCAGATTCAGCACACGATAATCGAGTGTCTTGTCTTCCAGAATCTTCTTATCCGTTTCCGAAGGTTGCAGGAAAGGCTGCATCTCTGTTCCTTTAGCCACAAACTGTTCGTCGTACAAATAACGCTTATTCACGCTCCACATATCTATCAGACACAATATAGTCAGCGTAGCGACAAGCAACCCGGCTTTCAGTTTTCCGGCACAATAAGCCCAAAGTAATGCCACACCAATCAATATGATAACAAAACTTCTCCAAGCATCCGACGTAAAGATAGCTACACGCATATCTTCCAGGTTCATCAGAATCGGAGCAAGCTGTTCTGCTGGAATAGCGTTTTGCAAAGCGCTCATTTCCATGCTCGAAACATACGACGGGAAGAAGACACGCGGAGCAACAGCAAACAACAAGGCTAGTCCGCCTGTCAGTCCCAGACTGATATAAAAAGCTTTTGCTTTTTCTTTTAATACAGAAGGATGTTCAATCACTTCCTTCAATGCCATGACAGCCAACAACGGAATGGTAAATTCTGCTATTACAAGAATAGATGATACAGCACGGAACTTATTGTACATCGGGATATAATCGATAAAGAAATCGGTCAGTCCCATGAAATTCTTTCCCCACGACAGTAAAATAGAGAACAGTGTACCACCCAGCAAAGCCCATTTCATCGGACCTTTTACTATAAAACAGCCCAAAATAAACAGGAACATTACGAAAGCTCCCACATATACCGGTCCCGAAGTTCCAGGCTGTTCACCCCAGTACTGCCCTATCTGACTGTACAGTCCCATGTATGTCGGATCTGCTTTCTTCATAGCCGTTTCATTCTGTGAAAGAGGAACAGATGCCCCACCCTTTACATTAGGAACAAGCAATGAAAAAGTTTCTCCTATACCATAGCTCCACTGAGTAATATAATCACGCTCCAGTCCACTTCCGGTCTGATTGGCAGAGTGTTCTTTTACCAGTTCACTCTTTCCGCGCATACTTTCCTTACTGTACTGATATGTATGATATATATTCGACAGATTCACACATATTCCCAATATTCCGGCAACAACCAATACTCCAGTCGATTTCAAGAATTGCGGAAAACGTTTCTCCTTCCATGCCGAAACACCATAGGCTATTGCAATGAACAGCATGACAAAAAGGAAATAGTAAGTCATCTGCACATGGTTTGACACGATTTGTAAAGCAACAAACAATGCAGTCAGCAAACCACCCCACAAATATTTTCCTCTATATATCAAAACCATACCTGCGATAGTAGGCGGTATATAAGCAAGCGTTACAAACTTCCAGATATGTCCGGCAGCAATAATAATAAAGAAATAAGAAGAAAAAGCCCAGATAATAGCTCCCAGAGCAGATAGCCAGACTTTAAAATTGAATGCACGAAGCAGGATGTAAAAACCCAGCAGCATGATAAAAATATATCCGGCATAGGTAGGAAGAAACAGCCGGTAGATTTCCTGAACAAAGTTCAATGTACGACTCGACTCATATCCCGGAGCCAGCTGATAAGTCGGCATACCGCTAAACAATGAGTTTGTCCATCGGGTAGCCTTACCATGCTTTTCATAGTATTCCTGATGTTCTCTTCCCGCTCCGATACCTGCTACAGCATCATGTTGTGCCAGGATACGTCCCTCGGTAATAGCCGGAAAGAAATAGGCGACTGATATAATTGCAAAGAGTACAATCGCCACAATATCAGGGACAAGTTTCTTTAATTGATTCATACAGAAATAGTTTATTAATTAATGTTTTCAGGCAGCAAAGATAACACAATAGTCCATGAAAAATAGTAACTTTGCCATCGAAAATCATAAAAATAATATGAAAATAGGAATCATAACCGCCATGTCTTCAGAGCAGAAGCAACTGGCAAACCAACTGAGAGACAAGACAGAATGTACCAAAGGTCCCTTTAACTACATTGAAGGAACAATCAAGAACAATACAATCATACTGATGCAATGCGGCATCGGTAAAGTAAATGCTGCCGCCGGAGCTGTAGAGCTTATCCGCAATTTTGAACCTGACTGCATTATCAGTACAGGAGTAGCCGGAGGCATTGATTCTTGCCTTAAAGTCATGGATGTAGTAGCAAGCCGACAGATTGTGTATCACGATGTATGGTGTGGCGAAGGAAATGCTTACGGACAAATTCAAGGACTTCCGACTTTTTTCGACGGTAATGAAACACTTTACGACTGTGCTCTGTCGCTTGATACAGAAACAGCCATCCACGGTGGACTAATCTGTAGCGGTGATAAGTTCATTACAGATCGCAGTGAACTGGAAACAATCAAGGGAAACTTCCCCGAAGGTCTTGCAGTAGACATGGAATCCGCTGCGATTGCCCAAGTTTGCTACCTGTACAAAGTACCTTTCATCAGCTTCCGCATTATCAGTGACACTCCGGGAGCAGACAAACATTTCGAACAGTACCAGAATTTCTGGGGCGAAATGGCCGACCGTTCATTCCATGTTACTGAAACATTCTTAAAGGCTTTGCCAAACAAATTATAATAAAAGACAAGAAGATTATGAAGAAAATACCAAGTTTTACTGTCGATCATATCCGTCTGTTACGCGGTATTTATGTATCACGCAAAGATACGGTAGGAAACGAAATCGTAACAACATTCGATATCCGTATGAAGGAACCGAACCGTGAGCCTTGCCTCAGTCCATCGGCCATTCACACCATGGAACATCTAGCTGCAACTTTCCTGCGCAATCATCCTGTATGGGCCGACAAAATTATCTACTGGGGTCCGATGGGTTGCCTTACCGGCAACTATCTGGTTGTAAAAGGTGATCTCGAATCGAAAGATATCCTTCCATTGATGCAGGAAACCTTCCGCTTCATTGCCGGTTATGAAGGTGATGTACCCGGAGCCAGTGCTAAAGACTGTGGCAACTATCTGATGATGAATCTTCCGATGGCCCGCTGGGAAGCTGCAAAATATCTTCACGAAGTATTAGAGAATATTACCGAAGCACAACTTCAGTATCCGGAATAAAATAGATAATAAAAAAAGAAACTCCCTTATATTTGATTGTATATTATCATTAATAATCAAATATAAGGGAGTTTTTAGTTACCTAATTTAAGAAGAAACTCAAATTAGGTAACTAGAAGGTTTAATTAGCCCACCAGCGCGGATCTCCAGCAACACCTTCACCGTCAAATTTCAGTTCTGGTTTAAAACGGAAATCACCATTGGTAGGATCGATAAACAGATCATCGCTTGTGTATTCCAAACTAATGGCATCATTAAATTCTCTACTATCAATTACCATATCAGATGTCACATAACAACCAGCATAACTTAGCCAACCGGAATAATCACTATTACCTGAATTAACTTTACTTCCTCCATTAGGACCAGAGAAAATACAATTAGTGATAGTAATCATCTTAGGTTGCTTATCTAAACGGAACATCTTAGGAATACCTGTTTCATTATTATAGAAGGTACAGTTAGAGAACTCAAATTCAGATAAAGCTACACGCAGGTCAATAATCTGATCGCCGATTTCCCATAATGTACAGTCTGTTATAGAAATGGAATTTAACGTTCCAGCTTTCCCTATATTCAATAAACCATATCCACTTAAGCCAATATTCTTTAATATACAATTATCAATATTTATACTTTCAGCCATTGCGTCATTAGAATTCATTCGAATAATGCTACGAGGAACTTCACGAACTGTACATCCAGTAAAACTGATATTCGTAAAGCAATTACCATTACCTATTTCGATAAGGAATTGTGATCCTCCATTACTTAATACATCCATATACTGAACATAGAAGTTACCCATTGGAGCAGAGAAAGTAAACTTACTCATTTCCAAAACAGGATTTATTCCATTCACAATATTACCTGATAAATAAATATTCTTGATTCCTTCAGGAATAATTATTTCATCAGCCTTGTAAACCAACCCTCCCTCAAAAGCAAGAGTCACATCTACAGGTGCTTCAACTGTACCAGCAACGTTAGCTAAAACTATATTAATATCATCTTGAGGAGTGACATTAATCAAGGTTGAAGTAGATGAGCCTAAAGTTCGGAAAGTATACGTGCCTCGTAAGATTCCATCATTTAATATTTGAGCAATATAATTAGTTCCAATTTGCAAATCAGAGATAACTAATTGCCCATTCTGTAATTCGGTATCTGTCAATTGATGATCTTCAATCCAAAGAGTATCCGTATCAAGCTCAGGTTCATCATTTTGTATTAATTGGCCATACTTAATATTTGTTGCTTCCTTTTCAATATCCCACTGCAATGTAGCACTAGTAATTCCTGGAACAACCTTAGTAAAGATTTGCTCAGCAGGTGTATCAAAGCAAAGAGCTGTCCATCCAGACTCTTTACCAGTAAGATCATCCACACCTTTCACTCTAATTGAATAACGGCTAGTACCATGAAGATCTTCAAATAATAAACGATATTCGGTAGCTGTTACTGTACTTTCCTCTTTATAAGCGGTCAGTGTATCAACTAATGCAGTTTCAGTACGTACAATATTATTAAAAAGAAGGCTGTCTCCCTCACTAAATTCAAATACATATTTGGTAGCATCTATAACCCCTGTAAAACTAACAATTACAGATGTAGGCCTTTCCTCCACTATATCAAAATGAATAGGACGATACATATTATCATAATTCGGGTCATATCCCCAGTTATTAGGGTCTTCACAAGAAACAATCAAAAGATTGAGCAGGCCCAATAAAATTAATAACCTATTTAGTTTCATAATTCTCAATTTTAATAAAACAAGTATCAATATCCATACGAATTGGACAAATATCCATTCGATTTATAAACATCTTCATAATAAATAGGATAAAGATGGCGATAATTACATTTGCCATTTCCCATCTGGCTTATATTCTTTAAAATATAATCTTGAATCTGTGCTCCCCATTGTAGTTCTTGTAATAATCCTGTATAATCATAGGATGCACGTAATCCAGATGCACAAGCACACACTTTAGCTGAGTTCTGAATTAAAGTTTTTGCTGCACTCTCATCTTTGCGTTCCCAATAGTTTCCGGGGAACCAGCGTATTTCTCGATAAATCTTAGGATTCGGATTGGCATTTCGATTCATATAGAAATTAACAGAAGACCAGTCAATAAACTCACCATTTAAATTGCTTCCTTCATAAGTATAATATAATACTTGCGGAAAATCACTTGGGTTATAAGTTTTATCAAAAATCTGCACGGTCTTTGTACCATCCATCATATATAGCATAGCCTTCTTCATATCTTCGATTTTACTATCCAATAATCCCCAACGTACTAAATCTAATTTACGGATACCTTCACCTCCAAATTCCCAAGCACGTTCATTAACTATGGCTTCAAAGAAATCTGAATCATATGATGAAACTTGTGGAGAATCAGCTCCAAATGCACGTTGACGTACAGCTTCCAAAGCCTGACGAGGACTGATTCCGGCTACTGAATTTATCATATCGGCACTACCATTCAATGCATAACCAGCTTCCGCAAACATTAACAGCACATCAGAATAGCGCATAATAATCCAATTTATACCGGTCGGAGTTCGACTAGTTGCAGTAGCTGCAATACTGCGGTAAGTGTCAGAAGTCCACCAAAAACTCCATTTACCTAAACGAACATTCATTATATCATTATTCATTATTTCACGGTTGCCACCATCCACATCCGAATCTTTTTTATAAGTAGGCCAATAACATGCATAGTCACGACGCTTATCAGCTCTATCGAATGAATAGAAATAATAAGCATTCGTACTTACATAAGTACCACCGAATCCACGTTGTCCATAACCTATATTTCCATCCATGGCACGTCCCATCAATGTTCCTATATCCCCACTATATCCAACACCATTAGCAACTTCAAATAAGTTCTCGTTATATGCATTATAACCTAACCCACAAACTGTTTTCCATATATCTCCATAATCGGGGTCCAGTGCATGAGGATTCTCTGGATCTGCAATTAACTCTGCACATTGCTGCTCAGCAATTTCATAATAATCACGCCAATTTTTAGGACGTCCTACATAAAAACCGTTTGTTTCTTCCATCCCAGGATTACCTTCAATATTAGGATAATGTTCTACATTCGTATCATCAAAAGCATTTCCATCACGTACAGACCAACCACCTGCAAACAAAGCAATACGTGCCAATAAACCTTTTGCAAAACCTTTAGTTACACGTTCACTATTATAATCTGAAGTTCCCATCCAAGGCAAATAGTTTATCGCTTCTTTCATATCTTTTATTATACAAGAATAGATACTGTCACGATCAGTCTTTCCCATATACACATTCGAAAGATCAGAATTAGACATACCTTCTTTATAAGGAACATCTCCATAGCGACGTACCAATTCAAAATAAGCTAATGAACGCAGCACCAAGGCCTCACCTAAATATCCCTGTAAAGTCTTAGATTCAGATAACTTAGTAGATTTACGTAAACCATCAACTGTAGTACTTGCTAATTCTGCCATTTTAAAAATACCTTCCCATTTTGTATTTTCCAAATACCAATTACACCAATAATTAGCAATACCATTATCTGCCCCTGCAGTAGAAGGATCATTTTGATAGCCACTAGCCAATTCTATATCAGAGACACCTTGCCAATTGACTGACATTTTTTGTCCGTACACATAAGTATCACACAGTTGAGAATAAATACCCATTATAGCTGACCGTGTCATACCCTCATTCTCATAAATAACCTCTCCTGTCTGTTCCGACAAAGATTCTGTATCTAGGAAATCACTACATGAAGCCATACACAAGCATCCAAATAGTAATATTATTGATTTATATTTTTTCATTATTCTATTTTATTTAAAATGTTACATTTACTCCTACTATATAAGAACGTGATTTGGGATAAGCTGAATAATCAAATCCCATAACCATCTTATTAGAACTTGTATTCACTTCCGGATCTTGTCCACTATATCCTGTAATACACAACAAATTACTACCTGTAGCATACAATCGTAAATTACGTACTCCAAACTTTCGAGTTAAATTTTGAGGAAGCGTATAACCAAGTGTTAATGTTCCTAGACGTAAGAAAGAACCATCTTCTATTGCCCAATCTGTCATAACAGAATTATTCATCAAAGGATGCCAGATTGTAGCATTTGCATTAAGTTCTTGTAAACGAACAGGATCTGCATGTGCACCATAATAGATATTATATCCAGTTTCCGGATCAATTGTAGTAAAACGATTTGCCAGACTCATTTCCGAACTCATATTTTGATAACGCTTTGAACCAACAAACGAGGTGTAATCTATTTTATTAGCATTGAACACATCATTTCCATAAGACCAGTTAAATAAAGCAGTGAGGTCAAATCCCTTCCATCCTGCTGAAATACCAAAACCTCCAGTATGTTTAGGTAATGCATGACCTATTACTTGACGATCGTTATCTGCATCAAGATGCCCATCTCCATTTAAGTCTTTTAATTTCAAATGACCTGGACCAAAATACTGACCACTATTAGTTAACAGCTCTTCTGTCACATCGGGCACTCCTTCTTTTAAAACCCAACGCTGAGTTGTTTCGTCAAAATTAAAATCATCAAAAGTATACATACCGTCACAAACATAGCCATACATCAAACCAACTTCCTGCCCAACAAATACACGATAATTATCACTACCAACTTCTACTTTATCACCATTAATAATCATTTCAGTATCCTCTGAGCCATAAAGCGCATCTACTCTATTTTTATTGAAAGCTATATTAAAATTAAAATCTAAAAAGAAATCTTTCTTATTTATTAAATTGGCATTCAATGAAAGTTCGACACCACGGTTTGTAGTCTGTCCTAAATTCTGATATTGAGTTCGATAACCAGAAACAGAAGGCAGCTGTATCTCCATGATCAAATCCTTTGTTACATCATTATAAAAATCGAAAGTAACATTTAATCTATTCCAAAAAGTCATATCCAATCCAAGATTGGTAGAATACTTTGACTCCCAGGTTAAATTTTCGTTACGCAAACGAGTTGATGGCTGCAAGCTGCTTTGTCCTATTTCATTCTGATAATAAAGATTCTTTGTATTAGTTACAGGGCTATAAGTCTGACGCCAATAAGATCCTACACGAGCATTACCAGACTTACCATAACTAGCACGCAATTTTAAGTTATTAAACCAGTTCCGAACAGAATCCATAAACTTCTCGTCACTAATTCGCCATGCTAACGAACCAGCAGGAAAAATTCCCCATTTATTACCTGGAGCAAAAACATTTGTACCATCCGAACGTAATGTAAAAGTCAAATAATAGCGGTCATTAAAAATGTAATTTAAACGTCCAAAATAAGACATGCTACGACTAGGTTCCTCAATAGTAGTATAAGTCGGTTCAGAAGTACCGTTATTCCACATTGCTAGAATATTATCTACTGTATAATCTGCAGGATAATAATCTGCATTTATTTCCATTTCATCACGTTGAGAATGTTTAGCTTCCCAACCTGCCATAATATCAAATCTATGTTTCTTCTGAATATCAAATTTATAATTCAATACAGTACGTAATGTCCAGTTATTTCCATTCCAATACTGACGTCGAGCAACAGGCTGTCCTGCCTTACTATTAGCTTCACCTGTATTTGCTAACCAAATATTATCCGTACGATCATAAGAATAACCATATGTACCTTCTGCACGCCACTCCAAACCTTTAATAATATTCCAAATTAAAGCTACATTATAGTTATTGTTAAACTTAGTCTGTTTTTTATACTCATTTGTAATATTAAACATCGGATCATTCAAGTTACTAATATTTTCTATCAGTATTTCATCATCACCAGCCAAATCCTCATCCGAGAGGTCTGTCAATGTTCCGATATTAGGATATTTAATCGCATCACGAAGTTTTGAGCCGCTAGATACACTTGGGCCATCAACCACTCTATTGGTCATTTTTGCATTAAAGTCTAAGCGTAATTTATCTCCAAACTTTTTAGTCAACTTTAAATTCAAATTATCACGTTTAAAATTAGAAACAGACATTATATAGTTTTCATCATCATGCGTATAGCTTAGACTATAGATCAAATCTTTACTACCTCCACTGATATTCAAATTGTAATTCTGCTTAATACCTGTATTTCCGAATAACATATCCTGCCAATTCGTTCCAACACGAGCCTTATAATTATTAATATCCTCCCAACGACCAAATTTGTCAAAGAAACCTGCATTATCAGAAGAATCCAATTCACGCTGTAAATACACATATTCATAAGGAGAAAGCACTTCCGTCTGATTATACATCCGGCTAAAGCCAACCGAAGCGTTAAACGAAACTTCTGTACGTCCAGTACGTCCACTCTTAGTTGTTACCAAAATAACTCCATTAGCACCTTTCGCACCATAAATTGCCGTAGAGGAAGCATCCTTTAATACATCAATACTTTCAATATCTGTAGGTGGTATATCATCAATACCACTAACTTCAAATCCATCTACTATAAAGAGCGGCTCATTACTTTGAGTAATAGAACCACCACCACGTACACGAATACTGACAGAAGCATCAGGAGAACCTTCGGAGGTAATTACGCTAACACCAGCCAAACGACCTGTAAGTGCACTTGAAGCAGAAGTCACAGGAATATTCTTCAATGTATTTTCACCTACAGAAGATATAGCTCCCGTCAAATCACGTTTACGAGCATTACCATAACCAACGGAAACAACCACTACCTCATCAAGCAACTGAGATTCATCCTCCATCTTAACCTTCAAAAGTTTACCAGGCTGAGATACAACTTCTTGAGGTTTCATTCCAATATAGGTAATAACAAGTACCTTTTTCTTCTCAGAAACCGTAATAGAAAACTTTCCATCCAGATCCGTAACTACACCATTTGTTTTATTGCCCTTTTCAATGACAGTAGCACCAATAATAGGTTCACCGTTTGAGTCTGTTACGATTCCTTCCACAGTAATACGCTGGGCTAGAGCCTCTATCGGTATCATAAAACATAACACCCACAAAAAAAATAGCCAGCTTCTTTTCACTTCCTTTTTCATGATAGTATTATTTTAGTTCAACAAAATCAATTGGATAAAATCACTATAACAAATTGATATAATATAAATATGGAAAATATTTCTACTCAATAATTGAGATATATTAAAATCAATAAGCTATAAGATTTTAAGTTCTTTTTGTTTTTGCAAACAAATTTAAGCTACCACATTTTTTATAAAGTGAACTATTTATTCTTTTTTGTATACAATTTGGGATATAAAAAATGTAATTCTATAGGAATCAATGAGTTTAAATAATTCAACAAATTTACAAGAAGGTTAGCAAGGTAAAAATTGGTTCATCAATAAAAGCTCGGTTAATTTTTTCTTAACAACAAAACACAAATCGAGCCGTCCTTCTTTCGAAGAGGCGGCTCGATTTGTGTTTTGTTGCAGCAAGTAATGAATTACTTACGCAGACCGAGTTCCTTAACAATAGCACGGTATCTTTCGATATCGCGGTTCTTCAAGTAAGTCAGCAAAGAACGACGCTTACCTACCAGTGTTGTCAGAGCTCTTTCAGTGCTATAATCTTTTCTGTTGAGCTTCATGTGCTCAGTCAGGTGAGAAATACGGTATGAAAACAATGCAATCTGTGCTTCAGGTGAGCCAGTATCAGTGTTAGACTTTCCGTACTTTTCAAAGATTTCTTGTTTTTTAGCTGCGTCTAAATACATAATTTTGACTATTTTTTAATATACTAAATTGATTTGCGGGTGCAAAGATAGTGATAATCTTCCGTTATGCAACATTTTTCTTCTTTTTTATACACAAAAAATGAAAGAAACATGCAGATTTTCATTATATTTAAAGCTTTGAAAATACAAACAATCCAAAAACACAATAAAACCGTATTATGAAAACTACTTATTTCATCAAGACACTGCTGCTCACTTGCTGTCTTATTCCGGCTATCATGCTTGCCGAAAATGTATCAGTCACCCAATTAAAGACAGAACAGCTTAGTAATCCGATGGGAATTGATACCGCCAGTCCACGCCTAGGATGGCAATTGGAATCGGACAAACAAAATGTGATGCAAACAGCCTATCATATTCTGGTAGCTTCTTCACCCGAGCTCCTGGCACAAGACAAAGGCGACATATGGGATTCAGGAAAAGTTCAGTCATCCCATTCTCAGTGGATTCAGTATGCAGGAAAACCATTAAAGAGCAATGATTTATGCTATTGGAAAGTTAAGAGTTACACTACTGTAGGAGAAAGTGAATGGAGCCAGCCTGCAACATGGAGCATTGGATTATTAGGGGAAGTAAAATGGAAAGGCCGGTGGATAGGACTGGACAAAGTTTTCCCATGGGAAAAAGAAACAGCCCACAGCCGCCTCAGCGCACGCTATTTACGCAAAGAGTTTTCCATCAGTAAACCGATAAAGAGAGCTACTGTATTTATTTGCGGACTCGGACTCTACGAACTTTTTATCAATGGTCAGCATATAGGCAATCAAGTCTTGACACCTGCACCCACTGACTATCGGAAAACGGTGTTATATAATACATTCGATGTTACTTCCCTGCTGACAACCAATAACGCCATAGGAGTTACATTAGGCAATGGACGTTATTACACCATGCAACAAAAATACAAATCATATAAGATTGTCAATTTCGGTTATCCCAAACTACGCCTCAACCTGCTTATAGAATATACTGATGGCAGCAAAGAAACAATTGCAACTGATACCAGCTGGCGCATTACAGCCAATGGTCCCATACGCAGCAATAACGAATATGATGGAGAAATTTACGATGCACGCTATGAATTAGGCGACTGGACAAAACCCGGTTACGATGACAGTCAGTGGCTCGAAACCGAACGAGTAGGTATGCCGGGAGGTACTCCCCGCTCTCAAATGACTCCCCCAATGACTATCGTACAAACAATTAAGCCCATCAAAATCTCTCCTCTAGGAGATAAATATATACTCGATTTAGGACAAAACATCGCCGGATGGATTCGTATGAAAATAAAGGGAAATGCGGGCGATACAATCCGACTGCGTTTTTCTGAAACGCTCTCCGCTAACGGCGAACTGTACCGGGATAATTTCCGACATGCGGAATCTACCGACTTTTATATATGTAACGGAAAAGAGAATGGGGCGACATGGGCTCCACGATTTGTTTATCACGGATTCCGTTTTGTAGAAATCAGTGGATATAAAAATGCTAAACTGTCTGATTTCACGGGAGAAGTTGTCAGTGATAACCTGGAACCAATCGGAACATTCGAATGTTCTGATACCACATTAAACCGCATTCACCAAAATGCATGGTGGGGAATACTCGATAATTACAAAGGTATGCCAGTAGACTGTCCGCAGCGTGACGAACGTCAACCTTGGCTCGGCGACCGTACAATGGGCTGCTGGGGAGAAAGCTTTTTATTCGATAACAGCACATTATATAGTAAATGGACACGCGACATCTGTGAGGCCCAACGCGAAGATGGCTGCATTCCCGATGTGGCCCCAGCCTTCTGGATGTACTACAGCGACAATGTTACATGGCCGGCAGCTTTGCCTTTTGCCTGCGACATGCTGTATACACAGTTTGGAAATCGTGAACCCATAGAACGCTGTTATCCTTACATTCGCAAGTGGATGTTACATCTCCATAAAGAATATCTAAAAGACGGATTAATTACCAAAGACAGATACGGTGACTGGTGTGTTCCACCAGAATCTCTGGAACTGATTCACAGCAAAGATTCTGCACGTATAACCGACGGAACCCTGATATCTACAGCATATTACATTAAGCTTCTTGATATGATGAGCCGTTTTGCATCCCTCCAGAATCTTGAAGAGGATAGAAACCAATGGCAAGCATGGGCCAAAGAAATGAAAGATGCTTTCAATAAAAAATATCTGCACATCGAACGCGGGACTTCACAAAAACCCGGTAACCCACTCTATCCGGATAGCATCCGCTACAGTAATAATACTGTCACAGCCAATCTGTTGCCTTTGGCATTCGATATCGTACCAGAAGATTGCCAAAAAGATGTTACAGGCCAAATCATAGCCAATACCATTCTCCGAAACGGAGGTCATATAGGTTGCGGAGTCATTGGAGTACAATGGCTCTTGCGTGAACTCTCCCGAAGAGGTTTTTCCGATGTAGCATTCTTACTTGCATCAAACAAAACCTACCCTTCCTGGGGATATATGGCTCAGCAAGGAGCTACTACAATATGGGAATTATGGAATGGCAATACCGCTAACCCAGCAATGAATAGCGGAAATCATGTTATGCTGCTAGGCGACTTACTGCCATGGTGTTATGAAAACGCAGCTGGAATACGTAGTGACCGTGAAAAGACAGGATTCAAACACATTATATTAAAACCTGATTTCAGCATCCAGAACTTATTCTGGGTAAACGCCTCTTATCGTTCATTGTATGGCAAAATAGAAAGCCGTTGGAAAAAGACACTGACTCATGTAGAGTGGGACATCACCATCCCCTGCAATACCACAGCAGATGTCCATTTCCCTGATGGCAGCATACAGCAAATAGGATCGGGAAAATATCATTATGCAGTAGAAATACCAGCTATTCATCCCGCTGTCATCCAAAATGAATTTCTATACGAAAAGGCTCCTTTCCCCGAATGTCATGCCTCTACGATTGTAGAACTCGACAATGGCGATTTGGTAACAGCTTTCTTCGGTGGCACAAAAGAACGCAATCCCGATGTATGTATCTGGGTATGCCGTAAATCTCATGACAGCAATACATGGACTGCACCGATAAAAGCAGCCGACGGTGTGTTCGATTTAGACGATCCTGATGCAGCCATAGCCGGTGTAACCGCCGACATAAAAGATCATCGTAAAGCTTGTTGGAACCCAGTCCTGTTTCAAGTTCCGGGAGGCGACCTGCTACTTTTCTTCAAAATAGGATTAAACGTTCCCGACTGGACGGGCTGGCTAGTACGCTCAAAGGATGGAGGAAAAACCTGGAGCAAACGTGAACCGCTTCCCAAAGGCTTTTTAGGTCCCATTAAAAATAAACCTGAATTCATAAACGGAAGAATCATTTGTCCGTCAAGCACGGAAGGAAATGCCGGCTGGCGCATACATATGGAATATTCTGACGACATAGGAAAGACATGGAAAACAACAGGTCCGATAGATGCAGAACAAGAGTTTCTCAGCCAACATCAAGATATTGGAGCTGATGATTCCTTGAAACGTCCCATACAAGTTATCCAGCCCGGTATACTCAAACATAAGGATGGAACGCTGCAAGTAATCTGCCGTACACGAAACTCCCATCTGGCAACCTCATGGAGCAAAGATAATGGAACAACCTGGAGCAAAGTGACTCTGATCGACGAACTTCCCAACAATAACTCCGGAACCGATGCTGTTACATTGAAAGATGGAAGACATGTATTAGTCTACAATAACTCCAAGCCACAGCTTCGTGCAAAAAAAGCAGTGCGTACTCCACTCAACCTTGCTTTATCCGAGGATGGTATTCACTGGAAACCTGTACTTACTTTGGAAGATTCTCCGATACGTGAATACTCCTATCCTGCAATCATACAAGGAAAAGATGGAAAACTACATATCACCTTTACCTGGCGCAGAGAACTTATAAAATATATGAAAATAGACTTAGACAAACTCTAAAGACACAGTTTATTACGCTCATATCAGAATAAATAAAAACTTCTGTATCTTTACGTTTTTGCGTTCAATAAAAAAGTAGTAAATTTGCAACCAAATTATAGGTATAGTATGCAAGATATTAGAAACATTGCCATTATTGCCCACGTAGACCACGGAAAGACTACACTGGTGGACAAAATGATGCTGGCGGGACACTTATTCCGCAATGACCAAACCAATGGCGAATTGGTACTGGATAACAATGATCTGGAACGTGAAAGAGGTATAACTATCCTTTCTAAAAACGTATCCATCAATTACAACGGTACAAAAATCAACATTATCGATACTCCGGGACACGCCGACTTCGGTGGAGAAGTAGAACGAGTTTTGAACATGGCAGACGGATGCATCCTGCTGGTTGATGCGTTCGAAGGTCCGATGCCACAGACACGCTTTGTATTGCAAAAGGCTTTACAGATCGGATTGAAACCTATTGTTGTTGTCAACAAGGTAGATAAGCCAAACTGCCGTCCGGAAGAAGTTTACGAAATGGTATTCGACCTGATGTTCAGCCTCAACGCTACAGAAGACCAGCTTGACTTCCCTGTTCTTTACGGTTCTGCAAAGAATAACTGGATGGGCGAAGACTGGAAAACTCCTACCGGCACTATTACTCCATTATTGGATGCTATCGTTAAATATATACCGGCTCCTCATCAATTGGATGGTACTCCGCAGATGCTGATTACCTCTCTTGATTATTCTTCATATACCGGACGTATAGCCGTAGGTCGTGTACATCGCGGAACACTTCGCGAAGGCATGAATATCACATTGGCTAAACGTGACGGAACAATGGTGAAATCTAAGATCAAGGAAGTTCACACTTTCGAAGGATTGGGCCGCAAAAAGGTAGAATCAGTTTCTTCAGGTGATATCTGTGCACTTATCGGTATAGAAGGATTCGAAATCGGTGATACTATCTGCGATTTTGAAAATCCGGAACCACTGCCACCTATTGCTATCGATGAACCGACAATGAGTATGCTGTTCACTATCAACGATTCTCCGTTCTTTGGTAAGGAAGGTAAGTTTGTTACTTCACGTCACATCCACGACCGCCTGATGAAAGAGCTTGACAAGAACTTGGCATTACGTGTACGCAAGACAGAAAATGAAGATGGAAAATGGATTGTTTCCGGACGTGGTGTATTACACTTGTCTGTATTGATTGAAACCATGCGCCGCGAAGGATACGAACTTCAGGTAGGACAGCCTCAGGTTATCTTCAAAGAAATAGACGGTGTAAAATGCGAACCGATTGAAGAACTGACCATCAGCGTACCCGAAGAGTTTGCCAGCAAGATGATTGATATGGTAACACGTCGTAAAGGTGAAATGGTTTCTATGGAAACTCAGGGTGACCGCGTAAACATCGAATTCGACATGCCTTCACGTGGTATCATCGGTCTGCGTACCAATGTACTGACAGCTTCACAGGGAGAAGCCATCATGGCTCACCGCTTTAAAGAATATCAGCCATATAAGGGTGAAATTCCTCGCCGTACTAATGGTTCTATGATTGCAATGGAAAGCGGAACAGCGTTTGCTTATGCTATCGACAAGCTGCAAGACCGTGGAAAATTCTTTATTTACCCGCAGGATGAAGTATATGCTGGTCAGGTAGTAGGAGAACATGTTCACGAAAACGACCTTGTCATCAACGTTACCAAATCGAAGAAACTGACAAACATGCGTGCTTCCGGATCGGATGATAAAGCTCGTATCATTCCTCCGGTAATCTTCTCACTGGAAGAAGCACTGGAATACATCAAAGAAGACGAATATGTAGAAGTAACTCCAAAGAGCATGCGTATGCGTAAAGTCATTCTGGATGAAACAGAACGTAAGCGCGCAAATAAGAACTGATAAAGAATACAGAATAAAAACTAAATCTCAACTTCAGAAAATAAACTTTTAATCTGATTTTAGATTTAACTATATATAAAACAGCCCTGTCATTCACTTTAAAAGCTGAATCTGACAGGGCTGTTTTATATATAGCTAACTATTAAAACCTTTCGTCCATTAAAGAAAGGAGAGTTTCACTCCATTCTTTTTCAGAATAGAGCAACAACCATAAGCAATAATTATAGAAAATTATTAGATGCTTTTACTCTTTGCAGAGTTTGACACAAAGCAAAATTACTCTCTGTAAACCAGATTATTCGAGTTCATACGTTGCATATACTGCTGGATAAACGATTTCACTTGTGTTTCCATAGCCCGAAGTGTGTCCTGAGGCATGGTATCCTTCACATCATCTTTCAGTAAACGGTCGGTACGGTAACGATAAGCTTTCAGCACTTTCTCTCCATCGAACTGAATCATGTAATCTCCCTTTACAAACTGATAGACATTTGTACCCATTACATTATTCACTGAGAATTTCTCAGCAGCCGGAGTCTGGAGTGCATCCTGTCCGAAACTGATATATGGGCGATCATAACCCAGCAATCCCAGTACAGTTGGCATAATATCTATCTGCTCGACAATCTTGTCCTCCATACCGCGAAGTTCCGGCATACCGGGAGCATAAAACAAGATAGGAACACTATACAAACCCAAGTCTGTCATATACTCTGGATATGTACCAAAGCTGGTATGATCGGCAGTTATCACAAACAATGTATTATTGAACCAAGGCTGACGGGAAGCTTTCTCAAAAAAGAGCTGCAAGGCATGATCCGTGTAACCTATACAACGCTGAAGCGGAGTTGGTCCGTCTGGAAACTTTCCTTCATAACGTGCTGGTATTGCAAACGGATGATGTGAACTTGCCGTAAATACGGAAGTAACAAACGGCTGCTTAAATTCTGTCATCTTATCACAATAGTATTGCAGAAACTCTTCGTCCCAGATAGCCCATGTACCGTCGAAATCATCATCACCGTGATAGCGAGGATCTTCATTATACTCCGTACGTCCGTAATAATCAGTAAATCCTACTGAACGGGCAAAGGCCTGAAATCCCATCGAACCGTTCATAGCCCCATGGAAGAAAGCCGAATAATATCCTTTGTTCTTGGTCAGCTCACCTGCAATGCTGGATACATCGTTCAGCGAAGCTGGTGTAAGGAAGAACGGCTCAACAAAACTCGGTATGGACGACAAGACCGAAGGCATTCCCTCGATACTCTTTCGCCCGTTGGCATAAGTATATGTAAAGCTCAGACTCTTTGTCAACAGTGAATCGATAAACGGTGTATAACCCTTATATGTCCCGTTATCCAAATCAGGATTCAGCTTGCCTACAAATTCTTTCGTAAAGCTTTCCCAAATAATCACAACCACATTCATCGGCTTGAACTGTACTGAATCGGCAGGAACATGTACCGGAGAATATACGGCAAGTGCTTCACTTTCGGGCATATAGTCGGGAACAATAAAAGCCTTTTTCCCGAGTGTACGGAAAATAGAAAACGGTGTATTCAGCACCACACCCGCATCCAGCGGCCGGTCGACATACTGATTGGCATTACTAATGGTAATCGGACGTGTAGCAGTTGTCATACCTCCACGCATACCAAATACTGTAAACGGTATGGCAACCAGCAAAGTAACGGTCTGTATCAGATAATATTGCCACTTGCTATATACCGGAATATTCCGTGGTGCCCGATACAATTTATAAATAGCATAACAGAACACTGCTGCCAATACCACCAGATACCAGTGCGAAATAAACTCATCCATGAAGATAGAAGCCAGATTACCCCCACCCTCATTGCTAAATTCCTGAAAGACACTCATGGTAGTACGCCGTCCGGAAAAACGGAAATACACACAGTCTACCAGATTCGATATCAGGAAAAAGCCATTGACTACCGTAAAAATCCAACGGACAACCTTATAAAAGGTAGCATTCTCTTTCCAATGAAACGGCAGCAGAAACAATAAAATAAACAAGGCATTGCTATACAAAATGGCCGTCGTATCAAAAATAATACCTGCTCCGAACATATTCAGCGCATATTCTCCTGTCAGATTCTCACTGAACAGACGGAAATTCTCAAGCAAAAAAGTCAAACGGCAAAGCGAATAACACACATAGATAATGAACAAATTCCATATCAAGGAAAAGACATTCGAAAACAATTCTTTTTTCATTGCCAATGTTTTTGGAGGTTAAGAGCGACAAAGTTAACGATTATTTTCCAAACCCTCTCAAGACCTTATTTTAAAATAACTTTTCTGTAAAACAGAACACAATATAAGAAATTTAAAGTACCATTTTCTATCTTTGTAACCGAATAACAATCTGTTACAACATGAAAAAGAAAACTATCATCCGACTTAGCATCACATTGATCGTCATCGCGGCACTCGCACTGTGGATCAATTCACGCTGGAGCGCATGGTTCCACAACGAAGCAGAACTTCCTTATGCACCGCAGTCAGAACCCGGACGAGTACTACTCACTTTCGGCGATGAAAACGAACTGTCGCGCAATATCAGCTGGCAGTACGACTCTATAGTCGTACCGTCGCATGTCGAATTGGTAGATACACTTTCGAAAGATACCATACAAATCGATGCACAAGGAGAAATTTTCCAGTCACGTAGCGGAAAGGCAGCATACTACGTTGCCAAACTCCGTACCTTACAACCTGACCGCTATTATACTTACCGCGCTTGTAATGAAGGCAAGACCTCATCCTGGTATAGCTTCCGTACATACAATCAGTCTACCCGCAACGATTATTCATTCATTTATGTAGGCGATGTGCAAGACAGCATCAACGGGAAAGCAAACCAATTTTTCCGTGAAGCATTGCAACGTCATCCCGATACAGAGTTTTTTGTGTTTGGAGGCGATCTGACCGAACGTCCAACCGAACAACGCTGGGAGGAAACATATCGCGGACTGGATTCCATCGGATAACAATACCCTGTCATCACCGTTACAGGAAACCACGAATACCTGAAATACATCATTCGCAAACTGGAACGCCGCTTCTCACTGGTATTTTCATACTATCTCGACTCAATGGTAGGCGAAAATCAAGTATATACTCTGAAGTATAACGACATGCAAATCTTCTGTCTCGACAGTAACCGTGAATTCTTCTACCTGTGGACTCAGAAAAAATGGTTGGAAGAACAGCTCAAGAAAAGCAATGCACGATGGAAGATCGTCGTACTTCATCATCCGCTATACTCCATTAAAGGCAGTATGAACAACCTGTTTCAACGTACCATGTTCAACCCGCTGGTTGAGGAATATGGAGTCGATCTCGTACTGCAAGGACACGAACACGCTTATGCCCGTATGACTGCCCACGGTGAAAATGGAGAAGCCCAAGCACCTGTTTATACAGTCAGTCACTGCTCACCCAAAAACTACTACATTGAGTTCAACAAGCGGTTCGACAAGTTCGGAACAGGTAGCCGTTACTATCAGCAAATCCGTGTACATGGCGACACCCTCACCATGAACGCCTACGATGCCACGACCAATGACTTATACGATGCTGTCGATATAATAAAAGATAAAACCGGAAAATCCCGACTGGAAGACCGTGGAAAAGAGATTCCCGAAGCACTGATATTCCATTCCAACGGCGGAAAAAAAGAAGAAGCCTTCCAGAAGCGAATCGATGAATACAAACAGCGGAAAGGTATCCAATAAATATAATATGGAAAAAGGATTTATGACACTTCAAAAGTCATAAATCCTTTTTCCATATCGTATTAAGCAATTATCCTTTCTTTTGATTTTTCAGTTTCAGTTGAAGCAGAATCCCTACCAGCGTAACAGCAATCATGAACCACCAAAAGCGGATATATCCAGTATAATCCATAGAATAAGCTACCATAAGCCCTGCGATGTCAACCATCAAATCAATCAGCTCACTTCGCAGATTTCCCGTTATACACAAGAAAGACTTTTCCTTTCTGTACAATTGTATAGCATAAATCACATGCATTATAAACAGCCCAATGATTAAGACAGAAACCGTATAAAAGAGCCAGTCCTTAGACTCCGTAGCAGGCAATATCGCGACAAATAATAATATAAGCCTTGATGTATCAGAATCTAAACGCAAATTCTTGAAAGCCATACTTATTCTATTTTTTAATTTATTATGGACTCTAGCTACATTATTTGCCAAGCAGATAAAATTTCACGGCATTACAGAAATGCTTGAACGAACGTTCCAGTTTCCTGCCAAACTTATGGTCACGCCAGCTTCCGTACACCCGATGTTCCCCAAAAGCATCCGGACTATGCTTGAAGCGGCTTCTTGGCGACAACCAATGAGTAGGATATATATGTATACCATCCAAATGCTGTTCCTCCTCCTTGCAGACATATCCCCTGCGTTCGGCAACACTTCGCATGATATACGGAGAAACCGTCTGGTCCAGCGAACCGTCAGGACGGATAAAGTCCCGTTCCTGATAATACTCAAAGACCTCCTTACAGAAATCATTTCCCTTTGAACCGATAAAGAACGCGGCCTGAATACCATAATCGGTTTCTCCTTCTTCCCACCGCTCATTAAACGTAGCACATCCGGTTTCAGGAATAAACCGGTCGAAACGCTTACGCAGATAAATATCACTGTCCATATACACGCCACCTTCTTTATATACAGCATAAAAACGGACTACATCTGCCGCAAATGCCCATTTTCTGACCGACAGCGCCTGGTCTATATATTTACAACCGATAGCCTTTGCATCCTCGTACGTCCAGACACGTACCTTATAATCAGGAAGAACACGCTTCCAGCTTGCCAGGCAAATCTTGATTTCCAGCGGATAAGGATCCTTACTGAACCAACATAAATGAATAATTTTCGGGGGCATGATATCTACGAATTTTGAGTGTTCCACGACATTTTCAACCATTCTTCTTTTGTCCGTTTCCATCGGTTATGACTCCACAGCCAATACGCAGGAGCTTCCTTTATCTGTTGCTCCAGATGTTCCGAGTACATATCCGTCAGCCGATATTCAGGCAATTCGGCAGGATGCAAGGTCAGCAGTTCGAAAGAAGCATGATAGTATCCGCGCTTTACCCGTGTTACTTTCAGGTAGTAAACGGCAGCATCCAGCCGGCGCCCTATGCGTTCCGTTCCTTGAAAGAAAGCAGTATCCCGGTTCAAAAACTTTGTCCAGTGGCTCATCCCTTCCCATCCAGGCGCCTGATCGGAAATAAAGCCTATCATCACTTTCTTTTCTCCTCTGCTGAGTGTAACCAGCCGGCGTAACGTCTCCTTCATCGGAATAGACTCACCGCCGAACTGTCCGCGAAGCCGGAGAAACAATTTATCGAAAGCCTTGTTATATAAAGGATGATAAATCTGTCCGCAATGAATTTCAGGAAACCAGTATTGCAGAGAAGCTACATACTCCCAGTTGCAATAATGTCCCAGACATACGAAGCAACATTTTTTCCCAGCCTTGTCCAACTCCGCGCGTACCTCATCCAGTCCGCTGAAAGTCATGCGCTTCATCATCTGCTTTTTCGACATCGAAAACAACTTGATGGTTTCTACTACATAATCGCAGAAAAAATGATAAAACTCTTTTTCTATTCTCAGAATCTCTTCTTCGGTCTTTTCTGGAAATGAGCCGGCTATATTTCGGTGTACGATACCCCGACGGTATTTCAGTCCGTAAAACAACGGTACAAACAACACGTCAGAAATAAAATAAAGCACCCTCAACGGCAGCAAAGAGAGCAGATACCAGAAGAAAAAAACCAAATAGTATATAAATTTCATTAAGTTGCCATGTTTCAGTTAAAGTGCAAATTTATAAAATAATATGCAAAAGCACCTGCTTTATATAAAATAAAACAATAAATTACACTATCTTTGTGCACTATATTATAACAGAAATTTTTCCTGCATGAAAGAATTTTTCCAAATGATGCGGCGGTTCATCTCGCCCTACAAAAAGTATGTTGTCGGAGCAATAGGCCTTAATCTGCTGTCGGCAATATTCAATGTCTTCTCTTTTTCACTTCTTATACCGATTCTGAACATTCTGTTCAAGACTGGAGAGTCAGAAAAAGTATATCATTTTATGGAATGGGGAAGCGGAGAGCTGAAAGAAGTTGCCGTAAATAATTTCTATTATTACGTATCCGAATTGATAGAAATATTCGGCCCTGCCACTACTTTACTTTGGCTGGGACTTTTCCTTGCAGGAATGACCCTGCTGAAAACCGCATGCTATTTCGGTTCTACAGCCATCATGATTCCGCTTCGTACCGGTGTAGTACGCGATATCCGCATCATGGTTTATTCAAAGGTAATGTATCTCCCATTGAGCTTCCTGTCTGACGAACGAAAAGGTGACATCATCGCCCGTATGAGCGGTGATGTTGCAGAAATAGAAAACTCCATCACCAGCTCACTCGATATGTTGCTGAAAAACCCGATTCTTATCATTTCGTATTTTGCAACCCTGATAGTAACCAGCTGGCAGCTCACCCTGTTTACCATCATCGTACTGCCGGGTATGGGATGGATCATGGGTCGTGTAGGACGTAAACTGAAACGCCAGTCACTCGAAGCCCAGAACAAATGGAGCGAAACCATGTCGCAGCTGGAAGAAACATTGGGCGGCATGCGTATCATCAAGGCATTTATTGCTGAAGAAAAAATGATAAACCGTTTCGTGAAGTGTAGCAACGAATTCCGCGACGCGACCAACCGTGTAGCCATGCGCCAGAGCCTTGCCCACCCGATGAGTGAATTTTTGGGAACTGTACTCATCGTACTTGTACTATGGTTCGGCGGTTCGCTTATTTTGAGCGCGAACTCTACCATTAATGCTTCTACCTTTATTTTCTATATGGTGATACTTTACAGCATCATCAACCCGTTGAAAGATTTCTCCAAGGCAAGTTACAATATCCCGAAGGGACTCGCTTCAATGGAACGTGTAGACAAGATTCTGAAAGCTCCAAACAACATTACAGAACGTACCGATGCCGAACATATCAGCGAAATGAAAGAAGGACTGGAATTCCGCAATATTTCGTTCAGCTACGGCACACACGAAGTACTCCACGACGTCAGCCTGAAAGTACGCAAAGGACAGACTATCGCACTGGTAGGACAGAGTGGTTCAGGAAAGTCAACGCTGGTCGATTTAGTTCCCCGCTTTCACGATGTGCAGGCTGGTGAAATTCTGATAGACGGAAAAAATATTAAAGATCTGGTAGTAAAAGACCTCCGCGGACTGATAGGTAATGTAAATCAGGAAGCCATCCTGTTCAACGACAGTTTCTTCAACAACATTGCTTTCGGTGTAGACAATGCCACTATGGAACAAGTCGTTGCCGCTGCCAAGATAGCCAATGCCCACGATTTCATTATGGAAAGTGAAAAGGGCTACGACACCAACATTGGCGACCGCGGCTGCCGCCTTTCAGGAGGACAGCGTCAGCGTATCTCAATAGCCCGTGCCATCTTGAAAAACCCGGCCATCTTGATTCTGGACGAAGCAACTTCTGCCCTTGATACAGAAAGCGAACGCTTGGTACAGGAGGCTTTGGAACGTTTGATGAAGACTCGCACTACTATTGCTATCGCACATCGCTTGTCGACAATCAAAAATACCGACTGCATTTATGTACTCTACGAAGGCCGTATAGTAGAAAGCGGCAAGCACGAAGAGCTGCTTCAGAAAAATGGCTACTATAAACGTTTGAACGATATGCAGGCTCTGTAGATTCTGACCATACCAAACGTATAATATAACCAAAAGGTCTTGTACAAAAAAGAAAAGTACAAGACCTTTTATTTTTTTCTCTACAAACTTTACTTCTTTTTTGTACAATAGTTCTATGGATCTGTACAAAAAAGAAAAAAAGATGAGGATGTTTTTACTATTATAATATTTGGAATAGATACTCTATTATATATTGTTGCTTAAACCTACAACAATATAAATCTTATCTTTTTCTTCCTATAAAATTATTTAATTTAATCAGAAAGTTCAATAATGGCTTAACCCTAAACTGAAATTTTTTAGTTTTTTGCAGCTCATAAAAAAGAGGGAAAAGAGGACTTCTTTTCATAGCCACATATTCCTCAATCATTACATATAGTTCTCCGGGAAATACACGCTTAAGCGCCTCTTCCTGCTCCTTCTTACATTTTTCTAAATTTGAACTGACTCCACTTGTATCAAAAACACTAATAACTTGATTTATGTGTTTATAAGAAACCTTATCTAATATTATTTTATGAAAAAAGAACTCCCAATCAGAAACAATTTTAAAATCTTCTGAATACAGCTTCTCTTTAAACAACTCCCTCCGAATAAAAGAAGCAGGATGCCCTAACGAATAATAAAACAAATAATTAATATCTAAACGGTCAGGATACGTCTGTAAAATATCCTTGGTATCACTCCTAAAAATCAGATCACCATAAATAATACTATAATCCTTCAATAATGGAACAATTTTAGATAAAGTCTGATTATCCAATAAAAAATCTCCAGAATTAAGAAATAATAAATACTCTCCTGTGGCTTTTACTATTCCTTTATTCATCGCATTATACACTCCTTTATCTTTCTCAGAGCACCAAAAGCTCAAACAATGTTCATAGTTTAAAATATCTTCTAAACTGCCATCATCACTCCCTCCATCAATTATTAAATACTCAAAATTTTTATAGCTTTGTTCTACAACGCTCTGCATTGTTTTTAAAAGCCCCAGCCGGTTATTGTAATTAATAGTAATAATGGATAATATTGGTGCCATAAATTTCTGTTTTAACTTCACACAAAAATAAACAAAGTTTTAATACAATAAATAAAATACTAAAACAATGCAAAATAAAATAATTGTCCATTCAAGATAAATTTAATACCTTTGTCTACAAATAAAAACTAATTTCTATGAAATCATACGCTTTTCCCGGTAATATAAACCAAGAAATTCTACAATTGGGTTCTTCTCAAATTCCTTACATGAGAACAGCAGAGTTTTCAGCAGTTAACAAAGAATCTGAAAGGATTTTATTGGATTTAATAGGCTGTAAAGAAGGTAAAACTATTATTTATACGGCTTCTGGGACTGGAGCTATGGCTGCTGTTGTTGAAAATTATATAACAACAAAGCAAAAACCATTTATTATTGCAGGGGGAACCTTTGGGTATCGGTGGGCAGAACTATGTGCTTACTATAATTGTAATTATACGCTTTACAAAGTTCCCTTCGGAAAAGATATTGATTATGTAAATTTAGAAGAACAGCTTTGTAAAGAAAGACCTGGTGTTTTTCTATGTCAACATCATGAAACTTCAAGCGGAGCACTTTTCAACTTAGAAAAGATATCAAAAATATGCAAGAAATATAATATTTCATTAGTCGTTGATGCCATTAGTTCTTTTTTAGCTGAGCCACTGAATATGGACAATTTAGGTATTGATATTTGCTTAACTAGTTCTCAGAAAGGCTTAAATATACCTCCTGGACTATCTATCATATTCTTATCTTCATCTTTAAAGCAATATACATTTGCTAAAAAGGGATACTATTTTGAATTTGAAAATAATTTAAAAAATATGGAGAGAGGTCAGACCCCTTTTAGTCCAGCCACTACTATCTACCTTCAATTAAATAAACGTATCCATCAAATTTTAGATTATGGACTTGAAAATGTAATTTCTGATGTACAAAGCCGAGCTTTATACTTTAGAGAACTTTGTAAAAAATACGAATGGAACATTTTAGCAGAAGTGCCATCATCAGCAATAACGGGCTTTTATGTTTCCCAGAATGGAAATAAAATCATCCGAGAATTAATTGAAAAGTATAATATTTTTATTATGCCAAGTGGAGAGCCAAACTTTTTTAGAGTTTCTCATATGGGAGTACAATCTCTTTATGACTTAGATGAATTAGCTTTATACATCCATCAGATTGAGCACAGCAAATGAAAAAAGTAATCACATACGGAACATATGATTTATTTCATCAGGGACATTTAAATTTACTCAAACGTGCCAAAGAATTAGGAGATTTTCTTATTGTTGGAGTCACTACTGATAATTTTGACTTGGAAAGAGGCAAATTAAATGTTTGCAATAATGTAATAGACCGAATAGAAGCCGTAAGACAAACTGGTTTGGCCGATCAAATAATTATTGAAGAATACATAGGACAGAAAATAGACGACATACTGAAATATAATGTAGACATCTTTGCCATAGGTTCTGATTGGGAAGGAAAATTTGATTATTTAAAAGAATATTGCAAAGTTGTTTACCTACCTAGAACCGAAGGAATATCTAGTACAAAACTACGTGAGGAACAAAGAGATATTATCCGAATAGGCATAATAGGTACAGGCAATATTGCAGAGCGCTTTGTAAACGAAGCAAGATTTGTCACTAATGTTCGTATCCATACAGCATATAATCCCAACTTAGAAGAATGTAAATTATTTTGTGATAAATTAAATATAACAGAAGTTTCATCTTCTTTAAATGAGCTAATATCAAAAGTAGATGCTGTATATATTGCATCTCCGCCCCTAACGCATTATTTTTACACAAAATATGCGTTAGAATCAGGAAAACATGTTTTATGTGAAACTCCTTTTGTTTTGTCCGAAAAAGAAGTTATAGAATTATATAATTTAGCTAATAGCAAGAACTTACACCTGATGATGGCATTAAAGACTGCTTTCTATCCTGCTTTTAGCCATTTAATTTCTCTCTTAAAATCAGGTATAATTGGAGATATTGTTTCCATAGATGCTTCCATTACTACCCTAACAGATGAAAAATCACCCAAATTAGATTTTGAGCAAGCAGGTGGGAGCATGAACGAAAATGCATGTTTTCCATTATTACCCATTTTTAAGTTGTTAGGAATGAATTATGTCGATATCAATTTTTATTCTCGCTTCAAGAATAATGTAGATATCTATACAAAATGTATTATACGTTACCCCAATAGTATTGCTTCATTCCAAGTTGGATTAGGAGTAAAATCAGAAGGTTGTCTAGTTGTTTCTGGTACCAAAGGATATATTTACACACCCGCTCCTTGGTGGAAAACAGATTTTTTTGAAGTGCGATATGAAGATTTAAACAAAAATAGAAAATATTTCTATCCTTACGAAGGAGAAGGACTTAGATATGAAATCAAAGAATTTGTATCTTGTATAATGAATCCTAATAAAACTTCTTTCAAATTAACCAGAGAAGAAGTTCAAAGTATCATAAAAGTACAAGAACTATTCATAAAAAAGCCTAATTCAATTTATAGAATTTAACCAATTAACACTATAAAAAATGGGAATAATTAACATTAACGGAAAACCCTTCCATTTTCAAGATGTTGAATTAACTTATGAAAACTCTCATGCAATCGATGTATCAATTGCAAAAAAAATCTATTAGATTTCAAGAGAATAATGGATAATGAAAAGATTGTATTTTGTATCATGCATGGTACTTTATTAGGAGCTATTCGTGAAAAAGGTTTTATAGGGCATGACATAGATATTGACACATGCGTACTAGATGAACAAAGACTTATAAAAGCAATACCTACATTAGATCGTGAAGGCTTAAAATTATGTCGCTATGAACCAACAGGTCTCTATTCTTTTATCAGAGACGGAGTATACATAGATGTTTACATTGTTAATGAATTAAAAGGTATAATGAATCCCTTTTACGTACGCTATTTATATAAAGTCATACCTAGGAAATTCTTCAAGAATTTAAAAACAATGGAATTTCTTGGAGAAACATTCACTATACCCAATCATACGTTACAATTACTAGAATTTTGGTACGGCAAAAACTGGAGAATTCCAGTTAGCAATGCACCATCAAATGATATAGATAAAGTAGGTAAGTTCCTAAATAAACATTTCCATTGTTTTTTCAAAAATAAGTAATAATTATCTATATACAATACTAGAAAGTTGCTGCATGTTTCTTTTTATTTTCACTCTTTTTCATTAAACAGTGTAGCAACTCTTTCCTAGCATATTGCTGTCCGGTAAAACCTTTATACGACAACAAAAAAGATTAACAATAATATTTGATTGTTTTTCTATCCAATTTAGATTAACAAGAATAATCTCTATTCTTAAAATATTTATTGTATATGCTATACATGAAGATATACATTTTATCGGATAGCAATAACAAATATAAAATAAGACATTACACTATTTCATCTTCTTCTTTTACTTCTAGGTCTTATCTTATGCCAAAATCTGCGATACCATGTATTATAATACTTCTCATACTTCCCCTTATAGTACCACATTTTATCCAAAATTTCTAGAGGGGATCCATAATGATGAATATAAGTATCAATGTGTTTTTTATATATATAGATCATAACTTTATTCCAGTTCTCTTCTTTTTTACATTGAGTAGTTCGTGATTCTTCTCTTATCCTATATCTAAATAAGGGTTCAGAAACCTGATATACTTTCTTTTCAGTTTGTAGTAATCGAATATAAAACTCCCAATCTTCTAATCCAATATGCATATTTTCATCATACGCCCCAACTCTCAAGCAGTCTTCACGCCTAAACATAGATGTACATACAATACAATTTCTGAGAAGAAGTTTCTTATAATCATCATAGGCAGGTAAGTTCCAAATCCCATGCATAAGACCACAAAAAGATGTTTCTGCATAAGCCAAAACACAATCATTGTGCTCTTTAAACATCTTCATACATTTCTCTATAAACGTAGGTTCAATCATATCATCAGGATCTAAAGGTAATATAAACTCCCCTGAAGCCTGTTCAATACCTAAATTACGTGCTGCTGATACCCCTTTATTCTCTTGAGCATAATAATGAATACGATTATCTTTTGCTGCATATTGTAGAGCTATTTCCTCCGTACAATCAGAAGATCCGTCATTCACAATAATTGCTTCCCAATATTCATAAGTCTGCTTAATAATTGATTCTAATGCTTCCGCTAAATATATACCTTGATTATAACAAGGCAATATTATAGATACCATTCCCTCCATAAACAATAATTAAAACATTTTATTACTTCAAATAACTTTGTAAAAATAAATAAAATTCATGATTATTTTAGGTTCAGAAACTGTATTTTTCACGATAAGCATAATCTAAAGAAAAAGAATAGATAGCTCCTTGAAATTTAATTAAGTATATATACATTTTTCCAACATCAGAATCTAATATTCAAGAACCTATGCCTCTAATTCTACGCCAAATTTTTCTATACCATTTATTGTGATGCAGTACATATTTTCGCTTATAAAAATCTAAATCACGAATAATATCTAAAGGAAAGCCAAAATAATCAACATAAGTATCGAAATGCTTTTTATAAATATATCTCAAAACTTTTTGAATATTCTCTGCTTTACTGCATTCTGTATTTCTTGAAACGCCTTTTATTCTGTAAAAAAATAAAGGTGCTTCTACTTGATAGACTTTCCTATTTTCATGCAGTAGCCTTATATACAATTCCCAATCCTCTAACCCAATATGCATGTTTTCATCATATCCACCTATTCTTAAAAAATCTTCTTTCTTGAACAAAGAAGTACAGACAATACAATTCCCTAATAAAAAAGATTTATAATTATGATATGCAGGCAAATCCCAGATGCCTTCTTTTATTCCAAAAAAATAGGTCTGCGTATAAACTAATGTATAGTCTGGATATTGTTTAAATACTGCTAAGCATTGCTCCATATAGTCTGGGGCTAATCGGTCATCAGGATCTAAAGGTAAAATATAGTCTCCAATCGAAATAGAAACTCCTAAATTACGGGCCGCAGATACTCCTTTATTTTCTTGACAAATATAGCGTATACGTTTTTCTCTCTGAACATAAGCTAGAGCAACACTCTCTGTACAATCAGAGGAACCATCATTTACAACAATAGCCTCCCAATTCTCATAAGTCTGTCCTATAAGAGAATCTAGAGCTTCGGATAAATATACTCCTTGATTAAAACAAGGCAAAACTACTGATATAATCTTTTCCATTTGATCTGTTTTATTTGTACAGTATGATGTATGTATACCGCATATTAAGCAATCGGAATTTAAACATACAAAAAAATACTGTTCTACTAAAAAAATCACATAAAAATTATATATAAACAAATAATTATCGCTATTTGTATAATAATTCAGAATTTTATAAATTAAAGAATGTTTCTATCGATTCAATATAATAATATAATACTTTAAAGAGGTAATTGATCTCAAAAAACTTTATATTCTATTTATCTTACATAGGCATGCAGTAAACTCAATATTTTCCATTTAATATAAAATAGATTATATTTGCTTTTACTTCGCCATAATATAGAATATAAGAAAATGAATAGTAGTTCCCCTAAAATCAGTATTATAGTGCCCAACTATAACTATGCTTATTTTTTAGACAAACGTATTGAATCTATATTAAAACAGACCTATACTGATTATGAAATAATCTTATTGGATGATGCTTCTAGCGATGATAGTGTAAAGGTATTAGAGAAATATAAAAACAATCCTCACGTATCACAAATTGTCGTGAATGAACAAAACACAGGAAGTCCCTTCAAACAATGGATGAAAGGGATTCTGCTGGCAAAAGGCGAATGGATCTGGATAGCAGAAGCCGATGATTTATGTGAACCTACATTTTTAGAAACTTGTATGCATTATATAAAAACAGAAAGCAACATTGCTATTTGTAATACCGGAAGTGTATATATTGATACTGAAGGCAATATCATGGAAGGGAAAGTATACCATTGGGAAAAAAATGAAGAAAAATCAGGAGCCATTTGCTTCGATGGCAAGAAATTTGCAGAATATATTTTATATTGGAAAAATGATATTCCCAATGCTAGTGGAGTTTTATTCAGAAAAGACTACGCACTCAACATACAAAATAAGAAATGGACTGATTTCCGATATTGCGGCGACTGGTTATTTTGGTTTGAAATGGCTATGCAAGGAAAGGTTATACAAATTTACCAGACATTAAATTATTTCCGACAACATCAGTCACAAACAGCCAAAGGTAAATATAATGGTCAGAATCTTATAGAATCATTTAAAATCGGACTATATATAGAAAAAAAGATTCCATCTATTAATTACTTTAAGCGAAAGCAAAAACATGGAAGAGATGCCAGAATAACTAAGCATATAAAAAACAAAGAAGTAAAAGAATTTATAATCAAAGAATATAAACAATACTTCCAATCTTCTTACATAAAAGACTATTTGTATTATAAATTAAACAGGCATTTCCGAGCTATTCCCAAAGTTCTAACAGAAGAAAAAGATCGGAAGAAAGCTTTAAAATATGGTAAAGTCCTATCTTGACTTACAATTATAAAGCCTTCAGCCTGTCACGCTTTATAGTAATCAGCCACGGGCAAATGAATCTTAAATAATTATTCAAATGGAAAAGTCTCAAATCGGAGGCTTTTCCTCCTAGACGCTCGCTTAAATACCTGCTAAGTTCTATTCTTTTGTCCGCATCATTTACTTTCTTTATTTTACGGCATATCATGCCATGTGCTAGCCTACGTTTATACTTCTTCATTCCAGGGAAAGTTTTTTCCATCAAAAAAAGTGTATCAATATCTTCTTTTATACGATTTCCAGACTTAACTCCCTCTACACTAACTTTTGCTGTATGCTGACGAAATTTATTCAACTCTGCATAAACTTCTATCATATCTCCTTGTAACAGCATCTGGAACCAGAAATACCAGTCGCCACTATATCTCATACTTAAAAAAGAGGAATCTGATAATTTAATAGCATAAGAACGACGAAACAGTACTCCGCTAGCATTAGCAACACAACAATTCCAATACATATTATGCTCCGCATAAGCCTTCCCTGAAAATCTGCAAGCTGATACAGTCGGCTTATTCTTCCCCCAGTAATTGGCTTCCTGTGGCAATATACTGCCATTCTCATCTATATATTTTGAAGCAGTCATACATACAGATATATTGGAATATTTCTGCACCTGCCCCACACAAGTTTCCAAAAATGTAAACTCGCACAAATCATCGGCTTCTGCTATCCAGATCCATTCGCCTTTTGCCAGCAGAATCCCTTTCATCCATTGTTTGAAGGGACTTCCTGTGTTTTGCTCATTTACAACAAAATGAGAAACATGAGGATTGTTCTTATATTTGTCAAGAATCTCTAAACTGTTGTCTGTAGAAGCGTCATCCAAAAGTATAAGTTCAAAGTCTTGAAAAGTCTGATTCAAGATTGACGACAAGCGCGCATCCAAATAACGTGCGTAATTATAATTAGGAACGACAACACTGACCAATGGAGCTTTTTCATTCATAAACACAAAATTCTACGTTTTAACAGCAAATTTACATAAATAAAAACAACGATATGGAATTTTAATTACATATGCTGCTTGGAAAAGGAACAAAAAGTAAACAAATGCTCTATAATATCAGGATATTTAGCAGAGAATTTACGGGCGAACAAGCAAGAAGAGTTTTTCAACTCATCAAAATCGTCAGGCTGCCAGACGTAAGGACTTCCACGTTGCCAGTCAATGGCTCTTACACTACCTTTTGAAGCATCCGACAAATCATAGATATTCTCTCGAAAAGGAGAATTCCATATCAAGGACTGAATAAAGATTTCATCCGGACACAGTGTATATTTGAATGTTTTCATAATATAGGCTTTCTTGTCAACCAAATAGTGACAAAAATCATCAGTGATACTTACCCATGTAAAGCCTTTATAAAAATTATCCAAGGTGTGTTTCCGCCTAAATTTTATCAGTTTCTGAATCCCTAAACAAACATTACGGATAAAGGCTGTTATACCATGTACAAAGGAAGAACCCTCTTTAAAATAGCGAGTAAACAAATAATATCTATATACTTTACGGTATACATCTTTACGATGGCTTGGCTCATTCCAGAATCCGATAAATTCTTTTCCCGCATGTTTCTGAAAAAATTCATGAATATAATTTTGTGTCTTAATCGGTAAATCAACTCCCGATAATAAATGATAATAAGCATACGGTCCATTTTGCAACGCAGCTTCAAACAGCCGATATTCTACTTCAACCTGAGAAAGGTCACCCCAATATACCGCTATACGGTTTTGCAGAATTATCAATTTACCTTTCTTCAACTGAAAATCCTTGAACTGACCGAATAATTCAACGGCACGGGCATCCACATGCAAATAAATATCATTACGCTCATCATCAAGCATGAGCAATAATGTTTTTAACACGTCGGGCTCATTATGAGCTATTATCAGGTATGCATGCTTCATATCTTCCAATTATTTATTCAAGTTCTTGAAAAAATCTGCCATTGTATGGTCTTCGTGTATATATCCGTCTGCCTGTAAGCGGCCGAAGACACGGCTTCCTATCACACGGTCGTATTCCTCATTCAGTTTTCCTTCTTTATACAAGCCATAAAAATAGCGCCAGTGACGTCCACCATGTTTACTGGGATTCTGCTCCAACTGCTTTCCGCCATTAATCATTTTCTCCAGAAACTGCTGACGACCTCGGATATTATAATGATAAATACGGATATCACTTTTGCCGGAACGCTTGGGGAACATAGCTACCTTATGGTTTCCCATCGAAATCTGGATGTATCCACGGGTACGGTGCATTACCTTAGGTATCTGACGAGCAAACAATGAATAGAGCGATAAATCATATTTTGCAATATCTTCAACCGGGTCGACCGTGTAGCTCCATGCTTCAAAGTTTTTTCCTTCTTCGGGATATACACAGTACATGGCACATTTTATCACGTTTGCCGAAGTCTGCTGCAACGTATCTTTTAAAGAAGATGATGCAGGATACCAGAACTCATCAGCATCGGCATTAATTACCCAGTCGGCTTTATAAACAGTCTTGGCACGCCACACCATACGGTCTACCCATACTTTCTGACGATAATCGGTAGCTTTCTCTTCTATTATTTCTTTTATCCACCCCTTTTCCTGATACTTACGCAGTATTTCAGGAGTCTTGTCTGTGGAATTGTTGTCTGTTACGATAAAAAAATCGACCCCTTTCTGCTTATGGAAAATCAGGTTTTGCTCCAGAATGTCTTCTTCATTCTTTACCAGTAGTGTCATGCATACTACCGGATTTTTTACTTTGCACAAGGAGAAAGGTATCTCTGCTATCGCACAGGCTACCTTTTTTAAAAGCAACAACAGGTTCATAAAGCTATCGTTTTTTTAATTAATGGGGACTTTTATCCAGCCTTCAGGATAAATATAGGGTGTTTCTGTATGACGGAACCAGCGCTCAGGCACAATTACTGTCTTGTCTTTGTGTGGATCGAGCCATGCACCCCACCAGCTAAATGTACTGTTACATATAATATGACGACGACAATGACTCATCAGCATCATGTCCTGCCAGCTGTCATTACCTTTATTCCAGTCGATATATACAGCATTGTCGAGCGGAAGATTTTCTTTCACCCATGCCAGATCGTCCGAAAACACATAAGGTGGGTTCTATCAATTCCATTTTTTATTTCTTGCATAAGGCAGCAGAACCCTTT
>OJOE01000062.1_pt1 | contig 88646 bp, 86 predicted proteins | sample 1598191 | NCBI WGS metagenome assembly OJOE01 (sample SAMN03922463, study PRJEB24848) | human gut metagenome | isolation source: stool sample | host: Homo sapiens | place: Germany | collected 2009-11
CAGGCAATCCAAGCCTTACTCACAGTCGCAGTTACGTTGTTCGGTTTTGAGGGTGTAGCCCCCAATACAGTTGGTGCTTATTAGGGCGAGGGTCCACCCGTTCCCATCCCGAACACGGAAGTTAAGCTCGCTTCTGCCCACGATACTTGGCTGGAGACGGCCCGGAAAAATAGGTAGCGCCAACATAAAGCGGACATCTTCGGATGTCCGCTTTTTCTTTTTACAAGGGAAGATTTTCAAATGAGAACTTATATCCAACGGCGGGGGATTTTCAAACATTGTGACAGTTTCGGCGGCGCGGCCTTGGGGCTGCGCTTTTTTGCGGCTGTTTCCCTGTAATACTGATTCCTGATTAAAAAATTTAATCAGGAATCCCGTGCGCTGCGCGCACGCACAGCGTGCAAGGGCACGCTGTGACGTCCCATACAAAACCTGACGCACCTTCGGTGCTATAAAAAGCTTTTCAAGCTTTTTAACAGGTTTTGGTGTAAATTTTCTGTAACGGGGCAAAACAGGACTACACAACCGGCGAAACCTGTGATATGATAGATGAGTGAAAGAATCGAACCGGGGGAGGGATCGTTCCAATGAAATATCTGCCGCAGCGCGTGGCGGCGCTGCTTCTGGCGGCGGTTATGTCGCTGACCCTGACCGGGTGCATGTTCCGCTCGTCGGTGGAGGATCTGTTCACCCTGCCCCGGGTGTCGGCGGAATACGAGGGGCTGTCCCAGGAGCTGGACGACCTGCAGAAGCAGGGCTATGAGCTGGTGGGCCCCAGCACCGGGCAGAACATCCAGCCGGTGCAGATGGTGGACCTGGACAACGACGGCCTGTCGGAGGCCCTGGTATTCATGCGGCTGCAGGACGACGAAAAGCCTCTGAAAATCTTCGTTTTCCGACCGGAGGACGATACCTATCACCGCCTGTGCGTCATCGAGAGCAGCGGCACCGCCATCGACAGCGTCCAGTATGAGGACCTCACCGGCAACGGCCGGTTGGAGATCATCGTGGGCTGGCGCATCAGCGCCGACGTGCAGACCGTGGCCGTGTATGTGCCCCAGGCGGACCCCTATGTGCTGCTGCAGAGCGGCTATACCCGCTTCACCGTCACGGACCTGGACGGCGACGGCGTCAAGAGCCTGCTGCTGTTCCGCTCGGACAACGACGGACAGCCGGTGGCGGGGCTGTATATCCGCAAGGACGATGTGATCTCCGCCAGCTACAGCAGCGTCTTGTCCTACACCATGGCGGAGCTGAGCCGGGGCAGCGTGGTGGTGGGCAAGCTCTCCGACGGCACCCCCGCCGTATTTGCCACCGGCGTCAACAGCCAGGGTATGGCCATGACGGATATCCTGGTGTGGCAGGAGAGCGGCGGACTGACCAACATCGCCCAGGACCGGACCACCGGCCTCACCGCCGCCGTGTACCCCTATATGCAGCTCAAGCCCCAGGACATCGACGGCGACGGCAGCGTGGAGATCCCCGCGCCGGAGACTGCCGCCGCCGACGCGGGAAGCGGCGCTGCCGCCAACACCGCCGCGGCGGTGCGGGGGCTGGTCCGCTGGATCAGCTACTGCGGCGACGAAAGCCCGGATGTCCACTGCGTGACCTATCACGATCTGTCTGCCGGGTGGTATTTCCGCCTGCCGGATACCTGGCAGGGGGAGGCCACCTTCACCACCGCCGAAAACGGCGCGTACGAGAGCCAGGTGGTGCTGCTGTCCAACGGGCAGCCGGTGGCGGCCCTGTACGCCCTTACCGGCGACAACCGGGAAAAGCGGGCCATGATGGGAAGCCGCATGGCCCTCAAGCGCCAGAACGGCGTCACCTACGCCGGGGAGCTGCTGGCCGGGGCCGACTACTGCGGCCTGGACGAGGAGAGCCTGCGCCTGGGCTTCAACCTGGTGGTGGCCGAGTGGGCTGCATGAAAATCCGAGGAAAGGAACGTCGAATCCATGAGAAAGGTAATGGTTCTGGAGGATGAATCCAGCATCCGCAGCTTTATTGTGATCAACCTGCGCCGGGCAGGATACGAGGTGGTGGAGGCCGAAACCGGCGAGGAGGCCCTGGACAAGCTCCACGAGAATCCGGACACGCTGGTGGCCCTGCTGGACGTGATGCTACCGGGCATCGACGGGTTCGAGGTGTGCCGCCGCATCCGGGCCACCAACCCCCGCATCGGCATCATCATGCTGACGGCCCGGTCCCAGGAGATGGACAAGGTCACGGGCCTGATGAACGGGGCCGACGACTATGTGACCAAGCCCTTCTCCCCGGTGGAGCTTACCGCCCGGGTGGACGCCCTGATCCGCCGCAGCAGCGGCGGCACCCAGGAGCTGCCGCCGGGCACCATCAGCCAGCCCCCCTTCCTGCTGAACACCCGCAACCGCACCCTGGAGAAAAACGGCCAGCGCATCAAGCTGACCCAGGTGGAATATTCCATCATGCGGATGTTCATGGAAAATCCCGGCAAGGCCCTGTCCCGGGAGGAGATCCTGGATCTGGTGTGGGGCCGGGACTATTTCGGCGAGCTGAAGATCGTGGACGTCAACGTCCGGCGTCTGCGGCTGAAAATCGAGGACAGCCCCACCAGCCCCACCTATATCAACACCGTGTGGGGCTACGGATACAAGTGGGGCTTTTAAGCCATGGATACCAACACGGATAACAAGCTGCGGCTGTTCACCCGGGGACAGGGGAAGCGGCTGAAGCTGCGGGGTCTGCGCCGCCGCTGGCTGGCCAGCAGTGTGGGACCCATTATCGTCATTCTGGTGCTGGTGGGCGTGCTCTCCGCCGCCACCATCAGCTCCAGCCTGGACGCCCGGGCCAGGTCCTCTCTGGAGGCCAAGGCCAAGTCCGGCTCCGACTATTTCAGCGCCTACAGCATGGGCAGCTACAGCGAGTATTACCGCCGGGCCGCCCAATACGTCACGGATTACAGCCTGAACGACAGCCTGGCCAAGAACGTGGAGCTGCAGTTCATCAACGGCAAGCGCCAGGTGGAGCTGTCCTCCCGGGGCGCCGTGGCCGGCAGCACCCCCGCCACCCCGGAGGTGGGCCGGGCCGTGGAAACCGGCAAGACCGCCTCCTTCGCCGGCCGGGACCCCCTGACCGGCGAGAACATCCTGGCGGTGTCCAGCCCGGTGTTCTACAACGGGGCGGTGGTGGCCGTGATGCGGTTCGTCACCTCTACCCGGCTGCTGGACCAGCAGCTGTGGCTGACGGTGCTGGTGATGGCCGCCGTCATCGCGGCGGTGATCTTCCTGATCTTCGTGTCCAACCTGATCTTCATCAACAACGTGGTGCAGCCGGTGGCGGAGGTGTCCGAGGCCGCCAAGCGCATCTCATCCGGCAGCTACGGCATCCAGATCGCCAACAAATATACCGACGAGCTGGGGCAGCTGGTGGACAACATCAACAACATGTCCCTGAAAATCAGCCAGAGCGAGAAAATGCAGACGGAGTTCATCTCCTCCGTGTCCCACGAGCTGCGCACCCCTCTGACGGCCATCAGCGGCTGGGGCGAGACCCTGCTGGGGGATGAGACCGGCGACCCCCGCCAGCTGCGCCGGGGCCTGCGCATCATCGTCAAGGAGGCCCGCCGCCTGACGGGCATGGTGGAGGAGCTGCTGGAGTTTTCCAAGATGCAGGACGGCCGCTTCACCCTGCAGGAGGAGGAAATGGACCTGCAGGCGGAGCTGGAGGACGCCATCTATACCTATCGGGAGCTGTTCCGCCAGGACGGCATCGAGCTGAACTATCACAGCGATCAGGAGCTGTATACCGAGCCCATCTCCGGGGATCCCCAGCGGCTGAAGCAGGTGTTCTGCAACGTGCTGGACAACGCCGCCAAGCACGGCGGCGCAGGCAAGCGCATCGACGTGGATATGACCCAGGAGGGGGACAGCTATGTGGTGCGCATCCGGGACTACGGCCCCGGCATCCCTCCGGCGGAGGTCCCCTTTGTGAAGCAGAAGTTTTATAAGGGCTCCTCCAAGGCCCGGGGCAGCGGCATCGGACTGGCGGTGTGCGACGAGATCGTCCAGCGCCACGGCGGCGTGTTCGACATCGGCAACGCCGACGGCGGCGGGGCCATCGTCACCATCCGGCTGCCCATCTCCGGCCAGGAGCTGTAAAAAATCGAACGCCTGTTGCATTTTTGCGGCGGGTGTGTTATGATACTGGAAAGGAACCCATTCCCCATGGAAAAAAACAACAAGCAATTCCGCACCTCCATCGGCGGTCAGGCCCTGATCGAGGGCATTCTCATGCGCGGGCCGGAAAAGCAGGCCATTGTGGTCCGCTCGCCGGAGGGCCTGGTGACCAAGGTGGAGGAGCTGACCCTGATCAAGGACAAATATCCCATTCTGGGCTGGCCCATCATCCGGGGAGCCGTCACGTTTCTGGACTCCATGGTCCGGGGCGTCAAGGCCCTGATGTTCTCCGCCGACTATTACCCCGAGGACGAAAACGTCCAGCCCTCCAAGCTGGATAAGTGGCTGGAGGAGCACGTTCCGGCGGAGAAGCTGCAGTCGGTGCTGGTGTGGGTGTCGGTGATCCTGTCCCTGGGGCTGACGCTGCTGCTGTTCATGCTGCTGCCCACGTTCATCGCCGGGCTGTTCCACGCCCGGCACGCCGCCGTCCACAACCTCATCGAGGGGGCGGTGAAGATCGCCATTTTCCTGGGGTACCTGATCCTCTGCTCCAGGCAGAAGGACGTGCGCCGGGTATTCTGCTATCACGGGGCGGAGCATAAGACCATCTTCTGCTATGAGGCGGGCCTGCCGCTGACGGTGGAAAACGCCCGCATCCAGCCCAAGCACCACCCCCGCTGCGGCACCAGCTTCCTGTTCGTGGTCATCGTGGTGTCCATTCTGTGCAGCAGCATCGTGTTCAGCTATGTGAACTGGCAGAATCTGTGGGTCCGGGTGGCCATGCATCTGCTGCTGCTGATCCCGGTGGTGGGCGTCACCTATGAATTCAACCGCTTTGTGGGCCGTCACGACAACGCCGTGACCCGGGTCCTGTCCGCCCCGGGGATGTGGCTACAGAATTTCACCACCAACGAACCGGACGACTCCATGCTGGAGGTGGCCATCGAGGCCTTGAGGCTGGTGCTGCCGGAGGAGCAGGGAAAGGACGCCTGGTAATGGCTGTTACATACAACGATCTGACCCTGGATATCCGGCGGTCCCTGCGGCAGGCGGGGATCGAGGCCGCCACCCTGGAGGCCCGGGAGCTGGTGTGCTTTGCCGCCGGAAAGGACCGGGCCACCCTGCTGCGGGACGGCTTGCTGTACGTCTCGCCGGAGGTGGAGGAGGCGGCCTGGGCGCTGGCCCGCCGGCGTCTGGCCGGGGAGCCGGTGGCCTATCTCATCGGCGAGTGGGAGTTTTACGGCCTGCCCCTGGACATCAGCGAAAGCGTGCTGATCCCCCGGCCCGACACGGAGACCCTGGCCGAGGCCGCCATCGGCTGGCTGCGGCAGCGGGAGGCCCCCCGGGTCCTGGACCTGTGCGCCGGTTCCGGCTGCCTGGGCCTGGCCATCGCCAGCCAGGCGCCCGGCGCCCGGGTGGTGCTGGGGGAGCTCAGCGACGGGGCTTTGCGGGTCTGCCGCCAGAACATCCGCCGCAACGGCCTCACCGGCCGGGTGACGGCCATGCAGCTGGACGCCCTGCGCCCGCCGGTGCAGCGGCTGGGGGATTTCGACTGCATCGTCAGCAATCCCCCCTATATCCCCTCCGGGGATATTCCAGGGCTGGACGTCTCCGTCCGGGATTACGAGCCCCACATGGCCCTGGACGGCGGGGCCGACGGCCTGGACTTTTACCGGGCCATCTGCGCCCACTGGCGCTCGGTGCTGCATCCCGGGTCCCGGCTGTGCTTCGAGGTGGGCATCGGCCAGGCCGACGACGTGCTGCGGCTGATGCGCAGCGTGGGCTTCGGCGACCTGGAAATTCTCCCGGACCCGGCGGGCATCCCCCGGGTGGTGCTGGGGGACCTGTATCAGGAGATCTGACTGTCCGCTTTTCCGGACAGGCTTTGTGATACCATCACGGCAATATAAATTAGAGGAGGAGACGAAAATGGCAGCGAAAAAGGATACCTCTGCCGCAGTCCCTGCGGGCTCCGACAAGAAAAAGGCGCTGGAGACCGCCATGCAGCAGATCGAAAAGATGTATGGCAAGGGCTCCATCATGCGCTATGGCGAAAACGCCGAAACCAACGTGGAGGCCATCCCCACGGGCTCCCTGGCCCTGGACCTGGCTCTGGGCATCGGCGGCGTGCCCCGGGGGCGCATCATCGAGATCTACGGGCCTGAGTCCTCCGGTAAGACCACCCTGGCCCTGCACATTCTGGCCCAGGCCCAGAAGCTGGGCGGCGAGGTGGCCTTTGTGGACGCCGAGCACGCCCTGGACCCCACCTATGCCCGGGCGCTGGGCGTGCGGATCGAGGATATGCTCATCTCCCAGCCGGACACCGGCGAGCAGGCCCTGGAAATCACCGAGGCCCTGGTCCGCTCCGGCGCCATCGATGTGGTGGTGGTGGACTCCGTGGCCGCCCTGGTGCCCCGGGCGGAGATCGAGGGCGAGATGGGCGACAGCTTCGTGGGCCTGCACGCCCGGCTTATGAGCCAGGCCCTGCGCAAGCTCACCGGCGTCATCGCCAAAACCAACAGCATCGTTATCTTCATCAACCAGCTGCGGGAAAAGGTGGGCGTCATGTACGGAAATCCCGAGGTCACCACCGGCGGCCGGGCCCTGAAGTTCTATGCCTCCGTCCGCATCGACGTGCGCCGCATCGAGGCTTTGAAGTCCGGCGGCGAGATCATCGGCAACCGCACCCGGGCCAAGGTGGTGAAAAACAAGGTGGCGCCCCCCTTCCGGGAGGCGGAGTTTGACATCATGTATGGCGAGGGCATCAGCCGCCTGGGCGAGATGCTGGATCTGGGCGTGAAGCTGGACCTGGTCCAGAAAAGCGGCTCCTGGTTCAACATGGGCGATATCCGCCTGGGCCAGGGCCGGGACGCCGCCAAGCAGTATTTCCGGGATCACCCCGACGAGGCCGACAAGCTGGAGGCCGCCATCCGCCGGGACTTCCACAAGCTGATGAGCAGCCAGTCCAAGATCGCCGCCAAGGCGGCGGGCCGGGCGGTGGACGTGTCCGCCGACGACTTCGATGACGAGGATTGAGCGTATCCAGCCGTCCCTGCACAAAAAGGACCGGGTGCTGGTGTATCTCACCGGCGGCCGGCTGCTGCGGATCACGCCGGAGGAGCTGCTGCGGTTTGACCTGCGCCCGGGCATGGACCTGGCGGAGGACGTGCTGGAGGAGCTGAACCGGGCGGCTGCCCGGTCCCTGACCCGGCAGCAGGCGGCGGAGATGGCCGGACGGCGGATGCTGTCCCAGAAGGAGCTGTCCGACCGGCTGGTGAAAAAGGGGACGGACCCCCAGGAGGCTCAGGAGACCGCCCGGTGGCTGGCGGACCTGGGTGCGGTGGACGACGCCGCCTATGCCGGGGTCATCGTGCGGCACTATGCCGCCATGGGCTACGGCCCCGGTCGGGTGCGCCAGGAGCTGCAGCACCGGGGGGTGCCCCGGGAGCTGTGGGACGACGCCCTGGCCCGGATGCCGGACCCGGAGGAGGCCATTGACCGGTTTCTGACCGCCAAGCTCCGGGGCAAGACCCCGGACCGGGCCACGCTCCAGCGGCTGTCCGCCGCCCTGCAGCGCCGGGGCTTCTCCTGGCAGGATATCCGCCCCGCCCTGGCCCGGCTGGACCGGGAGCCGGAGGATTGACCGGCACATTTACAACTTCACGCAAAGGAAACACAACCATGAACGTATCATTCGTATCCCTGGGCTGCGACAAGAACCGGGTCAACACCGAGCAGATGATGGCCCTGTGCCTCCAGGCGGGCATCACCGTCCAGGAGGACTGCCCCGGCAGCGACGTGGTGGTCATCAACACCTGCGGCTTCATCGACAGCGCCAAAAGCGAGGCCATCGACACCATTCTGTCCGCCGCCCAGCTGAAGGAGGAGGGACAGATCGGGAAGATCCTGGTCACCGGCTGCCTGAGCCAGCGCTATCAGGCGGACATTCTGGAGGAGCTGCCGGAAATCGACGGCATCATGGGCACCGGCTGCTTCGGCGACATCGTGCCCGCCCTGGAGCAGGTGATGGAGGGTCGGGAGTGCCGCCATTTCGCGGACATCAACGGCCCGGTGGAGGAGCTACCCCGGGTGCTGTCCACCCCCCGGCACTATGCCTATCTGCGGATTGCGGAGGGGTGCAGCAACCGTTGCGCCTACTGTGTGATCCCCTCCCTGCGGGGCAGCTACCGCTCCCGCCGGATGGAGGACATCCTGGCAGAGGCCCGGGCCCTGGCGGAGGATGGCGTGCGGGAGTGCATCGTCATCGCCCAGGACATCACCCGCTACGGGGTGGACCTGTACGGGGAGCGCCGTCTGCCCCAGCTGCTGCGGGAGCTGTGCAAACTGCCCTTCCACTGGGTCCGGCTGCACTATCTGTACCCGGACAACCTGTCCGACGAGCTCATCGACACCATCGCCGGGGAGGAGAAGATCTGCAACTATCTGGATATTCCCATCCAGCACTGCAACGACGCGGTGCTCAAGGCCATGCGCCGCCGGGAGACCAAGGCGGGGCTGGAGGCCCTGTTTGCCCGGCTGCGGGACCGGATCCCAGGCGTGGTGCTGCGCACCAGCCTCATCACCGGCCTTCCCTATGAGGACGAGGCCGCCTTCGAGGAGCTGTGCGGCTTTTTGGGGGAGCAGAAGCTCCAGCGAGTGGGGGCCTTTGCCTACTCCCCGGAGGAGGGCACCCCTGCGGCGAAGATGCTCAACCGGGTGGACACCGAGGAGGCCCAGCGCCGGGCGGAGCTGGTGATGGAGGTGCAGTCCCAGGTCATGGACCAGTTCAACGACAGCCGCATGGGCGACACCGTGGAGGTGCTGTGCGACGGGTGGGACGGCCAGTCCATGAGCTATGTGGGCCGCAGCTACGCCGAAAGCCCCGGCATCGACGGCAATATTTACTTCACATCCGATCAGCCCGTGGAAGCGGGAGATTTTGTCCGTGTGCGCATCACCGGGGCCATGGACGGCGAGCTTACCGGTGAACGAACGGAGGAATGACGCCATGCCCATGAATACCGCCAACAAACTGACCCTGGCCCGGGTGTTTCTGATCCCGGTGTTCCTGGTCATCGCCTACTGGGGCTTCCCCGGCAGCCGCTATGTGGCCCTGGCCGTTTACATCGTGGCCTGCCTGACGGACCTGCTGGACGGCTACATCGCCCGCCACTATAACCAGGTGTCGGATTTCGGCAAGTTTGCCGACCCCCTGGCGGACAAGTGCCTGGTGATGGCGGCCCTGTGCTGGTTCGTGGAAACCGGCGACATGATGGGCTGGGTCCTGGCCGCCGTGCTGCTGCGGGAGTTTGCCGTGTCCGGCATGCGGCTGATCGCCGTGGAAAAGGGCCGGGTCATCGCCGCGGGCTGGTCCGGCAAGGTCAAAACCGCCAGCACCATGGTGTGCATCTGCCTGATCCTGTTCGGCATTCCCCACTGGCTGAACCTGGTGTGCCAGGGGGTCATCCTGGTGACCACCGTCTACTCCGGCGTGGAGTATTTCGTGAAAAACTGGGACGTGTTCTCCGAAAAGTAAGTCTTTTGGCCGTTTTTCGGTGCCCGGTGACGCCGGGGTGAATGCGGCAATCCGTATCTCCGCGCAGCGGACCGCCGAGGGTCGTCCGCCCCTACGGCCTTGGCTCCCCCTTTGGGGGAGTTGTCGGCGCAGCCGACTGAGAGGGGAAAACAGAAGCCCCTACAGGCCCTCTCAGTCACCTTCGGTGACAGCTCTCCCAGAGGGAGAGCCAGGACTGTTTTTTCACCCGCGTCAACCCCAGAACTCATCTGAGTCCGCAGCTTTTCTGCGCCGTCAGCCGCTGTCTGATCAGGTCCGCGAAGCGCTCCGGCTCCAGGACCCGGACGCATGGCCCGAAGGACAGCACGCGGATCACCAGCTCCGTTTCGTCGTCGGCATCGTACGTCAGGCGCAGGATATACCGGCCGTCGTCCGTGCGTTCCGCCCGCTTTTCAAAATGCGCGAAGTGCAGCATGGCCCGCTCCAGGGCGTTGCGCCGGTCCGTGATCAGCAGGGTCAGGTTCCTCTGCCGCTGCGGGTCCGGCATCTCCTGCCAGGAGCCGTCCCCGTTGTAAAACGCGCAGGTTTTCAGCCTGCCCAGATTAAACTGCCCGAACCGGCACCCGGAGGCCAGGACCCGGATCTTGTCGTCCTTCAGCGAATATTCAAAGCCCCGGGGATAAAACCGCACCCGCACCCGCTTCCCGTGGCGGTTCTCCATGGTCACCCGGACGGGGCGTCCCTGGCGGATGGCCGAGTGTATCAGCCGGAAGTGCTCTATGTACGTCTCGTCCTCAAAGGGGTCCCCGTCCCCGTATTGGTCGTATACCTTATAGTCCTCCCGGGTGAAAAGCGGCTCCACGCCGTCAAGATCGGGCATTTCCACGCCGAACAGCCGGATGCGGGGGTCGTCCGCGATGGCCTTGAGCCACCGCTTTTCCAGGTCGGTCAGCGGCATGGTGGGCCTGTGGCGCAGGACCGGGGACAGGTCCTCCTTCAGCAGGGGCCATTTCCCGCACTTCAGCGCCGGAAGGATGGTCAGGGCGCTTTCCGAAAACGCCTCCTCCTCCACGCACCGCCGCAGATCCTGCTCCGTGGCCCCCGGTTTCATGGCCGCCTCCATGATCCGGGCCACCGCCCGGTAGTATACGGAGTACAGCTCACTGAATATCATGTTCTTCCCCTCCGTCGATGCCGTACATCCGGTACATCTCCTGAATGTCCGCCTTGAACCGATTCTCCGCCGTGCGGTTGGAAAAGTTCATCTTCGTGATGCGGCAGATGAACGTGCGGATCCACGGCAGCATCTCCACCGTGTCAAACACCTCCGCCGTGAACCGATAGTGGTGCTCGTCTACCTGCTCCACGGTGCCGCAGCGCTTTTCCCGCTCCAGCCGCCGGACGATAAACGGCTCGTCGTCCTCCACCCGGATCTCGAACTCCACGTGCTCCGTGTGCCGGACGTTCCACCTGCCGTTCACGCCCCACATATGCGCTTCCGCCTTCTGCAGGGCCCGGCGCAGGGCGTCGAATTTTTCGCAGATCTCGCCCATGCGGATGTTGGACATATAGTCCAGCCGATAGGTGTTCAGCCGGTTGGATTTTTCGTGGTACGCGATCAGGTTCTGCCGTCCGTTCTGGGCGCTTATATAGATCTTCAGCGGCACCAGGCGCAGGGTCCTGACCTCGCCTGCGTGCTTCCCCAGGTTGTCCGCCGTGATATAGCAGCGGCGGCCCATGGCCTCGAACAGCATGGCCATAACGTCGCTGTCCATGGCCTGGGTGATATAATGATGCTTGAAGGAAAACAGCTCCGGGTGCTCCGGCTGCCGGTCCTGTAAAAAGGACCCCACAACGCCGCAGGGCGCGGCCTCGCTGAAAAAGTCGATCACGTCGTTCAGCCGGGACAGGTCGGTATCCGGGGCCCGGCTGTAGAGCACCCGCCGCCCCTCCCTCTCCGTCCGGATGATGCCCTGGCCGGCGTACTCCTTCAGCTTCTTCCGAAGGGTGGATTCGTCAAAGGTCATCCGGGAGGACAGGAGCTCGTCCGTCTCCCGGACAAGCTCGGAAAGGGTTTTCCGGATCTCCGGCGCATAGAGAATGTCGAAAATCGCAAAATGCAGGGTGATGTCCCCATCGGTGAAGCTCTTGGACTTCCACGCCCGGTAGAACGGGTTTTTCCGGGTCACGCGGCTGTCCACCGACAGAAAGACGTTCTTCCCCTCCGGCGTCTGGGTGAAGCGCATATGATCCCCCAGCCAGCTCTCCAGCCTGCGCCGCTCGTTGTCATAGGAGCGCGCGCTCCGGGCGTCATATTCCGTCCGGCTCTTGAAGCCGTACACATAGAACTCGCGCATATAGGCGCGGACCTTTTCAAAGTTCTTCACCAGCTCGTGATATGCCGCCACGGCGCACACCTCCCATCCCAGGCCCCTATGTCAGCAGGCCGTATTTCTCCTTGATGCGGTCCAGCTTCTCCAGCATAGGCTCCGCGGCGATCCACAGGAAGAACACCGTGGCCGCGGCGTGGACGCAGTCCACCGGGAAGCCGGTGACGTAATAGGTCAGCAGGGTTTTCCAGGTCAGGGTCTCCGCCCCGGCCCACATCAGCACCGACGCCGGGTTCATGATGCCGCCGTAGATCACGATGGCGCAGAAGGCGCCGAAGGTGCACAGGCTCCCCCGGGTCCGCCGCAGCAGGCCCTTCCGGAACAGGACCCCCGCCAGAAAGCCGATGATCCCCATGCAGAACATCTGCCAGGGGGTCCACACCCCCTGGGAAAACAGCATATTGGACACCAGCATGGACAAGGCCCCCACCAGGAAGCCGCTTTCGCCGCCCAGGGCCACGCCGGAAATGATGGTCATGGCCATCACGGGCTTGAACTGGGGCAGCATGAAAAACGCCGCCCGGCCCGCCACGGAGATGGCGCATAACACCGCGATGACCACCAGCTCCCGGGCCTGGGGCCGCCGCCCCTCGAACACCAGGAAAAACGGGCCCATGCACTCCAGCAGCACCAGCACCGACACCAGGCCGTATCGCTGGTTGTTCAGGTAATACACCCCCACGAACAGGGTCACGGGGATCAGCAGCAGGATGGACACCGCAGCCGCCGTCGTCCGGCGGGACAGCCTGCGCTTTTCCACCGGAAGCTGCACCTGCGCCGGGGGCCTGGACCGCCGCCCGATGGCCAGGGCCAGGATCAGCAGCAGTCCGCAGAACACCAGATACAGCGCCAGCTGCTTCTGCCCCAGGGCCGTCAGCCCGCCCTTGTCCACCACGGCGGACAGGTCCGTGACATTGGCGGCATACAGGAAGATGGCCATGGCTCCCGCCCCGGACACGGCGGCCAGCGCCTTGCGCCACAGGGGCAGGCGCGGCGGCTTCCAGTCCGGCGTCTCCTCCCGGGCCTCCGGCAGAGGAGGGATATCCTCCGGCAGCGGCGGCTCCGGCGGCGCCGTGCCGCCGCAGGCGGCCATCACGTCCTCCGGCGTCACCGCCCGGGGCTCCAGACTGCGGGCCATGCGGTTGGCGGCGGTGGTATAGAAGCTGTTGCCGCTGAAGAAGTCCCGGGGCGCCGCCTCCGTCACCACGCCGCCGTCGAAAAACAGGGCGCAGCGGTGGGCATACCGGGCGCAGAACTCCACATCGTGGCTGACCATCAGCAGGGACACCCCCTGCCGCAGCAGAGTCCGCAGGATCAGGGCGAAGGTCTGCTTGAACTCCGCGTCCAGACCCTTGGTGGGCTCGTCCAGCAGCAGGATCTCCGGCTCCAGCAGCAGCACCTTGGCCAGGGCCGCCCGCTGCTGCTCGCCGCCGGACAGGTCATAGGGGTGCCGGTCCAGCAGGTCCTCCAGGCGGCACAGGGCCGTCATCCGGGCCACCCGCTCCTCCTGCCGGGGGCGGGGCGTTTTCGTGCCGGAGAATATCTCGAACAGGTCCTCCCGGACCGTTTTCTTCACAAACAGGGTCTGGGGATTCTGGGGCAGCATCCCCATGCGTCCCCGAAGGGAAATTTCGCCCCGCTGGGGCTTTTTCATGCCGGACAGCAGCCGCAGGGTGGTGCTTTTTCCCGCGCCGTTGCCGCCCAGCAGGGCCAGGAACTCCCCCCGGCCCAGGGTCAGGTCCAGCCCCTTTACAACGTCCGGGCTGTCCGGCTCATACCGGAACCACACCCCCCTGGCCGTTATCACCGGCTCCCGCCGGGGATGCTCTTCTTCCCGGGGCAGGGGGCCCAGCGGACGCTCCGCGGCATATCGACGCAAAAAGTCCCGCCCCTCCCGGACGGTGACGGGGCAGGGGGCCTCCGTCTCCACCGAGGCCCAGATGCGCATGGCGGCGGGCATGGCCAGGAACATCCCGTGGCCCAGGGTTTTCAGCTGACGGCCCACCTGCTGGGGGGTGCCGGTGCACAGGAGCCTGCCCCGGTCCATCACCGCCACGGCGGTGGCCAGGGGAAAGGCTTCTTCCAGCCGGTGCTCCGTCAGCACCACGGCGGTGCCCAGCTCCCGATTGATCTTCCCCAGCACCGCCAGGAAGTCCGAGGCGGCGATGGGGTCCAGCTGGCTGGTGGGCTCGTCCAGAATCAGCACGTCCGGCTGCATGGCCATCACCGAGGCCAGGTTCAGCAGCTGCTTCTGTCCGCCGGACAGCTCCGCCACGTCCCGGTAAAACCAGTCCTCGATGCCGAAGAACGCCGCCATCTCCGCCACCCGGCGGCGGATGGTGGGGGTGTCCGTCCCCAGGCTCTCCAGCCCGAAGGCCAGCTCGTGCCACACCTTGTCGGTGACGATCTGGTTTTCCGGCGACTGCTGGACAAAGCCGATGCGGGCCGCCTGGGTCCGCTGGTCCGCCTGCTCCAGGGGGGCGCCCCGGAACAGGATGCGCCCCTGCCGGACCCCGTGGGGGGCCAGGGCGGGCTTCAGCTGCCGCAGCAGGGTGGACTTGCCACAGCCCGACGGGCCGCACAGCACCAGAAAGGCACCCTCCGGCACCGTCAGGGTCAGGCGGTCAATGGCCGGGGCGGTCTGCCCCGGATAGGTAAAGCTCAGGTTTTCGATGGTGAACAGCGCCATGCGCGGGCCTCCCTTCGGTCTATGATCACCGGCGTCAGGCACAGGGCCAGATACGCCAGATAAAAGCTGATGGAAAACGGCTGGATCATGACCCCCTGCAGCAGGGGGAAATACCACCACTTCAGCCCTCCGGCCAGGCATCCGCACAGCAGATACAGCCCGCAGAAGCCCAGCCACGCCAGGGCGTACCGGTCCCGGCTCTCCATGCGATAGATGGAGAAGGCCGTCCGGCCCCGCAGGCCGTAGCCCCGGCTTTTCATGCTGTCGGCGGTTTCGATGGCGTTTTCCAGGGCCCAGGTGACCATGATGGAAAAGATGGTCACAGCCCGGCGGACCCGCTGCCATACGCTGCCGCAGGAGGCGTCCCGGCCGATGCAGAACTGGGCCTGGCGCACCACCTCCAGCTGCCGCCGGAACAGGGGCACGAACCGCAGTGTCATGCTCAGCACCAGGGACAATGCCGGAATAACCCGGCCGAACAGATACACGAACTTGTCCGAGGTGATCACGGCGTTGAAGCACACGAACCACAGCACCACGGCGCACAGCATGGCCCCCGCCGCCAGGCCGTAGAGGATGCTCTCCAGGGTCAGGGGATTGCCGGAGGGCAGATACGTCAGAATGGTGACTCCGGCGTGGTTGAAGGCCGGGTTCACGATGGCCGCCAGCAGAAGCACCGGCAGGGCGAATTTCAGGTGCCCCGCCAGGGCCCGGCGGCCTCCCAGCTCACCGGCGTACACCAGCGCCCCCGTCAGGGACACCGCCAGGCACACCGGGTGCATCAGCACCATGGAATAGGCCAGCACCAGGGCGAAAAACAGGAAGTTCACCAGGGGATGATAGCGGGAAAAGGCGTCGCCCACGGCTCCGTCCTCCTTTCGTCATACGGTTCTGCGCAGGGCGGGGCGCACAGGCCCCGCCCTGCGGGATTTTTGCGATGTTCGGGACCTTACCCGGTGGCGTAGCCGCCGCCTACGTCATAGCCCAGGTCGCAGGTATACACCCAGCAGATCACGTCCCCCTGCTGCACCTGATACCGGGAGCAGCCGTAGTTGGGGAACCAGTCGTTGACCTTGTACATCCAGCCGGAGCCGTCGCCCACGTCGAACTCATACAGGTTATAGATTCCCTCGATATAGGCGGAGTTGTAGATGGGCGTCCAGCTGAACTCCATGGGGATCTTCCTTTCCTTGCACACCCGCTGCAGCACGTCGAACACGCTCTCCCCCGGGGAGAACGTCACCGTGGAAGCCGCCAGAATGGTGCCGTCGGCGGGGATCAGCGCCCGCTTGGCCTCCTCGCACTTGTCCATATTGTTCAGGATGGTGGCGCAGGAGATAGAGATGGTGCAGGTGGCTTGCTGAGAGGTGTCGGGCTTGGTTTCCTCCGGCTCCACCGGCTGGGGCTTCCCCTGGGGCACCGGGTCCGTGTGGTATTGGTCCTGGCCGGACGGCTCGGACGTGTCCGGGGTGTCCGGCTCGTCGGGGGTATCCGGGGTATCCGGCGTCTCGGGCTTGTCCTGGGGATCCGTCTGCTCCGTGCCGGGGTTCACCGGCGCGGTGGGGGTGGATGGGACCTGGATGTCGCAGCCCGCTGCCGTCAGCAATGTCAGGGCCAGCACCAGGGCCAGCAGGAATTTTCCGTATCTTTTCCGCATAGGGGAACACCTCCATTTATAGCACCATGCGCAGGGACGCCCGAAGACGCCCCTGCGCGGGTGTATTTGCGGCGGTTTACGCGCGCTTTTTCTTCTTCTGCATCAGCAGCACGGCCGCACCGGCCAGAGCCGCCATGCCCATCCACACCAGCACCGGGCTTTCATCGCCGGTACGGGGGGCGTCGGGCTTTGCGGGCTGATCGGGGGTCACAGGCTGATCGGGCGTCACGGTGATGGTGACGTCGCTCATGTCATACAGGCTGGTCTTGCCGGCAGTCAGGCGATAGTAAGCCGCCAGGGCGTAGTAGCCCTGCTCGGTGGCCATGCCGTCCACGTCGGCGTCATCCATCAGGTGGCGGAAGCCGCCGCCGATGACATAGAAGCCGCACAGCGCGTCCACGACGCTGACGCCGCTCTTTACGAACCGGCTGTCGGCGGTGGGATCAATGTCCAGGGCCGTCAGGGCCACGATGACCTGGGCAGTGGACTCGGCGGAGGCATCGGTGCCGGGGATCTCGCTGAAGGTGCCGTCGGCGTTCTGCGCACCGGCCAGGAAGGTCAGGGCCGCGTCCACAGCCGCCTTCACCTGGGCGTTTTCATAGTAGGGGGCCAGGGCCTGGATGGCCATGGCGGTCATGTCCACATCGGGGACCTGGGAGGAGGCGATGACAGGCCAGCTGCCGTCCTCCCGCTGGGTATCCAGGATGGCGCGGACCAGCTTCTCCCGGGTCACGTCGCCGGAGGTGGGATAGCCGTGGCTGTCCAGCGCCAGCAGAGCCCACACGGGACCGTTGACGCTCTGCTTGGTGATGAACGCCATGGAATCCAGGCCGTCCAGCAGGCTCCGCCCGGCCACATGGGTCACGTCCTTGCCGATGGCGGTCAGGGCCAGGATCAGACGGGAATTCTCGGTGGAGCGGGAGCGGTTCAGACGGCCGTTCTCGTCCATGGCCTTTTGCACATACTCCACCACGGAGGCGTAATACGCGTCCACACCGGGGACGTCCCGGCCGGAACGGGCCAGGCCCAGAACCGTCCACTCGCCGCCGATGGAGCCGGTGACGGGGGTACCCTTGGCGGCGATATAGTCGCCGGTGGTCTTATAGATGTTCTCGGCGTTCAGCTCCGCCAGCCGGGCCTCGGCGGCCAGGAGCACGTCATAGTTGCCCACCCGGGCCTGGAGCTTCTGGGCCAGGGCGTCATAAGCGGCCCGGGCGGCCTCCACGGCGGCGCGGGAGGCGGGGGTCACAGGCTGGCCGATGGCGTTGATGAGGGCCTCCACGTTGGCCACGGCCTCGTCCTGAAGCTCCGCCAGCCGGGCCTCGGCGGCCACCAGCACGTCATAATTGCTGACCTGCTCCTTGCGCTCCTGGCGCAGGGCGTCATAGGCGGCGCGGGCGGCCTGGATGGCCTCCTCGGAGTCCAGGGTCACTTCGCCGATGGCGGCGATCTTCTGCTCCACATCGTGGACGTGCCAGCCGGTCAGAGGCAGCACCAGCTCAGGCAGACGGGTCAGGACTGCGGCGGTGGTGGAACCGTACTGGCGGTCCATGCCGGAGCGGTAGGACACGCCGCGGTGGGTGGGAATGCCGCCGAAGCCGCCCACCCGGATGGTACCGGTCAGGTCATAGCTGTAGCCTTCGGCGGTCTCGGGGATGGTGACGCTCAGCAGCTGACGGACCGGATTGCCGCTGAAGTCATACTGGCCGAAGGGGGTGCCGGGGTTGGTCTGATACTTGCTGCCCTGGGCATCCAGGTACAGCAGGGAGAAATTGAAGTTGTAAACGCCGGAGATCTTCTCCTTGGGGCTTACCAGGTCGTGGAACTGGACCTTTACGGCCTGGCCGGGGACCAGCTCCGCATCCTGGGGCAGGACGTTGCCGTCGGCGTCGATGAGGTCATAGCTGACGCCCCGGGCGGTGATGACCTGGTAGGCGGCCATGCCGTCCTTCTCGATGCGGAGAATGTGGCGGCCGGTGGTCAGGCCCGTAACGGTGACCTGGCCGTTTTCATCCACGGAAACGCCCTGGCTGGTGAAGCCGTTGAAGGTCATCTTATCGGTGACGGTGGAGCGGGCTACGGTAACGGTGCAGCCCTCCTGGGGAGTGAAGCTGTAGCTGGCACCCTGGGTACCCACATAGAACAGGATGTCGTGCTCGGCATCCAGATACTTCTGCTCGTCCTTGGTGATGTTCACGGTGGGACGGTCGATGAAGGTATTGGTCTGGATAGAGGAGCCGTCGGCACCCACGGACACCACGAACACGCCGGTGAACTCCGGCCAGATGGCGCTGAAGTCCTTGCCGCCCATACCCTGAGCGAAGGTCATGGCGTCATAGGTCACCTGGACGATGGCGGTGCCCGGGCGGTTGGCGGTCATGGTGGCCAGGCAGGAATTGTTGGCGTCGGGGGTGATGGTCACCACGTCGCTGTCGCCGCCGTCCAGGCTCAGCACCCGATAGTGCGCGTCGGGCAGGGCGATCTGGCTGTTCATGAAGCTCTCGATGGCCTGCCAGTTACGCAGCACGTTCAGCTCGTAGGTCTGGCCGGCATCCATGTTCAGGTAGCCCTGGCGGTTGATGTTCAGGTAGATGTTGCCCAGGTCATACACGTTCTTATCGAAGCGGTTGACGGAGGCGGCGGTGACATCGTCATCCATGTGCAGGTCGTCCCGGGTCACAGCCAGCTCCTGACCGCCGGTGAATTTGCCGAAGGTCCAGTAGGTGACGCCGTCGGGATTCTGGGCCCGCAGGAACTGCTGACTGCCGGTCTCCGGCAGGCGGAAGGAGGCGGTCATGGTGTCGCCCTTGGTCTCCTGGGAAACGGGCTCCAGGAAGGTATAGCTATAGTAGCTGCCGAAGGTGCCCATCCGCAGGGTGGAGCCGGCGGGGGCGGTAACGGTCAGGTCCAGGGCCTTGGGGATGGACAGGCCGAAGCTCTTGGCGCCGCAGTCCACGGTCTGCTTGCTGGACATGGCGGTGGTGATGGGCAGATAGGCCTCGGCCTTCTCGCCCAGGGGGGTCAGGGTGATGCTGAGACTGCCGCCCTCCAGGAACAGGCAGGAGGTGCGGGTATTGCCATAGGTGGTGGACACGCCGGTCTTGGCCTGCAGGTCCGTGCCGTCGGCGGCGGTAACGGTGACGTCGATGGAGTAATCCGTGCCCTCCACCCAGCTGTAGCTGTCGTTGGTGGCATAGATCTCATAGACGCGGTTCAGGGTGAACACGTTGTCCTGATTGGCCTTCACGGTCAGCACCAGGCTGCCGTTGCACTGGCCCTCGGCGTTGTAGCCCTCCACCAGATAGTCGCCGGCCGGCAGTTTGGTGTTCATCATCAGCTTATAGCCGTCGGCCTCGGGGGTCACATTGGCCAGCAGGTCCCGGTCTCCCTTGACGCCATCGGCGAAGTCATACAGCTTCAGGGACGCCAGCTGTGCATTGTGCAGGCCCTTGAAGGAGACGTCCAGGTCGCCCTGGGGCGCGTCACCCTCCTGGGACACGGTGACGGTGTAGGTGGTGGGGGTGATGGCGGGGGACCACTCGGTGGCCGCCGCCTTGTCGCCGCAGCGGATGGTCAGGACGGTGCCGTTATGGACGGGCACGGTCTCCACCCGGCGATAGTCGGTGCCGTCGGCGGTGAGATACACCTGATTGTTCTTGTTGGAGGCGGTGGCCGTCATCCGGATGCCGGTGACGCCCTGGGGCAGGGTCAGGGTGTAGGCGGTCTTGTCGGAGGCGAAGTCGGGAGTCAGGACGCCTTCGCTGAAGGACAGGGCCGCCAGGCTGGTGTCGCTCTGGGTGTTCCAGTCGCCGCCGATGTCCGCGCCGTAGCCGTTAACGGTGTACATGACCCGGATGATATCCCCGGCGAACAGCTTGTCCCCGGCCTTGATGTCCTTGAACCCAACGTTGGTGAACCAATCGTTCAGGGTTCCCATCCAGCCGGAGGCTGTGCCGCCGTCACCGGCGGACAGGCCGTTGATCTCGCTGATGTAGCCGGACTCGGCGCCGGTCTGGGAATAGGTACCCAGGGCGCTGACGATGCAGTCCATCATGGAGGACCCGGGAGCCAGGTCCACCCATTTGTCCACCAGCGTGCCATCCCAGGCAGCGCCGTCGGCCTTTGCGTAGGTCGTGTTTTCCACGATGACCCGAACCTGGCCGTCGTGGTCCTCTGCTGCCCACACGGTGGTCGGTACCAGGCTCAGTACCATCACCAATGCCAGCAGCAGAGAAACGATGCGTTTCTTCATATGCATTTTCCTCCTGTGAAATATTTATGCCCGGCCGTTTCCGGCAAGTCAACGAAGTGCGCACCGGGGCATTCCGATGAACGGGCGCACTTCCGCCGCAAAAAAAGCCGCCGGTCTCCCCCAGGGGATCACCGGCGGCGCATGCTTTCACCCGCGCACAACGAAGAGAACGCCCGCCGCGCTTTTGTCCTCCGCCGTGCAATTCTCCTGCCTCGCGCCGTGGAGCCGATGGCTCCTCGTCTGCATCCTACCTTCTCAGGAGGTTTCTCCCAATGGCGGACTTTCGTCCCGGCGGCCAAGGCCGCTTCGGTGCATTCTTGCGCCCACAGTGCCGTTCGCGTGGGGTTCCTTCGCCCCGTTTCTTTTAGGCAGGCACCTGGCCGTTTTCCGGCCTTTGCGGTACCCGCCGCACAGCATCCTCGGACATGATTCGATTATCCGGCCCCGTTTCCACACGAAACCACCACCATAATACACCATTCCCCCGGAAAAGTCAACGTCCGGGAAAAGTTTCCTGCCCCTTACCGGGCCGGGGCGCACAGGGTCACCTGCCGCCCGGCCACCTCCACCAGGTGCTCGTCCTTCATCTTCTTCAGCTCCCGCATCATGGCGCTACGGTCGGCGGAGATATAGTCCGCCAGGGCGCTGAGGGAGAAGGGCAGCTGGAAGCTGGGCTTCTGCCGCTGTCCGGCCAGCAGGCCGAAATAGCACAGCAGCTTCTCCCGGATGCTGCGGCGGCTGAGGACCTCCACCCGCTCGGACAGGGCGGCGGCCTTTTCGGTCATGATGTGGAACATATTCTCCACCAGGCGGCTGTGATGGGCGCAGGCCTTTTCGCAGCGGCGGGTCATGTGCTCGTCCTGCATGAACCACACCCGGCAGGGCTCCTCGGCGATCACGGTGATGCTGTCACCGGCCACGTTCTCGAACATCAGCATCTCCCCGAACACGCCGCCGCTTTCCAGGTGCTCCAGGATGGTGCGCCCCCCCTGGCGGTCGATGCGCTGGATCACGGCGCTGCCCTGGGCGATCAGGCCCAGATACTTCCGCCCCTCGGCGAAGTCATACACGGTCTCTCCGGCCCGGAAGCGCTCCTCCCGCACCCCGAAGCACACCCGCATCTGCTCCTGCTCCTCCGGGGTGATCCCCTCAAGAATCGGCGTTCTGACAGCTTCCATAGCGCAGCCTCTTTCCTTCCGCCATCAGGCGGTCTCTTTTCTTTCCGATGACGACGTACACGATGATATAGCCCAAGGCCCCCACAAACAGGCCCGCCAGAACGTCAATAAAGGCGTGCTGCTTGACAAACAGCGTGGCGGCGATGATGACGATGCCCAGGGCCAGGGACCCCGCGCGCCAGCCCCACTTCCGCAGGCCCGGCGTGTGCCACACGGCGGACACCCCCGCCACGACGCCCAGCACGTGGACGCTGGGGAACACATTGGTGTTGGTGTCCAGGGCATAAGTGTTCTCCAGCAGCCAGGTGGCGATGTTGTGGTGGGCCATCACCGCCGGGCGCAGGTCCTGGCCGTTGGGCACCAGGGCACAGAACACCGTGGCGGTGGTAAAGGTGATGGCAATGGCCCACATATACCGCCGGAAGCCCTCGGCGTCCTTGACGATCAGGTACAGGCCGATGGCCACCAGCAGGAAGGACCAGGCGTCATAGGGGAAAATGAACCACTCGCAGAAGGGGATATAGTCGTCGATGGCCGTCTGCGTGGCCCAATAGTTGTCGGTGATGAGATGCTCGATGATGAAAAACATGGCCAGATACACCGGCAGATACAGCCCCCACCACATATGCGGGTGTTCCTTGATGAATTTCTTAACGGTTTCCATGGTATTCCTCCGAAAGTGATAGTGCAACAGATGATACCATAATGCGCGGAAAAAGAAAAGGGGAAAGTGATATATGTCACAGTTTTTTTACAATTGGAAACGGTTGCGGCGGCGGGGCTTTTCCGGTATAATAGGGGACAAGATCATAAATTTGGAGGAGCATCCATGACCGTACTGAACAAAGAGATGAAGGAAAACCGCCGGGTGGAGCTGACCATCCGGGTGGAGCGGCAGGAGTGGCAGAAGGCCCTGGACGACGCCTACCAGGCCAACCGGGACCTGTACCCCGTGGACGGCTGCGCCCCCGGCAAGGCCACCCGCCGGGCTCTGGAGCAGGCCTACGCCCCGGACGTGTTCTATCAGGAGGCGGTGAACGAGACCTTCCCCCGGGCCCTGGTGGAGGCCTTCGGCCAGGAGGAGATCCTGGTGGCCGGAGCGCCGGAGCTGCGCATCGTGGACATCGGGCCGGAGGGCTTCACCTTCGCCGCCCTGGCGGAGCTGTATCCGGAGGTAAAGCTGGGCAAGTACAAGGGTCTGGCCGCCCCCATGCCCCAGGCGGAGCTGTCCAACGACGACGTGGACAAGGCCATGGAGGAGTGGCTCCAGGCCCACCTGGTGGAGCAGGAGCGGGACCGGGCCGCCATGGGCGACGAGGTGACCCTGGACTTCGACGGCTCCGTGGACGGCGTGCCCTTCGACGGCGGCAAGGCCGAGAACTATCCCCTGCTGCTGGGCAGCGGCATGTTCATCGACGGCTTCGAGGAGCAGGTGGCGGGGATCCGCCCGGAGGAGGAGCGGGAGATCCATGTGACCTTCCCCCAGCAGTACACCCCGGAGCTGGCGGGGAAGGCGGCGGTGTTCCGGGTGAAGGCCCACCGCATCGTCCGCCGCAGTATGCCGGAGCTGAACGACGAATTTGCCCGGGCCCAGGGCTTTTCCGACGCGGCGGCCCTGCGCCAGGCCATTATGTCCGCCGCCCTCCAGCGCAAGGAGGCCCAGGCCCGGGACGCCTACGCCGACGCCCTGGTGCGCCAGGTGCTGGACGGCATGGAAGTCCGGGTCCCGGATTCCATGGTGGAAAGCCAGCTGACGGGCCTTCTGCAGGAGCTGGAAAACCGCCTGATGAGCCAGGGAGCCTCCCTGTCCGACTATCTGCAGATGGCCGGCATGACCGAGGAGGACCTGCGGTCCCACGCCCGGGAGAACGCCCTGGAGTCCGCCCGGTATGAGCTGGCCATGACGGAGATCGCCCGGCTGGAGCACATCCGCGTCACGGATGAGGACGTGGAGCGCCGGTATCAGGAGATGTCCCGGCAGTTCGGCGTGCCGGTGGAGCACATCCGCCAGCAGCTGCCCCCCATGCAGCTGAGACACGACCTGAAGCTGGCCTATGCCCGGGCCGTGGTGGTGGACAGCGGCGTCCGGCTGTAAAACCTCCGCGGACGGTCCCGGAACAGGGCGGGACACCCCCGGGACAGACCCGGGATAAAGCGAGACAAAAACGCACCCCTCGGCGCAGACGCGCCGGGGGGTGCTGAAATTTTATCGGGCCAGGTCGGCCACCGCCCGGACGGCGGTGTCGATCTCCTGAGGGGTGTTGAAAGGGGAGAAGCTGAAGCGCACGATGCCCTGGCGCTCTGTGCCCAGGGCACGGTGGAGCCGGGGAGCGCAGTGGGCCCCGGGGCGGGTGGCGATGCCCCAGCCCTGTAAGAGGGCGTCGGACACCTCGCCGGAGTCCAGGTCCCGGATGTTCAGGGACACGATAGCGGCCCGGCAAGGGGCGGAAAAGTCGCCGTATATCCGGACGCCGGGAATGTCCCGGACCCCCAGGTAAAACCGCCGCATCAGGGCGTGCTCCCGGGCATACAGGTTCTCCACCCCCTCCGCCAGGAGATACTCCAGGGCGGCGTGGAGTCCTGCCAGGCCGTGGCTGTTCAGGGTCCCGGCCTCCAGCCGGGTGGGGTAGGCGGCGGGCTGGTCCGGGTCGAAGGAGTGGACGCCGCTGCCGCCCCGCAGCAGGGGCCGCAGCTCCACCCCCGGGCGGATGCACAGACCGCCGGTGCCCTGGGGCCCCAGCAGGCTCTTGTGGCCGGTGAAGCACAGAACGTCCGCCCCCAGGGCCGTCATGTCCAGGGGGACGGCCCCCGCCGTCTGGGAGGCGTCCAGGATCAGGAGGGCCCCGTGGGCATGGGCCAGGGCGGCGATGCGGGGGATATCCGGCATATCGCCGGTGACGTTGGAGGCGTGGGTGCACACCACGGCCCGGGTGTCGGGCCGGAACAGCCCCTCCAGGGCGTCATAGTCCAGGCGGCCGTTTCCGTCCGCCGGAAGGAAGCTCAGGCCCATGCCCTGCCGCTGCAGGGCGTACAGAGGCCGCAGCACGGAGTTGTGCTCCAGATCTGTGGAAATGGCGTGGTCCTCCGGGGTCAGCAGGCCGGAGATGGCCATATTCAGGGCCATGGTGGAGTTGGCGGTGAAGGCCACATGGTCCGGCCGGGGACAGCCCAGCAGCCGGGCAACCAGGCACCGGGTATCGTACACCGTCCGGGAGGCGGCCATGGAGGCCCCGTGGGCTCCCCGGGCGGCGTTGCCCGCCGTGCAGATGGCCTCCGCCACCGCTTGGGCCACCTGGGGCGGCTTGTGCAGGGAGGTGGCGGCGCTGTCCAGATAGATCTCCGTCATCAGAACATCTCCAATACGCAGCAGGGGCCGTGGCCGATGCCGTTTTCCTCTAAAGCCGCCGTCAGGACGGCCTGGTCGCCGGGGGCCGCCTTCCAGGCCAGGCCGCACCCGGCGGAGATCCGGGAGGGCAGGGGAATGATGCGCCCCGGCAGGGACAGCCGGGTGAACAGAGCCTCCGCCGCCAGGGCCTGGGCCGTCTCCTGAAAGGAGATCACCAGGGCGGGGGTGCGCTGCCGGGTCAAGGCCGGATCACCAGGGCGGCGTTCATCTGCTTTTCGGCGATGACGTACATATTGGTCACCTGACCCACCCGGAGCTGCTCCGTCAGGCCATAGTGATTCAGGCAGGTGCCGCAGGTGAGGATCTCCACCCCCAGCGCCTCCAGCTTGTGCAGGTCCTCCAGGGAGGCGGAGCCCTCGCAGGTGACGGAAGCGCCGCCGTTATAGAACAGCAGGGTCCGGGGCAGCTTCTCCTGCTGGGTCAGGGCGAACAGGAAGCCCTTCAGCAGCACCCGGCCCAGGGCCTCGTCCCCCTGGCCCATGTGGTCGGCGGAGATGACCACCACGGTGTTTTCGGGCTTTTCCGAGGGGACGGTGCACAGTCCGTCGGCGGACTCCGGCAGCTGGGCACCCTCCTGGGCGGAGATGACCACCCGGAAGCGGTTTTCCGCCAGCTGCTCGGTTTCGATGGCGCAGCCCTTGCTCTGGGCCAGGCGGGTGAGATTCTCCACGGCGATGCGGTTATCCACCAGGGTCTCCACGGAGCCGGCGCCCGTCAGGCTCTTCAGGGCCTGGAGGGTCTTGACCACCGGGATGGGGCAGGCGTCGCCCACGGCGTTGACTTGGATCATGACAGATTCCTCCTTATATTTATTCCGGAATAACGTTGTCCCCATTATAGCCGCATCCCAGGCGGTTTGCAAGAGGCGCAGGCACGGACTTTCCCGTCATAATCGCCCGATAATACTTTATTACGGATTGACGAAATCCGCACATTGTGATATTATAAACACACACGACATAGGGCGGGCCTGGGTCCGCCCTATGTCCGGGTACGGCTGTACCCCTTATGAATTAGGAAAGAAGGAACGACCATGTATCGCATCGTGACCAAAGAAGCGTTGAAACCCACCGTGATCCTGTATGAGATCGAGGCTCCTATGGTTGCCAGGAAGGCACAGCCCGGCCAGTTCATCATCCTGCGGGTGGATGAAAACGGCGAGCGCATCCCCATCACCATCCATGACTATAACCGCGAAAAGGGCACCGTTACCATCATTGTCCAGACCGTGGGCGCCACCACCGAAAAGCTCAGCCACAAGCAGCAGGGCGAGTATCTCCACGACTTCGTGGGCCCCCTGGGCAAGCCCACCGAAACCGAGGGCAAGAAGAAGGTCTGTGTCGTCGGCGGCGGCGTGGGCTGCGCCATCGCGTATCCCGTTCTGAAGAAGTTCCATGACTGCGGCGCAGAGGTCCACGCTGTGGTGGGCTTCAAGAACAAGGACGTGGTCATTCTGGAGGACAAGTTCAGGGCCGTTTCCTCTGTGCTGAAGGTCTGCACCGACGACGGCTCCTATGGCCAGAAGGGCCTGGTCACCGAGGCCCTGAAGGAGCTGCTAGACGAGGGCAACCAGTATGACGAGATCTTCGCCATCGGCCCCATGGTGATGATGAAGTTCGTCTGTAAGACCACCGCCCCCTACGGCGTGCCCACCACCGTATCCATGAGCCCCATCATGATCGACGGCACCGGCATGTGCGGCGGCTGCCGCCTGACCGTTGGCGGCGAGACCAAGTTTGCCTGCGTGGACGGCCCCGACTTCGACGGCCAGCAGGTGGACTGGGATCTGGCTGTCAAGCGCAACCAGATGTATCACGATTTCGAGGTGCGCAAGCACGAGGAAGTCTGCAATCTGTTCAAGCAGGAGGTAAAGTAACATGGCTGCCAAGATCAATATGCGTCTGGATAAGAACGAGATGCCCTCTCAGGACCCCAACGTCCGGAATAAGAACTTCCTGGAGGTGGCCCTGGGCTACACCGAGGAGCAGGCCCTGGACGAGGCCGCCCGCTGCCTCCACTGCAAGAATCATCCCTGCGTGGACGGCTGTCCCGTGAACGTCCGCATTCCCGAGTTCATCGCCAGGATCGTGGAGCGGGATTACGAGGGCGCTTATCAGGTCATCCACCAGACCAGCTCCCTGCCCGCCGTGTGCGGCCGCGTCTGCCCCCAGGAGAGCCAGTGCGAGATGCACTGCGTCCGGGGCAAGAAGGGCGACCCCGTGGGCATCGGCCGTCTGGAGCGCTTTGTGGCCGACTGGCACAACGCTCACAGCACCGAAGCCCCCGAAAAGCCCCAGCCCAACGGCCACAAGGTGGCGGTGGTGGGTTCCGGCCCTGCGGGCCTGACCTGCGCCGGCGACCTGGCCAAGAAGGGGTATGAGGTCACCGTGTTCGAGGCTCTGCACCTGGCCGGCGGCGTGCTGGTTTACGGCATCCCCGAGTTCCGTCTGCCCAAGAGCATCGTCCAGAAGGAAGTGGACGGCCTGAAGGCCATGGGTGTGAAGGTGGAGACCAACACCGTGGTGGGCCGCACCATCACCATCGACGAGCTGATGGAGGAGAACGGCTTCGAGGCCGTGTTTGTGGGCTCCGGCGCGGGCCTGCCCATGTTCATGCACATTCCCGGCGAGAACCTGAAGGGCGTTTACTCCGCCAACGAGTTTCTGACCCGCATCAACCTGATGAAGGCCTATCGCCCGGATTCCGACACCCCCATCATGGACCTGAAGGGCAAGAAGGTGGCCGTTGTGGGCGGCGGCAACGTGGCTATGGACGCCGCCCGCTGCTCCAAGCGCCTGGGCGCCGACGTGTACGTGGTCTATCGCCGGGGCATGGAGGAGCTGCCTGCCCGTCATGAGGAAGTGGAGCACGCCATCGAGGAGGGCGTGGTGTTCAAGACCCTGAACAACCCCGTCCAGATCAACGGCGACGAGCAGGACTGCGTCAAGAGCATGACCTGCATCGAGATGGAGCTGGGCGAGCCTGACGCTTCCGGCCGCCGCCGCCCCGTGGAGAAGAAGGGCAGCGAGTTTGAGCTTCCCGTGGACGCCGTGATCATGTCCCTGGGCACCACCCCCAACCCCCTGATCAAGTCCACCACCAAGGGCCTGGAGGTCAACAAGAAGGGCGGCATCATCGTCAACGAGGACGGCCTTACCTCCCGCCAGGGCGTGTACGCCGGCGGCGACGCCGTTACCGGTGCGGCCACCGTGATCCTGGCCATGGGCGCAGGCAAGCTGGGCGCCAAGTCCATCGACGAGTACCTGAGCAACAAGTAAATCTACGCTATACATAACGAGAGCGGCGCTGCCAGGCAGCGCCGCTCTTAGCTTGTCTTAAAAGGGCTTTGCCCTTTTAAGACAAAAGGCTTGCAGTCTGCCGCGCGCATAATTTGTTCGCTGAAAGCAAACAAATTCCACACTTGCAGACTGAGAAGTGTTTTTTGCGACATACACGCCGCCGCAAAAAACGGATTGCACTTGCTTTGCCGCCTGCGGGCGGCAAACTCTGCGAGGCTTTTTGAACAGAAAAATCCCCGGCTGCCTGGCAGCCGGGGATTTTTTGCTATGCGGTTTTATGCGCCCAGGAAGTTCAGCACTTCTCGTAGATGGTGGCAACGCCCATGCCGCCGCCGATGCACAGAGTGGCCAGGCCGCGCTTGGCCTCGGGACGCTTCTGCATCTCGTGCAGCAGGGTGACGATGATACGAGCGCCGGAAGCGCCCACGGGGTGGCCCAGAGCGATGGCACCGCCGTTGACGTTGACCTTGCTCATGTCGAAGTGCAACTCGCGGGCCACGGCGATGGACTGGGCGGCAAAGGCCTCGTTGGCCTCCACCAGGTCGATGTCGTCGATGGTCAGGCCGGCCTTCTTCAGAGCCTGGCGGGAAGCGGGCACGGGGCCCACGCCCATGATCTTGGGATCCACGCCGCCCTGGCCCCAGCTGATGAGCTTGGCCATGGGCTTCAGACCGTACTTCTCCACGGCCTCGCCGGAAGCCAGCACGATGGCGGCAGCGCCGTCATTGATGCCGGAGGCGTTGGCAGCGGTGACCCGGGGCTGACCCTTGTCGGCGGCTTCCTGGATGCCGGTGGGCTCAAAGGTGTTCACCACCTGGGGGTTGGGGGACTCGGGGCTGACGGGGAACGCGCCGCGCAGCTTGGCGATGCCTTCCTTGGTGACGCCGGCCTTGGGATACTCATCCTTGGCGAAGGGGACCATTTCCTTCTTGACCTTGACCATCACGGGGACGATCTCGTCGTCGAAGCGGCCGGCCTTCTGGGCGGCCTCGGTCTTCTGCTGGGAGGCGGCGGCGAAGGCGTCCTGCTCCTCGCGGGTGATGCCCCAGATGTCGTTGATGTTCTCGGCGGTGGTGCCCATGTGATAGTTGTTATAAGCGTCCCACAGACCGTCCTTGATCATGGTGTCCACCAGCTTCTTGTCGCCCATGCGAGCGCCCCAGCGGGCGTCCAGGGAGGCGAAGGGAGCGGCGCTCATGTTCTCGGTACCGCCGCAGACCACCACGTCGGAATCGCCGGCCAGGATGGAGCGGGCGCCCTCGATGACGGACTTCATGCCGGAGCCGCAGACCATGCCCACGGTGTAAGCGGGAACGGAGTAGGGGATACCGGCCTTGATGGCCACCTGGCGGGCGACGTTCTGGCCCTGGGCGGCGGTCAGGATGCAGCCGAACATGACCTCATCCACGTTTTCGGGGGCGATATTGGCACGCTTGAGGGCCTCCTTCACCACCACGGCGCCCATCTCGGCGGCGGGGGTGTTCTTCAGGGAACCGCCGAAGGAGCCGATAGCGGTACGGCAGCAATTGACGACATACAGATCTTTCATGATGGAATTTTCCTCCTACATTTTGTTTTAGGGTTCTACTCTGTACCTATATCGTAGTCATTTTGGGGCGAATAGTCAACTCCAAAATGCTTCGAATCGCAAAAATCGTGGAACTGAACAGGATTTGACCGGATTTCTTTGGTGGTTTGACTAAAAATTAACAAGCTAGTTAATTTTATGACAAGGCCGAACGGGCCTCCTGGAGCTTGGTATAGAAGCCGCCCACGTTGAGCTTGTTATACAGACGGGTGTTGTAGTCCACCTGGGCGTTTGCCACGGCGTCCTTGATCCGGGCCTCGAACAGGGCGTTCACCACGGCGGACTGGTTCAGCTCCCGGCCCACCGCCACATACAGGGCGTTATCGGTCTCGATGACGCCGCTGACCTGGCCCGGCTCCAGGGCCGCCACGGCGGCGGCCAGGGTCTCGCCCATGTCCCCGGCGGAGGCGGTGACTCCCTCCTCCGTCACGTTCTCCATGCCCAGCTGGGCCGCCAGGTCCAGATAGGTGGCGGCAACGTCCTGGGAATCCCGCAGCTGCTGGGCAAAGTTCTCCGCCGCCAGGCGGGTGTTGTCGTCGTCCTTGCCGTCCAGGGGCCAGTACAGCAGCAGACAGGTGGCGTAGCCGCTGTCCTTGGCCAGGGCGTCGATGTCCTCCTGGGCGGGATACAGGGCGCTTCCTTCGGTGCAGAAGGCCTGGCGCACCCCGGCGTACAGATAGTACCCCTGGTTGATGCTGTCGAACATGGTCTCCGAAACGCCCATGCCCTGGATCTGCTTGAGATAGGCCTCCTCGCTGCCGTAGTAGTTGATATACTGCTGGCGCTGCTTTTCCAGGGCCTCCCGGTCGGAGTCGGTCAGGGTCACGTTCCCCTGCCTGGCCCACTGGCGGATCACGGCGTACAGCTTCACCGTCTCCAGGGCGTCCTGCCTGGCATAGGCCCCGTAGGTCATGCCGTCGGACAGCTCCGCGTCAAAGTCCAGGTCCGACACGTTGGCCGACAGATACTCGCAGTCGTAGGCCACCCAGTACAGATACTCCTCGGCGTCGATGGTCTCGCCGTTGACGGTCAGCAGCTCCGCGTCCGGCCGGATGCCGGAGGCCTGGTAAAACAGGCCGTCGCTGCGGTGGCCGTTGGTAAGGATCCCGCTGGCGGAGATCGCCGCCACCAGCGCCACGGACAGGACCACCGAGGCGGCCAGACGGATCAGGGATTTTTTCATGTTGCTCCTCCTTCATGGGCTTTGCCCAGTTCTTCTTTTTTCAGCCGCAGCTCCTCCGTCAGCTTCCCGGCGGCGGCCAGGGCGTCCTCCCCCGGGGAGAGGTGCAGCTGCAGCCGGGGCGGCTCTCCGGCGGACAGCCGCAGGCGGCTGCGATAGCCCGGCATGGTGCACACGGCCATGAGGCTGGGCACATCCACCCGGCTGTCAAAGGTGAAGGCCACCACACCGGCCTTCTGGGTGATATCGGTGATGAACACCTCCGCCGCCGCGGCCCGCAGCAGGGCCACGTCCAGCAGGGCCATCACCGCCTTGGGCGGGTCGCCGTAACGGTCCGTCAGCTCGTCCACCAGGTCCGAGGCCTCCTCGGTGGTGCGGATGGCCGCCATCCGGCGGTACAGGTCCATCCGCTGCCGGGGAGAGGACACATATTTTTCCGGAATGTGGGCCGAGGTGGCCAGATCCGCCGAGCAGTCGGGCCGGATGTCCCGGCCCCGGCCCTGCTGCTCCAGCACCGCGTCGTTCAGCAGCTTCAGATACATATCATAGCCCACGCTCATGAGATAGCCGGACTGCTCCGGCCCCAGCAGATTGCCCGCCCCCCGGATCTCCAGGTCCCGCATGGCGATGCGGAAGCCGGAGCCGAAGGTGACGTACTCCCGGATGGCGGACAGCCGCTTGGAGGCCACCTCCGTCAGCACCTTCCCGGGGCGGTAGGTCAGATACGCATAGGCCCGGCGGGCGCTGCGGCCGATGCGGCCCCGGATCTGGTGCAGCTGGGACAGGCCCAGCCGGTCCGCGTCCTCGATGATCAGGGTGTTCACGTTGGGGATGTCGATGCCGGTTTCGATGATGGTGGTGCACACCAGCACCTGAATTTCGCCGTCGGCCATCTGCTGCATCACGGAGCTGAGCTCCCGCTCGGCCATTTTCCCGTGGGCAATGCCGATGGCCACGTCCTCCCCCAGCCACTGGCGCAGCCGCCCGGCAGTGGACTCGATGTTCTCCACCCGGTTGTGCAGGTAATAAACCTGCCCGCCCCGGCTCAGCTCCCGGCGGATGGCCTCGGCGATGACGGGCCACTCATGCTCCACCACATAGGTCTGCACCGGCTGGCGGTCGTGGGGCGGCTCCTCGATGGTGCTCATGTCCCGGATGCCGGACAGGGCCATGTTCAGGGTCCGGGGGATGGGGGTGGCGGACAGGGTCAGGGTGTCCACCTGTTTGGCCCGCTCCCGGAGCTTCTCCTTGTGGGTCACGCCGAAGCGCTGCTCCTCGTCGATGACCAGCAGGCCCAGGTCGTGAAATTTCAGGTCCTTCTGCAATAGCTTGTGGGTGCCGATCAGCAGGTCCACCTTTCCCGCCTGGGTCCGGGCCAGAATGTCCCGCACCTGGGCCGGGGTCCGGAACCGGGACAGCACCTCGATGTTCACCGGGAAGGAGCGGAAGCGGTTCACCGCCGTGGCATAGTGCTGCTGGGCCAGAACGGTGGTGGGCACCAGAATGACGGCCTGCTTGCCGTCCATGATGCACTTCATCACCGCCCGCAGGGCCACCTCGGTTTTGCCGTAGCCCACGTCGCCGCACAGCAGCCGGTCCATGGGCCGGGGCTGCTCCATGTCGGCCTTGATGTCCCGGATGGCCTGGAGCTGGTCGTCGGTCTCCGTATAGGGGAAGGCGTCCTCGAACTCCTGCTGCCAGGGGCTGTCCGGCGAGAAGGCGTGGCCTGCCAGCCGCTGCCGCTGGGCATACAGCCGGATCAGCCCCTCCGCCAGGTCCTTGGCGGCGGCCTTGGCCTTGCGGGTGGTCTTGGCCCACTCGGCGCCGCCCAGCTTGTTGAGCTTGGTGCGCTCGTTGTCCTCGCCGGGGCCGATATACTTGCTGACCAGGTCCAGGGACGTGGCCGGGACGTACAGCACGTCCTGCCCGGCGTAGGCGATCTTGATATAGTCCTTCTCCACCCCGTCCACCGGCAGGCGCAGCATGGCCACGAACCGGCCGATGCCGTGGTGGGCGTGGACCACCAGGTCCCCGGGGGTCAGGTCCGTATAGGACTGGAGCTTCTGCTGATTGCTGTCCCGCTTGGGCCGGGGCTTTTTGCTCCGGCCGGACAGGGGAGTGGTCAGCTGCCCCTCCGTCAGCACCGCCAGCCGACCCTCCGGATATTCGCACCCGGCGGAGAGAGCGCCCACGGCGATGAGCACCGTGCCCTTCTCCGGGGGCTTCTCCCCGGTCAGGTCCACCGTGGCGGGGATCTTCCGCTCCGCCAGTAGCTGCTGCAGGTTCCTGGCCCGGACCTCGCCGCCGCACAGCACCATCACCCGATAGCCGGAGGTGAGATAGTGGGTCAGGTCCGTGCAGGCCAGCTCCAGGGACCCGCCGTAGCTGGACAGCTGCTTGGCCGTCAGCTGTAACAGGTCCTTGGGAGCCAGCAGCTGACGCCCGGTGGTGAGGCTGTCCAGCTGCACCGTGGGACGCTTTTCCAGCCGGGCCGCCAGCTCCTGCTCCGAGGCGGCAAAATCCGCCAGCTCCCCGGCCAGAAAGCCCGCCTCCATTCCGGCGGACACGTCCTCCTTCAGCTGCCACAGCCAGCCCCGCAGGGCCTCCGCCGTCCGGCCGCTTTCCTCCACGCATACCAGGGCGTTTTCGGGCAGATAGTCCAGAGCCGTGGCCTTTTCCGGATACACCGCCGCCAGGCACCGGTCCGGGCCGTTGGGGGCCATGCCCTGGCGCAGACGGGCGGCGTCGGCGGTCAGCAGCTCCCGCAGGGCCTGGGTGCCCTGCCTCCGGGCCAGGCGCTTCACCGCGGCCTCCAGCCGCCGGGCCGCCTGCTCCGCCTGGCCCTCCTGCCAGGCCGGCAGCACCTCCGCCGCCGGAAGCAGCAGGGCCTCCCGGCGGTTTTCCACCCGCCGCTGGGTAGCGGTGTCGAAAATGCCCAGGGAGTCGATCTCGTCGTCGAAAAATTCGCAGCGAACCGGCTGCTCCATCCCCGGGGAGAACACGTCCAGGATGCCGCCCCGCAGGGCGAACTGTCCCGGGCCCTCCACCTGGTCGCACCGGGTGTATCCGGCTCCGGCCAGCCGCCGGGTCAGGTCCCCCAGGTCCCACCGCTGGCCCACGGCCAGGGTCAGGGCCGTCCGCTCCAGCACCCGGGGCGGGATGCACCGCTGCACCAGGGCCTCCGGGGTGGTCACCACCACGGGGCTGCTTCCCAGGCGGTACAGGGCCGCCAGCCGCTGGTTTTCCCATTGACGGCTGGCCTCCATGGGCCGCCACTGCAGCTCCCGGGCCGGCAGCACCAGCGGCTCCTCCCCGGTGAGCACCCGCAGGTCACCGGCCTGCCGCCGGGCCTCCCGCTCGTCGGGACACAGCACCACCAGCGGCCGCCGGGTCTTCAGATGCAGGGCCGCCTCCACCTGGGCCCGGTGCACCGGGCTTACGCCGGTGATCAGCACCGGGCTTACGCCGTTTTCTACGTCCTCTGTCAGCTGCCGCACCTCCGTCAGGCGCAGCAGCTCCTTCATCAGCGCCTTCACCGGGCACCTCCCTTCCTCCGCAGCACGCGCGGGGGCGTATACGACTGTAGTATACGCCCCGAAGCTGTAACAGAACTTAAAAGTATCAATTGAACCGGTTCATGGCCCGGTCGATGCCCTCTGTGATCAGGGCCTTGGCCGCCTCGCCTGCCCGGTCCAGGGCGTTCTCCACCGCCGTCCGGTCCTCACCCATGGGCTTGCCCATGACCCAGTCCACCATGTCGTGCTCCCCGGGCCGGGGGGAGCCTACGCCCACCTTGATGCGGGGGAATCGGTCGGTGCCCAGGTGCTGGATGATATTCTTCAGGCCGTTGTGTCCTCCAGCGCTGCCGCCGCCCCGGATCCGCAGCTTCCCGGCAGGCAGGGACACGTCATCGCTGATGACCAGCACATGGTCCGCCGGGATCTTGTAAAACCGGGCCGCCTCGCCCACGGACTCGCCGGACAGGTTCATATAGGTCTGGGGCTTCATCACCAGCACGTGCCGGTCTCCCACCTTCCACTGGCCGGTCCAGGCCCGGAAGCGTAGCTTATTGAAGCGGAAGCCCTCCCGGTCCGCCAGACGGTCCAGGGCCATAAAGCCCATGTTGTGCCGGGTGGCGGCATACTGGTTCCCGGGATTTCCCAGGCCCACCAGCAGCCAGCTGATCCCGCCGCCGCTGCGATGAAAAAACATAGCGTCACATCCCCCTGTATCGGAAAACTGCCGGTAAAAATAACCGGGCGAAAAAATCGCCCGGTTATTATATCACAAAAATGCTCAGTTGAACAGCTTGGCAATGGAAATTTCCTGATAAATCCGCTCGATGGCCTCGCCGAACATGGGAGCCACGGACAGATACTTGATCTTGCTGCACCCGGCGCCCTGGGTCTCGGGAATGGTGTTCAGCAGGGCCAGCTCCGTGATGCTGCTGTTCTCCAGCCGCTCCAGAGCCGGGCCGGACAGCACGCCGTGGCTGGCGCAGGCATACACGTTCCTGGCGCCGCCCACCTCCACGATGGCCTTGGCGGCGTTGCACAGGGAACCGGCGGTATCCACCATATCGTCGAACAGGATGCAGTCCTTACCGGCCACGTCGCCGATGACGTTCATGACCTCGCACTGGTTGGCCTTCTGGCGGCGCTTATCTACGATGGCCAGGCTCATGTGCAGCTTCTGGGCGAAGGTCCGGGCCCGGGCCACGGAGCCCACATCGGGGGACACCACCACCATGTCCTCGGCCCGCTCACCGAACTTCTTGGCGTAGTAGTCTACAAACACGGGATTACCCAGCAGGTTGTCCACGGGGATGTCGAAGAAGCCCTGGATCTGGCTGGCGTGCAGGTCCATGGTCAGCACCCGGTCCGCGCCTGCGGCCACGATCATGTTGGCCACCAGCTTGGCGGAGATGGGATCGCGGCTCTTGGCCTTGCGGTCCTGGCGGGCATAGCCGAAATAGGGGATCACGGCGGTGATGCGCCCGGCAGAGGCCCGGCGGCAGGCGTCGATCATGATCAGCAGCTCCATGAGGCTGTCATTGACGGGCTTGCAGGTGGAGTTGATGAGAAACACGTCGCTGCCGCGGACGGTTTCGTACAGGGAGACGGACACCTCGCCGTCGGCGAAGGTCTTTACCTCGGACTCGCCCAGCTTGGTGCCGATGATCTGGCAGATCTCCTTTGCCAGAGCGGGATTGGAGTTACCGGTGAACACCTTGATGTCCTTGCCATGAGAAATCATTTCTTTACACACTCGCTTTCTATCTTACTCAAAAAAATCTCTCTTGGTACTGATCTATCTGAGACGGCTGACGCCGATACTCACTTGTCCTTTTTCCACAGGCCCCGCAGGCGGTCGGCCCAGCCGGGCTTGTTGGTCTGCCGGGTCCGGGCGATGGCCAGCGCCCCATCGGGCACGTCGTCGGTAACGGTGGACCCGGCGGCGGTATAGGCCCGGTCCCCTACGGTGACGGGCGCGATGAGGTTGGTGTTGCAGCCCAGGAACACGTCGTCGCCGATGGTGCAGCGGAACTTTTTGTGGCCGTCGTAGTTGGTGGTGACGGTGCCGCAGCCGAAGTTCACCCGCTGGCCCACGTCGCTGTCGCCCACATAGGTCAGGTGGCTGATCTTGGTGCCGTCGCCGATGACGGAGTTCTTCACCTCCACAAAGTCCCCCACCCGGCAGTGGTCGCCGATGGTGCACCCCGGGCGCACATAGGTGAAGGGTCCCACGGTGGTGTCGCTTCCCACGGTGCTGTCATTGAGCTGGGAGGCATTCACGGTGGTGCGCTGGCCGATCCGGCAGTCCCGGAGCATGGAGTTGGGACCGATCTCGCTGTCCCGGTCCACGGCGGTGTGTCCCCGCAGGATGGTCCCCGGCAGCAGGGTGACGCCCGGGGCCACGGAGCAGCGAGGGTCCACATAGGTGGCGGCGGGGTCCACCACGGTGACGCCGTTGGACGCCATGCGGCGCATCAGCAGCTCCCGGGCAGCGGGCATGGCCGCCGCCAGCGCCGCCGCCGAGTCAAAGGGCCGGAAGGCCGGGGCCAGCGTCTGGGGCCTCCACAGGGAGCGGACGCCTGCCGCCTCCGCCGGGCAGTCGGTCAGGGGGGTCCCCGCCCGCAGCCGGGCCAGCAGCACCTGGCTGTCTGCGGCATACACGCAGCGTCCGTCCTCCGGGCCGTATACCGGCACCACCGGCCCGGGGACCATTACCACGTCCCCGCCGGCGGCGGAAAGGGCCGCCTCCGCGTCGTCAAAAAACGTCACGTCACAGCCCGGCAGGTCGTCCAGGACCTCCTGGCGGCAGTTCTCCGGGCAGACAATAAAATACCGCTGCACGCCGCAGTCCATAAGCTCCTGCGCCGCCCAGGTCAGCACCGGGCAGAACAGGACAGGCTGCAGCATCAGCGGCTTATCCTGGGGGGCCAGAGCACCCTTCAGGTCAAAAATCGCAATTTCACAATTCACGGGAACCATCCCCCTTTCTATAATCCATTCCATTATATCATGCTCTGCGGGAAAATCCAGTATTTTTGCGTTTTTTTCTGGCAATAATTTTTCCGGTCTGCAAAACCGTTCACAAAATGAGAAAACACTTACAATTCACCGGCATATTTTTGTACTTTTAAGAAAAAGTACCCAAAATTCACAATTTCCGGTTGCATTCTTTAGGGAATTGCATTACAATAGGCTGGTCATGTCAGACGAAGGCCGAAGGGAGGGACGGGAAAATGGTGCATATTGTTCTGGTTGAGCCGGAAATTCCCCAGAACTGCGGGAATATCGCCCGCACCTGTGCCGCCACCGGCTGCGACCTGCATCTGATCCGCCCTCTGGGCTTCGACATCTCTGACCGGGCCGTGAAGCGGGCCGGACTGGACTACTGGCACCTGGTGTCCGTGTATGACTACGAAAACCTGGAGGATTTCTTCCGGCGGCGCCCGGAGGCGGCGGAGGACCTGTGGCTGGCCACCACCAAGGCCCCCCAGGACTACTGCCAGGCCCGGTTCCGGGAGGGCTGCTGGCTGTTTTTCGGCAAGGAGACGGCGGGCCTGCCGGAGGCGTTCCGCCTGGCCCACTATGACCGCTGCATCCGCCTGCCTATGGTTTCCCCGGCCCGGAGCCTGAACCTCAGCAACTCCGTGGCGGTGCTGACCTATGAGGCTCTGCGCCAGCAGGGCTTCCCCGGTCTGCTGCACTGCGGCGAAATGGCCGATTGATCCCGCGTATTATTTTCATAAAGGAGCGACCGATATGAATTACAATAAGAAAACCATCATGGACGTGGACGTGGCAGGGAAGAAGATCCTGCTGCGCTGCGACTTCAACGTGCCCCAGGACAAGGAGACCCACGCCATCACCAGCGACAAGCGCATCGTGGCCAGCCTTCCCACCATCCGGTATCTGCTGGAGCGGGGGGCGGCGGTGATCGCCTGCTCCCACCTGGGCAAGCCCAAGGGCCAGTGGAAGGACAGCCTGACCCTCCGCCCGGTGGCGGAGCGTCTGAGCCAGCTGCTGGGCCAGGAGGTCATCTTCGCCCGGGACATCGTGGGCGAGGACGCCAAGGCCAAGGCGGCGGCCCTGCAGGGCGGCCAGATTATGCTGCTGGAGAACCTGCGCTTTGACCCCCGGGAGGAGAAGAACGACCCGGAGTTTGCCCGGGAGCTTGCCTCCATGGCGGAGCTGTACGTCTCCGACGCCTTCGGCACCGTGCACCGGGCCCACGCCTCCACCGCCGGTGTGGCGGCGTTCCTGCCTGCCGTGTCCGGCCTGCTGGTGGCCCGGGAGCTGGAGATCATGGGCGGCGCTCTGGAGAACCCCAAGCGCCCCTTCGTGGCGGTGCTGGGCGGAGCCAAGGTGTCCGACAAGATCGGCGTCATCAACAACCTGCTGGAAAAGGCCGACACCATCATCATCGGCGGCGGCATGGCCTATACCTTTGCCCGGGCCCAGGGCGGCTCTATCGGCAAGAGCCTGTGCGAGCCGGATAAGCTGGACTATGCCCTTCAGATGATCCAGAAGGCCAAGGACCGGGGCGTGCAGCTGCTGCTGCCCACCGACACCGTGGCCGCGGCGGAGTTCTCCGCCGACGCCGACAGCCTGGTGGTGCCCACCGACGCCATCCCCGACGACATGGAGGGCCTGGACATCGGCCCCGAGACCATCCGCACCTTCTGCGCCGCCGTCCGGGGCGCAGGCACCGTGGTGTGGAACGGCCCCATGGGCGTGTTCGAGTTTGAGAAGTTCGCCGCCGGCACCCGGGCCATGGCTCAGGCCCTGGCCGACAGCGGGGCCATCACCATCGTGGGCGGCGGCGACAGCGCCGCGGCCGTGGAGCAGATGGGCTTTGCCGACAGGATCACCCACATTTCCACCGGCGGCGGCGCTTCCCTGGAGTTCCTGGAGGGCATCGAGCTGCCGGGCGTGGCCTGCCTGCTGGATAAATGACACCAAAGGGGAAACTTTTCACCCTTTTGAAATATAGATAAGAGGAGTAAGAATCGCTATGAACCGTAGATACCGCAAGACCATCATCGCCGGCAACTGGAAAATGAACATGACCGCCAGCGATACCAAGAAATTTGCCGACGACATCAAGGCCATCATGCCCCGCGCCAAGTGGTGCGACGTGGTGGTGTGCGTCCCCTTCGTGAATATCCCCGCCGCCCTGAAGGCCTTCAAGGACCTGCGCATCTCCGTGGGCGCGCAGAACATGTTCTATGAAAAGTCCGGCGCCTACACCGGCGAGGTTTCCGCCGACATGCTGAAGGACCTGGGCGTCAAATACGTCATCATCGGCCACTCCGAGCGCCGCCAGTATTTCGGCGAAACGGATTTCACCGTCAACAAGAAGGTCCTGGCCGCTCTGGAGGCGGGTCTGCACCCCATCATCTGCGTGGGTGAGAGCCTGGAGCAGCGGGAGCTGGGCATCACCATGGAGCTCATCGCCCTGCAGGTGAAGTCTGCCCTGGCCGGCGTCCCCGCCGAGAAGCTGCGCAAGTGCGTCATCGCCTATGAGCCCATCTGGGCCATCGGCACCGGCAAGACCGCCACCGCCGAGCAGGCCGCCGAGGTCTGCACCTCCATCCGCACCACCGTGCGGCATCTGTACGGGGCCCGCATCGCCCGCTCCATCACCATTCAGTACGGCGGCTCCATGAAGCCCGGCAACGCGGCGGAGCTGCTGGCCCAGCCCGATATCGACGGCGGCCTCATCGGCGGCGCTTCCCTGAAGCCTGCCGACTTTGTGGAGATCATCAACGCCGCCAACCAGGACTAAGCGAATCGACAGGAGGTTCCGCAATGAACAAGGCGCCTACTACCCTGATCATCATGGACGGCTTCGGCCTCACCGACCCCGGCCCCGGCAATGCCGTCAGCCTGGCTCAAACGCCCCAGCTGGACCGGCTGTTTGCCGAATATGCCCACACCACCCTGTCTGCCAGCGGCCTGGACGTGGGTCTGCCCGCCGGGCAGATGGGCAACAGCGAGGTGGGCCACACCAACATCGGCGGCGGCCGGGTGGTGTTCCAGGATCTGCCCCGGATCTCCCGGGCCATCGACGACGGCAGCTTCTTTGAAAACGCCGCCTACAACAAGGCCATGGACGACTGCCTGGAAAAGGGCTCCAGCCTGCACCTGTACGGGCTTCTGTCCGACGGCGGCGTCCACTCCCACATCCAGCACCTGTACGCCCTGCTGCAAATGGCCAGGAACAAGGGTCTGACCCGGGTGTATGTCCACGCCTTCCTGGACGGCCGGGACGTGTCCCCCACCAGCGGCAAGGGCTTCGTGGCCGATTGCCAGGAAAAGTGCCGGGCCCTGGGCGTGGGAAAAATCGCCACCGTCATGGGCCGGTATTACGCCATGGACCGGGACAACCGCTGGGAGCGGGTGCAGCTGGCCTACGACGCCATGGTCTATGGCGAGGGCATCCAGAATCCCGACCCGGTGGACGCCGTGGCCCAGTCCTATGAAAACGACGTCACCGACGAGTTTATGGAGCCCGTGGTCTGCGACCCGGACGGCACCATTTCCGACAACGACAGCATCATCTTCTTCAACTTCCGCCCCGACCGGGCCCGGGAGATCACCAGGGCCATTGTGGACCCGGATTTCGACGGCTTCCAGCGGGAGTATTTCCCCACCACCTACGTCTGCAACACCGAGTACGACGCCTCCATGCCCAACGTGCTGGTGGCCTGGCCCCGGATCCCGGTGAAAAACGGCCTGGGCGAGTACCTCAGCGCCATGGGCATGACCCAGCTACGCATCGCCGAAACGGAGAAGTACGCCCATGTCACCTTCTTCTTCAATGGCGGCGTGGAAAAGCAGTACCCCGGCGAGGACCGGGTGCTGGTGCCCTCCCCCAAGGTGGCCACCTACGACCTCCAGCCCGAGATGAGCGCCCGGGAGGTCTGCGACAAGTGCGTGGAGCGCATCAACTCCGGCGCGTATGACGTCATCATCCTGAACTTCGCCAACTGCGACATGGTGGGCCACACCGGCGTCCTCCAGGCCGCCGTCAAGGCCGTGGAGACGGTGGACGAGTGCGTGGGCCGGGTGGTGGAGGCCACCCTGAAGATGGGCGGCATCGCCATGGTCACGGCTGACCACGGCAACGCCGAGGTCATGCTCCAGCCCGACGGCAGCCCCATGACCGCCCACACCACCAACCTGGTGCCCTTCATCCTCTGCGGCGCAGGCACCCAGCTGCGCCCGGGCCGCCTGGCGGACATCGCCCCCACCATCCTGGATGTGATGGGCCTGGCCGCCCCCCAGGAGATGGACGGCCAGACGCTGATCGTGAAGTAAATCATCGTTAAAATAACACACTCCCGGCCGGTGGCCGGGAGTGTGTTATTTTGGTGTTTGGTGTGTATTGGCGGTGATCCGTTTTGCCCGCTCAGTCGGCTGCGCCGACAGCTCTCCCAGAGGGAGAGCCAAGCCGTAGGGCCCGCTGCCCTCAGCGGGCCGCGTTGCCAAACAGAGAGAATTTCCTTCTTATGGTGTCATTGCGAGGAGCGAAGCGACGCGGCAATCCGTTCCCCATACCCCGGGCCGCCGAGGACGTCGGCCCCTACAAAGCGTCTATTGATAGAACACCCGCAGGGCGGGGCCTTACCCCTGGTTCAGCGATGCAAACAGGGTCTCCAGGGCGTCCTGGGTATAGACATAGGGTTCAAGGAAACTGTTCTGCCGCTCCCCGGAGGAAAGACTCTCCGCCAGCAGGGGGTCCGTCTTTTCCAGGTCTGCCCGCAGCTCCTCCACGGTGTCCTCCGGCATCCGGGACAACGCCTGCCCCAGTGTCGCGGAGCCTGGATTATTCATCAGCTCCTCATAAGTCATCAGGCCGAAGCGGTCCACAAAGCAGCGGCTGCCGTCATCTGCGTTCGCCACGTACATCGTGGTGATAAAGGAGCAGACATTCACATAGGCGCCCGGATATTGTATATATGCTTCGCCCCAGTCTGTCTGAGTTTGATCCAGAAACAGTAGCTGGTTGCCATAGGTATATAGTGGGTAGTCCTCATAGGTTGACGTGGATGCACCGGACTGCATCAGTGTAAAATGGGCGGGGATATCACCCTTGTAGCATTCTAACGCATCGGCTTCGTAATAGGTATAGGGAAACCCCTCCGTCTTTTCCCCCAGCCAGTTCCCTACCTGGACCAATGCCACAACGTCAGCCTCCTCAAAGGCCTCCGTCAGGGAATACGACCTGTTAAAGGAGGCATTCCCGGTAGCTTCCCCGATGCGGACGGGAGGCTCTGTCCCCCGGCTGGAGCAGGCGGTCAGCAGCACCAGCGCCGCCGCCAGCAGAAAAGTGAAAATCCTGCGTTTCATCGTCTGGTTCTCCTTTCCTGTTCCCTGTGGTTTACTTCGTATGGTATGCTGTTTTCAGCATACCATGCCCGCAGCACTTTTGTCAATCAAAGTGACCGTTTTTTGCGAAATGTTTATTTTTCGCGCAGCTTTAAGCAAATTGCATTCCGCGGCCGACAAATATCCCCCGGCGGGAATCCGCCGGGGGTGTGTTTTCAGAAGAAATATACCTCCCCCGCGAAGGTCATAACGGCGAAAACCAGCAGGAACGCGGCGCAGAGGAAATAGCCGGCGCCGCCCAGAATGGGCCGCCGGGGCTTGTTTTCCGTGATGCTGGAGGGGTCCGCCGGGTCATAGTACCCCGGGACCTGCTGGCCCACGGAGTATGTGGAGGCCGTATGGCGGCTCTGATGGGAAGATTATACCGTAATAAGCGCCGCACGGCGATGGTTTTTGCGGAAAAACTGTATTTTTGCCCGCAGAAATCCCCGGCGCGGAGGCTCCGCGCCGGGGGTGGATTATTTCTTGTTGTCAGCTTTTGCCGTGGATTTCGGTGCGGCACTTGGGGCAGGTGATGACGATGCGGCCCTTGCCCCGGGGTACCCGGCACACCGTGCGGCAGTTGGGGCAGGTGAAATACTTGTGCTCCTTGTCCCGGCTGCGGGACAGGGCCTGCCGCAGGGGATAGACCACCTTGTTCATATAAGCCGCATTCTCTGCCCGGCGCTTGGACAGGTTCTTGGAAAACATGCGAAACACCATCCAAATGGTCAGCACCATGGCCGCCGCCGACAGAATGCTGTAGGCCACCTGGTTCCGGACAAAGAGGTTGACCACGTCCAGAATAATGGCCGCCCAGAGGGTCACGAACCCCAGATGGTCCACGCCGTTGCGCCCATACATGAAGCGGGCCAGGGAGTTGCCAATTTTTTGGAAGAAATTCATACGAGCGCCTCGTTCTGCAAAAAAATGAGGTCCTTCCGGAAAAGGACGCACTTATTCTACAGGAATCTGCCGCAAACGTAAAGCCTTTCTTTGCAAAATTCACAGAATGGACATGATTTTTTCCGCCGCAGGCCTCTGGGACCGGGGAATCGGCCCTTTTCCTCGTTGCAATCTGCCGGGGGGATTGGTATAATGTATGTGTATTCTTTTGCCCAATTGAGGGCCGGCGAACCGCCGGCCCCCTATCTGAAAAGCGGCGGCCGGCGTCTCCTGCGGGGCGGGAGGGCTGCGCCGGACTGGCCGGAGAGCTTCCGGTCCCGGGCCGCTTGAGCCATCCTATGCCGTTTGAGGCCGCCCCGTCACCCTGCTGACTGAAAGGACCGATTCTCATGATCAAAATTTCCCCCTCTATCCTGTCCGCAGACTTTGCGTATCTGGCCCGGGACATTCAGGCTGTCTCCACCGCGGATTACGTCCACGTGGACGTGATGGACGGCCTGTTCGTGCCCAACATCTCCATCGGCATCCCGGTGGTGAAGTGCATCCGTCCGGTGACGGACCTGCCCCTGGACGTGCATCTGATGATTCAGGAGCCGGTGCGCTATGTGGAGCGCTTCTGCGATGCCGGGGCGGACATCGTCACCTGCCATGTGGAGGCCGACACCCAGGATAACATCCTGGCCGCCATCGACAAAATCCACGCCAAGGGCAAAAAGGCCGGCGTGGTGGTGAAGCCCAGGACCCCGGCCAGCGCCGTGCTGCCCTTTATCGACCGGGTGGAGATGATCCTGGTGATGACGGTGGAGCCGGGCTTCGGCGGCCAGAAGTTCATGGCCGACATGATGCCCAAGGTGCAGGAGATCCGCCGGTACATCGACGCCATGAACCCCGGCTGCGAGCTGGAGGTGGACGGCGGCGTGGACCCCAGTACCTGCAAGATCTGCGTGGCCAGCGGCGCAAACGTCCTGGTGGCCGGGTCCGCCGTGTACAAGGCGGCGGACATTCCCGCCCGCATCCGGGAGCTTCGGGGCTGATGCGGCCCGATTTCACTTGAAAAGGAAGATACTATGGAATTTTTCCCCGCCCCTCTTGAAAATCTGGTGGAGCAGTTTGCCCGGCTGCCGGGCATCGGCTCCAAATCCGCCCAGCGGCTGGCGTTTCATGTGCTGAACCTGCCCCAGGACAAGGCCCAGGCCTTTGCCGACGCCATTCTGGAGGCCAAGCGCAGCGTGACCCTGTGTCCGGTGTGCCAGAACCTCACCAGCGGGGGCCTGTGCCCCATCTGCGCCTCGCCCAAGCGGGACGAGAGCACCATCTGCGTGGTGGCGGACCCCCGGGACGTGGTGGCCATCGAGCGCAGCCGGGAGTATAACGGCCGGTACCATGTGCTGCACGGGGTGCTGTCCCCCATGAACCACGTGGGCCCCGATGATCTGCAGATCAAGTCCCTGGTGGACCGGGTGGCCCAGGGCGGCATTCAGGAGGTCATCATGGCCACCAATCCCGACACCGAGGGGGAGACCACGGCCATGTACCTGGCCCGGCTGCTGAAGCCCTTCGGGGTAAAGGTTACCCGCCTGGCCTACGGCATCCCCGTGGGCGGGCACCTGGAATTTGCCGACGACGCCACGCTGATGCGTGCCCTGGAAGGCAGGCGGGAGCTATGAAGCGTGTATGCTGCGCCGTGCTGGCGGCGCTGATGCTGCTGTGTCTTTCCGGCTGCGGCGTCCAATCGGAGCCGGAACAGCTGAGCCTGTTCGCCATGGACACCTATATGACCCTGGCCGCCTACGGAGACAAGGCCTCGGAGGCCCTGGCCGCCTGCGGTCAGGAACTGAACCGCCTGGACGGGGCCCTGTCCCGGACCCGGGAGGGAAGCGAAATCTATACCCTGAACGCCCAGGGCAGCGCCGATGTGTCCCAGGAGACGGCGGACCTGATCTCCGCCGCCCTGACCCTGAGCAAGGCCACCGGCGGGGCCTTTGACCCCACCGTTGCCCCGCTTGTGACCCTTTGGGGCATCACCACCGACAGCCCCCGGGTACCGCAGCAGACGGAGATCGACGCCCTGCTCCCCCTGGTGGGGACGGAGCACGTGACCCTGGAGGGTACCCGCGTCACCCTGGATGAGGGCTGCGCCATGGACCTGGGCGGCATCGCCAAGGGCTACGCCTCCGACCGGCTGGCGGACATCTTCGCCCAATACGGGGTGGACAGCGCCCTGGTGAGCCTGGGGGGCAACGTGTACGCCCGGGGCGCAAAGCCCGGGGGCGCTGCCTGGAGCGTGGCGGTGCAGCACCCGGAGCAGGAGGGCTATGCCGCAATGCTGTCCCTGGCCGACGCCTTCGCCGTCACCTCCGGCGGCTATCAGCGGTATTTCACCGGCCCCGACGGCACGGTGTATCAGCACATTCTGAACCCCAAAACCGGCTGGCCGGTGCAGGGGGACCTGCTGTCCGTCACCATTGTGGCGGATAACGGCACCATGGCCGACGCCTATTCCACGGCTCTTTATGTGATGGGCCGGGAGGCCGCCCAGGATTTCTGGCGGCAGAACGGCGGCTTTGATATGGTGCTCATCACAAAGGACGGGCAGGTGCTGTATACCCCCGGCCTGGCGGATAAACTGACGGAAACCGAGGGAAGCGGCTATGCGTATGCGTGCATCGAGCCCTAAGCTCCGGCCCACCTGGTGGGACGGGGCGGTGGCCGCCTTAGTGGCGGCTCTGGCGGTGCTCTCCGCGGTGTGGTACTATGGCGGCCTGGAGTCCTCCGGCCCCCTGACCGCCACCATCCTCCACCGGGGCCAGGTGGTGCAGACCGTCCGGCTGGACCGGCTGACGGAGGAGATGACCGTTACTGTGGAGGGGGACTACCACCTGACCATCCTCCTGGACAGAAACGGCGTCCGGGTGGCGGAAAGCGACTGCCCGGGCCGGGACTGCGTCCACACCGGCGTCATCACCCGGGCCGGGCAGAGCATCGTGTGCCTGCCGGAGCAGGTGGTGGTGCAGCTGTCCGGCGGCGGCAGCGGCCCCGACGCGGTGCTGGGATAGGAGGGACGCCATGAAGATAACCACCCGCCAATTGGCGCTGTGCGCGGTGCTGACGGCCCTGGCCCTGGGCCTGAGCACCCTGGAAAACCTGTTTCCCGTGACGCTGGTGATCCCCCTGCCGGGGGTGAAGCTGGGCCTGGCCAACATCGTCACGGTGTTCGCCCTGTATCAGCTGGGGCCGCTTCCGGCCCTGTGCATCCTGGCGGCCCGGTGTCTGCTGGGCAGTCTCTTTGCCGGAAACGCTTCGGCCCTGCTGTTTTCCCTGCTGGGGGGAACGCTGGCCATGCTGGTGATGCTGGCGCTGTCCCGTCTGCCGGGCCTGTCGGTATATGGCGTGTCCATCGGCGGCGCGGCGGGCCACAACATCGGCCAGATGGCGGCGGCCCTGATTACCCTGGGCAACACCGCCGTGCTGGGATACCTGCCGTTTCTGCTGGCGGTGTCCCTGTTTACCGGGGCCCTGACGGGCTTCGTGTCGGCCCTGCTGCTGCGGGCCATAAGCCATGTGAAGTTATAAGACTGAAGGAGAGCGGATAAATGGATAAGAAAGACGAGATCATCCTCCAGCAGCTGGACGTGATCCGCTCCATGACGGAGCGGAACCTGCGCAGCGTCAACAGCGATTTCTGGGGCACGCCCCTGTCCCCGGCGGAAAAGCCCGGGGAGAAGGCGGCCCCCAAGACCCCTGACAAGGCCCCGGAGAAGAAGTCCGGCGGCCCGGAGCAGCCGTCGGAGGCCCCGGAGCCTCTGCCCAAGGAGGACATGAAGGACCTGCTGGCGGAGCTGGACGGCTACATCGGTCTGCAAACCGTCAAGGAGGAGGTCCATAACCTGATCAACATGGCCTCCGTATACCAGCTGCGGCGGCAGCACGACCTGCCCACCACGGATATGTCCCTGCACCTGGTGTTCACCGGCAACCCCGGCACCGGCAAGACCATGATGGCCCGGATGATGGCCCGGATCTACCGCAGTCTCGACATTCTGTCCCGGGGCCAGCTGGTGGAGGTGGACCGCAGCGGCCTGGTGGCGGGCTATGTGGGCCAGACGGCCATCAAGACCCAGAAGGTCATCGAAAAGGCCATGGGCGGCGTGCTGTTCATCGACGAGGCCTATGCCCTGAACGGCCGGTCGGAAAACGACTTCGGCCAGGAGGCCATCGACACCATCCTCAAGGCCATGGAGGACCACCGGGACGACCTGGTGGTGATCGTGGCGGGGTACACGGACCTGATGGACCGGTTTATCCACTCCAACCCCGGCCTGGAATCCCGGTTCAACCGCTTCCTGCTGTTTGACGACTATACCACCGACGAGATGGTGGAGATCTTCCGAATGCAGTGCAAAAAGGGCTGCTATCAGCTGACGGAGGAGGCCCAGCCCCTGATCCGGGACTATATCGCCGAGGAATCGGCGGACGACAGCTTCGGCAACGCCCGGGGCGTCCGCAACCTGTTTGAGCACGTTCTGGTGGCCCAGAACAACCGCCTGGCCGCCATGGAAAAGATCACCCGGGAGGACCTGATGACCATCACCGCCGCCGACGTCCTCCGGGCCCGGGGAAAGGTGGACTGACATGAAGCGACTGACTGCGGGGCTACTGGCCCTGATGCTGCTGGCGACCCTGCTGCCCGGCTGCGGGAAGAAGGAGCAGTGGAACGTGGACAACTTCTTTCTGTCCGACGACGGCGCCACCTATTCCGTCAGCTATCGCCACGACGACGGCACGGAGGAGGTGGTGGCGGAGATGGGCAGCTATCCCCAGCCCCTGACCATCATCGCCGGGAAGCTGTACTATGTCCATGGCGGCAGCATGGTGGCCGTGGACCTGAAGGACCCCACCCAGCGCCAGACCCTCACGGAGCCGGGCCTGTCGGGGCTTTCCATCGGGTTTATCGACGATGGGGCGGTGTACTGCCCTCTGGCCACCGACACGGAGAAGTGCTATCGGGTGGCCCTGGACCTGTCCGAGTGTACCCGGGTGGCCATCCCCCGGGAGCAGCGGCCCACGGACTATGACGCCCTACTGGACCAGATCTATGCCGCCGTGGGGGCCATCGACAACCGCATGGCCCTGCGGACCCTCCGGGCCCGGTACTCCGAGACCGGCAGCCTGACCTCCCTGGAGATGACGGTCTGGTCCCTCCAGGAGGAGACGTATTCTCTGAACAGTTGGGCCGATGTACATGTATCCGTCCAGCGCAGCGGCAGCGGCTTCACCGTCACCGCCCAGGACCAGCACCGGCCCCTGCCTATGGATTCGGAAACCGTGGCGGCCATGCTGTCGGTGCAGCGGTTTGTCGAGACCGTGAAGGCCGTGGACAGCGCGGACCTGTGGACCAGCCAGAAAACCGGCCAGCCCCTGTACTATCAGCTGACCTATCACGCCTCGGAGTATGAGGCCGCCGTGGCGGCAGACGGAGGCGTACCCTGCCTGAACCCCGACGGCTCGGCGGCCCAGATGCCCCAGGGGAGCCTGCTGGTGCTGGCCCAGTGCTATGACCGGGGTGACACCAACATCGCCCTTACCGACAGCCAGGGCCTGACCACCGGCGCCCTGCGGGTCATCGTCCCGGCGGCGTAAATACTTTCCCTCTTCCCATTTTCAACGATATGTGGTATACTCTCCGGCGACAGGGACCCGACCTGTCCAAGCGCCGCAAGGCGTTCGTTCGGCCCGGCGGGGCCGTTCTCTAAACAAAACATGGGAGGTACCACATGAAACACAAAAACACGCAAAAGCTGACCCTGGCCGCCATGACGGCGGCCGCCTACGCCGCGCTGTCCCTGCTGGGGGCGGTGTTCGGCCTGACCTTCGGCCCCATCCAGGTGCGCTTCTCCGAGGCGCTGTGCCTGCTGCCGTTCCTGTTCCCGGAAACCGCCTGGGGCCTGGGGGTGGGGTGCCTGATCGCCAACCTGTTCAGCCCCTATGGGGCCCTGGACATCGTGGTGGGATCACTGTCCACCCTGATCGCCGCCCTGCTGACCGCCCGGTGCCGCAGTCCCTGGACTGCGGCCCTGCCGCCGGTGGTGTGCAACATGGTGCTGGTGGGGGCCGTGCTGGCCTATGAGACGGCAGGCACTTCCGCCGCCTTCTGGCCGGCCTATGGGCTCAACGCCCTGACCGTGGGCCTGGGGGAGGCCGTCGCCTGCCTGGTGCTGGGGGTGCTGCTGGTGAAGCAGCTGCCGAAAATTCCCTATTTCCGGAACCGGCTTGCGTCATGATTTCATAAAAAACCCTCCGGCCTGGCCGGAGGGTTTTGTGCTTGTCCCCAAAAAGGGCTTTGCCCTTTTTTGACAGTGATATTCACTTCACCTGGCGGCCATGGGACCAGACGGCGGTGATGTTGTGGCGGTGGAGCATATAGAGGGACCGCTCGAAGCGCTCCCGGACCGTCAGGGGGCGGACGGACTCCGGGAAGTCCCCGTCGTCCACCACGATGGCGTGGAGGGGCTGGCCCACGGCGAAGCCCTCGCCGCCGCCGAAATACCGGTGCCCGGCGGTGGTGCCCAGATAGTACCCCTCCGGCACCGTCAGGAAGTCCTCGGACCAGTCGGTTTCGATGCGCTTGATCTTGGAGGCCCGGATGCTCATGGTGATGACCTTGTACATGGGGAGCTGTGCCCCGCCGGCGATGTCGGACCCCAGGGTCACCCAGATGCCCTGCTGCAGCATCTCCCGCACCGGGGACACGCCGCTGCAGAGGTTGATGTTGGACCCGGCGCAGTGGGCCACCACCACCCCGGCCCGGCGGATGGCGGCGCACTCCCGGGCGTCGGAGTGGACGCAGTGGGCCATCACCGTGTGGTCCTTCCACAGACCGTATTTGTCATAGGTTTCCCAATACTGGGCGCAGTCCGGGTGCAGCTCCTTCACCCAGGCGATCTCCCCCTTGTTTTCCGACAGATGGGACTGGACATACAGCCCCCGGTCCCGGGCAATTTCCCCCAGGGCGGCCATCAGCTCGTCGGAACAGCTGGGGGTGAAGCGCGGGGTGATGATGGGCCTGACGTGCTCAAAATGGCAGCCGTCCAGCCAGCGCAGGGTCTCGGAGACGGACTCCTCCGTGGTCTCCTGGAGAATGCCGGGCAGGGCGTTGCGGTCCATGTTCACCTTGCCCACATAGCCCGTGACCCCGGCCCGCTCCAGCTCCTCCATGAGGATCCAGGTGGCCTCGGTGTGCAGGGAGGAGAACATGCAAACCCGGGTGGTGCCGTTGGTGATCAGGTCGGAGGCCAGGCGGCGATAGGTCCGGCGGGCAAAGTCCGGGTCTGCGAACCGGGCCTCGGTGCGGAAGGTGTAGGTATTCAGCCAGTCCAGCAGGGGCAGGTCCATGCCCATGCCCAGCATGGGATACTGGGGCGCGTGGAGGTGCATATCCACAAAGGACTGCATGATGAGCCGGTCGCCGTAGTCCGTTATGGGGGCGGAGGCCAGGGCCTGGGGCAGCGCGTCATAGACCCCCTGCACCACGCCGTCCTCCAGCACCAGATAGCCGTGCTCCCGGATGTCCAGCTCCCCCAGCCGGGGGGCCTGGATGATGTTGCCGCGTAAAACCTGTGTCATACCGCATCGCTCCTTCAGGAAAAAATAGATGGGCGCCCCGCCGGTCCACCGGCAGAGCACCCATAGCAGGGCCGTGGGCGGCCCCGTAGAAACGCCTTGCACCATATCCGCAAGGCTATATGAGCTTCCGTATGCTATGCCCTGAGTATAGCACACTCAGGGGCGATTGGCAAGGCTTTCATTCCCGATGATGTCCACCACCTCGCCGATGTACATCCGGTGGACCGGCTCGTCCCGATAGAAAATGTCCTGAACATCCTGGGGAATCTGGTCCAGGGCGAAGTCCTGGCAATAGATCTTGCGGCAGACCAGGGTGGTCTCCGCCTGGCGGAAGGTGATGCCCTGGGGCAGGAACTCCGGCGTCAGGCCCGCCGCCGCCACCTTGTCGCCGTCCCGGCCGGAGGTGCTGCCCAGCAGGGACAGGGCCCGGCGCTGCTCCTGGGGGTAAAAGCTGACGGTGAAATAGTCGCTTTGCTCCATAAATTCAAAGGTATAGCGATTTTTTTTCACATACACGGTGGCCACCGGCCGTCTCCACAGGGTGCCCAGGCCGCCCCAGCTGATGGTCATGGTGTTGTAATGCTCCGGGGTCCCCGCCGTGACCAGGGCCCACTGCTTGTCGAATTTCCGGAATACGTCCGCTTCCAGGTGCATCATACCGGCACGCTCCTTCACTATAAAGTAAGGCCATTGTACCACACCCCGCCCCCCGGGGCAAGACGGAGATTTTGGCAGGCGCAGAAAAGGGCGGACACAGAGCCCACGCCCCCACAGGCCCTCTCAGTCACCTTCGGTGACAGCTCTCCCAGAGGGAGAGCCAAGTCCGTAGGGCCCGCTGCCCTCAGCGGGCCGCGTTATCAGGGGGTAATTCTTGCGGTGTCATTGCGAGGAGCGAAGCGACGTGGCAATCCGTTCCTTATGCGTTCGACAGGCCCAGGGAAAACGGATTCCCACGTCGGCCCGATGGGTCTCCTCGGAATGACATATCAAGAAGATTATCGGCAGCTGACGGCGGGGAAATCGCCGAAGCGCCGCCAGCGGCGGAAGAAGCAAGGCGATTTCGAGGAAGTGCCCCGGCTGGCGGGCATGACAATGCCTGCCTGTCGGCTGGCACGACGGTGGGCAGACATGGACCCCGCCCCACGGGTGTTCTATCAATAGGCGCTTCGTAGGGGCCGACGTCCCCGGCGGCCCGCAAAAAGGGCGGACGCTGACGTCCGCCCCGATTTTTATCCGAACAAAAGGATGCACCACCAGATGGCGCCGATGACAGATACGACCAGCCCCAGCAGGAGCATGATGCCCCGGGCCAGGTCCGTGGCCTGGAGCTTTTCCGAGTTGTCATAGAAAAAGCCCAGCAGGAATTTGTCCAGGGCGATGGCGGGCTTCAGCAGCAGGGGGAGCACCAGGCCCAGCAGCAGGAACAGCCCCGCCGTGAGAAATTCCCCGGACCGCCCGGCGATGCGGGTCTGATGATTGCCCATGGCCATGCTGTACAGCGCGTTATCGGTCAGGCCCGGGCTGAACCCGGCCTTCTCCTGCACCAGGGTGCTGATGGACCAGCTGTCACCCGCTGTCATGAACGTTCCGGTGGCGGTGTTGTAGGTGACGTTGCGGACCACACCGTCCATGGCCATTTCCGCCGCCCGATAGGAGCCGTTTTCCGCCAGGGACAGGGTAAACTCCGCCGTCTGCCCCGTGGGGGAGTGAATGCGCAGGCGGTTGTCCTCCGTCACCTCCACCGTGGAGCAGCCCGGGCGGGTATAGGTCCTGCCCTGTTCCCCGGCGGTCATGCGGTAAAAGCCGCCGTTGTTCCACACGCCGGGGCGCAGGCCCCACACCAGGGCCGAGACCGCCAGGAGCACTGCGGCGGCCAGTTCGATTTTCCAGATGATGCTTTTCATGATGGATTTCCTCACCTTTCCAGCGAATTTCCGTCTGCTGCAACTGTGGTTCTCTGTACAGTTATGTTACTATATTTATGCGCAATTGTCAATCAAAAAAACGATTTTCGATATCATGCGTACCATCCTTTATAACATTTTTACCGCCGTCAACGGGGGCGCTCCTGTCAGCACTGCCATATTTTGGCGGTTCTGCACCTGCCCCGGCGGCAGCGCGCCTCTTGTCTTTTCCTGCCCTATGTGGTAAAATGGCCAAAAAGAGTGAAAAGGAGATGAGGACGTGACGGATCATCCCGCTTCCCCGCTGCCGGAGCGCGGTAGCTGCACCGGCTGCGGCGCCTGCGCCAGCGGCTGCCCCAAGGGGGCCATTCATATGCTGCCGGACCGGGAGGGCTTCCTGTATCCCACCGTCACCGACGCCTGCATCCAGTGCGGCCACTGCGCCCATATCTGCCCGGTGCGCAAGCAGCGGGAGCCCAGGCCGGAACCGGCGGTGTTCGCCGCCTGGAACCCGGACGCCGCCGTGCGGCAGGCCTCCACCGCAGGCGGGGTGTTCTCCCTGCTGGCGGAGTACATCCTGGACGAGGGCGGCGTGGTGTTCGGCGCGGCCCTGGATGAGGAGCTGCAGGTGCGGCACATCGCCGTGAAGGACAAGGCGGAGCTGTCCCGGATCCGGGGGGCAAAGCCGGTGCAGAGCGACCTGGGCGACAGCTTCCGCCGGGTGCGGCACTATCTGGACCAGGGGCGGCGGGTGCTGTTTTCCGGCACCCCCTGTCAGGTGGACGGACTTTACCACTTCCTGGGGGAGCACCCGGAGCGGCTGCTGACCTGCGACGTGGTGTGCAGCGGGGTGTCGTCCCCGGGGGTGTGGAGCCAGCTGGTGCGGTCCATGGCCTATATCAAGCGGCGGCCGCCGGTGGCCGTGAGCTTCTGCGGCAAGCTGCCGGGGGAAAAGGAGCGGCGGTTCCATGTGCGCTTCGACGGCGGGGCCCAGTATGACGCCCCCTTCGGCAAGTCCGACTTTGGCCGGGGCCTGCGGCAGCGGCTGTTTCTGCGGCCGGTGTGCCACCGGTGCCCCTATGCCAGCACCGACCGCCCGGCGGACCTGACCTTGGGTATGTATCAGCCGCCCCGGGACTTTCACCCGGAGGTGCCCCGGTACAGCATCTCTCTGCTGCTGGTGAACAGCGCCAAGGGCGCCCACTATTTCGACACCCTGCCCCTGAAGTGGGAGAAGCTGACGCTGGAGCAGGCGGTGGCCTGCAACGGGGCGCTGGCGGCCCCCACGGCCCCCTCCGTCCAGCGGGAGGACTTTTTCGCCGCCTTTGCCCAGCAGCCCTTCCAGCAGGTGCGCAACCGCTTCCTGTCCGCCGCCCCCTTGCCCCGGCCTCTGGAGAAGCTGCGGAGGATGCTGAAAAAGCGTAAGGAGTAAGCCATGGAAACATTGATGCACACCTGCTGCGCACCGTGCTCCGTGTCCTGCATCCGGCAGCTGCGGGAGGAGGGCATCGAACCGGTGAGCTTCTGGTACAACCCCAACATCCACCCCTATCAGGAGTACAAGGCCCGGCGGGACACACTGATGGCCTATGCCCCCGCCATCGGCATGAAGCTCATCGTCCGGGAGGACTATGGCCTGCGGGACTTCTGCCGGGCGGTGTGCGGCGACATCGACCACCGGTGCGGCCGCTGCTATCACATCCGCCTGTGGGAGACCGCCCGCTACGCGGCGGAGCACGGGTACGGCAGCTTCACCAGCACCCTGTTCGTCAGCCCCTACCAGAACCATGAGCTGCTGCGGCAGACGGCGGAGGAGGCGGCCGAAGCCTACGGCGTGGCGTTTCTGTACCGGGATTTCCGGCCCGGGTTCCGGGCGGGCCAGCAGGAGGCCCGGGAGCGGGGATTTTATATGCAGAAATACTGCGGTTGCGTGTTCAGCGAGGAGGACCGCTACCGCAAGCAGATCGACCGGGACCTGAAGCAGCCGGAGAAGATCATCGAGAGCTGAGAAATAACAGAACCGGAGTGCCGCGGCACTCCGGTTCTGTTTATTTTGCTTTCCGGTCCGTGGGGATGCACATGGTGAGAAAGCCCACCGTCAGCAGCAGGCACGAGGCCCAGATCCCCCGGATGCCCAGCAGCCGCGTTACCAGCGCGCCCAGCCCGGCCCCGGCGGCGAACAGGCCGATGACGCCGAAATAGGTCATGGCATTGCGCAGGGCCTCCGGCTCCCTGGTGTGGAAATAGGCGCACAGGGCCTCGGTGCCGCTGCGCATGTTGCCGATGCACATGGTGCTGGCATAGGCGTGGCCCCGGACCTTGCGGAAGGTCTGCAGCTGCATGGCGCAGGAGAAGGACACCAGGGCGTTGGCCAGGGTGTTCAGCGGCTGGGGCATGAACCCCACCGCAAACAGAACGGCCATCTCCGCCAGGACGATCAGCTGCCGCCAGTGGACCTTTTCCATGTGCTTGAAGCGGCGGTGGATGCATTCGGCGGCAAAAATGCCCGCCATAAAGGACAGCACCGGGATCAGGTACCGCAGGCAGTGGTCCCAGGCCCCCTCGAACAGATACGCGCTGAACAGCACGATGTTGCCGGTCTGGGCGTTGGCGAACACCTGCCCCCGGCACAGGTAGGTGTAGGCATCCTGCAGGCCGCCGGACAGGACCACAAACGCCGCCGTCAGCATGGACTCGGACATCTGGCCCCGCAGCTTATGAAACAACATGGTGGACGCATCATCCTTTCCCGGGCCGGTTTTACTGGTCCTCCTCGGTGAAATGAACGTGAGAGAAAATATGATCCTGGCAGAAGCAGCGGTACCCGGCGCACTTGCTGCAATAGCGGAACTGCAGGTCGGGATAGTCCGTGTCCGTGCGGCCGCAGACGGCGCACTTGTGGTGATAGCCCCGCTGCTGCTGCTGTTGGCGGACGGCCTTTTTGAAGTTCACCGTCTGGGGGTTATGGCGATATTTCTGCCGCCGGGCAAAGGCGTCAATAGCGGGCCAGATGAACACCAGGAAGTTCAGCAGCGCCACCACCGGCAGAATGGCCCCCAGCCAGCTGCCGACCAGCAGGGACTGGATGATGCCGATGACGAACACCGCGATATCCAGCCACGCCAGCCACTTGATCTTCACCGGGATGAAGAAGAACAGCAGCAGCCGGGTGTCCGGGAACAGGAAGGCGAAGGCCAGGAACATGGACAGGTTCACATACTCCGTGCCGCCCACGGGATAGCCTGTGCCGGAAATGGCGGAGGCCACGATGGTGACGATGGCCGTCAGCAGGACGCCGCTCCAGTAGTAGAGGTTGAAGCGGGCGGTGCCCCACTGGCGCTCCAGGGAGGTGCCGATCCAGTAGTAGAAGTACAGACTGATGGCCAGCCAGAAGGGACTGCTGCTGGCGGGGACGAAGATAAAGGTGATGATGCGCCATATCTCGCCCCGAAGGACCTTGCCGCCGTCCAGATACAGGAAGGACAGGGCGTTGGCGTCGGCGCGCATGGTCAGCAGCATCAGAACGTACACCGCCACGTTGCCGATGACGATCCAGCGCATCAGGTCCGGGATGCCAAAGCGGGGGTGCCGGGCGCAGAAGCGGTCCACCGCGGTATAGAGCTTTTTCAAGGGGAAATTCCTCCAATACGATTCAGGTGGGTCTATTGTACCCCATCGCAGGGGAAAAGTCATTACCTTTTTTTGAACATTTCGCCCCCGGTGCTTTCAAAACCGCGTCAGATGTGGTAAAATAACATTTCAAGCGCTTTGAAAGGGGGACGGCGGCATGTTCAACCGGGCCTATGTGGAGATCACCAACGTGTGCAACCTGGCCTGCTCCTTCTGCCCGGGGACCCGCCGCCCGGCGGGGTATATGCGGCCGGAGGACTTCCGGCTGCTGGCGGAAAAGCTCCGGGGCCACACGGCGTATCTGTACCTCCATGTGATGGGGGAGCCGCTGCTGCACCCGCAGCTGGAGGAGTTCCTGGCCATCGCCCGGCAGCTGGGCTTCCGGGTGTGCATCACCACCAACGGGACGCTGCTCCCCCGGCGGGGCCGGGCGTTGGCCGGGGTCCACAAGGTCAGCGTGTCCCTGCACAGCTTCGAGGGAAACGACCGGGCGGAGGGGCTGGAGGCGTATCTTTCCGGGGTGTGGGACTTCTGCCGCCGGGCGGCAGGGGAGGGCACCCTGTGCGCCCTGCGCCTGTGGAACATCGGGGGTCGGGACCGCCGCAACGGCGAGGTGCTGGACTTCCTGAGCCGCCGGCTGGGCGGGGACGTGCTGGCCCTGCCCACGGACCGCCGGGGAAACCGGCGGCTGGCGGAGCATATTTTCCTGGAACAGGCGGAAAAATTTGATTGGCCGGACCCGGAGGCCCCGGAAAGCGGCACGGAGTTCTGCCATGGCCTGAGGCAGTAGCTGGCGGTGCTGTGGGACGGAACGGTGGTGCCCTGCTGCCTGGACGGCGACGGCCGCATGGCCCTGGGGAACCTGTATACAAGCTCGGTGGAGGAAATTCTGGCCTCTCCCCGGGCGGCGGCCATCCGGGAGGGATTTTCCCGGCGGCAGCCGTCGGAGGAGCTGTGCCGCCGGTGCGGCTACGCCGCGAGGTTTTAGCCTATGGATGAGATGGAAAATCGACTGGTCCGGCTGCCCGGGGCCCTGCTTCCCTGGTACCGGGAGAACCGTCGGGTGCTGCCCTGGCGGGAGGAGGTGTCCGCCTACCGGACCTGGGTGTCGGAGATCATGCTGCAGCAGACCCGGGTGGCGGCGGTCATCCCCTATTTTCAGCGGTTCATGGCGGCCTATCCCACGGTGGAGGACCTGGCCGCCTGCGACGAGGGGGAGCTGATGCGGCTGTGGGCCGGATTGGGATACTACAGCCGGGCCAGGAACCTGCGCCGGGCGGCCCAGGTGATTGCGGAGGAATACGGCGGGGCGTTCCCCCGGACGTATCAGGAGCTGATGGCGCTGCCGGGGGTGGGGGACTACACCGCCGGGGCCATCCTGTCCATCGCCTTCGGGGAGCCTGTCCCGGCGGTGGACGGCAATGTGCTGCGGGTGGCCGCCCGGGTGGGCGGCTGTGAGCTGGACATTCTGGACCCCAGAAACCGGCGGCAGTTCCGCCGCCGGATGGAGGCCGTCATGCCCCGGCAGGAGCCGGGGGCCTTCAACCAGGCGCTGATGGACCTGGGGGCCGGGATCTGCCTGCCCGGCGGCGCGCCCCTGTGCAATACCTGCCCGGCGGCGGACTTCTGCGCCGCCCGGGAGCAGGGACGGCAGCGGGAGCTGCCGGTGCGGGCCCCCAAAAAGGAAAAACGCCTGGAGGAAAAGACGGTGTTCCTGCTGCTGGGACCGGAGGGTACGGCCCTGCGGCAGCGGCCGGACACGGGACTGCTGGCGGGCCTGTGGGAATATCCCCATGTGCCCGGCCGGCTGACGGAGGAGCAGGCGGCCCGGCAGCTGCGGCAGTGGGGGCTGACGCCCCGGGCCTGGCTGCGGCAGCTGGACGCCCGGCATATTTTCACCCACATCCGCTGGGAGATGACCGGCTACCTGGTGCAGGTGGAGGGCCGGGGCCCGGCGGACTGGCTCTGGGCCGACGGGGCCCGGCGGCAGCGGCTGGCGATCCCCTCCGCCTTTGATCAATTCACGCGGGCCCTGCCCGCAGAAGGAGACTGACGATGGCGCAGCTTTATTTCAAATTCGGGGCCATGGGCTCCAGCAAAACCGCCAACGCCCTGATGGCGCGGTTCAACTATGAGGAGCGGGGCCAGGAGACCCTGATGGTGAAGCCCCGGCTGGACACCCGGGACGGGGACCACATGGTCTCATCCCGCATCGGCCTGACCCACCCCTGCATCTATTTTGACGAAATGCGGGCCATGGCCGACGAGGAATTGCAGAAATACGCCTGCATCATCATCGACGAGGCCCAGTTCCTCACCAAGGACGAGGTGTTTTACCTGGTGCATCTGGTGGACGACTGCGGCATCCCGGTGCTGTGCTACGGGCTGAAGGTGGACTTCCGGGGCCAGCTGTTCGAGGGTAGCTATTATCTGCTGGCCATGGCCGACAAGCTGGAGGAGGTCAAGACCATCTGCTGGTGCGGCAAGAAGGCCGCCTTCAACGCCCGGTTCGACAGCCGGGGCCGGGTGGTGAAGGAGGGCGAGCAGGTGGTGCTGGGAGCCAACGACCGGTATACCAGCCTGTGCCGCCGCCACTGGATGGCCGGGGACCTGGGGCCGGACTTCCACATCCGCCGGACATGAGGTGCACGCTTTGCCCCCGTATGTGCGGCGCGGAGCGCACGGAGACCAGAGGGGAGGGCTTCTGCCGGATGCCGGCGGGGCCGGTGGTGGCCCGGGCAGGGCTTCATATGTGGGAGGAGCCGGTGATCAGCGGTACCCGGGGCAGCGGCACGGTGTTCTTCTCCGGCTGCACCCTGGGCTGCGTGTTCTGCCAGAATCACGAAATTTCCGCCCAGGGCGTGGGAAAGCCCGTGACGGTGGAGCGCCTGGGGGAGATATTCCGGGAGCTGATCCGCCAGGGGGCCCACAACATCAACCTGGTGACCCCGGGGCACTTCGCCCCCTGGGTAGCCCGGGCCCTGGAGCCGGCGCTGCCGGTGCCGGTGGTGTGCAACACCGGCGGCTATGAGCGGGTGGAGACCCTGCGTCTGCTGGAGGGGAAGGTCCAGGTGTATCTGCCGGACATGAAGTACGCCCTGGAGGAGCCTGCCCGGCAGCTGTCCGGCGCAGGGGACTATCCCGCCGCGGCCCGGGCCGCCATCCGGGAGATGTTCCGCCAGGTGGGGCCCTGGGAAATACGGGAGGGCCTCCTGGTCCGGGGGGTGCTGATCCGGCACCTGGTGCTGCCGGGACAATTGGAGAATACCCGCCGGGTCATCGACTGGGTGGCGGAGACCTTCCGCCCCGGGGAGGTGCTGTTTTCCCTGATGAGCCAGTATACCCCCCAGCCCGGGGCCGCAGGCCCCCTGGCCCGGCACGTCACCCGGGCGGAGTACCGGGCGGCGGTGCGGTATATGGAAAACTGCGGAATCCGGGACGGCTTCACCCAGGAGCGCACCTCCGCCCGGGAGGAATACACCCCGGCCTTTGACCTGACCGGCGTGTAACCGCCCCACGATTGCCGATGAATGGACTATTTTCCAGATCCGGCAAAAAAGTACTTGCTTTTTCCGTAAGCGGACATTATAATGGTTGTTACTAAGCAGGGTAAAGGAGGGTTATGTTACCATGAAAAAGATTCTTGCTGTTCTGACGGTTATTGTGATGCTGGGCTGTATGCTCTCCGTCACGGCCTTTGCCGACGGCGGCTATGTTCCCAGCCCCAAGCACGACGACGAGCCGGGCACCACCCCCACCTCCCCCCAGACCGGCTACGACCTGGGCATCGGCAGCGTGGTGATGGCCATTGCCGTCAGCGGCGGTGTGGCTTACGTCTGCACCAAAAAGGCCCACACCCGGGCATAACGAAGTCCATCCAATAACGAGGAGCCCCATAAATGCTGAGCCGTTTATGGGGCCTTTTTCCCGTTCTGAACAAAGGAGAAATGTCCTATGAAGCGTCCTGTGCGCATCCTGCTGACGGTGGTGGCCGTTATTGCGGTGATCGTGTGTATTTTCTGCATCCTGTTTATCGTTCAGTACGTCCGGGGCAAGTCCCTCAGCGATAAGCTGGGGGAGAGCTTTACCTCCGGCGTGGTGGTGAAGCCCCGGGACCCCGCCGACGACGGCCAATATATGACCATCGACGTGGACTTCGACAGCCTCCACGACATCAATCCGGAGATTTACGCCTGGATCGAGGTCCCCGGCACCAACATCAACTACGCCGTGGTGCAGAGCGCCGACGACGACCTGTTTTACAACGACCACGGCGTGGACAAGACCTATTACTCCGGCGGCAGCATCTTCTCCCAGCGGTACAACACCACCACCTTCCAGGACCCGGTGACGGTGCTGTACGGCCACAACCGCCAGTCCCAGACCATGTTTGCCCAGGTGAACAACTTCGCCGACGCGGCGTTTTTCGACCGGAATCAGAAGATCCTGATCTATACCCCGGACAAGGTGTATGAATACACCATCTTCGCCGCCTATCCCCACTCCAGCGAGCATCTGCTGCTGTGCCACGACTTCACGGACCCCCAGCAGTTCGCCGACTACTTCGCCTCCCTGGGGGAGGCCATCAACGCCAACTACCGCCGGGAGCTGTTTCCCCAGGCCGGGGACAAGGTGCTGACCCTGTCCACCTGCTACCGGCAGAACCGTATGCAGCGCTTCCTGGTCCAGGGGGTGCTGACGGAGACCTATGATGTTATCAAATAAGGAGCCCCCTATGGAACAGAAAAAACAGGAAGCCCCGGTGCAGCAGAAGAAAAAGCGTCTGTCCACGCCGCTGCTGATTTTCATCATCCTCATGGCGGTGACGGCGGTGCTGTGCGCCATTGTGGCGGGCATCTGGCTCCACGGGCGTAGCAGTCTGCGGAACGGAGGCTCGGCCCCCACCGTCACCCCCGGCGGCACGGAGCAGCTGGACAGCTACACCGTCCTGCACGACGGAAAATATTACCGTTATAAGGAGCACATGGTGAACCTGCTGCTCATCGGCGTGGACTCGGACAACAAGCCCGCCGCCCCCCTGCCTTACGGCAGCGACAACCAGGCGGACGTGATCCTGGTGGCGGCTCTGGACACCGACGCCAACAAAATGACCCTGATCTCCGTGTCCCGGGACACCATGTGCGACATCGGCGTGCCGGATGACACCGGCGAAATTTCCGGCGTGGCCCACACCCAGCTGGCCCTGTCCTTCTCCAACGGCGACGGCCTGTATGAGAGCTGCCGCCTGTGCCGGGAGGCGGTGTCCCAGCTGTTTTACGGCCTGCAGTTCGACGGCTGCGCCGCCTTTTACATGGGCGGCATCGGGCGGCTCAACGACGCCGTGGGCGGCGTCACCGTCAACGTGCTGGACGACTATCCCTTCATCAAGGTTCCCGGGGGCTGGAATATGTACCCCGGGCAGAACGTGACCCTGACCGGCCAGCAGGCCCGCATGTACATCCAGTGCCGCCGGGGCGACGCCACCGGCAACGAGGACCGCATGCAGCGCCAGAAGCAGTATATGCTGGCCCTGATCGGCCAGGCCAAGGCCCGGGTGGCCTCCAGCCCTGCCAGCGTCCTGCCGCTGTACAACGCCGTCAGCGACTATGTGCTGACGGACCTGGACCTGGGTAAGCTGACGTATCTGGCCACCCAGGCCGCCGGGATGAGCTTCTCCGGCGATATGCTGCGGGTCACCGGCCAGGCCGCCCTGGGCGACGGCAACCGGGTGGAGCTGACGGTGGACCAGGAGGCCCTGTACGACCTGATCCTGGACGTGTTTTACGACGAAATCCCCGCCCCGGCCCAGACCGGCGGCTCCTGATGCCTCGGCCTTTTGCCAGGCATAACCACAAAACATTGGATTTTTTGTCTCCCGCGTGGTATGATAGGAGACAAAACGAGAAACGGGAGGTTTTTTACCATGGCGATGATCGGATATGTGGCCCGGGTCCTCACCGGCGTCCGCTTCAAGAAAATGAACCACATGATCGACGTGGTGCACCAGAAGTGCGGCCAGAACAAGGTCCGCACCTTCTTCGATATGCTCTGGTGCGCCGTGCGCTACGGCGCGGGGTACTATGATTACACCATGTTCGGCTTTTACGACATGACCGGCGCACAGCGGGACACCTACCTCACCCGGGTCCGCAACAAGAAGGTCAGCAACATCATGAACGACATGGCCCACGACGACGATTTTGACGACAAGCTGCTCTTTAACGTCCGCTTCGCCAAGTATCTCCGCCGCCCCACCCTCAACGGCGAGACCGCCACTCCGGAGCAGATGGCCCAATTCCTGGAGGGGCAGGAGGCCATCTTCGCCAAGATCAACCACGGCTCCTGCGGCAACGGCGTGGAGAAGCTGTATGTGAAGGATTTTGAATCCCCGGCGGCCATGCTGGACTATATCCGGGAGAAGAAGCTGGTGGTGCTGGAGCATGTCCAGGCCCAGCATCCCGATATGGCCCGGCTTCATCCCCAGTCCGTGAACACCATGCGCATCTGCACCGACCTGGTGGACGGCCAGGTGCACATCGCCTATATCACCCTGAAAATGGGCCGGGGCGGCGGCGTGTGCGACAACTCCGGCCAGGGTGGCATCCTCTGCCGGGTGGATATCGACACCGGCAAGATCTGCTCCCCCGCCACCGATGACTATTTCAACGTCTTTGACAAGCACCCCGACACCGGCATCCCCCTGGTGGGCTATCAGTTGCCCATGATCGAGGAGGCCAAGGCCCTGGCCTGCCAGGCCGCCCTGGAAATTCCGGAGGTGGGCCATGTGGGCTGGGATATGGCCGTCGGCCCCGATGGCCCTGCCATCATCGAGGGCAACGACTTCCCCGGCACGGACCTGTGCCAGCTGGCCCCCTTCTGCCCGGAGAAAACCGGCCTGTGGCCCTATTATAAGGAGCTTCTGCACCTGTAAGTGAATCAAACGCAAGAGCGGCGCTGCCACGCAGCGCCGCTCTTGGTCTGTCCCGGCTCCCCCTTGGACCGGGGCAGGGGAGCCGCGTGGAAATGCGGGGTTTACGGCTTGACAGACGGCTCTGAACGTGATAAAGTACACGATACTGGGGCGTCAGGCCGCTGTCTGCGGCGAAACGGCCCAAAAGTTTACAAAACCTTCAAACTTTTTATGATATAATGTCCTGAGAATAGGATTTTCGGCCCCGCACCTGACAGGAAGGGATGCGCCGGGCCAGGATGATGAAAAAAGATTTTCCAAGTATCTAAAAAGGTAGTTTCTGCGGTAAAGGAGCGCAGTGTGCTATGTGGATGCCGTCTCTTGATCTGGCGACGGGCCTGTGGGCCCGGATGCGCCGGACTTTGTATACACTTTTTTCCCGGCTCAGCCGGGCCGCCCAGCGCTTTTGGATGAGCCGGGCGTATTTTCCCGTTCTGCTGACCATGTCTGCGGCGTTCATGGCCGCCGGCGAGCCGGTCTACGGCGCAGCGGCCCTGGGGTGCATCGTCATCTGGCTGCTGGCCGCCTGCCCGGACCTGCTGGCCCCGGTTTGCCCGTTTTTCATGGCCTTTCTCATGTCCACCCAGTGCTATGGCCAGCTGTCGGATTTCCTGCCCTGCGCGGCGCTGGTGCCGTTGCTGGTGCTGGCCCTTCTGTGGCACTTCGCCGTCTGGCCGGTGACCCTGCGGATCGGCCGCAGCGGCCTGGGCCTGGCGCTGGTGTCCATCGCCGCCCTGCTGGGGGGCTGCGACGTGGTCTCCCGCAAGCAGGCCATGGAGCCCCTGTCCCTGTACTATACCCTGGGCCTGGGCGTGGGGATGCTGGTGCTGTATGTGCTGTTCCGCTCCCACCTGACGGAGAAGCGGTCCTATGACCTGCACCGCCGGTTCGCGGAGATTTTCTGCGCCCTGGGCCTGTGCATGGCCCTGGCGGTGCTGCTGGCCTATGGCAAGGCCTGGGCGGCCAGCGGGCATATCGGCGGCGTGCCGTATCTGTCTTACCGCAATTTTGCCACCTCTGTGCTGCTGACGACCCTGCCCATGCCCTTTTACCTGAGCCTGCGGCACCGGGGTCACCTGGCCACCGCCGCCGTGCTGGCCCTGGCCCTGGCCCTGACGGGCAGCCGCAGCGCCCTGCTGTTCGGCGGCATTCTCCTGACCCTGTGCTGCGTGTACCTGATGCGCAGCGGCGTCATCAGCCGGCGCTGCCTGATGCTGCTGGCGGCGGCCGCCGGCATCGGCATCCTGGCCCTGGGCCCGGCCCTGCTGGAGTGCGTGTTACATAGCCGCATAGGCGAGGACATTCAGGACAGCAACTCCGACCGGCTGCAGTTTCTGGCCCGGGCGGCGGACGATTTCCTGCGCCACCCGGTGTTCGGCATCGGCCTGTGCAGCACCCGCAACGCCGACGTATTCACCGGCGTGGAGGGCAGCATGGTGTTCTACCACAACAGCCTGGCTCAGGTCATGGGCAGTATGGGCCTGGTGGGCATCGTGGCCTATGGCCGCCTGCTCCACGACCGCATCGCCCTGCTGCGCCAGGGGAGCCGGGACCCCTTTGTCCGGATCCTGACCCTGTCCTATCTGGGTATGTTCCTGATCTCCCTGTGTAACCCCGGGGAGTTCTGCCCCTTCCCCAACGCCGCCCTGATGGTGATGGTGTTCGCCCAGGCAGAGGAGGCCGTGGGGGACGCGGCCGTCCCGGTGCGGCAGCTGCTGGCCCGCCATCTGGGCGCCCCGGCAGGGTTCCTGCAATTCTGAATCCGTCTGTAAATTTAAGATTATATAAAGCATTGTGCCGGGGCGTCAGCCCCGGCACAATGCTTATTTACTTTGCCCTTTTGGAGGAAGTTTATTCCGCCGCCGCGCAGAGGGCGGCAAAGTAGCGATAGAAGGGCAGAAGGGTCTTCAGGTCCTCCGTGACCCGGGAGGCGAAGTCCGGGGAATAGAGGCTCTCGTCCAGAGGGACCTCGTGGGACAGGGTCAGGGACTTCTTCTGATACCAGGGGCGCAGCAGGTCGCTGACCTGGCCCTTGCTGCGGACATAGTCCGGGCCGTTCAGCTGAAACACCTCCTGGCGGTTAAACGCCCGCACCAGCTTCTCCAGGGGCCTGGGGTCCCGGTCGATCTGCTGGCGATAGCGGGTCATCAGGGCGGCGGAGGCGGCCCAGAAGCCCATGCCGTAGCTGTAATAGTCCGGGGCGATTTCAAAATAGAAGGTGGGGCGGCCGGTCCAGTCCTGGTCTCCGGTGCGGACGCAGAACCACAGGTGGTCCTTGTAGGGCCCCTGGCCGTGGAGCCGCCGGGCGTCCCGGTAAATGCGGCTGACCTTCAGAATCAGCGGCTCTTGGGGCAGGGCTGCCGACAGCCCTTCGTACACCGCCTGGCCCAGCTCCCGGGTGGGGGCCAGCAGGTGCTGTTGATAGTCGTCCTTGTGGGCCAGGAACCAGCCGCGTTCGTTGTTGAAGCGGATGCCCCACATGAAATCCACGGTCTCCTGGCTGTATCCCTGAAACATAGCGCATCTCCTTTGCGTTGGGTTTGGCTACAGTGTAAACCCTGGGGCGAAATTTTGCAAGGGCTGGAAATTGGAACGGGAATCTGCTATACTATCGGTCAGATTCTGCAAAAACCGAGGAGAACACCATGCTGGATATCTTTTTGTACGCCGGGCGGGCCATTATGCCATTGCTGCTGATGATGGCGCTGGGCTGCGGCCTGCGGCGGGCGGGCCGGTGGAGCGACGATTTTTACCGCCAGCTCAACGGCTTCTGCTTTCATGTGCTGCTGCCGGTGCAGCTGTTTCTGAACGTGTACGCCATCGAGGATATGTCCGTGCTGAACTGGCGGCTGCTGGGCTTCATCGTGGCGTGCATCGTGGGGGCTGCGGGCCTGGGTGTGGCGGCGGCTCCGCTGTTTGCCCGGGACCGGGGCCAGCGGGCGGTCATCGCCCAGGCCACCTTCCGGGCCAACCAGGTGATCATGGGCATCCCCCTGGCCAGCGCCCTGGGCGGCCAGGAGGCGCTGATCTTCGCGTCTCTTGTGACCTCCGTGTGCGTGCCGGTGTTCAACGTGCTGGCGGTGCTGGTGCTGACGGCCTACAGCAGCGAAAAGCACCTGTCCTGGCGGGACGAGCTGCGCCGCATTTTCCAGAACCCCCTGATTCTGGGCGCTCTGGCGGGCTTTGCGGCGGTGCTGCTGCGGCAGATGACGCCGTCGGTGTTCGACCTGCCGCAGACCCTGCCCTCCGTCTATAAGGTGTGCGGCGACCTGTCCCGGGCGGCCTCGCCGCTGGTGCTGGTGATCCTGGGGGCCCGGCTGCGGTTCGACGCGGTGCAGGGCCTGTGGAAAAAGATCACGGCGGCGGTGGCCATGCGCCTGCTGGTGGTGCCGGGGATCGTGCTGACCCTGGCCCTGCTTCTGCGGGATCCGCTGGGCATCACGGCGGAGGAAATGCCCACGGTGGTGGCCATTTTCTGCTCGCCGGTGGCGGTGACCAGCGCGGTGATGGTCCAGGAGATCGGCGGCGACGAGCAGCTGGCCCAGCAGGTGGTGGCCTGGAGCTCGGCCCTGTCCATGGTCACCATCTTCTGCTTCGCCTCGGCCCTGCGGGCCATGGGCGTGATGTGAAACGATGCCGCCCGGCTTGCAAAAAAAGCCTCGCAGAGTTTGCCGCCCGCAGGCGGCAAATAAAATGGAATCATTTTTGGCCGGGGCGTGTACCTGGCCAAAAATTCTTCTCAGTCTGCAAGTGTGGAATTTGTTCGCTTTCAGCGGACAAATTATGCGCGCGGCAGACTGCAAGCCTTTTGCCCCAAAAGGTCAAAGACCTTTTGGGGCAGTTTCGGCGCTGTTTTTTACGCCTTGGGCTGCTGCTGGGTGATGCAGTGGATGTTGCCGCCGCCGAAGGCCACCTCCCGGGTCTGGACCCCCACGATCTGCCGGTCCGGGAACATCTGCTGCAGTTGCTGGATGGCCAGCTGGTCGTTTTCGTCGCCGTACTGAGGGGCGATGACGGCCCCGTTGACGATGAGGAAATTCATATACGATGCGATGCTGACCTCGCCGTTTTCCCGGGGTACGGTGCCCTCCACGGCGTCGATGGTCTCCGCCCCCTCCAGACAGCAGGGCTTCTTCGTCAGGCACAGCTTGTGCACCGTCAGCCGCCGGCCCTTGGCGTCGGTGGCCTGGCTCAGGGTGCGGAAGGCGTCCTGGGCCGCCTGATAAAAGGGATTCTCCGGGTCCTCGGTCCAGATGCAGGCCACCTCGCCGGGGGCCACGAAGCAGGCCACGTCGTCAATGTGGCCGTTGGTCTCGTCGGGGTCGATGCCGTCCCGCAGCCAGATGACCTTCTCGCACCCCAGATAGCCGCAGAGCTTTTCCTCAATGTCCCGGCGGCTGAGCTCCGGGTTCCGGCCCGGGGACAGCAGGCACATCTCCGTGGTCAGCACCGTGCCCTGGCCGTCCACATGGATGGACCCGCCCTCCAGCACGAAACCGTCGGTGCGGTAGCTGTCCACCCCCTCCAGCTCGCAGATTTTCCGGGCCACCAGGTCGTCTTGGTCCCAGGGGAAGTACAGCCCGTCATGCAGGCCGCCCCAGGCGTTGAAGGTCCAGTCCACCGCCCGCAGGCCCCCCTGATCGTTTTTCACAAAGGTGGGGCCGCAGTCCCGGACCCAGGCGTCGTTGCTGGTCATCTCCACCACCCGGATGTCCTCCGGCAGCCGGGCCCGGGCGTTCTGGAACTGGTCGGGATTCACGCACACCGTCACCGGCTCGAACCGGGCGATGGCCCGGGCCACGTCGGCAAAGGCCTGCTGGGCGGGCTTGGCCCCGCCCCGCCAGTTGTCGGGCCGCTGGGGCCACAGCATCCACACGCCGGTCTGCTCCTCAAATTCCCCGGGCATGCGATACCCGTCCTGCCGGGGGGTTGTTCCCACAATACGTTTTGCCATAGTCGTTATCCTCCTGATCTGGGTTGATGGTGCCGCCGGACGGCGATGAGCAGCTCGCCCAGCAGCACGCTGATGACAGAGCCCACGGTAATGGGCAGAATGGTGGCCAGGGTCTCCCGGTCCGTGGACAGGGGCACGGCGGTGAACAGAATGGACAGGCCGATGAGCACCATGGGCACATAGGCCAGCACCCGCAGCATTCCCGGGCCTCCCGGCACCCGGAAGGGCCGCTCCGCCTGCGGATACTTCCGCCGCAGGGCCAGAAACGCCGGAAACACCGGCATATAGCTCAGCAGCAGCATCACCAGGTTCAGGGCGAAGAAGCTCCAGAACAGGGAGGAATCCGGGCTTACTGCCTGGATGGCAGCTCCCAGCAGGCACACCGCCGAGGCTACGATCCCGCTGACCAGGGCCGAGCCCACGGGCATGTCGTTGTCCTTCCGCCGCCGTGCGAACACGGCGGGCATGTCTCCCCGCTCGGCGGCATAGGCGGCGGTGGAGTTGACCCCCATGGACCAGGAGATCATGTTGCCGAACAGCGTCACCAGAAACAGCAGAGCCACAATGCCCACCAGCAGCCCGCCGGTGCGGCCGGTCATCAGGGACACGGCGTCGATGAGGCCGGAGTCCACGCTGATGTCCCGGGTGGGGACGGCGGCCCCGATGCCGAAGGCGGAGAACAGATAGATGGCGGCAATCACCACGCCGCCGGTGACGATGGCCTGGGGGATCTGCCGCCGGGGGTCCGCCATGCTTCCGGCATAGGTGCACACCACCTCAAAGCCCAGGAAGTTGAAGATGATGACGGAGATATACGACAGGCTGTCCAGGTCGAAGGAGGGCAGGAAGGTCCCGGCGGACATATCGTTGACAAAGCCGTTCCGGGCCACATACACAATGCCCAGCACCCCCACCGTCACCGCCAGCAGAATCTTGATGGCGGCGCTGAGGTTCAGAATGACGATGCTGTCGCACACCGGGTAAAAGGCCACCACCGTGACGATCCAGATAAAGGCCAGCTGGATCACCAGGGACCACACCGGCCCCGGCTGCCAGCCCAGCACATAGCCCAGCAGCTCCGGACACATCACCGCCAGAGATGCCATCCACAGAGGGAAGTTGATCCAGTAGTACCACGAGGCCCGGGCGCCCCAGCGGGAGTCGGGCCACGCCGTGTGGATCCAGTCATACAGGCCGCCGTCCCCGGGGAAGGCGGTGCCCAGCTCCGAGGAGATCAGCCCATAGGGCAGCAGAAACGCCAGGATCATGAACAGCCACCAGAAATACTGGCTGTTGCCGATGGAGGCCACCGGGGCGGCGGCCTCCGCCACGAACACCACGCATATGACGGACAGCACCACGTCCGCCAGGCGGAATTTGCGCTTCTCCATGTCAGCTCAGGCCCCGGTCCGCCATAAAGCGCTCCAGCTGCTCCCGGGCGGCGGCCTCCTCCAGTTCGGTGTGCTGCGGGCGGCAGCGGGTGAAATAGACCAGCAGGCCCCGCATGGCCGTCAGCCGGTTTCCGGCCTGCTCCCAGCACAGGGAGGCGGCGGAGTCGGCCACCTCGTCGGTGACGTCCTCGCCCCGGGTGGCGGGCAGGCAGTGGAGGAACTTGCACCCGATGGCCCCCAGGCTCATCAGCTCCCGGTTCACCTGATAGTCGTGGAACACCTCCACCCGCTGCTCCTTGGGCATCTCATTTTCGTACAGGCCGTACCACACGTCGGTGTAGAGGAAGTCCGCGTCCCGGACGGCGCTGCGGTCGTCTGTGACCAGGAAGCTGCCGCCGCTTTCCCGGCAGTTTCGCTCCATGATGGCCTGGTGGCCGTCGGTCAGCTGGTGGCCCTTGGGGCCGTAGTGGACGAATTTCATGCCCAGGTGGGTGGTGATGAAGCCCAGGGAGGCGCACACCTGGGTGCCGTCGCCTACAAACACCACCTTGCAGTCCGACAGCTTCTTCCCCCGGGGCAGGTGCTCGGCCATGGTGCACAGGTCGCCGATCTCCTGGGTGGGGTGGTTGTAGTCGGACATACCGTTGAGCACCGGAATGGAGCACGCCTCTGCCAGGTCCACGATGGTGCGGTGCTGGATGACCCGGGCCATGACCACGTCCACCAGATAGCTCAGCACGCGGCCGGTGTCCTCGATGGTCTCGTGTCCCCCCAGCTGGATCATGCCGGGGCCCAGATACTGGGCGTGGCCCCCCAGCTGGCTCATGGCCGTTTCAAAGGACACCCGCGTCCGGGTGGAGGACTGCTGAAAGATCATGCCCAGGTTCATGTGCCGCAGCAGCGGCGGGTAATAGCCGCCCCGGATGGCATCCTTGATGGACAGGCTCAGCTGGATCATGTCCAGCAGCTCCCGGGCCGAAAAGTCGTTGGTGTCGATAAAATCCTTGACCATATGGTTTCCCTCCTGCAAGAAATCGTTGGAAATTTTTGCGTTCGGCCATAGTATGCGCCGGGAGGGGCGGCAATATGCAGATTTTTGCGCGCCAAAAGGCGGCCCCGGGGAATGGGGCCGCCTTCCGGCAAGAGATGAAAGAAAAAGACGAAAGAGAGGAGTATCGAAACTTATGAAACGCGTCTGCCTGCTATCTGAAAACGCCCTGTCAATCCAGGGTGTTGGACGCCGTCAGCCAGCGGCCCGCATCCTGCCGCAGGGTCACACTGCCGCCAGGATAGCGCAGGGTCACGGTGCCGTCGGGGTTGTGGCAGCCGTACTGGAAGCGGACATAGCCCGCGTCACCGGCCGGCGCATAGTACGCGTCGAAATCCGCCAGGTACACCAGGCCGTGGAAGGCGCTGTCGGACATATCCGCCAGGCCAAGTCCCGTGCAGCGCAGCAGCAGGTCCTCCAGCTCCGCCGCTGTCAGGCGGGCGCAGCCGTCCATACCCAGCTGCCGCAGCTCCCGGTCGGACAGCTCCCGGCTTCCGGCTCCGGCGGCAAACAGGGACGCCAGGTTCATATCCGCCGCCCGGTCATAGGAGGCGGCCAAGAACAGGTTCGGCCCCTGGCCCGGCAGCACGTTGAAGAAGCTCCCGCCGAACCAGCGCAGCTCCTGCTCCGTCAGCAGGCTGGCGCCCTGGGGCAGAGTCACCTGCAGCTGTTCCGCCGGGGCCGGGTCCTGGCGGACCGCCGGGGCGGAGAAATGCACAGGTTCAACGGTATTCCCCGCTGTGCTCTGCCCCCGCAGACCGCAGGCGCACAGGCCCAGCAGCAGACACACCGTCAGCAGCAATACCGTCTTCTTCATGGCGACTCCTTTCCCACAAGTGATTCTGGTTTTTCCCTTACTGTACTTGTAGTATACAGGAGTTTCCCGGCAAATTCATCTCAAAATGGTGAATAAAAGTTACAAACCGGTGACAATATGGTTAAAATTTGGTACACTTTTTCCGGCGGGCCTCCGTCAGTCTGCCAGGCGGGTGTTGTCATAGAGGGCGCGGATCTCCTCCGGCAGGCCCTCCGGGATCATCTGCTTCACCTGCTCGTCGCTGCCGTCCTGCATGGCCTGTTCATAGTACCAGCACTTGAACTTCAGCATATCCAGGGTCCGGTTCATGCGGCGCAGCACATCCTCCATATGGGCCTTCCGGGATTCAAACAGCGCCCGCCGCTGGGGGAAGGTGGAGGGCCCCTCCGCGCACCACTCCATAAACTGCCGGATCTCCCGGATCTCCATTCCGGTCTCCTTCAGGCACTGGATGACCCGCAGCTTTTCCAGCTCCGCCTCGCTGAATCTGCGGACGCCGGAGGAGCGCTCCATGCCCGGAAACAGGCCCTGTTTGTCGTAATAGCGCAGGGTGGAGACCGGCAGGCCGAACATCTCCGCCACCTGTCCGATGGAATACATGATCATACCTCATTGGCCTTTTCCTTTTTTGGATTCATCATCAGGGTTGGATTTAATCTTTTCATCCAGTACTTTCCCGACTGCCCGTAGCCCGTCAGGGCTGCAAAATGCGTCCATCAGTTCGTTGAACTCAGGGTTTTCGCTATGCGACACGGCTGCATTTCGGATATGCAGCTGTTCAATGATTGAAAGAATCAGATCCAGTCCCAAAACTACAAGCCCAATGTAAAGGCAGGGCTTTATCCAAATTCCAACGATACAGAGGATAATTCCTGGAACAGATAAGTAGAAAAAGTGAAACAGGAAATTCGTTAGAACAAATAGCCAAAACATTTTCTTGGGGTATTCTCTTTCCATACTGTACCTCCTAAATTTTACAGGCCTGACGATTTTTCATTTGCTGGATTGATTGTATCACGTTCTTGCACTAATTTCCATACTAAAAAAAGTACGATGGTCTCGTATCAAAACCATCGTACTTCTTTGGCGCGGAAGGAGGGATTTGAACCCTCGCGCGTGGTTTAGACGCCTACTCCCTTAGCAGGGGAGCCCCTTCGGCCACTTGGGTACTTCCGCATACCATATTAAGAAAAATCTGGCGGAGAGAGTGGGATTCGAACCCACGGATGCTTTCACATCGCCGGTTTTCAAGACCGGTGCTTTCAACCGCTCAGCCATCTCTCCGTGCGCGCAAAAGCATATCCGACCCAGACGCAGGATTCATTTTACCATATCGTTCCCCTGCTGTCAACGACTTTCTGCGCCGGGATGCAAATTTTCTCCCGGCCGCCGCCGGAGAAGGTTTAATACTTTTTTAATATTTATGCATGAACTTTTGTAACATCCCTTGGGTATCCTATACTTGCAAGAGACAAAAAACTTTTTTCATCAATCTTCCTGCCATTCAGGCGGAGAACCGGCTTCCGGTTCTCCGCCTTATGGTTTCTGTCGACGAACAGCCTCGCAGAATTTGCCGCCCGCAGGCGGCAAATCTTTTGTTCAAAAAGGCTCTGCCTTTTTGAACAATCTAAAACAGCGGCCACTTGGGCCAGGTCTGCCGGATATAGGCCGGGACATCCTCCCGGGGAAGACCCAGCACCGCCCCCAGCTCGCCGTACAGGGCGTCCTCCGCCCGCTTGAGATAGCGCTCGTCCATCTGGCTGACCTTTCGCCCGTGGTGAATGGCCCAGCTGCGCCGGCGGCACACCCCCTTGATGAGGCCCGCCAGCCGTTTGCAGTCATAGGAGGCCACCACCTGGTGATACAGGTCCTTGATGGCCCGGGTGTTGTGGCTTTCGGCCTGCTCCTCCGGCAGCTGGTCCAGCTCTCCGATGAGCTCCTGCACCTCCTGACCCGTCAGCAGGGGGCGCATCAGCACCCGGGTGTCCACCGGGGTCATCACCTGGCCGGAGCGATACAGCGGCGCAAGGGTATAGTACAGCCGGGTCTTGTCCATTCCCGGCAGAGACGGCGTCCCGACGCCCTCCACCCGGCAGACGCCCTCACCGCCATAGACCACCAATTCGCCCGCTGCAAACATGCCGCTCATCCTCTCTTTCGTTCTTTAACATATTATACCACTTTTTCTGCAAAAGGGTAAGCCTTTTTTTCGATGATTTGACAAAATCCGCCGCCGGGGAGTATAATAGGGCCGCAAAAAAGGAGGTGCCGCCTGTGGAAAACGCATTGGATCAGAAGCTGGACCTGTCGGCCCTGCACCTGGGGAGTATCTCCCTGGGGACGCTGCTGGGGGCCTTGCTGACGCTGGTGATCTGCCTGGTGTCGGTGCGGCTGATCACCGCCCTGCTGCGCCGGGTGCTGGCCCGGACCCATATCGACGCCCGGGTGCAGAAATACCTGGTGCGGACCGTGCAGCTGGTGCTGTGGGTGGTAACGGTGCTCATTACCGCCGACCAGCTGGGCATTCCCGTCACGTCCCTGGTGGCGCTGCTGTCGGTGCTGTCCCTGGCGGTATCCCTGGCGGTGCAGAACGTCCTGGCCAATGTGGCCGGGGGCCTGGTGCTGCTGGTGACCAAGCCCTTCGCCGTGGGCGACTATGTGGACACCCCCTGCGGCGCAGGCACCGTCAAGGAGCTGACCCTGACCTATACCTATCTGGACACGCCGGACGGCCTGCGGATTGCCGCCCCCAACAGCAACCTTTCCGCCGGAAAGATCACCAACTACACCACCCTGGGCACCCGCCGCATCCAGCACAGCGTCAGCGCGTCCTATGACGCGCCGGTGCAGACCGTGCGCCAGGCTTTGCTGGACGCCGTGGCCCGGACCCCGGGCCTGCTGGAGAGCCCCGGCCCGGAGGTATACGTCAATGCCTACGGCGAAAGCGGCATCGAGTACATCGTCCGGAGCTGGGCCAGAACCGCCGACTACTGGACGGCCTATTACGCCCTGCTGGAGAACATCAAGGCGGCCTTTGACCAGCGGGCCGTGGAGATGCCCTATAACCACCTGAACGTGCATATTGTGGACCCCCTGCGGGTAGAAAGAGAGACAAAAGCATGATCTGTTCCCTGATTTTAGGCGCTCTTATCGGCTGGATCGCCTCCAAGCTCATGGGCAGCCGCGGCGGCCTGATCCGCAACCTGATCCTGGGCGTGGCGGGCTCCGCCGTGGGCAATTGGCTGGCGGGCGCCATCGGCATCGCCGCCACCGGCTCCGTGGGGGCCATTCTCATCGGCGTAGGCGGGGCCTGCGTGGTGATCCTGGTGGCCCGCTGGCTGTTCCATTAAGGAGGGAAAACCCATGAAGCCTGTGATTCACGAAACCGCCTTTGTGGCGGACAACGCCACCGTCCGGGGCAATGTCACCATCGGGGAGGGAGCCGGGATCTACTTCGGAGCGGTGCTCCGGGCGGAGACGGACCCCATCACCATCGGCCCCGGCACCAATATCCAGGACAACTGCGTTCTCCACGCGGACCCCGGCTTTCCCACCTCCGTGGGCCGGGACTGCACCGTGGGCCACGCCGCCATTCTTCACGGCTGCACCATCGGCGACAACACCCTGGTGGGCATGGGGGCCATCGTCCTCAATGGGGCCGTGGTGGGCCGGGACTGCATCATCGCCGCCGGGGCCTTAGTGACCCAGGGGGCCGTGATCCCCGACGGGTCCATGGTCATGGGCGCTCCCGGCAAGGTCCGCCGCTCCCTGACGCCGGAGGAGATCGCATCCAACGCCGCAGCCGCCGCCGGTTACCGCCACGAATCCCGGTTATACAAAGCCGGGGAGCTGTAAACCAAAGAGACTTGAGACGGCGCACGCTGCGGCGTGCGCCGTTTTTTTGCAATTTTCCCTTGCAAGTTCCGGCGGAATATGGTATAAATGGGGTGTTCAAAATGCTTTGAACGGGAAGTTCCGCAATCATCGCCTTTCCAAGAGAGGACCGGTCACCGGCTGCAAGCCGGTTCGTCAGGCGCTGCGGTGTTCGCCCGGGAGCTGCCGCGAGGAAATGCGCGGACGGGTCATCCCCCGTTATCGGGAAAACGAGTGCGCGGGTTTTGCCGCGAAGCTGGGTGGTACCACGGAAGCCGTATGCCTTTCGTCCCAAGTGATTGGGAGGAAGGGCTTTTTTCGTCCCAAAAACCAAATCCTATCAAGGAGGAACCATATGAAAGAGAAACTGACACAGCTGCTGCTGGAGGGGCAGGAGAAGATCCAGGCCGCCCGCAGCGAAAGCGAGCTGCAGGAGGTCAAGGGCCTGTTGCTGGGCAAGCAGGGCGCCCTGACGGGGCTTCTGAAGGAGCTGCCCCGGCTGGACGTAAGCCTGCGGCCGGAGATGGGCAAGGCCGTGAACCAGGCCAAGACCCAGCTGACGGAGCTGCTGGAATCCAAGCGGGAGGAGCTGAAGCTGAAGGCCTCCGAGGTGGACCCGGACTTCGACATCACCGTCCCCGGCACCGCCCCCCTGTCCGGCGGCCTGCACCCTATCACCCAGATGTGCTACGACCTGAACGACGCGTTCCGGTCCATGGGCTTCGAGATTTTCGAGGAGTCCGACATCACCAGCGAGCTGTACGGCTTCGACAACCTGAACTTCCCCCCCAACCACCCCGCCCGGGAGAGCATGGACACCTATTGGCTGGAGGGCCACGACAAGGGCCAGTGCTGGGACAAGCTGTGCCTGCGGCCCCACCTGACCGGCGGCTCCGTCCGCTATATGCAGACCCACAAGCCCCCCTACCGCTTCGTGTACCCCGGCCGGGTGTACCGCAATGAGACCACCGACGCCCGCCACGAGCGCGCCTTCTTCCAGTATGAGGCCCTGATCGTGGACAAGGACTTCACCTTTGCCTCCGGCAAGGTGATGATCAAGAGCATCCTGTCCAAGGTGTTCGGCCGGGACGTCCCGGTGCGGATGCGGGCGGGCTTCTTCCCCTTTGTGGAGCCGGGGTTCGAGATCGACATGGGCTGCCTGGTGTGCGGCGGCAAGGGCTGCAGCGTGTGCAAGCACGTGGGCTGGATCGAGATCATGCCCGGCGGCACCCCCCATCCCAACGTCCTGCGCTCGGCGGGCCTGGACCCGGATGAATACACCGGGTTCTATGTGAACATCGGCCTGGACCGCCTGGTGATGATGCGCTACGGCGTGGATGACGTGCGTATGTTCCACAGCGCCGACCTGCGCTTTTTGGAACAGTTCCGTTAAAAGGAGGGGAAACACATGAAAGTATCGCTGAACTGGATCAAAGATTACGTGGACCTGCCCCGGGATATGGACCTGACCCGGCTGGCCTATGACCTGACCATGTCCACCGTGGAGGTGGAGGGGGCCACGGACCTGGCCCGGCAGTTTGACCATATGCTGGTGGGGCAGATCGCGGAGGTGTGCCCCCATCCCAACGCCGACAAGCTGCAGATCTGCCGCACGGACATCGGCGGCGGTGACATCCGGGATATCGTCTGCGGCGGCACCAACGTCCGCCCGGGCATGAAGGTGGCCGTGGCCGCCCCGGGAGCCATGTGCCGCTGGCACGGCGAGGGCGAGCCGGTGGAGATCAAGGAGGCCAAGCTCCGCGGCGTCAAAAGCTACGGCATGATCTGCGGCGCGGTGGAGATCGGCCTGGGGGACCTGTTCCCCACCACCGAGGAGGCCCACATCCTGGACCTGAGCGCCTTCGACGCCCCGGCGGGGACCCCCATTGCCGACGCCCTGGACCTGCACGACATCATCCTGGAGATCGACAACAAATCCATGACCAACCGGCCCGACCTGTGGGGCCATTACGGCATTGCCCGGGAGCTGGCGGCTCTGTATGACCTGCCTCTCAAGCAGCTGCCTCCCTTCACCTGCGATGCCGGGTCCGACGGCCTCACCGTCACCGTGGAGGACACGGAGCGCTGCCCCCGCTACATTGGCGCGGCGGTAGAGGGTCTGTCCGTGAAGCCAGCCCCCTTCCGGATGCAGAGCCGCATCTGGCGGGTGGGTATGCGGCCCATCAACGCCCTGGTGGATATCACCAACTATGTGATGCTGGCCACCGGCCAGCCCACCCACGCCTTTGATTCCGACAACATCGCCGGGCATATCATCGTCCGCCGGGCCCAAAACGGCGAAAAGCTGGAGCTGCTCAACGGCAAGGAGCTGGCCCTGTCTGCCGACGATCTGGTCATCGCCGACGAGGCGGGGGTGGTGGGCCTTGCAGGCGTCATGGGCGGCGCCAAGGACTCCGTCCTGCCCACCACCAACAAGGTGATTCTGGAGATCGCCAACTTCCAGGCCGCCGGCGTCCGCCGCACGGCCCTGCGGTACGACAACCGCACCGAGGCCTCCTCCCGGTATGAAAAGGCCATCGACCCGGAGCGCTGCGACCAGGCCCTGTCCCTGGCCATGTCCCTGTTCCGGGAGCTGTATCCCGACGTGCGTGTCACCAGCTTCTGCGACCAGTATCCCGCGAAGCTCCAACCGGCGGAGATCGACGTGTCCCTGCGGTGGCTGGACCGCCGCCTGGGCAAGCATCTGACCAACGACGAGATCGCCCATAAGCTGGGCCTGCTGGGCTTCCGGCTGGACTTCGACGGCGACAACATGCACGTCACCGTGCCCACCTGGCGCTCCACCGGCGATGTGGCCATCAAGGCCGACATCATGGAGGAGGTGGCCCGGATGGTGGGCTATGAGAATTTCCAGGCCGCCCCCATCACCACCTCCTTCGATGGGGCCATCAACCAGCTGGACAAGGACCTGGAGCGCCGGATCAAGGAGTATCTGGCCATCCGCTGCGGCATGCAGGAGATCTTCACCTATCCCTGGATGGACGAGCAGTACGTCAACGCCATTTTGCAGGACACCGCCGGGATCCTGGCCCTGTCCACCCCGCCGTCTCCCACCGAGCGGCTGATCCGCTCCTCCCTGCTACCCAACCTGTGCAAGGCCGTGGTGAAAAATGAGCGGTACTTCACGGAGTTTGCCCTGTTTGAAACGGCCCAGGTGTTCCGCGACGCCGACTACAGCGCCCCCTACGACCCCCGGGAGCTGCTGCCCTCCCAGCGCAAGAACATCGCCGGCGCCTTCGTGGCCCCGGCCAAGGACGTGATGGCCCTGTTCCGCCGGGCCAAGGGCGCCGTGGAGCAGATGCCCCGCTACACCCACATGGAGGGCTTCACCTTCCGCCAGGAGAAGCGCCCGGTGTGGGCCGACCAGGTGGTGTGGCTGAACATCTTCCTTGGCGAGGAGCAGGTGGGCAATCTGGCGATGCTTGCCCGGAAGCCCGCCATGGCCTGCGGCATCAAGAATCTGGCGGTGATGCTGTTCGAGCTGGACGTGGACGCCTTGAAGCCCTTCCGCTCCCGCACCAACCGGTTCACCCACCTGCCGGAGTATCCCATGACCGACTACGATATCTCCCTGCTGTTCGACAGCCAGGTGAAGTGGAGCCAGATGTACGACGTCATCGCCCAGGGCATCCGGGAGGGCGGCCTGCTCCATGGGGCAGACTTTGTGGACGAGTACCACGGCAAGCAGGTGCCCGCCGGGAAGAAGTCCGTCACCATCCGGCTGACCATCGGCTCCCTGGAAAAGACTCTGACCTCCACGGAGATCGAGGAGTGCGCCTCCGGCGTCATCAAGAAGCTCACCAAGCGCCTGGGGGCGGAGCTGCGTACCCGGTAAAATCCGTTTTTTCCTCTTTACAGCGCCGGAAAAATAGCGTATACTGATGGTGAATCAACAGAAAGGGGAGAAAGCCCGCATGGATGATTATACCAGAAAGTTTGACGCCGCCCAGGATAAGGACGAGCAAATCCACTTTATCCTTACCTCCGTGTATGAGGCGCTGAAGGAAAAGGGGTACGACCCCATCAACCAGATCGTGGGCTATATCCTGTCTGAGGATCCCACCTATATCACCAACCACAACGGCGCCCGGACCCTGATCTGCAAGGTGGATCGGGACGAGCTGCTGCAGGTGCTGGTGAAGAATTATCTGGAGATCTGAGCACATAAGCGCATGAAAATCCCGCTGGCCATGTGCCAGCGGGATTTTTTTGGATATTCAGAATTTTTGAGTGGGCTTGAGGCGCATGACGACCAGATGGTCATAAAGCTCGTCATCGCCATGAAATAGCTGATACTCATTGCCGAGGATACGATTGATGGCTTCGGATAAGGCTGCTTCGTCTGCCCGGTGCTCCAGACTGTCAACCCGTTCCGCCAGGAAATCAAAGACGCGCTTCGTCCCCCGCGTGCGCCCGGTGACCTTGTCGCGGCAGACAACGATCTCCTCCGGCAGACGGCCGGTGCCGTCGCTGATGGCGTCAACGATCTTCCGGGTCAGGGAACTGTTGTAATAAAACTCCGTCAGGGCTGCCTGCTGGGCCAAGGCCTCCTGGCTGAGCCGCCTTGCCAGAGACTCGGCCGCTTCCTCTTCCTCCTGCCTTTCGGCAGCCTGCACCAGGGAATCCTCCCTGCTTTGCATGGTGCCGAGACTGCGGCGGAACAGCTGGTAACCCAGGCATCCGACCGCTATGATCCCGGCAATGACCAACACTGCGGCAATCACGATGAGATTCCTCCTTTTTCGATCCTGCAGCACCATTCTATCATCCGCGGATGGCCACGTCAAGAGAACACGGACATTATGACTCCGGCGGCAGGTTTTCCTCCTCCTGCCCCTGTTCCCCCTCCTCCGTGATGGTGGGGATGAAGGCCCGGGCCAGCTTGCCCCGGCCCCGGTGCTTGATATAGAAATATCCGATGGTGCTGAACACCACGGCTCCCACGAAGTTCACGAACAGGTCCTCCATGGTGTCATACAGGCCGATGTCCAGGTATCCGTCAAAGCCCAGGTCCTGGCCGTTGACGGCCACGGAGCGGATGCCGTCAATGGTGACGGGGATGTTGCTGTTGGTGGGGTCCAGCATCACGGAGGTGACGGACTGGATCACGGTGTCCTTCTGCATGTCCATGTGGAACAGCCGGTCCATGCCGAACTCGAAAAACTCCCACATGACGCCAACGGTCATGGAGAAGCAGAAGGCCGCCAGGGCCACATACACCGGCGAAAGCTGGAACTTGATGCGGCTGTTGCGGTTGAGGATGTCGATCAGGGCGAAGCCCGTGGCGGCGCACAGGAACCCCGTGGTGGTGTGGAGCATGGAGTCCCAATAGGGATAGGTGATGAAATAGCACCCCAACTCCCCCAGGATCTCCGCTGCAAAGATGAACAGCAGAATGATGATCTCCAGGGTGGAGGGCAGCTCGATGCCGAAGTTCTGCTGGATGAAAAAGGGCATCATAAACAGCACCAGCACCAGCAGGCAGATGAAGGCGCTCTCATACTCCCGCCGGAGGATGGAGGACACCAGAACGGCGATGACGATCAGCCGCAGCACCAGGTACACGGCGAACACCGCCGGACGGCGGCGGATGATGGGCACCAGGTCCCGGAGCTTGCGGCGGGGCGGCTTGGGTTCGTGCTTCATAAAACGATTCCTTTCTTGCACAATGATGTGTATTATTCCCTATCATACCGTGAAATCGTCCCCAACGCAAGAAAAAAATCACTCCGCCGCCCCGAAGGGCAGCGGAGTGAGAGCGTGTCTCCCAAAAGCCTCGCAGAGTTTGCCGCCCGCAGGCGGCAAATAAAATGGAATCATTTTTGGCCGGGGCGTGTACCGGGCCAAAAATACTTCTCGGTCTGCAAGTGTGGAATTTGTTCGCTTTCAGCGAACAAATTATGCGCGCGGCAGACTGCAAGCCATTTGTTCCAAAAAAGGCTTTGCCCTTTTTGGAACAGCAAATTATCCCCACAGGGCAGACAGCATGGGGATGATCTGCTTTTTCCGGCTCATGACCCCGGGCAGGAACAGGGCGTTGTCCTTGGGCTCGGCGGAGAAGGCGTTGCGGATGGCCTCGTCGCTGCCCACATACAGCAGCTGCGTGCCCTCCAGCAGCACGTCGGTGAGCATCAGGATCACCATGTTATAGTGGTGCTCCTCCTGCAGGTGCCGCATCACCGCCAGGAACTCCTCCTTGCGCTCCAGCATCTCCATGGAGTCCAGGCAGGTGACCTGGCCCACGCCCAGGTTCTGCTCGCCGATGTGGAACTCCTTGAAGTCGCTGCTCACCAGCTCCTCCACGGATTTGCCTCCGGCGGTGGAGAACAGCTGGCGGCCCAGCTCCTTGACGTTGACGCCGCCGATGCGGGCCATGCGCTCGGCCATGGCAATGTCCCGCTTGGTGCAGGTGGGGGACTTGAACATAACGGTGTCGGCCAGGATGGCCGCCGCCAGCAGCCCCGCCATATTGGCCGAGGGCATGACGCCGTGCTCCTGATACATACCGGCGATGATGGTGGCAGTGCTGCCCACGGGCTCGTTGCGCACCCGGATGGGCTGGCTGGTCTGGATATCCGCCAGGCGGTGGTGGTCGATGATCTCCAGAATCTCCGCCTGATCCAGGCCGGGAACGGCCTGGGCCCGCTCGTTGTGGTCCACCAGCACCACGCGCTTGCGCCGGGGGCGCAGCAGGTGGTACCGGGACAGGGTGCCCACGACTTTTTCGTTCTCGTCCAGCACCGGGTAGCAGCGGTAGCGGCTTTTCAGCACCACCTCGCGGACGTCGTCGATATAGTCCGACAGGTGGAAGCACACGATCTTGTCGTTGTGGCAGGGCCGGGAGATGGGACTGGCCTGATAGATCAGCCGGGCCACCCGGCTGGCCTCATAGGGGGTGGTGATGATGCAGGTGCGCCCGGCGTTTTCCAGCAGGTCCGGGTCCACCTCCGTCTGGCACAGGATCAGGCAGCTGACGCCGATGTCCAGGGCCCGGCGGATCATATCCGGCTGGTCGCCGCAGATGACAATGTTGTCCGGGTCGCCGAACAGCAGGTTCTCGCAGCTCTGGGGCAGGGCGATGACCACGTTGCCGGACAGGGTGTCGATCAGGTCGCCGCTGTCGTTGAGCAGGCGGCCCTCGATGACGCTGAGCAGGTTGAACAGGGGCACCGCCTCCACCCGAGGGTTGGCGATGGTGGTCATGCTGTAGGTGGCGATGTCGCCGGCGGACAGAGTGCCGTACAGGGTGCCGTCCTCGTTGATGACGGGGATGGCGGAGATCTTTTGTTCCCGCATGATGTGCCAGGCCCGGTCCATGGTGACGGTGGCGTTCAGGGCCGGGGGCGTATCATAGTCCAGGTCCTCCACCTGGGTGCGGACGTTCTGTACCGTCCGGGGGGGCTGGAAGCCGAAGCGGTCCAGCATCCGCTGGGTCTGGTCGCTGATGTGGTCCATATGGGCGGCCACATAGTTCCGGTCGCCCAGGGCGTTGCGCAGGGCCGCGTAGGCCATGGCGGACACGATGGAATCGGTATCGGGGTTGTGGTGGCCGATGACGTAGATCTCGTTCATAGGATTCAACTCCTTTCGGATGATTCCATTATAAAACGGCCCCAATTTGTTTGTCAATGCGGTGTTGTGCCTAAATTTGCCGAAAATAGAGCACCCTAACTGTTTATTTATCCGTGGAGCAGTATTTTCCCCGGCGGAGTCTCATGTTTCACTGGGGGAAACCGGTTATCCTTTACAGCAGGCCGAAACCGCCGCTTCCAGGGCCGTCACCAGTTGCGCCAGGGGCAGGGACGGCCGGTCCGTCCCCTCCGTCTGCTCCGGGATGCAGGGCACATGGATGAACCCCGCCTGAACTCCCGGACCTGCATGGTGCAGTACGCAGTACAGCAGGTGGTTGCACACATAGGTCCCCGCGCTGTTGGACAGCTCCGACGGCACCCCGGCCTCCCGGATGGCCCGGACCATGTCCTTCACCGGCACCGTGGCGAAATATGCTGCCGGTCCGCCAGGGACGATGGGCGCGTCCACCGGCTGGCAGCCGTTGTTGTCGGGAATCCGGGCGTCGTCCACATTGATGGCCACCCGCTCCGGCGTCACGGCGCTGCGGCCCGCCGCCTGGCCCACGCACAACACCACGTCCGGCCGGAACGCGTCCATTTCCGCCGTCACCAGCCGGGCGGAATCGCCGAACACCGTGGGCACCTCCAGAATGCGCAGCTCCGCCTCCGGGCATCGTACCCGCTTCACGGCCTCCAGGGCGGGGTTGATGCGCTCCCCGCCGAAGGGGGTGAACCCCGTCAGCAGCACCCGGGGCTTCCGTTGTTTCTCCATAAAATCGCTCCGTTCTGTAATTTAGTGACATAATTATACAATATGTAATTGCGTTTTGCAAGAAAAAACCCCTCTTGACATCCGGCTCCCAGCATCATAGAATAAGGGTAAGTTCCTGACGTCAAAATTACGATTGCGACGGAAGCTACGCCACAGATGACACCGCCCGGGGGGAACGCTTCCCGGGTGCTGGGGCCGTGCCGCAGGGCGCGGCTCTTTTTGTTTCGGAGGAGGTGACGGCATATGGAAACAAGGGTGGCATTGATCGGCATCATCGTGGAGCAGGAATCTTCGGCGGCGGCGCTGAACGCGCTGCTGCACGAATACGGCGGCTATATCATCGGGCGCATGGGCCTGCCGTACCGGGAACGGGGCGTGAACATCATCTCGGTGGTGCTGGACGCGCCCCAGGACAAGATCGCCGCGCTGTCCGGCAAAATCGGGCGGCTGCCCGGCGTCAGCGCCAAAACACAGTATTCCAACGTCATTTCACGGGAAGGAGAAAACCAATGAAAAGATTTGTATCCCTGCTACTGGCGGTGCTGATGGCCGCCGCAGTGCTGTCCGGTTGCGCCAAGCAGCCCCAGACCCCAGAGACTCCCCAGGAGGAGGCCGTCACCATCCGGGTGGGCGGCCTGAAAGGTCCCACGTCCATGGGCCTGGTGAAGCTGCTGGACGACGCGGAAAACCAGAAAACCGCCAACGCCATTGACTTCCAGATGGCCGCCAGCGCCAACGAGCTGACGCCGCTGCTGCTGCAGGGGGAGCTGGACATTCTGGCGGTGCCCGCCAACCTGGGCTCCGTGCTGTATAACAAGACCCAGGGCGGCGTGAAGATGCTGGCCGTCAGCACCCTGGGCGTGCTGTATATGGTGGAAAAGGGCGGCGAGACCGTTACCGATATCCAGAGCCTGGCCGGAAAGACTATCTACGCCACCGGCAAGGGCGCCACCCCCGAGTATGCCCTGACCTATCTGCTGGCCCGGAACGGCCTGGAGCTGGGCAAGGACGTGAACGTGGAGTGGAAAAGCGAGCCCACGGAGATCGTGGCCCAGATGGCGGCCCAGGACAGCGCCGTGGCCATGCTGCCCCAGCCCTTTGTGGTGGTGGCCATGGGCCAGGTGGAGGGCCTGCGGGTGGCCCTGGACCTGACGGAGCAGTGGAACGCCCTGGGCGGCGACAGCCAGCTCATCACCGCGGTGCTGCTGGTGCGCAGCGAGTTCCTGGAGCAGCATCCCCAGGCGGTGGCCCGGTTCATGGAAGAGTACGCCGCCTCCGCCGCCTTTGTCAATGACCAGCCTGCCGAGGCCGCCGTGCTGGTGGAAAAATACGGCATCGTCAAGGCCGCCGTGGCCGAAAAGGCCATCCCCGCCTGCAACATCGTCTGCCTCACCGGGGACGACATGAAAACCGCCGCCTCCGGCTATCTGCAGGTGCTGTTTGACCAGAATCCCGAGTCCGTGGGCGGCAAGCTCCCCGGGGACGACTTCTACTGGATGGGAAACTGAATTTAATTCCTATTGGGAGGACGCCATGCAGAGACCGGCCCTTCAAAAGTGCATAGCGGTGGCCCTGGCGCTGCTGGTGTGGCAGGGGGCGGCCATGGCGGTGGGGCTGGACCTGCTGCTGCCGTCGCCGTGGCAGGTGGCCTGCCGCCTGTGGTCGGTGTGGCGGGAGCCGGGCTTCTTCGCCACCGTGGCCTTCAGCCTGCTGCGCATCAGCGGGGGCTTTGCCCTGGGCCTGGTGCTGGGGGTTCTGCTGGCGGTGGCGGCGGGGCGGCTGCGGGTGCTGGAGCTTTTGCTGTGGCCCTATGTCACGGCCATCAAGTCCGTGCCGGTGGCGTCGTTCATCATCATCTGCCTGATCTGGATGAGCACCCGGCAGCTGGCGGTGTTCATCTCGTTTCTCATGGTGTTCCCGGTGATCTATTCCAACACCCTCCAGGGCATCAAAAGCGCCGACGGGGCCCTGCTGGAAATGGCCCGGGTCTATCGGGTGCCCTTCTCCCGGCGGCTGGGGTATATCTACGCGCCCCAGGTGAAGCCCTTCCTGCTGTCCGGATGCAGCGTGGCATTGGGCATGTCGTGGAAGTCCGGCGTGGCTGCCGAGGTCATCGGCGTGGTGGGCGGCTCCATCGGCGAGCGGCTGTACGAGGCCAAGGTGTATTTCCAGATGACGGACCTGCTGGCCTGGACGGTGGTGATCGTGGTGTGCAGCGTGGGCTTTGAGAAGCTGGTGCTGTGGCTGCTGCGGCGGGGCTTCGCCGCGTGGGAGGGACGGTAAAAATGGACCTGGTGATTTCCCATGTTTACAAGGACTTCGGCCGCGGCCCGGTGCTGCGGGACGTGAGCCTGACGGTGCGGCAAGGGGAGACGGTGTGCCTGATGGGCCCCTCGGGCCTGGGCAAAACCACCCTGCTGCGATGCGTGGCCGGTCTGGAGCGGCCGGAAAGCGGCTTCATCACCGGCGTTCCGGAAAGGCTCGGCTATGTGTTCCAGGAGGACCGGCTGTGCGACGTCTTTTCCGCCGTGGCCAACGTCCGCCTGGCAACAGGCCGGACCCTGCCGGAGGCGGAGATCCTCCGGCATCTGGAGGAGCTGGGCCTGGCCGGAAGCGCCCGGCGGCCGGTGCCGCAGCTGTCCGGCGGGATGCGCCGCCGGGTGGCCATCGCCCGGGCCGTGTGCGCCGGGCCGCAGCTTCTGCTGCTGGACGAGGCCTTCAAGGGCCTGGACGATCAGTGCCGCCGGGACACCGTGGCCTATATCCGCCGCCATACGCCGGGGGCGTCCCTGCTGTGCGTCACCCACGACCCGGAGGAGGCCGCCCTGCTGGGGGGCCGCTGTCTGGACCTGTCCGCCCTATGACTGCGATATGGAACCGAAAAAATGTTTCTCATTCAGAAACTTTTCGTTGACTTCCTACCAAATGTTTGGTACAATTCAGGCAGAAGCGCAAGGAGGTGGACGGCATGGGTTCCTTTTCCTACCATGTTGGTCAGCGAATCAAAAAATACCGCAAAAGCCGGGGTTATACCATCGAGCAGTTCTCGGCCATGATCAACAAAAGCAAAGCCACGGTGTCCAAGTATGAAAACGGCACCATCACCATCGACGTGGAGACCCTGTACGATGTGGCCCGGGCCCTGGACATCGACCTGAAATGCTTCATCGACTATCAGCCCCCGGTGTTCCATGCCCAGTCCGTTCTGCCCAAGAACTTCTATTTCAACCAGCCCCGGGCGTATATGTACTATTACGACGGCCGGGTGCGGCAGCTGGTGCGGTCGCTGCTGTGCTTCTCCCCCTCCGCCTCCGGCGAGGGCATCGACGTGATGATGTATGTGGGGGTGGACGATTTCCGGGAGCCGGACCGCTGCCAGCACCTGTTCACCGGCGAGATGAAGCCCTATGACACCATCACCCACATGGTGCTCACCAACCAGATCAACGAGGCGGAGAAGATGTATATCTGCATGCTCAACCCCATGCACAACCGCACTCCTGCCGTGGGCCTGCTGTCGGGCATCGGCAGCACGCCGTTTTTTGCACCTATCGCCCTGAAAACCCTGATCTCCAAGGAGCCGCTGGAGGAAAACGACCGCCTGCTCACCAGCATCAAGCTGGACAAGGACGACTATCACCTGCTGAAGTTTTACAATATGCTGGTGGTCAACCGCCCGGCCTCCCTGTTTTTGCAGTGACCTGCACCCCTGCCGTCTGCGTATTGCGGACGGCAGTTTTTTGCTATGCAAAAGCATAGCAAAATCAGAAATGTGCCATTTCCTCGCCCCTGCGGGGCAACCGGAAATGATGCACAAAAACTTCATGCACCGGTATTTGCTCATTTTTGTGGTGCGGTGCTCATGCATGAAGTTTTATGTTGTGGTTTATTCACCCTTGACAAACGTCCGAAATCGTACTATAATGTCTACTGAACAAACGCCAGTTTTCTTTGCAGCACCCAAGTATCCAGCAAT